>ERZ1066117.87-NODE-87-length-104947-cov-32.851533_pt1 | contig 104947 bp, 74 predicted proteins | sample MGYA00382764_ERZ1066117 | MGnify/ENA primary metagenome ERZ1066117 (study PRJEB33369, sample SAMEA5778347) | biofilm metagenome | biome: Industrial cooling water; feature: Water cooling tower basin; material: Biofilm | place: United Arab Emirates | collected...
CGCCCGCGGGCCAGGGCGCGCCGCCGCCGGACCTGCGCACGCGGCTGATGGGCCGCGGGGTCGCCCCGGTCGCCCCGCGCCCGCCGCTCCCCGGGGCGGGTGACAAGTCTCCGACGCCAGGTGCTCCGGTTCAGGGCGCTCCGGACAGGTCCCCGCTGCCAGGTCCGATCGGACAGGGCGCCGAGGCCAGCGGCCCGCGCCCGCGCGCGACGCCCGGGTTCGTGCAGGCGGTCGGCGCCCCGGCGTCGCCCCGGCCGGCGGCGCCGTCGGGGCCGGTGACGCGGCACATGTCGAGCCCGTCGATGGCCGCCGAGAACCCGCTGCAGCGGGCGGCGCAGACGCAGATCGACCTGTGGGAGGCGGAGCTGGCGACCCAGCCCGACCTGTTCCGCGCGGCCCGGCTGTCCTACGAGATCGCGCGGATGTACGAGTACCCGATCGGCGACCTCGCGCAGGCGTCGACCTACTACCTGCGCGCGCACGGGCTCGCGCCGGAGTTCCTGCCGGTCGTCCGCGGGACGCGGCGGGTGCTGCTGATGCAGAAGAACTGGTCGCGCGCGCTGCCGCTGTTCGACACCGAGATCCGGCTGTCGGCCGATCCGAAGCGCAAGGCGGCGCTGCTGGCCGCGAAGGCGGCGGTGCTGCAGGACGGGCTCGGCAACGAGGGCGAGGCGCGGGCGACCTTCGCGGCGGCGCGGGACATCGACCCGAGCAACGTCGCGTACCTGCGGGCGCTCGAGCAGATCGACGGCCGCGTCGGCGCGTGGGACCAGCTCGAGCGGGACGTCGCGCAGCTGGCGAGCGCGGTCGAGAAGGACCCGAAGCTGCGCTCGGCGCTGGTCGCCCGGCGGGCCCACCTGACCGAGACCCGGCTCAAGAGCGTCGGCACGGCGGTCGAGCTGCTCGAGACGGCGCTCGACCTCGACCCGCAGGCGCCCGGGGCGTTCGCGGCGCTCAAGCGGCTGCACCACGCGCAGGGCCGCTGGCGCGAGCTGATCAGCGCGCTCGAGCGCGAGGCCAAGCTGATCGGCGACCCGGACATCCGGGCGATGGCCTACTACCGGATCGCCCGCCTGCACTCGGAGCGGCTCGGCAGCCGCGACAAGGCGATCGCGGCGCTCGAGCGGTCGGTCGCCGAGAGCCCGCGCTACCGCCTGGTGCTCGAGGAGCTGATCCGCCTGTACGAGCAGGCCGAGCGCTACGACGTGATGGTCAAGACGCTGCAGACGCTGGTCGACCTGCTCGACCTGCCGTCGGAGAAGATCAGCGTCCTCTACCAGATCGGCGACATCGTCGAGAGCAAGCTGCACAACGAGGACGACGCGATGCGCTGGTACGAGGCGGCGCTGCAGATCGAGCCGACGTACCGGCCGAGCCTGCGCGCGCTGTCGAAGCTGCTGACCCGGCGCAAGCTGTGGGACCGGCTGATCCACATGCTGCATGCCGAGGCCGAGGCGAGCGGCGACGCCCAGCGGGCGGCGGCGGCCTACGGCAAGGTGGCCGAGCTCTACGAGGTCCAGCTCGGCGACCCGGAGCGGGCGATCGACTTCCACTCGCGCGCGCTGACGCTGCACCCGGGGCTGGCGACGTCGTTCAAGGCGCTGCAGCGGCTGTTCGCCGACGCGGGCCGCTACCACGAGCTGATCGAGCTGCTCGAGCGGGGCATCGACTCGGCGCACGAGGACGACCGGCGGATCGCGTACCTGATGCGGATCGCCGACCTCTACGTCGACTACCTGCGCGAGCCGGTCCAGGCGGCGCACACCTACCGCCGCGTGCTGAAGATCGACCCCGACCACCTCGGGGCGATCCACGCGCTGCAGCGGGTGTGCGAGCTCGCCGGGCGGTTCAAGGAGCTGGTCGAGGCGCTCGACATGGAGGCCGCGAAGACGCTCGACAAGGCGCGGGTCGTCCAGCTGCTCCACCGCGCCGGCGAGATCGCCGACGAGAAGCTCGACGACCGCGAGGGCGCGCTGCTCAAGCTGCGCCGGGTGCTCGAGCTCGACCCGAAGTACGCGCCGGCGCTGGCGAGCATCGGCCGCCTGTACCATCGGGCAGGTCGGTGGGAGGACCTGCTGGCGATCTACGAGCGCGAGCTGACGATCACCCCGCCGGGCAAGGCCGCGGTCGCGCTGCTGCACACGATGGGCGGGCTGTGCGAGAGCCGGCTCGGCGACACGCGGCGGGCGATCGGCTGCTACCGCAACGCGATCGAGATGGACCCGAAGCACGGGCCGTCGCTGCACGCGCTGCAGCGGCTGCTCGAGAAGGGCAAGCGCTGGCAGGAGCTGGTCGAGGTGCTCGAGACCGAGCTGCGCGGGCTGTCCGACGTCCACCTGCGGACGCAGGTCGCGTACCGCGTCGGCCGCGTCTACGAGGAGCACCTCGGCGACCTGGCGAAGGCGGTCGTGTCGTACCAGGCGGCGCTGCAGGCGGTCCCGGACTACCGGCCGGCGTTCGACGGGCTCGCCCGCGTGCGCGCGGCGCTCGAGGCGTGGCCGGGCGTCGTCGAGGACCTGGCCCAGGAGTCCGCCACCTCGCGCGAGCCGATCCTCGCGACCGCGGCGTTGCTGCGCGCCGGCGAGGTGTTCGCCGAGCAGCTCGGCCAGCCGGAGCGGTCGATCGCCGCGTACGAGCGGGTGCTCGAGCGCGAGCCCGGCAACCTCGCGGCGATGCTCGCGCTCGACGCGCTGTACCGCCAGCAGGGGCTGTGGAAGTCGCTCGCCGACCTGCAGCTGCGGATCGCCAAGTACACCGGCGACGAGGGCGCCAGGATCGCCGCGCTGCGCGAGGTGGCCCGCCTCTACGAGGGCCCGGTCGGCGCGGAGACCGACGCGATCCGCAACGCCTACGCGGCGGTGCTCCAGCGCGCGCCGACCGATCCGGTCGCGCTCGCCGGGCTCGAGCGGCTGGCGCTGGCGTCGCGCGACGATCAGTTGCTCGCGCGGATCGACGCGCAGCTCGCGGGCATCGAGGGCGAGGACCCGGCGCTGTCGGGCGCCTACTACACGCGGCTCGGCGAGACGCTCGAGCGCGCCGGGGCGCTGCAGAACGCGGCCAAGGCCTACGAGATGGCGCTCGCCGGCGACCCGGACAGCCTCGGCGCGATCCTCGGGCTCGTCCGCGTGGCGACGCTGATCGACGACCCGCGGGCGCTGGTCGGCGCGAAGACGCGGCTCGCCTCGGCCGAGCGCAGCGGCGAGACGGCGGCCAACCTGCTGGTCGAGACGGCGAAGATCCGGCTGCAGCGGCTCGACGACCCGGAGGCGGCGACCCGCGACCTCGAGCTCGCGCTCGAGCGCTACCCCGACCACGTCGAGGCGGCGGAGATGCTGCACAAGATCCTGCTGATGCTCGACCAGGGCACGCGCCTGCTCGAGAAGCTGTCGCACGCGGCCGCGGCGGCGCGCTCGACCGAGCGCAGCGGCGCGCTGTGGCTGCGGATCGCCGAGCTGTACGCCGACGAGCTCGGCAACCTCGCCGGCGGCATCAGCGTGCTGCGACGTGTCCTCCGGGACAGGCCGACGCACGTGCCGATGCTGCTGCTGCTCGCCGACCTGTACACCCGCAACGCCCAGTGGGGCGACGCGGCCGAGATCTACGGCGAGGTGCTCCGGATCACCAGCCAGCCCGACCCGCTGTTCACCGCCAACCGCAACCTCGCGACGCTGCTCGCCGATCACCTCGGCGACCTGCCGCGCGCGCGCGCCTGCCTCGAGGCGGCGCTGCAGGCCCGGCCGGACGACCGCGGCACGCTGGTCGCGCTGACCGAGCTGTACGCGCGGATGAGCGACGGCGCGGCCGCGGCCGAGGCGGCGCGCCGGCTGCTGCGCGCGTCGCAGACGATCGAGGACCGCGTCGGCGCGATCATCCAGCTGTCGCGGATCGAGCTCCACCAGGGCCGGCGCCCCGCCGCGATCGAGGCGCTGTTGAACGCGGTCGTGCTCGAGGGCCCCGACGGGCTGGCGGCGCGCGAGTTCAAGGGCCTGGTCGAGACGACCGGCGAGTGGGAGTCGTTCGAGCAGGCGATGATGCGGCACCTGCAGCAGGTCGCCGGCGACGACGAGAAGACGTGCACCGCGTTCCTCGAGCTCGCGCGCGTGCAGGGCGGGCCGCTGCGCCGGCAGGACAAGGCGCTGGCGACGCTCGAGTTCGGGCTCAACGAGGTCAAGCAGAACCTGCCGCTGCGGCTCGACCTCGGCGAGCGGCTGCGCGCCGAGGGGCGCCACGATCAGGCGATCGCGGCCTACCGCGAGGCCGCGGCGCTGTTCCCCGCGGCCCCCGACGCGTGGCGCGGGCTGGTCCAGTGCTACGTCGACAAGGGGCGCATGGGCGAGGCGGCGCTCGGGCTCGGGCCGCTGTGCGTGCTCGGGGCGGCGAGCGAGTCCGACATGCGCGCGCTGACCCGGATGACGCCGAAGCCGGCGACCGCAGGCCCCAACACGTTCGCGCCGGAGGCCCTGCGCGCCTACTGCGACCGCAACCAGCAGGGCGCGGTCGCCGAGAAGCTGCTGAACGCGATCGGCCTCAGCCTGAGCAAGCTGTACCTCGGCGATCTGGGCCGCTTCGGCGTCAACCCGAAGGAGAAGATCACGGCGCGCTCGGGCAACCCGCTGCGCACCTTCCTCGACCGGATCGCGGCGTGCCTCGGGCTGCCGGACTACGACCTCTACGTGTACCGCGGCGCGGGCACGGCGGTCAGCCTCGAGTTCGGCGCGCTGCCGGTCGTGCTCGTGCCGGCGACGGTGCTGCGCCTGCCCGAGCCGCAGCAGGCGTTCGTGCTCGCGCGCGCGCTCGTGTACGTGCAGCGCGGGCTGCAGGCGGTCACCCGCTTCAAGGCCTCGGAGCTGATGCTGATCCTCGCCGCGGCGGCGCGCACCGCCGCGCCGAACTACGGCTCGAACCTCGCCGACCCGAGCGCGCTCGACGACCTGCAGCGGCGGATCGTCAAGGCGCTCGGCCGGCGCGAGCGGCAGATCCTGCAGGACGTGTCGGCCGAGTACGCGCAGTCGGCCCCGGTCGACTTCAACGCGTGGTACGCAGACCTCAAGACGTCGGCCCTGCGCGCGGCGGCGCTGATCGCCGGCGACCTGCCGTCGTGCGTGGCGCTGCTGCGCCAGGAGGACCAGGCGCTCCTGTACCTCGAGGGCGAGGAGCTCGTGTTCAACTCCGAGACGATCGCCGACCTGATGCGCTACTGGTGCAGCGAGCCGGCCGTCGAGCTGCGCCGCCGCACCGGCCTGCTCGCGGGGTAAGATGCCGCCGCGGAGGTGCGGCATGGCGCGTCGTTCGGTGTTCTCTCTCGGCTCGGGCCTCGCGGCGTGCGGGGCCCTCTTCCTGTCCGCGTGCGGCGGCGGCGCGGCGGGCGAGACCGACGCGAGCGCGACCGGCACGGCCGGGTCTTCAGGCCAGGGTCCGACGACCATGGCCGACGAGACAGGTTCGTCGGGCGCCCCGACGACGGACGCGACGAGCGCCGGCCCGACCTCGGGCCCGACCTCGGAGCCGACGACCGACCCGACCGCGACGACCGGGCCGGGCACGACGACCGCGCCGGGCGACGACGCGACGCTGTGCGCGTCGCAGGCCGAGGGGCCGTTCTTCCCGCCGGGCGCGATCTGGTACCAGGACGCCACGAACGCGCCGGTCGCCGCGGACTCGCAGGCGATCACCGAATGGATGGTCCAGGCGGCGCCGCCGAACGGCTGGGGCACCGGGACGATGCGGATCGACTTCAGCATCGCCGCCGTCGACGCGCCGGCCGGCACGCCCAAGCGCGCGTTCCAGACGGTCGACGGCTACTACTACACGCCCGACTGCGACGTCGCCCCGATCCCGCTGCCGCCCGGCGGCGTCGTCGAGGACTACCCGCAGGAGCTGCCGCCGGCCGACAGCTTCAGCGGCTACGACTGCAGCGGCTTCGCCGACGGCGCCGACTGCCACATGATCGTGGTGTCGCGCAGCGAGCAGCGGCTCTACGAAATTTATCACGCGACCCTCGACGCGCAGGACCAGTTCCAGGGCGGCTGCCTCGCGCTGTGGGACACCTCGAAGGTCTACGACCTCGACGGCCGCGGCCAGCAGTGCACCAGCGCCGACGCGGCCGGCTTCCCGATCGCGCCGCTCCTGTTCTCCGCCGAGGAAATCCAGGCCGGCGAGATCAATCACGCGATCCGCTTCATCTTGCCCAACGACATGATCCGCGCCAAGAAGTACGTCGCGCCCGCGACCCACGGGACCAACACGACCGGCCCCGCGACCGCGATCCCGTACGGCGGCCACATGCGCCTGCGCGCCGACTACCCGATCGAGACGCTGAGCCCCGGCGCGCAGGTGGTCGCCAGGGCGCTGCAGAAGTACGGGATGTACATGTCCGACGGCGGCAACATCGCGCTGACCGCCCAGAGCGACGTGTTCGGCTGCGCGACCTGGGACGAGGTCGGCGTCGACAGCTACTCGCTCGCCGACCTCAAGGCGACCGACTTCGAGGTGATCGATCACGGGCCGACGATCGACGTCACCTACGACTGCCAGCGCACGCCGATCATGGAGTAGCCGCTATGCGCCGTGGACCCACTTCGACCACGCGAGCAGGATGTCGGCGGTCGCGTCGTAGGTGCTGAAGATCTTCGGGCCGAGCGAGTTGGTCTCCTCGTAGTGGTCGCCCTCGGCCTCGGAGATCCACGGCGGGTCGCCGAGCACGTAGTCGTACTCGGGGATGATGTAGCCGAGCTCGTCGTTGCCGAGGCCGATGATCCAGCGGTAGGTCCCGTGCATCTTGTCCTTGAGGTACGGACCCTGCGGCGCCTGGTCGAGCTTCGGCGGGTTGGAGTTGTTCGGGTCGACGAGCGGCACGCCGGGCGCGTTGATCCGGCTGCCGTCGTAGCCGCCGACCGCGAGCTCGGGCAGCAGCTCGCCGGGCACGCTGAGCAGTTGCAGCGGCCCGAGGTTGATCAGCGCGGCCTCGGTCTCGATGTACCGGCCGTCCTGCATGTCGAACACCTCGCGATTGAAGATCCCGAGCTGGAACAGCAGGTTGAAGCTGGTGTTGTCGACCCGCGCCTTGAACGTCTGGGCCTGCAGGTCGAGCGTCGGCGCGGCGACGACGTCGCCGTTGGCGAGCGCGTCGAGGGCCATCTCGCCGAGCAGCTGGCCGATCGCGTCGGCCTTCTCGAACGAGGCCGACGTGAAGCTCTCGCCGTCGGGCGTGACGACGGTGACGCCGAGCGGGGTCATCATGCCGCCGACCGCGGCGTTGACGTAGAGGCACGGGCCGCCGACGCCGGGCTTTCCGGGCGCCTGCTTCCACGCGCTGCCCTGCTCGAGCGTGCGCCGGACGCCGTGGACGAAGTCGGCGGTCAGGAGGTTGTTCTTGTCGGCGAGCGCCTCGGGGTGGTTGCCGAAGCTGACGAGGCTGGCGATCGTCTGGTCGTCCGCGCCGACGAGCCGCAGCGCGCCGAGCGTCTCGTCGACGACCCACGGGTCGCGGGTGTCGCGGATGACGTTGGCGACCCCGTTCTCGTGGTACGTCGAGACGTCGACCTCGCCGACGATCATCTGCGCGACCGGCTGCTTGGCCATGTCGGCGGCGACGATCGCGTCGACGATCGCCGCGCGCACCTGCTGGCGATAGGCGCCGTCGTAGCCGTTGACCAGGGTCACCGGGCCCCACATGCCCATCGTGTCCGGGCCCTCGTGGTTGTGGATCGCGTGCAGCAGCACGTAGTCGACGTCGAGGCCCTTCGCCGCGAGCAGCTCGCGGACCGCGAGCGTGTCGTCGTGCAGGTAGCCGATCAGGTCGAGCGTGACGATCGCCAGGCTCGTGTTGCCCTGCTCGAGCACGAGCGCGCGCGCCCACAGGCCGTCGCCCTCGCCGACGAGGCCCTTGTCGGCCCCGCGCACGCCCATCGCCGCGCGGCCGGTCTGAAAGCCGGCCATCCAGCTCGCCTGCAGCGTGAAGTTGCCCTCGCCGGTGTCCGCGCCCTTGTAGCCGGGCGATCCGGGGCACAGGCGATCGCAGCCGCAGTCGAGCACCTGATCGCCGAGCACGTCGTAGACCGAGTCCTTGTCGTTGTCGACCCACGACTCGAAGCACTTCGGGACGATCGACAGGACCGACGCGCCGGCGAGCAGCGGGGCGCCGTCGACCGGCTCGCAGTGGCCGTCCGGATCGCCGGGGCAGACCAGCTCGGGCATGACGTCGGGCGGCGGCGGCGGCGGCTCGCCGGTCGTGCCGCCCGTGTCGTCGGTCGTGCCGCCGCTCGTCGTCGTCGTCGTCGTCGGGTCGCTCGTCGTCGTCGTCGTCGTGCCCGTCTCGCCGACGGAGCCGCTCGCGCTCGTCGTCGGATCGACGGTCGTCGAGGTCGGCGGCCCGGCTGTCGTGCCGGTGCTCGTGCCCGCGGCGCCGCCGGTGTCGGTGGCGGCGTCGGTGTCGGCCGGCGCCGGATCGCCGCAGGCGAGGGGGACGAGGGCGAGGGTGAAGGTAAGGGTGAGGATCCGGGGGCGAGACGGGATCACGCCGGCATCATACCGAGGAGACGGGCGGGGACGGCCGGGGCAGGCTGCGGCCAGGCGGGGCCGGGCGCGCGTGAGGATGAGCGGGGTCTCGCTCACCATGCTCCTCGTCTCGGTGAGCTCGCGCTCGCGGCTGCCGAACGAGCCCACGTCGAACCGTCCCGAGGACGCCCGTCACAGGTGCGATCGGGCATGTCCCCGAGGACCGGCGAGCCGACCCGGGCGCAGCTCGGGGAGGAGATCCAGGGACACGTTGCTCGCGCGCGGGGGAGGCGAGACGATATGACGCGCGGAGCCGCGCGCGGGTGACGGGTTGTCCAGGACGACCGGATCGCGCGTGACAGATTGGCACGCGCGGTGATCGGAGGGAACGAGGTTTCCCGCGAGGTTCGCCGGGCCGCCTGCTGGCCCGGATCTTGCGAGAAGGCTCGACGCCGTGACCGCCGCCCGACACCGCCGTTCGTGGGCCCTCGCGCTGCTGTGCGCGGTCGGCTGCGGCGACGCGACGGCCGAGCCGGGCGAGCCGGCCGTCGAGGCGGCGGCCGTCGAGGCGCCCGCGGCCGTCGCGGCGCCCGCGGCCGCCTCGCCGATCCAGGCGGCCGCGCCGGCGTGTACCGACTGTCCGAAGGAGCAGGACCCGAAGGACAGCACGCCGGAGACCGAGCTGCCGCTGACGCTGCTGGCGACGATGGCGGCGGCCGACCCGGCGGCCAGCGGGGCGACGATCCGCGACGACCCGAGCGGCGTGATCCGGGTGTTCCGCGTCGGCGACCTGGTGTGGGAGGGCACGACGATCGCGGCGATCGACCGCGGATCGGTGGTGCTGGCGCGCGCCGGCCAGCGCGAGCGCCTGGCGATCGGCGCCGGCGCGGTCGAGCTGCGCGCGACCGACGTCTACTACCCCGACCTGTTCGCCGACGAGGATTTCGCCGGGGTGCTGACGCACGGCGTCCAGCTGCCCCCGGGGCCAGGTTACGTGGTCAAGAATTCAGACCACGCGTGGGGCACGCCGCGGACGATCCGGCTGTTGCAGGAGGCGATCCGCGGCTACGCGCGCGGCGGTCGCGGCGGCCCGAAGGTCCACGTCGGCGACGTCAGCCTGCGCGGCGGCGGGGTGTTCCCGCCGCACCTGTCGCACCGCCACGGCCGCGACGTCGACATCGGCTACGTGCTCCGCGGCGCCGAGGCCGACGAGACCCGCTTCCGCACCGCCGACCGCGACAACCTCGATGTTGCCCGCTCGTGGGCGCTGATCGAGGCGCTGATCGCCACCGGCGAGGTCCACTACGTGTTCATGGACTACGGGCTGCAGCGGGTGTTCTACGAGCACGCGCTCGCGCAGGGGACGAGCCCGCAGCGGCTCGCGGAGCTGCTGCAGTACCCCCGCGGCGAGGGCGCACCGGCTGGAGTGATCCGCCACTGGCGCGGGCACCGGAACCACTTCCACGTCCGCTTCCGTGAGTGAGCCGGCCGCGCCTGGCCCGGGGCGTCCGCGGCCGGCGCAGGTGCGTCGCCGCCGATCGGGTCTATCCTGCAGGTCGCCTGTCCGCCCCCCGCCGCCACCCGCTCGACGCTCGCCCGCCGCGCCGCGATCGCCGTGCGCTCGAGCGCACACACCCCCTCGCGCCGCGACCCCGCGCGCCGCGGAGCGCGGCAGGCTCGCAGGCATGACCGGCGTCGACGTGCACGCGCTCGCGCTCGCGAAGGTCGGCCGGATCCTCGGCCCGGCCCGGGCCCGCGCGCTGGTCCAGGGGTTCCTCGCCCTGCACCGCAAGCCCGCCCTGCGCACGACCGCGGATCTGCACGCGTTCGGCGAGTCGCTGGCGACCCACGGCGGGATCGAGCAGGCGGTCGGGGCGATGCTGATGGTCCAGGCGGTGCTGATCGAGTCGGCCGATCCGCACGAGGCCCCCTGAGCCGCGGCGCCGCGCGGGACTTGCCGGCCGCGGCGCGAGGGGCCAGTCTATCGCCCGCATGTCCGAACGACCAGCCCAACGCCCCACCGCGATCCTCGTCGGCGTCCAGCTGCCGACCGTGCGTGACGAGGAGCACGCGGCCGACCTCGCCGAGCTCGCTCGCCTGGTCGACACCCTCGGCTACGAGGTCGTCGGTACGGTGTCGCAGCGCCGCGAGTCGCTGAGCAAGTCGGTCGTGCTCGGCGAGGGCAAGCTCAAGGAGCTCGCCGAGCTGACCGGCGGCCGCGGCTACGTGCCGTCGACGGTGCCGCTGAAGAAGGACAAGGCGCGGCAGCGCCGCGAGGGCGAGGCCGACGACGAGCCCGACGAGGATGCGTGGGCGGCCGAAGACGACGATCAGGTCCCGATCGTCGGCAAGGACGAGCCCGACGACCCGGGCCGGCCGCGCCGCCCGAAGCTGGTCGCCGTCGACCACGAGCTGACGCCGAGCCAGGCCCGCAACCTCGAGCGGGCGACCGGCGCGCCGGTGCTCGACCGCACCGGCGTGATCGTCGAGATCTTCCACCGCCACGCCCGCAGCCGCGAGGCCCGCCTGCAGGTCGAGCTGGCCCGCCTCGGCTACGTCGCCCCGCGCCTGCGCGAGAGCGCGAGCCGCAGCGAGCGCCAGGCCGGCCGCGGCGCCGGCGAGACCGAGGTCGAGCTCGACCGCCGCCGGATCCGCGACCGCATGGCCGAGATCCGGCGCGAGCTCGAGGCCGTCCACCGCGAGCAGGACCACCGCCGCGAGCACCGCGCCGGCCAGCCGACGGTCGCGCTCGTCGGCTACACCAACGCCGGCAAGAGCTCGCTGATGCGCGCGCTGACCGGCAGCGAGGTGCTCGTCGCCGATCAGCTGTTCGCCACCCTCGACACGACGATCCGCGCCCTCTGGCCCGAGAGCCACCCGCGGATCCTCGTCAGCGACACCGTCGGCTTCATCAAGAAGCTGCCGCACGACCTCGTCGCGTCGTTCCGCTCGACCCTCGACGAGGCCCGCCACGCCGGCCTGCTGCTCTACGTCGTCGACGCCTCCGACCCGACCTTCCGCGAGCAGTACGAGGTCACCCGCGAGGTCCTCCGCGAGATCGGGGCCGACCGCGCCCCGTCGCGGCTGGTGCTCAACAAGATCGACCGCGTCCCCGAGCCCGAGCGCGAGACCCTGCGCCGCGAGTTCCCCGACGCGATCCTCCTGTCGGCCCTCGACAAGGCCGACGTCGCCCACCTGCGCGCCCAGATCGTCGAGTTCTTCGGCAAGTCGCTGCTCGACGCCGAGCTGCTGGTCCCGTGGAACAAGCACGCGATCGTCGCATCCCTCCACGCCGAGGCCCAGGTGCTGTCGGAGGCCCACGAGGAGGCCGGGACGCGCCTCAAGGTGCGGATCGCCCCGGAGACGCTGTCCCGCGTGCAAGCGGCCCTCGCCGCCGACGCGCCCGCCTGACGACGGCCGCGGCCCGCCGATCGCCCGCGCTATCGCGGCGTGAACTCGCCGGCCGCGAGCGCGCCGCGGATCTCGTCGAAGGTCCGCCCCGCCTCGCTCTGCGCACGCACCCAGGCCGCCTGCGCCGCGGCGTGGGCCGGCCAGTACGACTTCTTGCCACGCGAGACCCCGTACACCACGCGGAACGGCGGCAAGAGGCCGAGCTTGGACCAGCGCCGCACGGTCTGCACCGTGACGCCCGCAGCCTCGGCGACCTGCTCCGTGGTCAAGGTGTCGGGGGGTACCACCGCGGCCGGAGATTACTTCGCGGATCGTGATGTTGCTTTTTCATTCTAGATGTTCTAAATTGAGCGTATGTTCCGAGAACGTGGTCCAAGAGTTCTCCTGAGCGTGTTTCCCGCGACGAGCCCCGGGCGCTCGCCGGGGCCGAGGGCGAGGGATCTTCGCGGCCGACTCGCGGCGGCCCTCGGCACGGCGGACGCAGCGGCGCTCGCCGACGCCGTGCTCGGCTACGTCGGGAAATTCAGCAGCGTCGAGGAGTACGTGGCGCAGCGACTCGCCGAAATGCTGCCGCCGGGCTACGGCTGGGTGCTCGCGTGCTGCGACGCCGCGGAGCTCCGGCGGCGCTACGAACGCGAGGTAGTCGAGCTGTGGACGCTCCCCGCGGACGACGGCCAGGTGCTCGTGTTCGAGGAATGAGCGAAGGACGTGTCATGCTCGACATGGCGGACCGATGAAGTACTTCCTCCCCGACAGCCAGGACCTGGTCGATCCGAGCTTCGACTTCGTCCGAGAGGTGCGCAGCGGAGACCGCGTCCGCCAGCGCGACGACCAGTACGCGCATGAGGTGTTCAAGCACCAAGGACGCGTCTTCGACGGGCTCCTCGTCTCCAAGGCCATCGTCGACGGTACGGGCGGCGCGGCTCAGGCGAAATACACCCAGGCCCAGCAGCGGCGGATCCTCCGCGAGGGGGTCCATGAGTTCTTCCGGGTCAAGGATCACCCGTGGGGACCGATCGAGTGCATGGGCGACTGCGGGGCATTCACCTACGTCAAGGAGGAATCTCCGCCCTTCTCGGTCGACGAGGTGCTCGAGTTCTACGTCCGCTGCGGGTTCGACTACGGGTTCTCGGTCGATCACGTGATCCTCGAGTACCGACCGCAATGGGAAAATGACCTCTTCTCTGCCGATCACTCGGCGATCCCGGAGAAGGTACGGGCGCGGCAACAGCTGACCCTCGACCTGGCGCTGGAATTCTTCAGCACGCACAGGCGGGACAAGCTGAAGTTCACCCCGATCGGCGTCGCCCAGGGCTGGAGCCCGGCGTCCTACGCCCACTCGTTCGAGCGCCTGCAGAAGATCGGTTTCCGCTACATCGCGCTCGGCGGCGTGGTCTCGCTCAAGACGCACGAGCTCCTGAACTGCCTCCGGGCCGTCTCGGCGGTGCGCTTGCCCGAGACGCGGATCCATCTGCTCGGAGTGACGCGTCTGGCTCACCTGCCGAGCTTCGCCGAGCTCGGGGTCGCCAGCATCGACAGCACGTCGCCGCTGCGCAAGGCCTTCATGGACGACAGGGACAACTACCACTCGCTCGATCGCTCCTACACGGCGATCCGCGTGCCTCAGGTGCAGGGAAATTTTCGCCTGGAGGCCCGGATCCGCTCTGGCGAGCTCGACCACGACAAGACACGCGCAGCAGAGCAAACGTGCCTGCGTGCGCTGCAGGAATTCGACGCCGGGAAGCGCAGGGCGAAGTCCGTGCTCGCGGCGCTGCGCGAATACGAGCTGCTCCACGATCCTCGCCAGGATCGGACCGAGTCCTACCGACAAGTCCTCGACGATGCCCCGTGGAGGACTTGCGATTGCGCGGTCTGCCGAAAGCTCGGGCACCACGTCATCCTGTTCCGCGGGGCCGAGCGGAACCGCCGCCGCGGGTTCCACAACGTGCGCGTCTTCTACGGCCGCCTGCAGCAGTTCGGCCTCTCGTCGGTCCCGGGCCCTCGAGGCAACAGATGCACACCCCTTCATGATCGCGAGGCGGTGCCTTTTTCCTTGTCCGAGCGCGCCGCCCGCGGTTAGCCTCCTCGCATGGATGAGCAGGGTCGGCGCAGGATCGAAGCGAGCGCGCACGCCGAGGCGTGGCGCCTCGGACATGTCTTCGAGGTCAGGCCGAGGCGAGCCTGGGCGCGCGTCGAGGACGCGACGGCCGAGGAGCTCGCGGACATCTTCGGCCTCGTCGCGGCGATCCAGCGGGAGCACGCGCCCGGCGGAGCCCGCGTCGAGCTCGTCACCGGCGGCGCCGAGGCGGTCGTGCTCCGCGTGCGCCCGCTCGGGGGAGACGCAGGCCTGCGAGCGCTGCGAGGCTTTCTTCCCGGGCAGGAGCTGCCGTTCGTGGAGGTGCTGCGCGCCGGGCTCGAGGCCGCGACGCGCGTCGACATGCTGGCGGCGTTCGTGATGGCCTCCGGGATCGCGGCGATCCGGGACGACCTCGAGGGCGCGCTCGCGCGCGGGGTCGAGGTCCGCGTGCTGACCGGCGACTACCTCGGCGTCACCGATCCGGAGGGTCTGGCGGCGCTCCTCGGCTTGATGAGCGAATATCCCAACCTGTCCGTGCGCCTGTTCATCTGCCCTCCGGGACAGAGCTTCCACGCCAAGGCGTACCTGTTCTTCGCAGGCGACGGGGCGGCGGCGTATGTCGGCAGCAGCAACCTGAGCCACTCGGCCTTGCACGGCGGGATCGAATGGAACCTGCGGGCGGTCGATACGCAGGAGGAGTTCGCGGCGATCGAGGCGCGCTTCAGGGACCTGTGGCTCGCCGACCAGGCGAAGTGGCTGACGGCCGAGCTGCTGGCGGACTACCGCCTTCGGCGCCCCGCGAGGCGGCCGAACGTCGACGCGATCGACCTTCCGCCGCCGCCGCCCGAGCCGCACGTCCTCCAGCGCGAGGCGATGCAGCATCTGACGGCGGCGCGCGAGCGAGGCGTGCGACGCGGGCTCGTGGTCCTGGCGACCGGGCTCGGCAAGACCTTGCTGTCCGCCTTCGACTTCGCGGCGACCGGGTGGCAGCGGGCGCTGTTCGTCGCGCACCGCGAGGAGATCCTCGCGCAGGCGCGCGGCGCGTGGGCGCGGGTGCTGCCCGATCGTGTGCTCGGGCGCTGGTCGGCGGGGCGACGCGAGAAGCACGCGCCGATCGTGTTCGCGTCGATCCAGGCGCTCAGCCGGGACGGCGCGCTCGACGAGCTCGAGCCCGGCGCGTTCGATTACGTGGTGATCGACGAGTTCCACCACGCGGCCGCCGATACTTACCAGCGGCTGCTCGATCGGCTCTCGCCCAAATTCCTGCTCGGGCTGACGGCGACGCCCGAGCGCGCCGACGAGGCCGACCTGCTCGCGCTGTGCGACAGCGAGATGATCTATCGCGCCGGTCTGCGCAGGGGCCTCGCGGAGCGCCTGCTCGTGCCCTTTCGTTACTTCGGCGTGGCCGACGACGTCGACTACGCGCAGATCCCGTGGCGCTCCGGCCGCTTCGACGGCGAGGCGCTGACACGGGCCGTCGCCACGCGCGAGCACGCGGCGCGGGCGCTCGCCGCGTTCGACGAGCGGGCGCCGCGGACGAACCGGCGGGCGCTCGTCTTCTGCTGCAGCGTCGCGCACGCGGACTTCATGGCCGCGTACCTGCGCGAGCAGGGGATCGCGGCCGCGGCGGTGCACAGCGGGCCGACGTCGGCCGCGCGCGCGGACGCCCTGCGGAGGTTCCAGGCGGGCGAGCTCGCGGCGCTTGTCGCCGTCGATCTGTTCAATGAAGGGCTCGACGTCCCGGACATCGACGCCGTGCTGATGTTGAGGCCGACCGAATCGCCGGTGATCTTCCTGCAGCAGATCGGCCGGGGGCTGCGGGTCCACCGCGAGCGCGCCAAGCCGCACCTGACGGTCGTCGACCTCGTCGGCAACCACCGGGCCCACCTCGGCAAGCTCGACGCGATCCGGGCGCTGCTCGAGGACGAGCGCGGCCGCGCCGACACGCTCGCGGCGCTGCGCCGGGGCTCGCTCGATCTCCCGGCGGGCTGCTCGGTCGAGCTGGCGACCGAGGCGCTCGACGTGCTCGATCGCCTGTGCGCGCGCGAGCGCGAGGCGGCCTCGCGGGCGGCCGTGCTGACCGTCGTGCCGCCGATCCGCCTCAAGGTGACGCACAACGCGACCAACCCGATCCTGATCCTCGATCGCAAGGCGCGCCCCGACACGCCGGAGGGCGATCTCGAGGTCGACGTCGACGGCGAGCCCGTCATCTTGCGCTTCGTCAAGATCGCGGTCAACGTGGCGTATCGGCCAGGTTCCACGGTCAATGTCCTTCCGGACCTGCTCCGAAGGTGGTTCGGGCCCGACGCGGGGTGGGGGAGCGACGTCGCCCTGCTCGCGCGCCGCCGCGGCGTCTGGCGCCTCGAGCCCGTCGAGGGCGCGCGGGCGCCGATCCGCCGCGGGGTCCCGTTCTACCGCGATCTCGCGGTCGCCTGCGGCGTCGGACCGCTCGTCCACGGAGAGCCGCAGGCCGAGGTCGCGGCCGTCCGGAGCGACCTCGAGATCGACCCGCGGCGGCACTTCGTCGTCCGCGCCGCGGGCGACTCGATGGACGGCGGCGCGGCGCCGATCCGCGACGGCGACCTCGTACTCTGCCAGTGGACGCGAGACCCCCGCCTGGACGCGGTCGCGGGGAAGCCCGCCATCCTCGTGATCCACGACGGCCCCGAGTCCACCGAGGTCGTGCTCAAGGAGCCGGTGTGGATCGACGGCCGTTGGTCCCTGCGCAGCTGGTCGCCGAGGACGCCCGATCGCCGGCTCTCCGAGGATACGGACGTCCGCGCGATCGCCCGCGTCCTCGGGACGGTCGTGCTCGCCTGAGATCGCCTCCGAGCCCTCAGGGCGTGATCTCGATCGCCGACACGTCGCCGAAGCCCTTGGCCTGGACCACGCGGACGCGGCGTGATGTCCCGAAGGACATGTCCTTCGCGCAGCGGGGGAGGGTGAGCACGCAGCCGGGGGTCGCGGCGGACTCGAGGCGGGCGGCGAGGTTGACGGTCTCGCCGATGACGGTGTGCTCGAGGCGCGCGCGCGAGCCGATGTTGCCGTGGACCAGCGGGCCGGCGGCGACGCCGATCCGGAGCTGGAGCGGCTGGCCGCCCTGGCCGATCAGCTCGGCGTTGCAGCGCGGCAGCTCGGCGAGCATCGCCAGGCCGCAGCGGACCGCCTGGGCGCCGAGCTCGCCGACGTCGCGCTCGCCGGTCGGGTCGATGAAGACGACCATGATGCCGTCGCCGATCCGCTTGTCGATGATGCCGCCGTGGGCGAGGATCGTCGCGTCCATCCGCTCGAAGTAGAGGTTGAGCTGGCGGACCACCGCGTCGGGGCCGAGCAGGCTGCAGCGGCGGGTGAAGTCCTTGATGTCGGCGAACAGCACCGCGCCCTCGGTCAGGCGGCCGCCGAGGCGGACCTCTTCCTCGGGGTTGATCCGGATCGCGTCGATCACGTGCTCGGGCAGGTAGTGGGCGAGCTTGCGCTGGGTCAGCTCGGCGTCGCGGCGTTCGAGCGCCTGCTCGTCGAGCTGGCGCAGCAGCTCGGGTACGGTCGCGCGGACATAGTTGCGCAGGCGCTGCAGCTCGGCGGTCGGGTCGTGGACGACGCGCTCCTCGTAGTAGATCTCGTAGAGGCAGTGGCGCACCGCCGGGTCCTGGTGGATGCACTCGGTGTGCTCGACGATCGCCGGCGGCAGGTGCCAGATCGTCGGGATCGCCTCGAAGAAGCCGCGGCGGCTCCAGCACGCGCCGGGGCGGTCGGCGACCTCGTGATCCATCACGGCGCGCACGCGGGCGGCCCCGGGGCGGCGGTCGACGAGCTGCATCCGGGTGATCCGGTTGCCCTTGGTGTACATGCGCTCGATGTCGCCGAAGAATTCACCGGGGCCCTGCAGCGCCCACAGCAGCAGCCACAGCGGGCCCATGCTCTGGCGCCGCATCATCGACGTCGAGGCGTCGCGCCAGTGCTGCCACAGCTCGTGCTCGTAGGCCGGCGACGTCGGCAGGCCGCACAGGTGGCGCGCCGCAGCGTCGCAGAAGCGGCGGTCGAACTCGACGGAGATCCAGCGCTCGGCGTCCCGCAGGTACTCGAGGCTGAGGCCGGCGTCCTCGACGATCTTGCGCGCGACCGCCTCGCCGAAGCGCTCGGCGAAGTAGCTGACGAGGCTGAGCGCGAATCGGTTGCTCAGGTGCGCCCTGGTCAGCGCCGGGTCGTACACGCGGGGGGGCATCGCGCGTCGTCCAGCGTACCTGCTCGCGCGGACGCTGGCGACGCCGACGCCGACGCGGCGATCCGGCGGAAAGGTGCGACAGCGGGGCTGGGGCCGCCGCGCCTCGGGCCGGTGCGCGCGCGGACCCGTACACCCGCACGCGTACACGCCTCTCCCGGGAGGCGCCTCTCGCGTGCACACGGTCCCCGGGAGGCGTGCAAACCCTCATAAGCCTTCCCCGGGGGGGCCGTCGGGCTCGGCTCGCCGCCGACGGCCGCGCGCCGGGCTGTCCTGCGGGACCTGTCCTGCGAGACCGGCACGGGGCACGCCCCGACGGACGCCCGGCCGGGGCGGGGGCGGACGACCCCGGTGGGCTCGCGTCCGCAGTCGCGGTGAAAGCGAACGGCGATTGACCCGCTGCGAGTCCGCGATACGGTGCCCGTGACCATGCCCGTGCTGCACATCGAGACCACCGCGGGCTGCCCGCGCACGCCCGTCCTGCTGCTCGCGCTGGAGGAGGTCGGCGCGGCGTACCGCGTCGAGCTGCGGCCGCACGGGTGGTTCGACGTCCACCATGGCGGGCCCGGGCCGGCGCTCCACGTCGACGGCGAGGTGCGCGTCGGCCTCGAGCCGCTGCTCGAGCACGTCCGGCAGCTGCCCGGCCTGCGCCCCGGCGCCGACGACCTGGCGCGCGCCGATCGGTGGTTCGATCGACTCGCGGCGCTGCGCCGGACGATCGCGCGGATCGGCGCGGCCCGGCGCGCCGGGGCGGCGCCGGCCGCGGAGGACCTCGCAAGCGTCGCCGGGTTCACGGCGATGCTGGAGGACGAGCTCGGCGCGCGCGCGTGGCTCGGCGGCGACAGCCCGTGCGCCGCCGACATCGCGCTGTCGTTCCTCGGCGTGCTGGCGAAGATGGGCGTCGCGCTCGGCCCGCGCGCGACCGGGTGGCTCGCCCGCCTGCACGGCCGCGAGGCCTGGCTGCGGGTGCGGGCGGCCTTCCCGGGCGCCGCGGCGCTCGAGCTGCCGCGCGGGTGAGCGGGGCCGCGGCGACGGGCCCGGTGCTGTCCGATCGGACAGGCGCGACGGCGCGCCCCGGGAGCGCCGCCGGCGACGGGCCCCGCGCGGCGATCACGGGTTCTGGGCCGTCAGCCACGCGCCGGTGTAGCCCTCGGGCGGCACGCCGCACATCGTGCCGACGTAGTCGGGGCCGTTGAAGCCGACCTTGAAGATCACGCCGTTGGTGGTCGCGAGCTTGAGGCGGTAGCTGCGGCCGGCGATGAACGTCTTCTCCTTGGCGAACGCGAGGTTGACGATGAACTGCTGCGATCCGTTCTTGGGCACGCGGGAGAACGCGCTGCCGGCACACGGGCCGAGCACGCCGTTGGCGGGGAACGAGAACGGGTCGCCGGTCAGGCAGACCAGGATGTCGCCGGGGCCGTGCTCGGTGCCGCCGGTGTTGTCGAAGATCTTGGCCGACGAGACGTCGAACTTGCTGCCGCCGCCCATCAGCTCGAGCTGGACCGGCAGCTTGTCGAGGTAGAGGTCGTTGGCGGTGTAGTTGTAGACGGTGAACGCGAGCGACGCGACCTCGCGGAAGTTGACGTTGTCGGGCGGGAGGAACCGCTTGTCGACCGGCGGGTCGTCGTGCTGGACGAACACGACGCCGGCGTTGCAGCCGCCGCCCTTGGTCGTGCCGCAGTCGACCAGCGCGTTGAGCTCGCAGGTCTTGGCGTTGTTGCAGAACCACTGCTGGCAGCCCTGGAACACCCCGCACTCGGCGCTCTGCGTGCAGCTCATGAACAGCGGGCAGCGCTGGCCGGTCGCCGGATCGGCGGGGTTGCTCGCGCAGGCCGGGCCGGCGGCGACGCACTTGCCGGCGGTGCAGGTGTTGCTCGCGCAGTCGGAGCCGACGACGCAGACCTTGCCGATCTGGCACTTGGGGCACGTCGGCCCGCCGCAGTCGACGTCGGTCTCCTGGCCGTTCTTGACGGCGTCGGTGCAGGTCGCGGCCTTGCAGACGTTGGCGGTGCACACCGACGTGGTGCAGTCCGACGCCAGCTGGCACGACTCGCCGGGGTCGCACTTGGGGCAGGTCGGCCCGCCGCAGTCGACGTCGGTCTCCTGGCCGTTCTTGAGCGCGTCGGAGCAGGTCGGCGCCGCCTTGCACAGGCCGCCCTGGCAGTCGTTGCTCTGGCAGTCGCCCGGGACCGCGCAGGCGTCGCCGTCCTGGCACTTGGGACAGGCCGGTCCGCCGCAGTCGACGTCGGTCTCGCCGCCGTTCTTGACCACGTCGGTGCAGCTCGCGCTCTGGCAGACGTCGCCGGTGCACACGCCCGTGCCGCAGTCGGAGGCCTGCTGGCACGCGTCGCCGGGGTCACACTTCGGGCACTGGGGCCCGCCGCAGTCGAGGTCGGTCTCGCCGCCGTTCTTCTTGCCGTCCATGCACGACGGCGCGGCGCAGGTCGCCTCGAGGCAGACCTGTCCCTGGGGACAGTCGGTGTCGGCGAGGCAGTCGACGCACGCGCCGCCGGCGTCGCACACGCCGGCGGGGCAGGGGGCGCCGGCCGGGAGCTGCTGCTCGCCGCACGCGCCGGCGGTGCAGGTCGCCTCGCGGCAGGTCGCCGGGGCCGGGCAGTCCTCCGGGCCGACGCAGCCGCCGGGGCCGGTGCTGCCGCCGGACGAGCCGCCGCCGCTGCTGCTGTCGACCGCCCCGGAGCTCGACGCGCCGTCGGTCGTCGCGGCGGTCGTCGCGGTCTCGGCGGTCGTCGCGGTCGTCGGGCCGGACGTCGGCGCGGCGGTCGTGCCGCTCATCGAGTCGGAGGCGCCGGTGCTCGCGTCGGGGCCGGTCGTCGGGCTGGTCGTCGGGACCTGTCCCGTCGAGCTGGCGACGGTCGTGCTGCCGGAGGAGGTGCCGGTGCCGCCGGCGGAGTCGACGGGGACGCCGTCGTTGCACGCGGCGAGCAGCGCGGCGACGAGGAGAGGGCGCGGCCGGAGTGTCATCGGCCGCCACGCTAGCAGCGCGGCGGAGCGTCCGCGCGTCGCAATCTTTACCGCAGGCGCGGACGATCGATCGGCTGCGCGGCCCGCACGGCGCGCAGCGACGATCGCGTCGGCGTCGTCAGACCTGCTCGGGGAGCGCGGGCGAGCCCCGCAGGATCGACACCGCCTGCAGCAGCCACGCGAGGGCCATGAAGCTCGCCAGGCCGAGCGCGACCGCGGCGGGGCCGAGCGGCAGCAGCACGACGAGGATCGCCGCGGCGGCGATCCACGCGTGCCGGAGCGCCCGGCCGGCCCGCGTCGCGCGCGCGAGGGCGCGGACGAGCACGGCGAGCTGGGCCTCGTCCTCCGGGCGCAGCGGCGCCTCGCGACGCGACGGCAGGAAGCGGTGGTTGTACCACAGCAGGCGCGTCGTCAGCTGGTGCAGCCGGGCCAGCTCCGCCGCCGGATCGGCCTCGCCGGCGGCGATCACCGAGGCCGTGTAGCTGAACACCTCGGGCACGTACACGCGCGCGCGATTGAGCGCGTTGACGGCCTCGCCGAGGAAGCTGCGCGCCTGGGCGACCGTCCGCTGGCGCGCCGCCGAGCTGTCCTCCTCGTCCTGGCTCTCGAGACAGAGGATCACCATGTTGAGCGCGTCGCCGGCCTCGCGCAGCGGCCGCTGGGCGGCGAACTGGAGCTGCTCGTCGGCCGCGTCGCAGCGGCGATAGGCGCTGAGGAGCGGGCGCGAAAGATCCATCGTATCGTCCAGCATAAGGCAGGCCCACCGGCCCTGCCAGCGAACGCGACCCCGCCGGCGACGGACCTGTGCTCGCCGCACGCCTGGGCTCGCGGGCCGTCCCGCGGCCTCCTGGCCGCAGCGTCCGGCGTCCGGACCCGGCTCGCACCCCGGGCCCGCCCCGATCCGACGGCCCCGGTCGAGCTCGAGGCGCGTCCGCCTGCGGGGGTCAAACCCACCGGGCCGGGTCCGCACGCCGCGTCCGCGTCGCTACCGGCCCGACGCCGCGCTCGACCTCCGCCGCCGTGTTCACCTGCTCTTTAGGACAGGCGGCGCGCCGGACGACGCGCGCCGCACCGCTGGCCTTCGCTGCGCCCGGGTCGCCCGCGCCCGGCCGCGGATCGTCAGCCGCGCGACCCGGAGCGGCCGATGCCGAGCGCCTTCGCCTCGTTCCACCACCCGTCGAGCCGCTCGAGCCCGGCCGTCTCCGGCGCGATCCCTGCCTCGTGGCAGCGCTGCATCACGTGGGCGAAGCGCGCCTCGAACTTCGCGCAGGTCGCCCGCAGCGCGTCCTCGGCGGCGATCCCCTGCTTCTGTCCGTAGCGGACCAGCACGAACAGGAGGTCGCCGAACTCCTCCTCGATCTCGCGCGGGTCGCCGGACGCGCGGGCGCGCTCGAGCTCCTCCCACTCCTCGCGGACCTTCGCTATCGCCCCGTCGATGCTCGGCCAGTCGAAGCCGACCGCCGCGGCCTTGTCCTGCAGCCGCCACGCGCGCTGCAGCGCCGGCAGCGAGCGGGGGATCCCGGCGAGCGGGCGCGCGGGGCCGCCACCTGTCTCTTCGGACTGCTGCTCGGCGCGCTTGATCTGGGCCCACTGGCGCGCGACCGCCTCCGCGTCCTGCGGCGCGCCCTCCGCCTGCGGACCGGCGGAGGCGCCGAACACGTGGGGGTGGCGGCGCAACATCTTGTCGCGGATCGCGGCGATCACGTCGTCGAGGTCGAACGCCCCCTCGCGCTCGCGCAGCGCGGACTGAAACACGATCTGCAGCAGGAGATCACCGAGCTCGCGGCAGTGCGCGCGAGCCTCGCCCATCGCGTCGAGGACCTCGTAGGCCTCCTCGATCAAGTACGGCCGCAGGGTGTCGAGCGTCTGGGCCCGGTCCCACGGGCAGCCGCCGTCCTCGGCGAGCAGGCGGTCCATCAGGTCGCGCAGGCCGTCGAGGCCGTCGCGCAGGCCGTGCGCGCGGTGATCCACTTGTGCCCGGTCGCTCTCGCCCGCCGGGTCCGGCTTTGCCGCGGGGTTCTCGCGTGGTACGTTCACGGGTAGCGCATACCACGAGTGAGCCGCCAACCCTCTTATTCCACGTGACCATCCGACTCAGCTTCGAAGATCAGGTGCCGCTCCAGCTCGTCCTGGGCTCCGTGGGCGGTCAGGCGATGGAAGAGCTTCAGCGGGCGGCGGGGGTGACGCTGCATGTCCGCGGGGGCGACGTGACGATCGAGGGCGACGACGCGAACGCCGCCCTCGTCGAGCGGCTGCTGCGCCAGATGGTGGCGATGGCCCGCGCCGGCACGCCGATCCACCCGGGGGATCTGCCGCGGGCCCTCGAGGTGATCCGGGGCGAGCCGCGGGTCGACCTGCGGTCGCTGTTCGACGACACGATCATCGCGCGCAGCGGCAGCGGCCGGCCGATCGCCCCGCGCAGCCTGGCGCAGAAGCACTACGTCGACTGCCTGCGGCGCTACGACCTCACCTTCGGCGTCGGCCCCGCAGGCACCGGCAAGACCTACCTCGCGGTGGCGATGGGGGTGCGGATGCTGCTCGACAAGCGGGTCCGCCGGATCATCCTCGCGCGCCCGGCGATCGAGGCCGGCGAGAACCTCGGCTTCCTGCCCGGCACCTACGAGGAGAAGATCAGCCCGTACATGCGCCCGCTGTACGACGCGCTGCACGACATGCTCGACGTGCAGAAGGTCCTGCGGATGATGGAGCAGGGGATCATCGAGATCGCGCCGCTCGCCTACATGCGCGGGCGGACGCTCAGCGAGACCTTCCTGATCCTCGACGAGGCGCAGAACACGACCCCCGAGCAGATGAAGATGTTCCTGACGCGGATCGGGGCCGGGACGCGCACGGTCGTCACCGGCGACCCGACGCAGAACGACCTGCCGATGGGCAAGCGCAGCGGCCTCGGCCACGCGCTGCGGGTGCTTCGCGGCGTCGACGGGATCGCGTTCTGCTCGTTCTCCAGCACCGACGTGATGCGCCACCAGCTCGTCCAGCGGATCGTCCTCGCGTACGACCGCGAGGACCAGCGCCGCCGCCAGAACGTCCGCCCGAACGGGCCGCGCCCGGCCGAGGCGCGCGACGAGGCGCCGGTCGAGGACGAGGCCGAGGCCGAGTCCGACGAGGCCAAGGGCCCCGTCGCGGCCCAGCGCCGGCTGGCGCGGGCGACCGGCGGTCACTGAGCACGGGTCCGGTCCGCGGCGTACCCCGCGGCCCTGGACGCGTGGTGCTCCGAACGCAAGCATCCCCCCCCTGAACCCAGCCCGGCGAGCTCCCGGGCATGCAGACGGGTGCGACGACCCCGCGAACGGTCGCGTGCGTGGCCAGCGCTTTTTTATGGAAGGCCGCCCGTCCGTTCGGATAACGTCGCAACGTGTTCGCTTGCCTTCGTCGATCCGTTACGTTCTGTCTGTCAACCGCCGTCCTCGTGTCGCCGGCCTGTGGCGAGCCCGGGGGCGACACGGACGGCCTCCCGGGCACCGACGCCGGCACCGCCGCGGGCGTGACCGACGCCGGCACCGCCGCCACCTCGGATCCCGCGCCGACCACCTCCGGCGGTCCGACCACCGACCCCGGCGGCAGCGAGGGCGCGACCATGGGCGCGACCACCGGCGAGCCTGGCGACACCACCTCCGGGAGCGCGACGACGTCCGACCCGGGCACCACCACCGGCACCACCGACCCTGACCCGAGCGGGACCACCGGCGGGACCACCGGCGGCGACGTCATGGGCATCGAGTGCCTGCTCGAGGGCTTCGCCGACCCTGACGCCGCGATCCAGCTCGACTACGCGCAGTTTGGCCCGGTGATCGGCACGCACTGCAAGGGCACCAACCACCAGGACATCATCGACATCGAGCGCGTCGTCTTCCTCGGCGACTCGGTGACGGTCGGCACCCCGCCGACGCTGGCGAACGACTACTACCGGGCCCAGCTGGCGGACGCGCTGGCCGATCGGTTCGGGCTGGTCCCGCCGAACGGCCTGTGGGACCAGAGCAACCCGATCGACGGCGTCTCCTTGATCAAGGACTCGGGCGACTTCAGCTCGTGCGCGAAGTGGGGCGCGCGGACCGACGACTTCCTGCCGCCGGGCCCGCAGGTCGAGGACTGCTTCCCGCCCGACAAGATGGACAAGCGGACCCTCGTGATCACGACGATGGGCGGCAACGACATCGCCGCGATCGCCAAGGACGGGGCCGAGGGGCTGCCCTACGACCAGGTGATGGCCAACGCCGAGGCCGCCGTACAGAAGATGCGCGAGACCGTCCACTGGTTCGTCGACGACCCGGACAAGTTCCCGAACGGGGTGTTCGTCGTGTTCGCCAACGTCTACGAGTTCACCGACGGGACCGCCGACCTGATGTCGTGCCCGGCGGCCGGCCTCGGCGGCTTCGAGAAGCCGTGGGCCGAGCCCGACAAGCTGATCGACCTGATGCTGTGGTTCAACGAGCAGTACATGGACATCGCCGTCGAGACCCAGACGGACATGATCTTCATGCTTGAGAACTTCTGCGGCCACGGCTTCAAGCGCGACGACCCGACCGCGCCGTGCTACCGCGGGCCGGACCAGGAGAACTACTTCGACCTGACCTGCATCCACCCGACACCGAAGGGTCACGACGTCATCACGGACCTGTTCACGGCCGTCGTCGACGAGTGATCGCGCGCTCGCCGCCGGCGTGGGCGCCGCCGCGCGATGTGCGCAATCGCGCGCGACAGGCCCGCCGGCCGGGACCGGGCGTACGACCGCGCACCGCCCGCTTCGGGCCGCCGGGCGGGTTTGCGGGCGGCCCGGACGGGTCGCTTGCCTTGGGATCCGCGCGCGGCTATGCGTGGTCCGACCAGGACCGGACCACGCCCAATGACCGCTGTATCGCGTCTGATCCCCCCCTACAACCCGAATCAACCCCTTCCGGACTCGGACGCCATCCTCGAGGTGCTCCAGCGGGAGCTCAAGCGGTCGATGGGGGGGCTCGTCGTCCCCGGCTCGCCGCGACCGTACTTCATGCAGTACACGCTGCGCCGGGTCCACGCGCTCCGGCTCCGCGCCGCCCACGGGGCGCTCGTCCGCTCGCGCGAGTCGACCCAGGCGACCATCTGGACCGACGTCCGGGTCGGCAGCCACAAGTTCGACAACATCATCGACGGCGGCCTCGGCGACCGCTCGGACGACCGCGAGAGCTCGGACTGGATCGACGCCCCGGACGACCTCAACCTCCAGGCGCTGCAGATCGCGCTGTGGAAGCTGACCCAGATCAAGTTCGACGAGGCGCTCGAGGACTACTACGAGCACCGCAAGGCGACCGTCAGCGAGTTCCTGCGCGAGGAGGTGAGCGCCTTCACGCGCGAGCGGCCGGTCGTCCACAAGGAGCCGCTGCACCACGAGCCCTTCCCGCGCGAGAAGTGGGAGAAGACCCTCGTCGAGCTGTCCCGCCGGTTCCTGGAGCACCCGGAGGTCTACGACCCGAGCATCTCGCTGTCTGCCGAGCGGGTCCACCGCTGGCTGGCGACCAGCGAGGGCACCGTCGTCGTCACCGAGGACGTGTACATCCAGCTCGGGATCGAGGGCTGGGTGCTGACCGAGGACGGGGTGTACGTCGAGGGCTCGCGCCAGCTGTACCTCCGCGCCGTCGACGAGGTGCCCGAACGCGCGCACCTCGAGCGCCTGCTCGACGACGTGCTCGAGGAGCTGGCCGTCCTGCGGGCGGCCGACAGCCCCGGCGCGTTCATCGGCCCGGCGCTCCTGTCCGGCCAGGCCGCCAGCACCCTGTTCCACGAGGCCCTCGGCCACCGCCTCGAGGGCGAGCGCCTGATCGCCCGCGGCGAGAGCAAGACGTTCGCCCGCAAGCGCGGCGAGCGGATCCTGCCGCGCGGGATCCAGGTCTACGACGACCCGACGCTGACGCACTGCGGCCGCGAGCCGCTGTGGGGCCACTACCGGGTCGACGACGAGGGCGTCCAGGCCCGCCGGACCGTGCTGGTCGACGACGGCGTGCTCAAGGGTTTCTTGCAGAGCCGTAACCCGATCCCCGGCGGCGAGCACTCGAACGGCCACGGCCGCCACGACGGGGTCGAGCGCCCGATGGCCCGCATGGGCACGCTGGTCGTCGAGGGGGCGCCCGGCGCCGGCGAGTCGTGGGACACGCTGCGGACCAAGCTGATCGAGCTGGCGAAGGCCCAGGGCCGCCGCTACGCGGTGATCATCCAGCGGGTCCTCGCCGGCGAGACGACGACCTCGGACTACGACTTCCAGGCGTTCAAGGGCTCGCTCGCCGAGGTCTACCTGGTCGACGCGCAGACCGGCAAGGCCCGCCGGATCCGCGACGTCGAGCTGATCGGCACGCCGCTGGCCGCCCTGCAGAAGATCGTCGCGTTCGGGCGCGATCGCGAGACCGACCAGGGCTTCTGCTACGCCGAGAGCGGGTCGATCCCGGTCAGCGGGATCGCGCCGCCGGTCCTGCTGGCGGAGCTCGAGCTGCAGCAGAGCTCGACGACCGGCTACCACGACCCGCTGCTGCCGCCGCCGTTCGCCGACGACGGCTCGCGCGGCCGCAAGGGCGGGCTGCGCAGCCGCGGCAAGCGCAAGAAGCCGCTCAACTAGCGCCGGGCCTCGCGCGCGCCTTCGCGCCTTCGCGCGGGCGCGCGGGCGAGGCGCGCGAGGTCAGGGGTCGTCGGCCGGGCGGGGCGGGTTCTCGGCGACGATCTCGGTGTAGAGGCAGCGGCGGCCGTCCCAGGTGGTGAAGGTCCAGTCGAAGCCGTCGCGGGCCTCGGCGTAGCTCGGGCCGAGCGGGACCTTGCCGTCGCCGCCGGGCAGGTCGAGCACGTACTGCGGGACGCACAGGCCGGAGATGTGGCCGCGCAGCGACCGCATCAGCGCCTGGCCGCGGTCGATCGTGGTCCGGAAGTGCGTCAGGCCGCGGGTCTGGTCGCAGTGGTGGAGGTAGTAGGGCCGGATCCCGAGGCGGTAGACCAGCTCGCGGAACAGCGCGCGCAGGTCCTCCGGGGTGTCGTTGACGCCCTTGAGCAGGACCGTCTGGTTGAGCAGCAAGAAGCCGGCCTCGCGCAGCAGGCGGGCGGCGGCCTCGGCCTCGCCCGTGACCTCGCGGACGTGGTTGAAGTGGGTGACGACCGTGACCATCGGTCGGCCCTTGAGCGCGGCGACCAGGCCGGGGCCGACGCGGGCGGGGTGGACGACCGGCATCCGCGTGTGCACGCGGAGCATCCGGACGTGGGCGATCGCGTCGATCCGGCGGCGCAGGCGCTCCAGGCGCTCGTCGGCGAGGATCAGCGGGTCGCCGCCGGTCAGGATGACCTCGCAGACCTCGGGGTGGGCCGCCACGTACGCGAGCGCCGGGTCGAGCGCCGCCTCGTCGTACTGCCCGGGGTCGTCGTCGAGGCTCTCCTTGCGGAAGCAGTGGCGGCAATACACGCCGCACTGGTAGGTCGGATAAAGAAGGACGCGATCCGGGTAGCGGTGGGTCAGGCGCGGGACCGGGCTGTGGACGGCGTCGCCGATCGGATCCTCACGCTCGCGGGGGTCGTACGCGAGCTCCTCGGCGGTCGGAATTATTTGCCGACGGATCGGGTCGCGCTCGTCGGCCCAGTCGACGAGGTCGAGGTAGTGCCTCGGGGCGCGCACGGCGAACGCGGCGGCGGCGGCGGCGTCGCGGGCGCGGGTCTCCGGGGCGATCGGCAGGAGGGCGAGGTCGGCGGCGCGTCGCAGTCTGCGCCCCTGCCGTGGGGGAGAGTCGGTCATGCGGGGGCGATCCGCGCGAGAGGCTACCAGGGTCGCCCGGGGCGTCAACACGCGCCGCCGACCTGGGGCATGATGCGGGTCGGTGGCGATCACGGACACGACGCTGTGGGACGCGGAGGTCGAGGAGAACCTCCGGATCGGCGTCGTCCTCGATCGGATCTTCATCGCGACGGCGGTGATCCTCGGTGTGATCACGATCGTCCAGGCGATCGCCGGGACGCTCGACCCCCTTGTCAGCGTCAACCTCGTCGTGATCGCGCTGCTCGCCGGGCTGCGCGTCGCGGTCCATCGCGGGTACGTGCGAGCCGTCAGCATCGGCCTGATCGGGGCGCTGTGGCTGCTCGTCACGCTCGCGGTGTGGTTCGACGGCGGGGTCCGCAGCCCGTCGATGGCCGCGTACATGCTGATCCTGATGCTCGCCTCGCTGCTGCTGCGGGCGCGCGCGCTGTGGCTGGTCCTCGGGCTGTCGCTCGTCGCCGCGGTGGCGATGATGTACGCCGCGTCGATCGGCGCCCTGCCGGCGCCGCAGTCGGCCGACACGCCGCTGCGCTCGCTGATCGTCCACGTCGTCCACCTGCTCGCGTCGGCGATGTTCCTGTTCATGGCGGTCGAGAGCCTGCAGAAGGCCCGCGAGCGGGCCCGCCGCAACCACGAGCGGGCGGCCGGCCTGCTGGAGCAGCTCGAGGTCGAGAAGCAGCGCGCCGACGACCTGCTGCACAACATCCTGCCGGAGAAGGTCGCCGAGCAGCTCAAGCAGAAGATCCACCCGATCGCCGAGCGCTTCGACGCGGCGACGGTGCTGTTCGCCGACCTCGCGTACTTCACCCGCTTCTCCGCCGAGCGCCCGCCCGAGGCGGTCGTCGAGCTGCTCAACGACATCTTCTCCCGCTTCGACGCGCTCGCCGACCGCTTCGGGCTCGAGAAGATCAAGACGATCGGCGACGCTTACATGGTCGTCGCCGGGATCCCGACGCCGCGCCCGGACCACGTCGCCGCGATCGCCGAGATGGCGCTGGCGATGCGCGCGGAGTTCGACAAGTTCGTCCGCGAGCGCGGGCTCGAGCTCGGGCTGCGGATCGGGATCCACACCGGGCCGGTCGTCGCCGGCGTGATCGGCCGCCGCAAGTTCATCTACGACCTGTGGGGCGACACCGTGAACACCGCCAGCCGGATGGAGTCGAACGGCGTCAACGGCGAGATCCAGGTGACCGAGGTCGTCGCGTCGGCGCTGTCGGGCCGCTTCCCGTGCGTCCCGCGCGGGTCGATCCCGGTCAAGGGCAAGGGCGAGCTGCCGGTGTTCCTCCTGCGCCCGCCCGCGTGAGCGGCCGCGCGCGGGCCCGAGGCGACCGTGTGCGCGGCCCGCCGCGCGCCGACGCACGAGATCCGCGGGACAGGACCCGGGGGACGGCACACCCGCCGACGGGGCGCGCGGCCGCCCGCGGGTGTACGCTCGGGCGGTGGACGAGGTCCTGACGCGCTACGCCGATGCGCTGGCCTACCTGCGCGAGCTCGCCAGGGATCCGGCGTTCGGCCAGCTGCACTTCGTCACCGACCTCGGCGGGGCGCCGCGCGCGGCGGTGATCGTCCGCGACCGGGCCCGGCTGGCGATCGTCGAGGCGTTCGGCCTGGTGCCGCCGGAGTTCGACGTGCTGCTGGTGCTCGGCGGCGACCGGGCACTGTCGCAGGCGCTGTCGCGGATGCCGGCCCACCGCGCCCACGCGCTGCCGCTGCCGACCCCGCCGAAGCTGCTCGCGCGGGCGATCGACGAGGCGCTGCGCGCGGTCGAGGCGATCCTGCAGGGCCGCGTCGCCGATCAACTGGTCGACGTCGGGCTCGCGCTCAACCGCGAGCGCGACCCGCGGCGCGTGCTCGATCTGATCCTCCGCCATGCCCGCGCGATCACCGGCGCCGACGCGGGCTCGATCTACGTCGTCGAGGACGGCGGCCGGGCGCTGCGCTTCCGCGTCGCCCACAACGACTCGATCACCGCCGACCTGCACGAGTTCACGATGCCGGTCTCCGAGGCGTCGGTGGTCGGCGCGTGCGTGCTGACCGGGATGGTGATCAACCTCGAGGACATGTACTCCGAGGCAGGTCGCACGGCGCTCGGCCGGGTGTTCGCGCACGACCGCTCGTTCGACGCCCGCTTCGGCTACGAGACCCACTCGCTGCTGACGGTGCCGATGCGCGCGCCCGAGGGCGCGGTGATCGGGGCGGTCCAGCTGATCAACGCCAAGCAGGGCCGCGAGCCGCTGTCCGGCCCGGCGGAGTTCGCCCGCCGCGTCCGCCGGTTCAACGCCGCCGACGAGCGGGTGTGCCTGGCGCTGGCGACCCAGGGCGCGGTCGCGCTCGAGAACGCGAACCTCTACGCCGAGGTCCAGGCCCTGTTCGAGGGGTTCGTCCGCGCGAGCGTGACGGCGATCGAGCAGCGCGACCCGACGACCAGCGGCCACAGCCAGCGCGTCGCCGACCTGACGGTCGCGCTGGCCCAGGCGATCGACCGCGCCGAGGGGCCGCTCGCCGCGATCAAGTTCTCGCCCGAGGCGCTGCGCGAGATCGAGGTCGCGGGGCTCCTGCACGACTTCGGCAAGGTCGGGGTCCGCGAGCACGTGCTCGTCAAGGCGAAGAAGCTGTTCGACTGGGAGCTCGGGCTCGTCGAGGCCCGCCTCGACCACCTTCGCACGGCGGCCCGCCTGCGCCTCGCCGAGGCGACGATCGCGGCGCTGCGCTCGGGCCGCCCCGACGACGCCGAGGCGCTGCGCCGCTTCGAGGCCGAGCTGGCCCAGATCGAGCGCTGGCGGGCGGTGGTGCTCCGCGCCAACGAGCCGGCGATCCTGCCCGAGGCGGTCGAGCTGGCGATCCACGAGGTCGCCGCCGTCCGCGAGCAGGTGCCGGACCGCGAGCTGCGGATCCTCGACGACGCCCACCTCGACGCGCTGCTGGTCCCCCGCGGCAGCCTGACCGCGCAGGAGCGGGCCGAGGTGCAGAACCACGTCCGCCACACCTACGAGTTCCTGCGCCAGATCCCGTGGGGCAAGGCGCTCGCCCGCGTGCCCGAGATCGCCGGCATGCACCACGAATACCTCAACGGCTCCGGCTACCCCCGCGGCGCCGTCGCCGAGCAGATCCCGATCCAGGCCCGCATGATGACCGTCGCCGACATCTTCGACGCCTTGACCGCGAGCGACCGCCCGTACAAAAAAGCGGTGCCCGTGGACAAGGCGCTCGACATCCTCCACCTCGAGGCGAAGGCCGGCAAGCTCGACCGCGAGGTGCTCGCGGTGTTCGTCGGCGCCCGCGTGTTCGAGCGCCTCGGCCTCGTCTTGCCTTGAGAGACCTGCCCCGAGAGACCTGCCCCGAGAGACCTGCGATGACGGACATGCCGGAAGAGACAGCGCGGGCGGCGATCCGCTTCACGGTGACCCCGAAGGGGCTCGCGCCGCGCTGGCTGGTCCAGGGGCTCGCCCGCCGGCTCCGCCGCGCGGCCCGCCGGATCGGGATCGCGCCGGCGGCGCTGCCCGGGGTGTCGATCCACCTGGTCGACGACCCGGCGATCGCCCGCCTCAACGCCCAGCACATGGGCAAGACCGGGCCGACCGACGTGCTGTCGTTCCCCGCCGGCGAGGGGCCGGAGGGGGTCGGCCTCGGCGACGTGGTGATCAGCGTCGACGCGATCCGCCGCCAGGCCCGCGCCCGGCTCGGGATCACGGACATGCCCCCGGGGACAGGTACGAAGCGCCAGGTCCTGTGGGGCGTGGTCGTCGAGACAGGCCCGAAGGGACCTGCCTGGCCGGACCTGGTCCAGGGGACCGCCGAGGCGGCGGCGGCGCTCGACGAGGCGACGGTGCTGGCGATCCACGGGCTGTGCCACCTGCTCGGCCACGACCACGGGCGCCCCGCCGAGGCCCGGGCGATGCACCGCCGCGAGCGCAAGGGCCTCCGCGCGGCCCGCACGCCCGACGTGCCCAGGCCCTACGGCCTGAGACCGGAGAGGACACGATGACGACCCCGACGATCGTGGTGCACGGAGGATCCGGCACCGTCGCCCAGGATCTCCACGCGGCCGCGGTCGCGGGCACGCGCGCCGCCGCGGCCGCCGGCCAGGCGGTGCTGCTCGCCGGCGGCAGCGCCGAGGAGGCCGCGATCGCGGCGGTCCGCGTGATGGAGGACGACCCGGCGTTCAACGCGGGCCGCGGGGCCTGCATGAACGCGGACGGCGAGTTCGAGCTCGACGCGGCGATCATGCGCTCGCGCGACCTGCGATCCGGGGCGGTCGCCGGGGTCCGCGACGTCCGCGACCCGATCCTGCTGGCGCGCCTGGTGATGGAGGAGACGCGCCACTGCCTGCTGATCGGCGAGAACGCGGCCCGCTTCGCCCGGGCGCGCGGCGTCGGGCGGTTCGGCCGCGAGGAGGTGTGGACGCCGAAGGCCGAGGCGCACCTGGCGGCGATCCGCGCGGGGACGCGGCTCGAGAACCGCGCCGACACGGTCGGAGCCGTGGCGATCGACGCCCGCGGGGATCTGTGCGCGGCGGGCTCGACCGGCGGGGTCCTGTACAAGTTGCCGGGCAGGGTGGGGGACACGCCGCTGGTCGGGTCGGGGCTGTACGCGCACCCGGAGCTCGGCGCGTGCGTGACGACAGGCGTCGGCGAGGCGATCATGACGCACGTGCTGGCCTACGCGGCGCTGCAGCGGATCCGCGGGGCGACGGCCGAGGAGGTGGCGGCGCTGGCGTCGGCGCTGGTGCGCGAGGTGTCGGCGCGCTGGGACGGGGTGGCGGTCGGGCTGATCCTGCTGCGCGCCGACGGGACGCCGGCGATCGTCCACGCGAGCGAGCACATGAGCTGGGGGCTGGCGCGCGGCGCCTCCGAGGTGCAGGCGGGACTCGCGTCCTTCGGCTCGTAGAGCCCGTGCCCGGGCGATCCGGCCGCTGCGGCCCCGTCCACGCGAGGATCGCGGGGGACTGGACGGCAGGAGGATTCGCTGCCTATAACCGGCGGGTGCTCCGCTGCGCGCTGATCGTCGCACTCGCCTCGCCGCCCGCCGGGGGGACCGCGCCCGCGCCCGCGGTCCCGTGGGGGCCGCTGCCGGGCGCACAGGCGCCGGCGAGCGCACCTGTCTCCGCGGACAGCACACCTGTCCCGGCGGACAGCGGGCCGGGCGGCGCGTCGGTCGACCCGCCCGCGCCCGCGGCGGACGGCGGCGCGCTCGGGGGTCCGAGCCCCGGCGTGGTCGCGGCCGTGCCGCTCGCGCCGACCGGACCGGCGCCCGCGCCCGCGACCCTGCCGCCGCGCCGGCCGCCGCCGCGCTCCAACTGGCGCGAGCCGGTCGCGCCCGTGCTGTCGGCGCTGATCCCGGGGCTCGGGCAGATCGTCAACCGCGAGCACGGCAAGGGCGCGGGCTTCCTGCTCGGGGCCCTGACCCTCGGGGCAGGTGCGTTCGCGCTGTGGCGCGCGGGCAACGGGATCGACGGCGCCGCGCCCGGCGAGCACGGGCGGACCTACAACACCGAGATCGTCAGCGCCGCGGGCCTCGGGCTGCTGACCGGCGGGCTCCACCTGCTCTACATGGCCCAGGTGATGGACGCCTACGCCGGGGCGGTCGGCAAGCGGGGCCCGCGGCCGCACACGCGGCACCGGCTGTCGCTCGAGCTGACGCGGATGGCGACCGTCGGGCTGCGCGCGGGCGATCCGGCGGCGCAGTTGTACGCCGACTGGAACGTCGGCGTGCTCGGCCAGGTCGCCAAGCGCTTCAGCGTCGGCCTGACCGACCTCTCGCTCAAGTTCGGGCCGCAGCGCGCGGTGCTGCAGGCCGGGGCGCGGCTGCAGTACCGGTTCGTCGAGCGCGGGCGCGTGTGGCTGAGCGGGGCCGCCGGCGCGATCGTGCAGGGCGCGTTCGCCAGCGGGCCGCCGCCGGCGCTGCCGGAGGGCGAGCAGGCGCCGCGGAGCGCGGTCGCGGCGGTCGTCCCGTACGGGCAGCTCGACCTGCGGCTGTTCATCCTCGATCGCTGGTCGATCAACATCGTGCCGCGGGTCAGCGCGCCGCTGGTGTCGGCCCGTTACTACCGCGACGACGGCGCGATCCCGAGGCGCGCCGTCACGCTCGAGCTCGGCACCGGGCTGGGGGTGTACTTCTGATGCGCCGCGTGCTCCGTGGGTTGATCCTGCCGCTGTCGCTCGCCGCCGGGTGCGTGTTCGGCTTCCGCGGCGAGGCCGAGGTCGAGGCGAGCTACCCGCTCGCCGACGTGATCGCCGTCCGCGTCGATCTGCCGGCGACGCCGATCACGGTCGTCGGCGATCCCGAGGCGATCGGGCTCGAGGTCCGCGGCGCGTGGCGGGCGACCGGCGGCACGGCCGAGGTCGCCAAGGCCAACGCGCGCACGCCGCGGCTGGTGTTCGAGCGCGACGGCGGGTTCGCCGAGCTGCGCGCCGTCGTGCCGCTCGCGGTCGAGGGCCAGGTCGACTTCGAGGTCGAGGAGGTGCGCCTGCCGCCCGACCTCGACCTCGAGCTGCGGACCGACCTCGGCGACGTGTCGGTGATCGCGGTCGAGGGCAACCTCGGGGTCGACGTCGGGGCGGGCGACGTCGACGTCGTCGGCGGGGCCGGCGGGGTCGCGGTGCGCACGGGGCAGGGCGACGTCGTGCTCGAGACGAGCGGCAACGCCGACGTCCAGGCGCCGCGCGGCACCGTGGTCGTCACCCAGGCCGGGCCCGGCGGCAACGACGTCGTCGTCCGCGCGGGCGGCGACGTGCAGGTGTGGCTGAGCTCGGACGCCGACCTCGACCTCGACCTGCACGGCCGCGAGATCCGGGTCCAGACCGGCACCGTGTCGACGATCGACGGCGGTCGCTTCCGTCGGTCGGTCGGCGGCGGGCACGTGAAGATCTGGGTCGACGCCGGGCCGGGCCGCGTCGAGGTGCGGATGAAGCCGCCGGCGTGATCCGCGGCGTTCGCGCAGGCCGCGTGGACGCGTCCGGACCGCGGCGACCTCCTGCACCGCTGGGGCTCCTGCGTCGACGACCTCGCCGGCCACTCCGTCCTGGGCGAAACGACGTTGTCCGCGGCGCGCTCGAGCGTCCCCCGCCGCGAGCGCCGTCCGGCTTGCGGCGAGACGGAAGGGTGTGCTAAGGTTTCGCCGCTCCACGCGCCAGAGTGGCGAAATCGGTAGACGCGGCGGACTCAAAATCCGTTGAGGTAGCCCCTCGTGTCGGTTCGAGTCCGACCTCTGGCACTCTTTCTGCCTTCGTGCCAAACCTGTGATCCCGTGACCTCGGACGCCGCCGCGGAAGAACGGACCACGTCGAGCCTCGCCCAGCACTTGCTGTGCGCGGTGCCGCAGCTCCTCGATCCGAACTTCGTCCGCTCGGTCGTCCTGATCGTCGATCACACCGAGCAGGGCGCGTTCGGGCTGGTGCTCAACAACCTGCTGCCGACGACGATCACCGAGTTCGCCGAGGCGGTCGGGCTGCAGTGGGAGGGCGCGCCCGACCAGAGCCTGCGGCTCGGCGGGCCGGTCGAGCCGGTGCGCGCGTTCCTGCTGCACGACCAGATCGACTGGGACCCGATCGCCGACATCGTCGCGCCGGGCGCCTACCTGACGGCCTCGCTCGAGGGCGTCCAGCGCGACAGCGGGCCGAGCTTCGGCGCGAGCGGCAACTACATGGTGTTCCTCGGCTACGCCGGCTGGGGTCCGGGGCAGCTCGAGTCGGAGATGGCGCAGGGCAGCTGGATGGCGGTGCCGGTGCGCGAGCCGGAGGCGACCGGGCCCGGCGTGCCGGTCCCGTGGCTGTGGGCGGCCGATCCCGAGGCGATGTGGCAAGGCGCGCTCGCGGCGATCGGGATCGACCCGGCGTGGCTGATCGGCGGCTCGCTCGGCACGCGCCGCGGTCCGCAGGCGTGAACGAAGCGCGAGCGGGCGCGGCCGTCCGTGCGCGCGTGGACGGGCAGGCGCGAACGGGCATGTCCGTGCGCGCGTGGACGGGCAGGCGCGAACGGGCATGTCCTTCTGGACATGCTCGTTCGTCCGTGCGTGAATGGGCCTGTCCGGACGGCCATGCGCTTCGAGGCATGGCCGTCCGGTCGGGCGACGATCACCGCATCGCCATGTAGAAGGTCAGGGCGCCGCCCTCGGCCGTCGCGGCCGCGCAGTTGGCCTGGCTGGCGCCCCAGCTGCCGAGCGCGACGAAGCTGTCGTAGCCGGCGTCGCCGTCGTTGACCGTGGCCGAATGGCTGTAGATGTAGTGGCGCGCGCAGCCGCAGTTGAGCATCCGGAAGTTGACGCCGTGGTGGTCGAAGCCGGTCATCGTCATGCCGCCGCAGGTCGCGGCGTCGGGGGCCTGGGTGACGCCGAAGTCGCCGCCGCCCTGGGTGCTGAAGGTGGCGAAGCCCATGAAGCCCATCGCCTGCACGCCGTTGTTCGCGGCCAGGCTGACGGGGACCTTGTGGGTCTGGTTGTTCATCGTCAGCTTGTCGTTGAACGCCGCGGCGTTGGCCTTGAGCCAGGTGTTGTTGTTGCGGACGAACAGGGTCTCGCCCGACAGCGCGCCGAGCAGGACCTTCTTGTTGCGGCTGAGGTTGTAGTACTGGAACATCAGCGGGTTGCCCATCAACACCTCGGTGTTGCTGGTGACCGGGACCTGGTTGTCGGCGCCGGTGGCCGCGTAGACGATCGTCCAGCCGCCGCCGTCGGTCGTCATGTCGCAGTAGACGTCGACCGCCGGGGTGTTGGCGTTGCCGTCGAGGTCGACCTGGAAGAGGCCGCTCTTGGCCGCCGGGTCGTTGGCGAGCACCTCCTTGCAGCTCTTCGGCGGCGGGGCGCAGAGGTTCATCTTGCATACGCCGGACTGGCAGTCGGCGTTGGCGAGGCAGGCCTTGTCGAGCGCGCACTTGCTGCACGCCGGGCCGCCGCAGTCGACGTCGGTCTCGGCGCCGCTCTTGATCGTGTCGTCGCAGGCCGGCGCCTTGCAGAGCGTGGTGCACATGTCCGTCTCGTCGGCGTTGCCGTCGTCGCACGCCTCCATGTTGGCCCACACGATCGCGTCGCCGCACTTGGCCGCGATGCAGGTGGCGAGGCACGCGTCGGTGTCGTCGGCGTTGGCGTCGTCGCACTCCTCGGAGGCCTGCGTGACGCCGTCGCCGCAGCTCTCGGACGTGCACGTCGCGCTGCAGCCGTCGTCGGCGGCGACGTTGCCGTCGTCGCACGCCTCGACGCCGGCGTGCACGAGGCCGTCGCCGCAGACGTTGATCTTGCAGGCCGCGGTGCAGGCCTTGTCGTCGCCGTTGTCGACGCCGGCGTCACACTCCTCGGCGCCGGCGATCACCAGGCCGTCGCCGCAGACGCCGGTCTTGCACGCGCTCGTGCAGGCCTTGTCGTCGCCGTTGTCGGCCCCGGCGTCGCACTCCTCGCCGTCGTCGACGTTGCCGTCGCCGCAGAACGGGGCCGGGCCGGTGCTGGTCACCGGATCGGTCGTGCTGCTGGTGCCGGTCGTCGACTCCTCGGTGGTGTCGGTCGTCGGGTCGACCGGGCCGGTGCTCGTGCCCGGGTCCGTCGTCGAGGTGCCGACAGCGGTCGTCGCGCTGCCGGTGCTGCCGGTCGTCTCGGTGCTGGCGCCGCCGCCGTCGTCGCTGCAGCCGCCGAGGAGCAGCGAGAGGCACGCGCAGGTCAGTAGGCCAAAAGAATTCGATCGCTCCCTCACCATCGTCGTCCACCTTCGCCCGCGATCGCGGGTTTCTCCGGGCATGCTACCCAGGGAGCCCCCGCGGGGTCCATGGACCCCGCGAGGGGCGCCCGGGCCGCGATCACGGCGCGCGATCGTGCAGGCGCGGGCCGAGCGGGCGCCGATGCTCGTCACGCAGGCCGATCAGCACGCTGTCGCCGGCGGGCCCGAGCGCGAGCTCGCCGTAGCGCGCGTCGGTGAGCGCGTCGCCCTGGCCCTCGGGGAAGAAGAAGCTCTCGGCGCCGAGCGTGACCTGGGCGGCGCCGCGCCGGGCGTAGCGGAGGTAGAGCTCGCCCGGCGCGAGCGGCCTGCCGTCGTCGACGCGCACGAACCGGGCGACGCCGTCGGCGTCGCGCGTGATCACGAGCGCGCCGCGCAGCGGCAAGGTCTCGGGCGCGGGGATGTCGTCGACGAGGGCGTAGGCGAGGCGCATGTAGTCGCCCTGGATCAACGAGCGCGGATCGACCGGGCGCAGCCGCAGCAGCGCTGTCTCGCCGCCCGCGATCACGCGCTCCTTGTCGGCGACGATCGCCGCCGGCACCGCGAGCGCGAGGCCGAGCGCGAGCGCGAGCCAGCGCAGCTCGCCGATCCGCGCGGCGAGCGGCCGGACCTCGCGCTCGCGCGGGCGCGCCGCGCCGCGCCGCAGCACGCCCGCGGCGAGCAGGAACACGAGGCCGTTGCCGACGGCGGCGAGCGACTTGGCGAGCAGCGTCGTGCCGAGTCCGTAGTACCAGAAGAACAGGAAGCCGCCGATCGTCGCCAGCGCGAGCGTCTGCAGCGCGGGGCTGCGCCGCAGGTGCGAGAGGACGAGCAGCGCGACGCCGGCGGCGAGGCCCGGGGCGCGCCAGCCGACGGCCGCGGCGAGCAGGACGGCGGCGCCCGCGAACATCTGCGGCCGACCGCGCAGCTCGGGCGCCTCGCGGCCGGCCTGGCCGATCAGCCAGATCGAGAGCAGACCCCAGCCGGCGGTGCCGGCGGCGCGGATGGTCGGCTCGACGCGGTCGCCGGCGGTCGCCACGGTCAGCGGCAGGAGCAGCGCGACCGGGAGGGCGTAGGCGAGCGGCTGCCACAGCCGCCCGAGCGCCCCGGCGAGCCGGGCCTCGAGGACCCACAGGGCGCACACACATGCCCCGAGGGACAGGGCCAAAAGGTCATAGCCGAACGGCTCGAGGTTCAGCTCGTCGATCAGGAAGACCAGCGCGCCCACGGCGACCGCGACCGCGGCGGCGCCGACGGCGAGGTTGCGGACGGCGGCGATCGTGATCGCCTGCAGCGCGACCGCGGCGAGGGCGAGCGTCACCCCGTCGGCCTGCTCGCCGATGCCGGCGAGGATCAGGATCTGGCCGAAGATCACGGCGATCCAGATCAGCTGGAGGCCGAGCAGCGTCGGCGGCTGGCGGGCGAGCCCGGCGGCGAGCGCCAGGGCGACGCCGCCGAGGAGGATCGCCAGCAGCGGCAGCTCGTGGATGTCGTTGGCGATCAGGAAGGCGGCGAGCAGCGCGGCGCCGAACCACACCGAGGCCGAGCTGCCGGCCTGCTGCACGCGCACGGCCCCGCGCGCGTGGGCGGCGAGCGCGGTCCGCGCGGCCGCGCCGGCCGGGGTGGTGTCGTCGAGCACGGCGGGGTCGAGGCGGCCCTCGGCGACCAGGCGACCCAGCAGCTCGCGGATCGTCACGGCGCGGCCTCCTCGTGCGCGCGGGTGCGGCCGAGCAGCCAGTGGCTGACGGCGGAGCCCTGGACGATCAGCAGGACGCCCATGATCAGCAGACCGCCGATCTCGAGGTCGAGGACGTCGAAGATCAGCCGGCCCTCGGCGACCGCGAGCAGGCCGAGCAGCAGCGCGGCGCCGAGGCGGACGAGCGCGAGGTCGGCGCGGGCGCGGCCGAGGTTGAGCATCGCCAGCGGCTGGCCGATCGACCAGGCGAGCGCGGCGAGCTGGGCGCCGTCCAACTGCCTGGTCAGCAGGGCGACGGCGCCGTGGCCGAAGGTGACGATCGCGGCGATCGCGACGGCGACGTTGCCCGTCGCGCCGCGCTCCGGCCGGACCAGCGCGATCGCGGTCGTCGCGGCGGCGACGGCGAGGCTGACCCAAAGGCCCGGTGACTCGCTCGGGTCGCTGCCGAGCGCCTGATCGATCCACAGATAGGCGGTCGTGACCGCGAGCAGCAGCGCGGTGACCCACGCGCCGGAGAACCGGGTCGCCAGCGCGTAGGCGACGAGCACCAGCGACCAGGCGCCGAACAGGCCCCAGGGATCGGCGCCGGTCTGGTAGATCTGGCCGACGAGCGCCATCAGCGGGCCGAACAGCAGGCCGCCGGCGAGCGCGACGACGCGGCCGGTCAGGCGATCGAGGCCGATCCATCCGCCGGCGAGGGTGGCGGCGGCCATCGCCGCAGCGGCGAGGCCGAGCTTGAGCGCCGGCGGGAAGAGGTCCCAGTTGGCGGCGACGAAGAAGATCGCGCCGACGACCGCGAGCACCGCGCCGAGCAGCAGCAGTTGCACGCGGGCGAACCGGTACCAGCTCTCGCCGGTGCCGCGCCGGTCGATCAGCTGCATCGCCCGCGCGAGCGCGGCGGGGCCGAGCAGGCCGGCGCCGGCGAGCGCGTGCAGCCGGATCGCGCCGGCGCGGGCGTCGAGCGGGTCGGACATCGCCGCGAGGATATCACGCGGCCGGCAGGGCGAGGTGCTGCACCGCGGGCGCGCGGGGAGCGAGCGGCGCGGTCACGCGGCCGGCAGGTCGAGGTGCTCGGGCGCGGCCAGCAGGGCCTCGACGCGCGCGGCGAGGCGGGCCGCCTGCACGCCGTCGAGGACGCGGTGATCGAAGGTCGCGTGCAGCGGGAGGATCGGGCGCACGGCGACGCGCGGGCCGTCCTCGCCGTCGACGACCCACGGCCGCGGGGCGACGGCGCCGACGAGCAGGACGATCGGCGAGTGCGACGGCGGGAACAGCGGGGCGTAGGCCCACCGCGCGCCGAACATGCCGACGTTGGTGACCGCGGCCGAGCCGAACGAGTCGCGCGGGAGGCCGGGCAGGCGCAGGTTGAAGCTGTACTGCAGGACATCCAGCAGGCGGTGGACCGGGCGCAGCAAGAGCGGCGGGATCATGCCGAGGGTCCGCCGGACGCCGGCGAGCTCGGCGTCCTGATCCTTGCGGACGGCGGCGACGCGCTCGCCGAACTCGCGGGCGATGTCGGCGACCGACTTGGTGTCGGCCCGGCGGACGACGATGCCGGACAGGTCGAGCGCGGTCTCGTCGGCGTGGTCGGCCTGCAGCGCGACCTGGAAGAAGATGTCGACGTCCTCGCGCTGGTAGAAGCGCTGCCAGCGGATCAGGACGTTGAGCTCGGGCCGCTCGGCGAGCGCGACCGCGAGGGCGCGGCCGACGAGGTGCGTCAGCGTCGCGCGCTCGCCGGTGCGCAGGTGCAGCTCGTCGAGGTAGGCGAGCGCGGCGGTGGCGTCGACCTCGAGCGAGCCGTGGATCGAGGGGTCGCGCGGCGGGCCCCAGGCGGCGACGGCGAGGCGGCGGAAGGTCGAGACCTGGCGGACGCGGCGGAGCTTGACGTGGACCATGCCCGCGAGAGCGTGGCGCGGACCGGACGCTCGGCCAGCGCGAAGCGTCTGCGGCGCCGCTCAGGCGCTGGCGGACGCGGTCTTGAGCAGCTCGCTGTAGGCCTCGGCGTCGAGCAGCGCGGACCACTCGGCGAGGTCGGCGGGCCGCAGCTCGAGCATCCAGCCGTCGCCGTACGGGTCCTCGCCGATCAGCTCGGGGTGCAGCTCGAGGCCCTCGTGGACGTGGACGACGTCGCCGCCGACCGGGGTGAACAGCTCGACCTCGGCCTTGTCGCTCTCGAGCGCCGCGAAGCACTGGCCGACCGCGAGCGCCTCGCCCGGGCGGGCGCGCAGGGTGAAGCCTGTGATCTCGCCGAGCTGCTCGATCGCGCGCGCCGAGAGGCCGATCAGCAGGCGCTCGCCGTCGAGCTTGGCCCACACGTGATTGCGCGCGTAGCGGCGGCTGGGCATCGGCCGGAAGGTATCCCACGCGCGGGCGGCCGCAGCAACCGGGCTTCCCCCGAGGGCGCAGCCCCGGGCACGGCACTAACGGCGTGTGGTCGCCAGCTGGACGGCGATCCCGAGCGCGGCGAGCAGGGCCCAGGCGGTCAGGTCGAAGGCGGCGTCGGGCAGGACACCGGCCCACGGCGCGGTGGCGCTGTCGGTCAACCAGCGGACGGGGCTCTCGGCGACGACCTCGGCGCTGCGGACGACCAGCGCCGCGCCGGTGATCGCGGTGGCGACGATCAGGACCAGCCGCGTGACGACGACGCTGGCGCTGCCGGCGATCAGCGCGAGCATCAGCTGGACCTCCCAGGTGATCCCGCCGACCCACGGCGCGACCGCCTGGGCGAGCAGGACCGAGGCGACCGCGCCGATCAGGAAGATCCCGATCCGGTAGAACGCGAGGACCGCGCCGAGCCCGAGCAGGCCGGCGCCGGCCTGCATCAAGCTGGCCGCGACGACCTGTCCCGGAAACCAGGTCGCCGCCAGCGCCGCGCCCGCGCCCGCGCCGAGGACCAGCCCGTAGGCCCCGAGCACCAGCGCGAACAGCCGGTACCCGGCGATGCAATGGACGAGCCCGAGGAGGAGCGCGATGACGGGCGGCAGGCCGAGGGGCACGGGGGGACCCTACCGGCGGCGCACCGGAACCGGCAAAAAACCGGCGCGGGAGGCCCGCGGCGAGGCCGCCGGGTCGCCGACCGGGTCGCGAGCGCGACCACACTCGCACCTGCGCGCCGAACCTCCGGAACGTGGTAAAACGGCGCCGCGGCGCGCACGGTGCGCCGGAGATCACCCATGCTCCGTCCGTCGTCCATGCTCCTGCTCCTCGCCCTGACCGTCGCGGCCCCGGGGTGCGGCGCGGAGGCGGGGGCCGGCGGACCGGGCGGGCCGGGCGGTCCCGGCGGGATGAAGGGCCGGCGCGGCGGCGGCGAGAGCGAGCCGCTGGCGGTCGCGCTGACGAAGCTCGAGCCGGCGACGATCGAGCGGTTTTACCGCGGGGCGGGCACGCTGCAGGCGCTGCGGGCGGCCGACCTGGTCGCGCTGCAGCCGGGCGTGGTGCTCGAGCTCAAGGCGGAGGAGGGCGACGCGGTGCAGGAGGGCCAATTGCTGGTCCGCCTCGACGGCCGCGCGTTCCAGCTGCAGGCCGCGCGCGACCGGCTCGCCGCCAGGAACGCGGCGCAGGAGCTCGAGCGGCTCGAGCAGCTGCGCGGGGTGCTGTCGCGCGAGGAGCTCGACAAGCAGCGCTACGCCGCCGAGTCGGCGCTGGCGAGCGCGCAGGTGTCGAAGCACCAGGCGGCGCAGACGACGATCACGGCGCCGTTCAACGGCACGATCACGCAGCGGCACATCGACGTCGGCAACCTCGCCAACAGCTCGACCCGGCTGTACACGATGGCCGACACGAGCGCGCTCGACCTCGAGCTGCACGTGCCCGAGCGCGAGGCGAGCACCGTGCAGCCCGGCGCGCCGGCGAAGCTCGAGCTGCAGGACGGCTCGACGTTCGAGGCCAGGGTCGAGCGGCGCGCGCCGATCGTCGACCCGCTGACGGGCACGGTCAAGTTCACCGTCCGCGCGCGCACGTTCCCGGCCGGCGCGGTGCCCGGGGCGTTCGTCCGCGCGTCGCTGCGGGTCGACGCCCGCGAGGGCGTCCCGAGCCTGCCGCGGACCGCGATCGTCGAGGTCGAGGGCAAGCCGCACGTCTACGTGCTCGAGGAGGGCCGCGCCCGCCGGCGCCCGGTCGAGCTCGGGCTGGTCGGCGAGGAGCGGGTCGAGATCCGCGGCGGCCTCGCGCCCGACGCGGCGGTCGTCGTCGACGCCGGCACCGGGATCACCGAGGGCATGCCGATCCGCGCGCCCGGGTCCGAGGGACAGGAGTCGAAGGACAGGCCCGAAGGACCAGGTCCCGAGGGCAAGGGCGACGGCGAGCGCAAGCGCCGCTGGCGCGAGGGCAAGGGCCGCAGGGGCGGGTCCGAGGACGCAGGTTCGAAGGGACAGGCGCCGACGGGGGCGCCGTGACCGCGGGCGAGGGGCGCGCCGACGGTCCTGTCCCGGAGGACAGGCGCGAGGCGGCCGGCCCGGAGGGCGGGATCGCGCCTGCGCCGAAGGACAGGCCGTCCGACGACGAGGCCGAGCGCGGGCCGCGGTCGCGCGGGTGGCTGGTCGCCGGCGCGGTCGGGCGGCCGGTGACGACGACGATGGCCCTGGTCGCGCTGGTCGTGTTCGGGCTGGTCGCGCTGACGCGGCTGCCGCTCGCGCTGCTGCCCGACCTCAGCTACCCGAGCGTGACCGTGCGGACGGAGATGCCCGACGCGGCGCCGACCGAGGTCGAGGAGCTGCTGACGCGGCCGGTCGAGGAGCTCGTCAGCGCGGTGCCGGGGGTGATCCAGGTCGAGAGCGTGTCGCGCGAGGGCGCGAGTGAGGTCGTGCTCGACTTCGGCTGGGGCACCGACATGGACCGCGGGCTCGACGACGTCCGCGAGAAGCTCGACCGCGTGGTCCTGCCGACCGGCGTGCAGCGGCCGGTGGTGCTGCGCTACGACCCGGCCCAGGAGCCGATCCTGCGGCTCGCGCTGGTCGCCGGCGGCGGGCTGCGCCCGGCCGAGCTGTGGGAGCTCGCCGACCGCAAGTTCAAGCGCGCGCTCGAGAAGATCCCCGGCGTCGCGGCGGTGCAGATCCACGGCGGCGATCGCGAGGAGGTGCGGGTCGAGCTCGACCCGCTCAAGCTCGCGGCGCTGCGCGTGACCGCCGAGGAGGTCAGCGCGGCGATCCGGCGCGACAACGTCAATCGGCCCGGCGGGGCGCTGTCGGAGCAGAAGAGCCGCTACCTGCTGCGCACGGTCCACGAGGCGCGCACGCCGGCGCAGCTCGAGGACGTCGTCGTCCGCAGCACGAACGGCGCCGAGCTGCGGCTGCGCGACGTCGCGACGGTCCACCGGGTCCCGCTCGAGCGCGAGGAGCTGGCGCTGGTCGGCGGGCGCGAGGCGGTCGAGCTCGCGGTCTACCGCGAGGGCGACGCGAACACCGTCGCGGTGTCGCAGGCGGTCCAGGCGGCGCTGCTCGACCTGCGCCTCGGGGCCGGGCAGAAGGTGCTGGTGCTCAGCGATCAGGCCGCGTTCATCGAGTCGGCGATCGCCGAGGTTCAGGCGAACACGCTGCTCGGCGGGGCGCTCGCGGTGCTGGTGCTGCTGTTCTTCCTGCGCGACCTGCGGGCGACGCTGGTGATCGCGGCGGCGATCCCGATCTCGCTGCTGGTCACGTTCGTGCCGCTGCAGCTGCTCGGCGTCAGCCTCAACCTGATGAGCCTCGGCGGGCTCGCGCTCGGCGTCGGCATGCTGGTCGACAACAGCATCGTCGTGCTCGAGTCGATCGCGCGCGTGCACGAGCGCACCCCCGGGGCCGGGCGGGCGCGCACGGCGATCCGCGGGGCCGCCGAGGTCGCGGCGTCGGTCGTCGCCTCGACGCTGACGACCGTCGCGGTGTTCCTGCCGATGGCGTTCGTCGAGGGCGTCGCCGGCCACCTCGTCCGCGACCTCAGCTACACGGTCTCGCTGAGCATCGTCTCGTCGATGTTCGTCAGCCTGACGCTGGTGCCGGTGCTGCAGAGCCTCGGCGACGCCGGCCCTGACGACGGCGAGCCGGCGCCGCGCTCGCTGCTCGCCTGGCTGGTCGCGCCGTTCGGGCTGGTGTTCCGCCTGCTGCGGCTCGTCACCTGGGTTTTCGGACATGTCCTCAAGGTCATCGCGCTGCCGCTGACCTGGCTGTACGCGGCGATCGAGCGCGCGTACCCGCCGGCGCTGCGCGGGGCGCTGCGCTGGCGGTTCTCGATCGTCGCGCTGGCGATCGCGCTGTGCGCCGGCGCGATCTCGCAGCTGCAGACGCTCGGGCGCACCCTCCTGCCGGAGATCCAGCAGGGCGAGTTCTTCGTCCAGATCGCGCTGCCGCAGGGCAGCTCGCTCGGGCGCACGCAGGAGGTCGCGGCCCGGATCGCGGCCGCCGTCGAGGGCGACCCGGCGATCGCCCAGGTGTTCGCGCGCGTCGGCAGCATGACCGCCGGCGACAGCGCGACCGGCACGATCGCCGGGACCCACCTCGCGCAGGTCAACGTCCGCCTGCAGCCGGGCCTGCTCCCGGCCGAGGAGGCCGCGCTCGAGGAGTCGCTGCTGGCGGCGATGGCGGCGGCGACCCGCGACCCGGAGGCGACGCTGCGGCTCGGCCGACCGGCGCTGTTCTCGTTCGACGCGCCGATCGAGGTCCGGATCTTCAGCGAGGACCCCGAGCGCGCGGTCGCGCACGCGCGCGAGCTGCTGCCCGACCTGCGGGCGATCGCCGGCCTCGCGGACGTGACGCCCGACGACCTCGCCGGCCGCCCCGAGGTCCGCGTCGACTTCGACCGCGAGCGCCTGAGCCGGCTCGGCCTCGCGGTCGACGCGGCGGCGCTGGCGGTTCAGCGCGCGGTCCAGGGCGAGATCGCGACCAAGATGCACGCGACCGACCGGCAGCTCGACGTCCGCGTGCAGTTGCCGCGGGTCGACCGCACCCGCGCGGCCGATGTCGGCAAGATCGTCGTCGCCGTGATCGGCGGCGTGCCGGTGACCGTCGCCTCGGTCGCCACCCTGGTCGAGGGGACAGGTCCGGCGGAGATCCGGCACCTCGACGGGCGGCGCGGCCTGCGGATCCGCGCGCGCCTGACCGGGGAGGACCTCGGCGCGGTCGCGCGCGCGGTCGAGGACGTCCTCGCCGCCCACGCTTCCGCCGACGGGCGCGTCACCGCCGAGCTCGGCGGCCAGGCCCAGAGCCTCGGCGGGTCGATGAAAAGCATGTTGTTCGCGGCACTTATCGCCGTGTTCCTCATCTATGTGGTGATGGCGTCGAGCTTCGAAAGCCTGCACCACCCGCTGCTGATCATGGGCACGGTGCCGCTGGCGATCGTCGGGGTGTCGGGCGCGCTCGTGCTCACCGAGACCCCGATCTCGGCGATGGTCGGCATGGGCGCGATCATCCTCGGCGGGATCGTCGTGAACAACGCGATCGTGCTGATCAACACCGTCAACTTCCGCCGCGGCCAGGGCATGCCGGTCCGCGAGGCGCTGATCGAGGCCGGGCGCCTCCGCCTGCGGCCGATCGTGATGACGACCGCGACGACCGTGCTCGGCCTGTTGCCGATGGCGGCCGGGGTCGGCGACGGCGCGGCGCTGCGGCAGCCGCTCGCGGTGACGGTGATCGGCGGGCTGACCGCGGCGACGCTGCTGACGCTGATCGTGATCCCGTGCCTGTACAGCCTGGTGCCGGGGCGAAGGCGCGCGGCGTGGGCCGAGATCGCGGGGGAGGAGTGAGCGGTGGACCAGGCCGAAGGGACAGGGCGCGAGGGACATGAACCGGAGCGCCCGCGCGCGCTCCCGACGCGGCGCAGCCTGACCGACCTGGCGCTCGACCGGCCGGTGATGGTCGGCATGCTGCTGCTGGCGATCCTGGTGCTCGGCGCGATCGCGACCGCCCGCCTGCCGCTGGCGTTCCTGCCGGCGACCGGGACGGCGCGCGTGTCGCTGCGGCTCAGCCTGCAGCGGACCAGCCCCGAGTTGGTCGAGCGCGAGGTGATCCGGCCGATCGAGGAGGCGATGGCCGGGCTGCGCGGGCTGCAGCGGATCCAGGTCGGCAGCGGCGGCTGGGGCGTGCGCGTCAACCTCGAGTTCGTCGCCGGGACCGACATCGCCGCGCGCAAGGCCGAGATCCGCGAGCGGATCGACCGGATCCGCGGGCAGCTCCCGGACTCGATCACGCGCGTGCGCATGGACTCGTGGGGCCGCTCCGACGACGCGGTCGTCAAGCTGCGCCTCGCCAGCGAGAGCGACCTGACGCGCTCGTACGAGCTGATCGAGCGCTACGTGGTCCGGCCGATCGAGCGGATCCCGGGCGTGTCGCGCGTCGACCTCGAGGGCGTCGAGCCGCGCGAGCTCGAGGTGGCGCTCGACCTCGAGGCGCTGCGCCGCGCCGGCGTCGCGGCCGAGGCGGTCGGCGCCGCCGTGCGACAGGCCCGGCAGGGGCGCAGCCTCGGGGTGCTGCGGCAGGAGGACACGAGCCCGGGGGTCCGCGCGCCGGCGGTCGAGGCCGACCCGGAGGCGTTCGCGGCGCTGCCGGTCGGGCGCTCGCGCCGCGGCGCCGAGGCGGGCGCCGGCGACGGGTCGGGGCAGGGGATGTCCGAGGGGACAGGTCCGGCGCCCGCGCGCGTCGGCGAGGTCGCGCGCGTCGAGGTCCACCCGCGCGAGAACCGCAACTTCCGCAGCCTCGACGGGCGCCTCGGGGTCGACCTGTCGGTCTACGCCGACGCCGGCGCGAGCCCGGTCGACGTCGCCCGCGAGGTGAACCGCGTCGTCGACGAGCTCAAGGAGAGCCCGCAGCTCGGCGGGATGTCGGCGGTCGTCTACCACGACCAGGGCAAGATCATCCTGCGCACGCTCAAGGACCTGCGCGACACCGGGATCTACGGCGGCCTGCTCGGGGTGGCGATGCTGTGGCTGTTCCTCCGCCGCTGGGGCGTGACGCTGGTCGCGGCGCTGTGCATCCCGCTGACGATCCTGGCGACCTGCGGGATCCTGCTGGTCCGCGGCGAGGAGCTCAACTGCATCGTGCTGCTCGGGCTGGTCCTCGGGGTCGGCATGCTGGTCGACAACGCGGTGGTGATCACCGAGGCGATCGAGCTCCAGGCGCAGCGCGGGCTGCCGCCGCGGACGGCCGTGCGCGCGGGCGGGCGCGAGGTCGGGCTGGCGGTGATCGCGTCGACGCTGTCCTCCGTCATCGTGTTCCTGCCGCTGGTGTTCGGCGACCCGTCGAACCCGATGAGCGCGCTGCTCGCCCCGCTCGGGCTGACGTTCGCCACGGTGCTGGTGTGCAGCCTGTTCGTCAGCCAGACGCTGGTGCCGCTGCTGATGCCGACGATGCTGCGCCGCGGCGGGGTGGCCCCGCAGACAGGTCGCAAGGGCAGGCTGCTCGGCCCGCTGACGGCCGCGTACGGCTGGGTGATCGCGCGGACGCTGCGCTGGCGGCGGACCGCGCTGCTGCTCGGCCTCGGGCTCGCAGCGAGCGCGGCGGTGCCGATCGGCCAGCTCAACTACAACCTCGGCGACATCAGCCCGCAGCCGGACTGGGTCGAGGTCAGCATGCAGTTCGTCGGCTCCCCGAGCTACAAGGAGGTCGGGGCCCAGGTGACGAAGGTCGAGGCGGCGCTGCTCGCCCGCAAGGACGAGCTCGGGGTCGAGCACGTGTCGTGCTCGTACTCCGACTTCGGCGGCCGCTGCGACGTCCATCCGATCGCCCGCGCGGAGTCGGAGGCCGACGCCGAGGCGTTCAAGGGCGTGATCAAGCGGGCGCTGCCGGAGCTGGCCGGCGTGCGCTACCTGGTCGGCGAGAACAACCAGGGGCAGATGCGCGGCCAGGCCGACCGCCACGAGGTCGAGCTGGCGATCAAGGGCGAGGACATGGGTGTCCTGATGGGCCTGTCCTCGCGGGTGGTCGCGCACCTGCGCGCGACGCTGCCGCGCGGGTCGAGCGAGGACCCGGAGGCCGGCGGGGTCGACGTCGTCACCGGGCCCTACGACGAGGGCTCGCAGGAGCTGCACGTCCGCCTCGACGGGCCGCAACTGCGCCGCTACGGGCTGCGCGCCGACGACGTCGCCCGCGTGGTCCAGACGGCGTTCCAGGGGGTGCCGCTCGGCCAGGTCCGCGGCACGGACGGTCAGATCGAGCTGCGCCTGTCCGCCGGGGCAGGCAAGGGCAGCGAGGGGCCGACGGTCGAGCAGCTGCGCGACCTGCCGATCACGCTGGCGAGCGGGCAGGAGATCACGGTCGGCAGCGTGGCGACGCTCGAGCGCACCCGCAGCCCGTTCTTCATCCAGCGCCTCGACCGCGAGACGCAGGTCAAGGTCAAGGCGCGGTTTTTCACCGCGGACCCGAAGAAGAACCGCGCGCAGGTCGACGAGGCGATGCGCAGCTTCCAGTTCCCCGCCGGCTACGGCGCCGGCGAGTGGCAGCGCTGGGGCCCGAAGGCCCGCGACAACACGGAGGTGCTGATCGACCTCGGGCTGTGCCTGCTGCTCGTCTACGCGGTGATGGCGTCGCTGTTCGAGAGCTTCCTGCAGCCGCTGACGATCCTGGCGACGTGCCTGCTCGGCTGCGTCGGCGCGCCGTGGCTGATGCTGTGGACGCAGACGACGGTCGACACGACGGCGATGGTCGGGATCTTCATCTTGATCGGGATCGCGGTCAACAACGGGATCATGCTGATCGACCGCGCGATCCAGCTGCGCGCCGCCGGGATCCCGCGCGACGCGGCGCTCGCCGAGGCCGGCGCCGACCGCCTGCGCCCGATCCTGATGACGGCCGGGACCACCGTGCTCGGGCTGGTGCCGATGCTGATCCACCACCCGACGCTCGCCGGGGTCTACTACCACGCGATCGCGCTGATCCTGGTCGGCGGGCTGGCGACGAGCACGGTGATGACGCTGGTGTTCCTGCCGGCGACCTACAGCCTGATCGACGACCTCGCGCGCGCGAGCCGGCGCGTGTGGACGAGGGCCGCCAGCTGAGCGCGGCGGTTCACTTTCCAGCCCGGATCGTCCGCCGAGCCGCGTCAGCCGAGGATCACGCGCACGTGGGTCACCAGGTCGCGCAGCGCCTGGACCGCCTCGGCCGTCGTCGGCGCCTTGACGATCGCGTAGCCCTCGCCCTCGTAGCCCGAGGCGCGCGGCTGCCCGACCTGCGGCAGCTTGCGATCGACGACGTACTTGCCGGCCTTCGCCTGCGCCTCGGCCAGGCCCTCGACCGCGCGGACGACCTGCCCGTGCCCCTGGCCGCGGAAGAACGCGGCTCCGCAGGCGAACTGCCGCGGCGGGATCTCGAACCGCTCGAACACCATCAGCTCGGCCCACTTGCGCCACATGTCGACGCCGTGGCAAAGGCCCATCATCGGCATCAGGTGGACGCCCGGCGGGCGCGCGGCGACCTCGCTGACGACCATCGAGCCGTCGGGCCGGAGGAACCACTCCATGTGCGACAGCCCGGTCCCGAGGCCGAGGGCCGCCAGCGCCTGCACGTTGATCGGCTGGAACTTGGCCGCGTGCGGCTGGAGCTGCTCGAGCGGCAGCAGCACGCAGTACTGGATCCACGGGTTCTCGAGCACCTGCAGCGGCCCGGGCAGGTAGTAGCTCGACGAGTGCCACACCGGCTTGCCGCCGATCGTGATCGTCTCGAACGTGTGCTCCTCGCCGCGGATGAACTCCTCCGCCTGCGCCGGGTTCGACGGCGACACGACCAGGTCGGCCAGCGCCGCGGCCAGCGACTCGTCGTCAGTCGCGCGCACGGTCGCGCGCGAGCCGAGGCCCGCGGGCGGCTTGAGCACGATCGGGTAGCCCACATCACGGACGAACTTGCGCGCGTCCTCGGCCGAGCCGATCAGCGCCTGGCGAGCGACCGGCAGGCCGGCCTCGCGCAGCTTCGCCTTCATGCGGTTCTTCTCGCGGAAGTTGCGGGCGACCGCCTCGCCCATCCCCTGGATCCCGAGGCGATCGCGCGCGACCGCCAGCGGGATCTGCATCTGCTCCAGGAACCCGATCAGCCGGTCGACGCGGCCCCAGCCGGCCTGGAACGCCTTGGCTGCGGCCGTCAGCTGGTCGGCGTCGAGGCAGTCGCGGACCTGGTAGTGCCCGACCACGCGCCCGCGGAACCGCTCGGGCAGGCTCGCCTCGGGCTCGTGGGTGATCAGCCCCAGGCGCACGTCCGGCAGCGACGCGAGCGCGTCGAGGCACTGGAGGATGGTGGCGCCGTAGTAGGGAGCGACGAACAGGACGTGTGCGGGCATGCGCGCCGCGGATGATGCCAGATCCGGCGCGCCTCGCCCAGCCCCGCCGCGCTACTGTGGACGCCCCGGAGGTCGTCACGGACATGCAAGCTCGATCGATCACGCCCCTGCTCGCGCTCCTCGCCGCGCTCGCCGCCTGCGGTGACGACGGCCAAACCGGCGCCTCGGCCTCGGGCGCGGGCCCGACGACGGCCGCGAGCACGACCGCGGAGCCGACGACCTCCGCGACGACCTCTGCGAACGCCTCCGCGACCACGGCCGCCGAGACCACCGAGGTCGTGACCGGCTCGGCGGCGACCACCGCGGAGCCGACGACCGCGGACGCCTCGACCGGCACGACGGCCCCCGTCACGACCGCCCCCGACGACATCACGACCACGACCGACGGCACCACCACCGGCGCCGACGTGTGCGACCCCAACGCCGTGCCCGACACCAAGGCGTTCACGTTCGTCAAGAAGTTCGACACCGGGCTCCCCGACAAGGTCCTGCAGGCGTCCTTCTACAACGGCGACGCCGACGAGGTCGTGATCATGTCGTACGGCGGCAAGGCGCGGCGGTTCACCACCGACGGCACGCCGAAGAGCGAGGTGTTCGACGTCCCCGCGCAGGCGCTGCCCAAGCTCGACGGCGCGACCTACGATCCGATCGGCAAGCGCGGCCTCCTGATCAACCAGGACTGCGTGCTCACCGAGGTCGACCCGGTCACGCTCGCCGTGCTGGAGCCGCCGCAGCCGCTCGGGTTCGGGATGTCGATCTGCGCCGGCCTCGCGCTCGGCCTCGACGACAACCTGTACATCGCCAGCTACGGGACCAACGAGCTGGTCGTGCTGACGCGCGACGGGCTCGCCGAGGTCCGCCGCGTCAACATGCCGATGGTCGTCGGCCTGACCGGCTTCGACGGTATCGCCCTGATCGCCGGCAGCGAGAACTTCCTGGTGATGAGCACCGCGCCGGACGCCCGCGCCGCGATCATCGATCCGCTCGGCAACCCGGTGGTGCCGACGACCAAGCTCGGCCTCGCCGAGGCGCCGATGATCGGCGGCATGCCGATGCTGCCCGACGCCGTGCTGACGCTGTGCGGCAACGGCCACGCCTGGCTGTGCGAGGCCTACGACGCGACCTGCTTCGACTACGCGCCCGACGACGGCGACAAGAACGCCTGCCCGTGCCTGATCCCGCAGTGACGCGGGGGCCCGCGCGCGGGTGTCCCGCGGGGCATGCCCCTTGGGCCAGGCGCGCGCCGGGCCGTCACTCCTCGCCGGCCCAGCGGGCGAGGAAGGTGGTGCGGGCGGCCTCCATCTCGGGGGAGACGGGCTTGTCGCCCGGGAAGCCGGCGACGAGCAGCCAGGGGCCGGTGAAGGCGGTCGCGGTGTAGAAGGGCGGCTCGCCGGGGAGCAGCGGGCGCGGGTCGGCGGCGAGGTCGAGCAGGGCGGCCTGATCGCCGAACTCGAACACGAGCAGCCAGACGCGCGGGGCGGCGGACGAGAAGGCGCGGTAGCTGCGGACGCCCCTGGCCGCGAGGTCCGCCTCGGGGATCGGCAGGTCGAGCGGCTCGACCGGGTTGTGCGCGAACACGAGGCGGTTCAGCGGGTAGGTGTCGAGGGCGGCGACGGCTGACGCTTTGGGCATGTCCGAAGAGGCAGGCGGTCCGGCGGCGCGGTCGCAGGCGAGCAGCGAGGCGGCGGCGAGGAGGAGCGGGGCGGCGGCGCGCGGCACGTCGGGGAAGGTAGCGCCGCGGGCCGACCAGGGCAAACCGGGGCAACCGGGCAGACCCGGTCAGTGGGCGAGCGGCAGGCCCGAGACGCGATCGACGGGGCGCGGCTGCGGGGCGGGCTCGCCGGCGTGGCCGGACAGCTTCGCCAGCGTGCGCTCGAGGGCGAAGACGAGGGTGCGCTCGTCGGCGAGCTCGGGGTCGCGGTCCTGGCGGTAGAGGCCGGCGAGCGCGTGGACGAGCTGGTAGGCGCCCTCCTGGTCGTTCTTCTCGTGGTGGAGGGCGGCGGCCCCGGCGAGCGCGGTCGCCTGATCGACGAGCCGGGCGCCGCGGACGAGGCCGACGCTGGCGGTCGAGCCTGTCTTGTAGACCAGGTCGACGGCGCTGGTCCGCGGCTGGGCGCCGGCGGCCTCGAGGTAGGCGAGGCCGACCTGGCCGATCGGGCGCTCGGCGGCGACGCGCGGGGCGGGCAGGTGCGGGTCGGCGGGCGCGAAGGCGACGTAGATCGCGCCCTTCTTGCGGCTGAGGAAGATGGTCTCGACGGCGAGCCGGATCGCCCCGCCGGGCGCCCACTCGATCGCCTTGCCGGGGATCCCGTAGACGCCGGCGATCTTGAGGCCGGCGGCCGGCTTGACCTCGAGCTTGAGCTCGTGGGCGAGCTCGGTGACCATGGTGTCGAAGTCCTCGCGGAAGACCTTGGTCATCCGCGCGGCGTCGGGGAAGAAGAACAGGTTGCCGCCGCGGACGCTGCTGATCGCGGTCGCCAGCTCGGCGCCGAACTGGACGCCGACGCCGACGGTCGTCAGGCCGATCCCGCCGCGCGAGGCGTCGCGCGCCATGCCCATGAAGCTGCGGGCGTCGGTGGCGCCGACGTTGGGGCGCTCGTCGGTGAACAGCATGACCCGCGTGGTGCCCTTGAAGCCGCGGGCGCTGGTCCGCGCGAGCTCGTAGCCGACCCGCAGGCCCTCCTCCATGGCGGTCGAGCCGGCGCTCTCGATCGCGGCGATCCGGGCCGAGATCGCGGCCTTGTCGCGGGCTGGCGTCGGGGACAGGTGGACGTGCGCGCGGTCGCCGTAGAGGACGATCGAGAGCCGGTCGTCGGGGCCGAGCTGATCGAGGACGCGGTACAGGCTCTCGCGCACGAGCTCGAGCGGCTGGCCGGACATCGAGCCCGACTTGTCGATCACGGCGACGAGGTTGAGCGGGGCGCGGCGGAAGGTCCGGGGGTCGAGGCCGGAGCTGAAGCCGAGCTGGGCGAGGTACTGGACCTCGGGCTGGGCGAGCAGCGTCGCCGCGGTCGCCTCGCCGGCCGTGCAGAGCAGCTGATCGCAGGCCCGGCCGGCGGCGAGCGGGAGGTCGTGCTCGCTGAACAGGCCCTCGGGCGTGAAGGTGTTGGGGTGCGGGATCTCGCCGTTCTTCACGCGATCGCGGAAGTACTGGATGTCCTGCGCGCCGCCCGGCGTGGCGCCCATGCCCGGCGAGGGCGCCGCGAGGGCGCCGGAGACAGCGTCCATCTCGAAGTCGTAGCTGAAGGCCTTGCGGTGCGAGGGCCGGTCGCGCTCGCGTTCGCGGTCGGGAGCCGGGGCGAGCAGCAGGGCGAGGGCGGCGAGCGGGGCGAGTGACAGGCTGGCGGAGAGCATGGCGGCGCGGTGAGGGCGTGCAACGACCGACGGCGCCGCCGGATCTATGCGGCGTCGACGATCGATCGGGCGGGCGCGCGGACCTCCGCGGGCGGGCTAGTCGATCTGGCCTTCGGGACCTGTCTGGAGATACTTGCCGAACACGACCTTGTCGTCGCCGGGGCGGTAGAAGTCGCGGATCCGGGCGAGCTGCTGGTAGCCGCAGCGGACGTAGAAGGCGAGCGTCGGAGCGTTGTCGGGCCGGCCGGCGGCCTCGATCAGGAGGAGGCGGGCGCCCTCGGCGCGGAGGCGCGCCTCGACGGCGGCCAGCAGGGCGCGCCCGTGGCCGCGCCCGTGCTCGGCCGGGTCGACGACGATCCAATAGAGATCGTGGGTGCCGTCGGTCAGCGGGGTCGGGCCCCAACAGGCGTAGCCGCGCGCGCGGCCGTCCTCCTCGAGCACGAGCGCGTAGTAGCCGGACTCGTCGGGGCGTTCGATCGCGTCGGCGACCAGCTCGTCGGCGACGCGGACCTCGACGTCGGTGAAGACGCCGGTGGCGACGACCAGCGCCTGGAGGGCGGCGCGGTCGCCCGCGGCTACGCGGCGGATCGCCATGGCTCGTTGCGTGCGCTCAGGCGCGCGGCGATCAGCTGCTCGAGGAAGCTGGTGAACGGGACATCGGCGGCGGCGAGCGCCTTGCGGAAGCCCGAGCCGGGGCCGATGTCGGGGTTGGCGTTGACGTCGATGACGTAGATCCGGCCGTCCGGCCCCTGGCGGAGGTCGAAGCGGCAGTAGCCGGTCATGCCGAGCATCATCGCGGCGCGCGTGCAGGTCTGCAGGAGATCGGCGTGCAGCGCGGGGTCGAGGTTGCGCGCGACCCGGCTCTCGGTCGCCAGATCCTCGCGCGAGCCGACGTCCCACTTGGCCTTCCAGCCGACGACCCGCTGCTCGGGGGTGAGCCCGGAGGCGAAGACGATCTGTCCCGGAGGCAAGGCGACGAGGCCGCCGCCGCCGGCGTGGTAGAGGGCGAGGTTGTACTCGGCGCCGTCGATGAAGGCCTCGACCAGCGCGGGCTGCTGGTAGCTGGCCCACACGGCGCGCACCCGCGCGAGCGCGGCCTCGGGGTCGCGGACGACCGACTCGGCGTCGACGCCGATCCCGCCGTCCTCGCGCGCCGGCTTGACGATCACCCGGTCGGTGCCGGCGAGCAGCGCGGCGATGTCGCGTCGTGCCTGGTCTTCGGGGCAGCCGGGGGCGAGCGCGAGGCCGGGCGGGGTGGCGACGCCGATCTGCCGCAGGAACTGCTTGATGAAGCCCTTGTCCTGGCAGAGCGCGATCGTCACGGCGTCGCAGCCGCAGTAGGGGATCCCGAGCAGATCGAGCGCGAGGACGAAGTGCGCCTCCCAGCGCGTCCGGCCGAGCACGCCCTCGCACAGGTTGAACACGAGGTCGGGCGCGAAGTCGCGGATCGCCTGCAGGCCGGCGGTGATGCAGTCGCCGACCGGGAGCAGGGCGCACTGGTGGTTGCCCGACAGCGCGGCGTAGACGTCGCGGGCGGACTCGGCGACCTCGTCCTCGCCGAGGCGTTCGATGTCGTTGAGGTGCGGCTTGAGGTGCGTGTCGGCGTTGTACGTGATGGCGATCCGCATCGGGCTTTCAGCGGCGGGCGGCCTAAGGAGCAGGAGAGGTTCAATGGGGGACGCGCTGGGCCCAGCGCGCGACGGCCGCGGCGACGATCCGGCCGATCAGTTGGTCGTAGGTCAGGCCGTGCCCGCGCGCGATGATCACGAGATCGCTGTGGACAGGGTTGAGACCGGGGAGCGGGTTGACCTCGATGAAGTTCGGCAGGCCGCCGCGGTCGCAGCGGATGTCGACCCGCGAGAGGTCGCGGCAGCCGAAGGCGCGGTGGACGTCGAGCGCGAGCCGGCGCACGGCGTCGAGCTGCGCCGCGTCGACGCGGCCGCCCCGCAGCAGGTCGTCGGTCATCAGGTACCGGACCTGGTTGAGGTAGTCGCGCTTGACCTCGAGCGAGTAGACGAACTCGCCGCCGTGCGCCTCGCGCGGGACGACCTGCATCAGACCGACGACCTCGGCCGCGTCGCCGTTGCCGATCACGCCGACGGTGTACTCGTCGCCGGGCAGGAACTCCTCGATCAGCACCGGCTGGCGGTAGTCCCGCTGGAGCTGGCCGACGCGCTCGCGCAGCTCGGCCTCGTCGCGGCAGACGGAGTTCTTGCGGATCCCCATCGACGAGCCCTCGGCGACCGGCTTGGCGAACAGCGGGTACACGAGGTCGATCGCCGGCATCGCCTCCTCGGCGCCGACGAGCACGAACGGGGCGGTGCGGATGCCCTGGGCGGCGGCGAAGATCTTGGCGAGGCCCTTGTCGAGCGCCAGCGCCAGCGCGACCGGATCCGAGCCGGTGTTCGGGATCCCGAGCATCTCGAGCAGCGCCGGGACCTGCGACTCGCGGCCGCGTCCGCCGAAGCCCTCGGCGAAGTTGAACACGCCGTCGAGCCGCCGGTCGGCGGCGCGCCGGCCGAGCGCGTCGAACAGCGACGGGCCCGAGCCGAGCCGCTCGGTGTCGTGGCCGAGGCTCCGCAGCGCGGCGTCGATCGCGTCGACCGTCTCGACCGAGTCGAACTCCTCGTAGCGGTCGATCGGCTCGCCCACGACCAGCGGCGCGTCCGGCTTGAGGTTGTAGGTTATCCCGAGCCGCACGGCGCACCCCCTGCGTCGCAGCGCGATGGGAGAAGGCCCGATGCGGCCGTCCGCGCGCCGGCCGGCCGCACGGCGGACGGAGCCGACGACGCAGCAGGAGGCGGAGCGCCAGGCCTATCAACGGTCAGCCGACCCGAGACAGCGCACGGCGCTTCCCAAGGTCGGCTCGCAGGGGGAGGTTTTTCGGACGAAGAACTGGGAGGTTCCAAGACAAAGATCCAGCGCGTGCAACCATAGCGAGATCGCCGGACTTGGAAAGAGAATTTTTCTTCATGACGGTGGAGGCGCCCCCTCGTCAGCGAAAGGAAGCGGCCGACTCGACGGTCGGATCCTTCTCCGCGAGCGGACCGTCGTCACGCACCGCCATGTGGACGACCGCCTCGCCCTCGAAGCACACGGCGCCGCGCGGCAAGGCGAGGATCCAGCCGTCGTGCTCGGCCAAGATCTCTCCGCCGGCGAACGGTCGGCCGTGGATGTCGGAGAGCGTCGCCAGGCGGTCGCCGATCCGCACGACGTCGCCGGGCTCGACCAGGTAATGAAGGATGCCGGTCGCGCGGGCCCGCGGCACGAGATCGCGCATCACCGGGAACGGCAGCGGCGGGACGCGCAGGCCGGCGATCGGCGCGGGCTGGCCCGGCAGCATGCCAGCGCCTCGCAGGACGTTGAGGACGGCGGCGATCCCGATCGCCCGCGCGGCCGGATCGACGCCGCCGGTCAAGCCGAGCTCGACGGTGATCGCCGGGATCTTGGCCTGCAAGAGCGCGGCGCCGCTGGTCGAGCGGTGCAGCTTCGCGTCGAGGTAACGCCGCGCCGGGACCTCGTTGACGATCGGGAGGTGAGTCCACGCGCACAGCTGCTCGAGCCGGCGGGCGAGCTCCAGCGCTTCCGGGCGCTCGTCCTCGCGGCGCCACAGGACGCGGTCGCGGATCACGAAGCAGCCGGCGCGCAGGCCGTAGCAGTGGAGGTCGACGAGCAGGTCGGCGCGGCGCAGCTCGGCGAACAGACGGGCGTAGCCGACCTCGAGGACCGACGGGCGCTCGTGGTCCGCGCCGGGCTCGTCGGGGAAGCCGGGGAACAGGCGGTTGGGGTCGCGCCGATCGAGGAAGGACTCGCGCCGGCGCGTGTGCAGGCCCGCGGGGTTGAGCGTCGGGATGGCGACGATCGTGCCGCGCAGCTCAGACAGCAGGTCGGCGCCGACGAGCGCGTGGACGACGCTGAGGCCGGTGACCTCGTCGCCGTGGATGTTGGCGGTGAGCCAGAGGACCGGGCCGGGCGCGCGGCCATGCAGGATCGTCACCGGCAGGCGCTCGACGTGGCCGGTCGACAGCGCGGCGAGCTCGAACCAGCCGTGGGCGAGCTCGCCCGGGGCGACGACCATGTCACCGAAGGAGAAGGGCCGGACCGTCATGGCCGGGAGTGTGCCAAAGAGGCCGGGGCGAGCGGAAGCTTCACGCGGGCTCGAGCTCGACGGGGACGCGCACGCTGACCTCGGCGCCGGGGGCCGAGAATTTCCAGCGCCGCGCGCCGGCGGCGATGCACGCGCCGACGTCCGGATCGATGAGGGAGTCCTCAACGATCGTGACAGGGACGGCGGCGGGGGCCCGGGCCGGCGCGCCGGCGCTGACGGCGATCGGCATGTCCACCGGGACATGTACCGTGCGCAAGGTCCCATCGTTCTGGCGCTCGGCGAAGGCGGTCCAGGGGGTCAGGATCCGGTGGCGCCGCGCGAGGTCGATCACCCGCTCGCGCGCGGGGCCGTCGGGGAAGCCGCGGCGGGCGCGGCTCGGCGGGTCGCACGAACGGAGCGCCGGTGAGTCGTCCGCGGACGACGACCTCGCCCGCGGGCTCACACGGCGTGCATGCGGGCGAGCTGGCCGAGGGGACAGACGCGACGCACCGGGGCGCGCCGGGGACGGGCGGGTCGCGCGTCGAACGCGGCGAGCAAAGCGGTGCGCCGCGGCGACGGCTGCGTCGCGCTGCTGGAGCACGCCGCGGATCCGGCGGGCGCCGACGCGGACCCAGTCGCCGTCGACGGCGGCGTCCGCGGGCCGCGGCAAGCTGTAGCGCGCGTCGATGGGTTCGGGCCGCGGGCTATAGAAGATCTGGGTGACGGTGAGCGCGGCGATCGTACCGACGACGACGGCGTCATGGCGGATCTCCTACAACGGGAGGCCGAGCCACGCGCCGTCGCGCAGGATCGCGAGCCTGGCCCGCCGGGTCGCGGCGTGCGGGTCGATCGGGAGGAGCCCGGTCGGGCGCGTGGTGCAAGCGGCGGGCTGTTCGAGACGCGGCCCGCGACCTCGGCCCGGGGGGCGGCGCCCTCGGGTTCCCCCGCGACGGCCGCGGTCCGCGTACACGCGAGGGCGAACAGGGACAGCGCGACGAGCAGGGGGAGCGGGCGCGGCACGGTGCAACGCGGGGCGAGCCAGCCGGCGTCGCGCGGGGTTCCCCGGCGCGCGGCCGGCCCGGCAGACGTCGTATAGTATGGATCCTCGTGCCCGTTTCGCCGACATCACCGCGCCTCCGCCCGGGGCTCGTGGTCGCGGTCTCGCTCGCCGCCGGCTGCTTCGGCGACGTGCCGCCGCAGCTCGGCTGCGCGGGCGATCCGGCGGCCTGCGCGGCGGAGACGACCGGCGCCGACACGAACCCGGACGCGTCGACCGGGCCGCCGGCGACGACGGCAGAGACGACCGGCACGCCGGTCGACAATTCGCGGGCGTTCCGGATCGAGCTGCTCGAGATCATCGATCCGCATCTGTTCCTCGAGATGCCGATCTGCATGGACGTGACCGATCCGATCAATCAGCAGGGGATCGCCGGTCAGATCATGGAGGGGAAGTTCAACCTGATCGTCTACTTCGAGGACTTCGACGAGCTCGAGCCGCAGCTCAAGGAGGTCGCCAGCTGCGACCTCGAGGCGATGCGCTGCGTCGACAAGAGCGACGTGGCGCTGCAGGTGCCGGCGATGCTCGACGAGGTCGGGCCGTGCAGCGCGCTGAGCCCCGAGGTGGTCCAGGCGGCCAACCTCGCGGGGCTCCACGCGCCGGCGCCGCCGTGCTACCGGACCGAAAGCGCCAACATCGCGCTGCCGATCGAGGGCGCGGAGGTGCCGCTCAACCTGCGCGAGGCGCAGATCGTGTTCAACCTCGACGACCCGACCGAGCCGCAAGAGGTGCAAAACGGGCTGCTCTACGGCTTCCTGACCCAGGCGTCGGCGGAGGCGACGACGATCTCGCTGCTGAACTTCGACTTCCCGCTGTGGCCGATGATGTCGCCCTCGAATACGTGCGCGGAGCTGTACCCCGACCAGCTGCCGAGCGTCGACGTGCTGATGGACGGCGAGACGATGCTCCCGGGGGTGTGGATGGCGGTCAACTTCTCCGCGCGGCGGATCGAGCTCGACCCGCCGCCGCCGTGAGCGCGGGCGCGCGCGGGAACTTTCGCCGGCGGGCGGCCTCCAACCCGCCGTGACCGCCGCCGCCGCTCCGCTCACGGTCGAGGTCGTCGCCCGCCAGGGCGCGACGATCGTCGACGTCCACCAGGTCGACCTGCGCCGCCGCGCCTACCGGATCGGCGAGGGGCCGCGCGCCCGCGTTCCGGTCGCCGTCGCCGGCGCGGGCGCCGACGGCTGCGTGACGCTGGTCGAGCTGCGCGGCGATGGGGCCTGGCTGACGCCGCCGGCCGGATCGCACGGCGAGCTGCGCCGCGGGGCCGCGCGCGAGCCGCTGATCGCCGGGCAGGCGATCCGGCTGGTCGACGGGACATGCGCGACGGTGCAGGTCGGTCCGCTGCACTTCGAGGTCCGCGCGGCCCCGGCCGAGCCTGTCCCGGCGTTCAGGCCGGCGATCGACGGGCCGCTGTGGCTCGGGCAGGCGGCCTCGCTGGCGCTGTTCCTCGGGCTCGCGCTGCTCGTGCGGCTCCACGGCGAGGAGGCGTCGCAGCCGCGCTGGGACGACCCGGAGCTGCAGGACCGGCTGATCCGCTACACCGCGTCGTTGCCGCCGAAGGAGCCGCCCGCGCGCCCGCCGGTCGCCGCGGCCAGGCCGTCGCCGGCGCCCGGTCCGGTCGCGCCGACCGCGAGTCCGACGCCGCGCGCCGAGCCGGCGCCGGCGATCCCGACCACGCCCCGCGGACAGGTCCCCGAGGACATGGCCCGTCAGGCAGGCTTCCTCGGGCTCGCGGAGTTCGACCGGATCGTCGGGCGCTACACGGCGTCGCTCGAGCGGTCGATCAAGCACTACGCGCGCTCGGCCGCCGACGAGGCGGCGTGGGCCTCGGCGGCGCGGGCGGTGCCGCGGGCGCTCGCCGGGCTCGAGCTCGCGGGGACCGAGCGCGGCGGCGGCGGCGAGGCGCGCGAGGTGATCGACCTGCCGGTGACGCTGCTCGCGCGGGTCGACCGCGAGGGCAAGCGGCGGTGGGCCGGACACGGGCGCAAGGAGGCGGCGTTCACCCGCGCGGCGGTCCCGGAGGTCCGCGAGGCGCCGCGGCAGAGCGTCGAGTGGACGGCCTCGATCGGCCAGGATCTGATCCGCGGGGTCGTCCGCCGGCACACGCCGGAGGTGCGCCGCTGCTTCCGCGAGCGCGACCCGTCGCTGACGGGCAAGCTCGAGGTCGCCTTCACGATCGGCGAGGGCGGGCGCGTGAACTCGGTGGCGATCGAGTCGAGCTCGGTGTCCGATCGCGCGGTCGAGCGCTGCGTGACCGAGGCGGTGCGCGCGTGGACGTTCCCGACGATCGTCGCCGCGACCGGCGCCGTGTCGGTGCGCTACCCGTTCTCGGTCGGGTGAGGCGGCGGGCTACTTCTTGCCGAACAGGCCGCCGAGGCCCGAGGAGATGCTGCCGAGGTCGACGCCGCCGAGGGCGCCGCTCGCCGAGCCGAGGGCCGAGTCGACCTGACCCGCGAGCGGGCCGGGCAGCTTGGCCTTGAGGAAGTTGACGACGGTCTCGACGGCGCTGCGGGCGTTGGCCTCCGAGATCCCGGTCTTGGCGACGATCTGCTGGATGAGGTCTTCCATTCGGGCGCCAGTATGAGAGCAGGCGCCCGCGGCCGTCAACCGGCGGCCGGCGCCCGCCCGGGCGGCCCCGAGACGGGCGGGGGCGCGGCCGCGCCGGCGGACCGCCGGACCGCCGGGGGCTGCCGGGGCCGTCGCTGGGGACATGTCCTCGGGGACAGGACCGCGCGGGCGCGCGGCGCGGGTGTCTCTCGAGACAGACGCGAGGCCCCGTCCGCGCGGCCGCTCGCGCGCGGCGACCGGGAGGTGTCCCTCGGGACAGGACCCGGGCGACGCGAGGCGGCCGGCACGACCGGGATCGCGGACCCGATCCCCCGACGAGGAGATCGGCGAGCCACGGGATCGGCCGAACGGCGGCCGCTGCGCGGTCTACCGGGCGGCGATCGACGGAGGCCACGCGCCGGCTTCCAGGCCCCCGATCGGGCCCGTGGTCCCGCGCCGTGTCTATGTTGTGTGCATGTCCCAGGACCGTCACCGAAGCGCCGGACCGGGATCTCCCCGAGCCGCACGCCGACCCGCCTCGGCGCGCGAGGGCCATGTCCCCGGGGCCAGGCGCCCCGCACGGGCGCGGGGGCGCGAAACCGCGCCTATCGTCCCGCGGATCCTTTCTGCTACAAGCAAACGAGGGCCCTGCGCGGGCCCACCTGACCCGAGAATCATGACTTGCGTTGACCGTTGACGAGGGAGCTGGCGATGCGTGGCGACAGATGCTCGAGGGTGACCAGGATCGGACTTTGTGCGCTGCTCGGGGCGGCCTGCGGCGAGGCGAGCGACGGGACGGCCGGGAGCGCGTCGGCCGGCGGCACGAGCACCGGGGCCTCCGGCGAGGCGACGAGCGCCGCGCAGGCGACCGAGGGCGATTCGACCACGAGCGACGGCTCGGGCTCGGCCGGGATGACGCAGGGCTCGACGGGCGCGCCCGACCCGGGCAGCGGCTCGACCGCGGGTGACGGCTCGACCGGCGGCACGGCGGGCGACGAGGGCACGACGTCGATGGGGATCGACTCGACGACCGACGCCTCCTCGACGACCGACAAGCCCGCGGAGCCCCCGCTCGACCAGGCGTGCATGCTGGCGCAGAAGCACAAGCCGTGCGACGCGGACTCGATGGACCCGCTGCACGCGCTCGGCCTCAACTGCACGACGCTCGGCGGCGAGTACGTCAACAACGACAACGCGGTGACGGTCCAGGGGCTCAACTTCCAGGCGCCGCCGATGTCGATGGGCAAGCGGACCTGGCAGGTGGCGACCGCGTACGGGACGCACGTCGACCCGGACACGAACCAGCCGTTCTGGAGCGCGCGCGAGGGCGAGAAGGTGCTGCTGCTCAGCTCGGGCCTCTTGCCGGCGCCGGACGGCGCGGGCAAGGTCGTCGTCGCCGACGGCGATGTGTACAACGACGCGGCGATCGGCGGGCCGTGGGACGACGACTCGATGCCGGCGCCGATGAGCCCGACCAAGGGCAGCCCCGACCCGATGGGCTTCACCGGCTGCGACGGCGCCAACGACTGCTCGAACACGCTCGAGGACCAGTGGGCGCTCGGCAACGGCGACGCCGAGGACAAGACCTGGTTCAGCTTCGAGCTCAAGGCGCCGTCGACCCAGAACGGCGACATCGCGAACGCCAACGGCTACACGTTCGACTTCGCGTACTTCTCGGCCGAGTTCCCCGAGTGGGTCGACACCGACTTCAACGACATCTTCGTCGTCTGGCAGTCGTCGGAGATGTACACCGGCAACGTGACGTTCATCGACGGGCAGCCGCTGACGGTGACCGCCCTGTGGCCGATCGACTTCCAGGGCGAGTGCTCGTTCGGCGACCCGGGCTGCGTGGGCGCCGACCCGCACCTCGCCGGGACCGGCTACTCCAGCGACGGCGGCGCGACCGGCTGGTACAAGGCGACCAGCGGGGTCACGCCCGGCGAGACGTTCACGCTCGCGTTCGCCATCTTCGACATGGGCGACTCGATCTACGACACGACCGCGATCCTCGACAACTGGAAGTGGGACTGCGACGGCTGCGTGCCGAACGAGGTCGACAGCTGCGGGATCGAGCCGCAGTAGCCGAGCGGGCGCGCGGGTCGGGGGTCGAGGCCTTGTCGCGGGCGCGTTCGCGCGCTAGCTTCGCGGCCTCATGCGTCCGGCCGCCGTCCTTCTGCTCTCGCTATCGTCCCTCGCCGCCTGCGCCCAGCTGAGCGCGCTGTTCGGCAAGAAGCCCGCGGGCGCGGATCCCCAGGTCCAACAGCAGCAGCAGGCCGCCGACGCCGAGCGGGCCGAGCGCGAGCGCGTCGCCCAGGAGGAGCAGCGCGCGGCGGCCGAGAGGGCCGAGCGCGAGCAGCGAGAGCAGGCGCAGCTGGCCGAGCTCGAGCGGCTGCGCGGGGAGCTGTCCGCAGGGCCAGCCGACAAGCCGCAGGCGGCGATCGGCTTCGCGGGCCGGGTGAAGGACATCGCCGGCGCGCAGGCGGCCGCGCCGGGCAAGCTCGACGTCGCCGCGCTCGTGCGCGAGGCCGCCGGCTACCTCGACGCGGCGCTGCAGCGCGAGCCGAGCCTCGAGCTGCTGCGGGCGCTCGGCGACCTGCCGCGCGGGTCGGAGGTCGACGCGACGTTCGTGCGCGTGTGCCCGAAGCTGCGCCCGCGCGTGCCGGACGACGCGGTCGTCAGCTTCGTCGACGAGTGCCTCGAGCGCGCCGGCGGCGACGCGAAGCAGCTGAAGTGGCCGAACGTCCAGCGCGACCTGGTCGCCCACAAGAAGTTCAAGGAGGCGGAGCTGCGGCGGGCGCGCGAGGAGGAGGCGCGGCGCGCGAAGGAGGAGGCCGAGCAGGCGGCCCAGGCGGCGCGCGGGGAGGGGCTCGTCGCCGCCGCGGTGTTCGCCGCCGGGCGCTGCAACTTCGGCAACTGCGCGAAGGACGGCTGGACGATCGACACCCAGGCCGGACAGCTCCGCGTCCGCTGCAACTTCAGCAACTGCCTGAAGGACGGCTGGGTCGCCGATTTCCCGGACGGCAAGAACGCCCGCACCACCTGCAACTTCGGCGACTGCCTGAAGGACGGCTGGCGGACCGACCTGCCGGACGGCACGACCGCGAGCACCCGATGCAATTTCAGCAACTGCCCCAAGGACGGCTGGACGACCGAGATCCCCGGCCTCGGCGCCGCCCAGACGCGCTGCAACTTCGGTGATTGCTTCAAGGACGGCTGGACGACCGACCTGCCGACCGGCGGGCGGGTCGACTGTCGCTGCAACTTCCAGGAGTGCCTCACGAACGGGGCGACCTGCGGATAGCCGGTCCCGGCGAGCCCTTGCTCGCCCGCCTCCAGGCCTGGAACGGCGCAGCTGACGAATAGAGAAAATACACTGATCTCGGCAGCTTATCGGCGTTAGGTTGATACAGAGAACGAGCCCGGGTGTACCCTCTCGGCGTGGGCACGATTGCCGAGTCCGGCAACGTACGCGGGCCGAACGGCTGAGGACGTCTCCTGTCGCTTCGGGCAGTCGGGGTCCCGTCGCCGCAGCCCGTCTCGAGGGGGGTGGCGCCGGGAGGGCGATCTTGGGCGCGACAGCGGCCCACACCCGGAGATAGAATACTGCCTTGGCCCGGCGGCTCTTTCGCGCCGGGGTGCAGCGCAGCGAGTCATGACAGCCAGGCGACAGATACGCGAAGCCGCGGACCCCCCCCGTGCTGCCAGCGAGGCCTCCGCGGCCGATCCGCTGGTGGGTACGACGATCGCCGGCAAGTACCACATCGACCGCCTGCTCGCCCGCGGCGGGATGGGCGTGGTGTACCTCGCGCGGCACAGCCTCGCCGAGGGCGGCGAGCGCGAGGTCGTCGTCAAGGTGCTCGCGCAGAACCGGCTCGACGACGCGGAGTCGCTGGCCCGCTTCGAGCGCGAGGGCCAGCGCCTCGGCGGGCTGCAGCACCCGAACATCGTCTCGCTGCTCGAGTGCGGCCACGAGCAGAGCAACGCCTACCTGGTGATGGAGTACCTGGTCGGCGAGCTGCTCAGCGACTATCTGGCGCGCAAGGGCCGGCTGACGATGGAGGAGTTCGTGCCGATCGCGGCGCAGATCCTCAAGGGCCTCGGCTACGCGCACTCGCGCGGGCTGATGCACCGCGACATCAAGCCGAGCAACATCATGCTGACGGTCCGCAAGGGCCGCGCCAACTTCGTCAAGATCCTCGACTTCGGGATGGCGAAGCTGGTCGCCGGCGACCGCGAGGTGACGACCGAACAGCTGGTCGGGACCGCCGCCTACCTCGCGCCGGAGCAGATCAAGGGCGAGGCGATCGACGCGCGCGTCGACGTGTACGCGCTCGGCGTGCTGTTCTACTCGCTGCTCGCGGGGCGCCTGCCGTTCGACGGCGAGGGCAACGCGGCGCTGCTGTACAAGCACGTCCACGAGCCGCCGCCGCCGCTGGCCGAGGCGCTGCCGGCCGGCCACGGGGTCCCCGACGAGCTGATCGAGCTGATCCACCAGTGCCTCGCCAAGGACCCCGAGGAGCGGCCCGCCGACGCCGACGCGATGGTCGAGGCGCTGATCGACTCGTGCCCGGCGTCGATGTTCCACCTGCCGGTCGCCGACGGCTCGGTCGGCGTGTTCGTGTCGTCGGCGTCGCTGACGGCCGGGCCGGCGACGCTGAACCAGTCGGCCGAGCTGTCGTCGTTCGACCTGACGCGGCCGGTGTCGCGGCGCCCGCGGACCCGCGAGGCGAACCCGCGCCCGCGGACCCGCACCGATCTGTCGCGGCCGAAGACGATCACCGAGCTGCCGCCGGCGACCGCGACGATGACGTCGTCGAGCCCGAGCTTCGGCAGCACGCTGCTGGCGATCGAGGCCACCAAGCCGGCGCGCAACTGGGGGCTGGTCACCGGCGCGGCCGCGGCGGTGCTCGCGGGCGGGCTGGTGGCGGCGATCCTGTGGGGCGGCGGCGGCGAGCCCGACGCGGCGGTCGCGGGCGGCGGCGTGTCGACCGAGCGGCGGCTGGCGGCGCTGCTCGACCAGGTCGAGGCGGAGATCCTCGCCGGCGAGTTCGACAAGGCGCGGCGGCACCTCGACGGCGCGGCCAAGGACCTCGAGGGCCTGCCGACGCTCAAGGCCCGCGCGGAGGCGAGCCGGACGCGGATCGCGGTCGCGAGCACGCTCGGCACCGCGCAGCGGCTCGAGAAGGACGGCAACATCCCGGCAGCGCTGAGCACATACCGCGACATCCTGGCGATCGAGCCGCACCACGCCGAGGCGAAGTCCGCGATCGCGCGGCTGACCGGCTCGACGCCGGGCGCCGAGCCGCGGCCGAGCGCGGGGCCGGCGGAGACGCCCGGCGAGCGGGCCGGCGGCGCGGTCCGTCCGGCCCGCGCGGGCGCGGGAGGCAAGGCCGGCAAGCCGGGGGCGGCGGCGACCGGGCAGGAGCCCGAGCCCGAGCCCGAGACCGCGCCCGAAGCCGAGCCCGGCAAGGATCCGTTTCTGCCCGTCGCGAAGAAGGACGACGGCGGTATCTTTCTACCCGTGGGAGGCAAGTGATGGCCGTGCGCGCGAGCATCGGACACAAGGCGTGGTCGCTGGCCCTGGCGGCGGCGATGATCCTCGGCACCGAGGGACAGGTCCTGGCGGCCATGGCCCCTGCGAAAGGTTCCAAGGGACAGGCGGCGGGCGAGGCGACGGCGACCGGGCCGGCCGAGGCGCAGCCGCCGGCGAGCGGGGGCCCGACGGCCTCGGACCTCAGCGGACAGGCGATCGAGCGCTTCAAGGCGAAGGACTACGACGCCGCGGCGCGGCTGTTCGACGAGGCCTACAAGCTCGACCCGAACCCGAACTACCTGTTCAACATCGGGCGCGTCTACGAGGAGAAGGGCGACATCCGCGCGGCGGTCGACTACTACCAGCGCTTCGTCAAGGAGCCCGGGGTCGAGCTCGAGTCGCGCGAGCTGGCGCTGCAGCGCCTGCGGGTCCTCAAGGCGATCTTGCAGGAGACCGACGCGGCGGCCCAGCCCGAGGAGCAGCCCAAGCCCGAGCCCGAGCCGGTCAAGACCGAGCCCGAGCCGGCCAAGCCGGCCCCGGCGCCGGAGGACCCGCGCCCGCGCAAGTTGCAGGTCGCCGGCTACGGCCTGCTCGCGGTCGGCGGCGTCGCCACGGTCGTCGGCGGGATCCTCGGCGGCGTCACGCTGTCGCGGCAGAACCGGCTCGACGAGACGACCGACTTCCAGTCGCGCGTCGACCTCGCCGAGGGCGGCCGCTCGCTCGCGCTCGGCACCGACGTCCTGCTGTTCACCGGCGGCGCGCTGCTGCTGACCGGGGTGATCCTCGTCGCCGTCGGCGCGTCGAAGCGCAAGGCCGGCGCGGTCGCGCGGCGGCGCGTCGTGCCGACCGGCCTCGGCGTGATGGCCCGCTTCTAGCCCGGCTCGTCCCTGGTCCGCATTACTCTTCGCTTTCGGAGGTCCCCTTGTCGCGCAACTCACTTGGTCCGTGCGGGTTCGGTCGGTTCGGGCTCGGGCTCTTCGGGCTCGGGCTGTCCGGGCTCTTCGGCCTGGCCCTCGGGGCATGTTCCTTGATCACCGAGTTCGCCGAGTGCCAGTCCGACGCGGACTGCGCCGGCGCGGGCGCGGGCTGGGTGTGCAACGCCGACAAGAAGTGCGAGCCCGGCGACGGACCGACGACGACCGATCCGACCGGCACCACGAGCCCGACGACGACGACGAGCGATCCGACGACGACGACCGACCCGGGCACGACGACGATCGACGAGACGAGCGGCGAGACCGACCCGACCGGCGGCTCGAGCTCGGGCGGGCCGGTCGCGTGCGCCAAGCACACCGACTGCGAGGCGGCCCTCGGCACGAACGACCACATCTGCGGCATGACCGGCCAGTGCGTGCTGGCGCTGACGAACGAGTGCCAGACGCTGGAGTGGCCCGGCGGCAAGGTCAACGACAAGACGGTGTTCCTCGGGTCGCTGATGACGACGAGCCCGCCGTTCGACACGCTCGTGCTGCCGCTGCAGAACGCGGTCCAGCTGGCGGTCGAGGACTTCAACAACAACACCGACCTGCCCGGCGGCTTCAAGATCGGCTGGATCGCCTGCGACGACAAGGCGACCGCCGAGAACGCGGGCGCGGCGGTCACCCACCTGACCGGGACGATCGGCACGCCCGCGATCATCGGCCCGATCTTCAGCGAGCTGGTGATCGGCCTCGCGCCGGCGGCGAAGGCGACCGGGACGCTGATGCTCACGCCGACGGCCTCGGCGAAGTCGATCTCGACGCTCGACGACGACGGGCTGGTGTGGCGGACGATCGCCAGCGACGTCTACCAGGCGAACGCGCTCGCCGACCGGATCCCGCAGCTGATGCCGACCAAGGTGGCGATGCTGTACAAGGACGACGCGTACGGCAACCTGCTGCTGATGGACACGCTCGCGCGCCTGACCGCGAAGGCGCCGATGATCAAGCCGACGACGACCAAGTACCCGAACCCGGTCGGCTTGACGGAGAACGAGCTCAAGAACGCGTTCGCGCTGGCGATCTCGTCCGCGTGGGGCTCCCCCGGCCAGCACCCGGACACGATCGTGCTGATCGGCACGACCGAGGTCCCCGACCTGATCCTCGGCTTCATGCTCGCGTGGAGCTCGGCGGACCCGCCGGTGCCGCTGCCGAAGTTCGTCGTGTCGCACGGGGCCGTGCCGGCGCTGCCCGACCTGATCGACAAGGCCCAGGGCTCGGCCAAGCAGGCGCTGATGGGGGCCGCCGAGGGCGTCGCGCCGGTGATCTTCGACGAGGTCAACTTCGCCAACTTCAACCTGCGCTACAAGATCCGCTTCAACGACCAGGAGCCGATCACGGCGTCGTCGCTCAGCTACGACGGGGCGATGGTGGTGATGCTGGCGATGGCCGGCGTGCCCGAGGGCGAGGCGATCACCGGCGCGTCGATCGCCTCGGCGATCGCCAAGCTCGTCGACAAGCAGGGCACCGCGGTCAGCTTCGGCGAGGTGATGCCGCCGACGCTGACCTTCATCAAGAAGGCGCGCAACGTGCTGGTCACCGGCGGCACCGTCGATCTGCGCGGCGTCAGCGGCGAGCTCGACTTCGATCTCGGGCCGGGCGAGGTCCGGACGGACCTCCTCGGCTGGGGGCTCGAGCCCGACGCGATGGACCCGAACGTCGGCCTGCTCGACCCGCGGCGGGTCTACGCGCTCAATCCCGCGCCCGCGACCGACGGCAACTGGGCCCCGCTGCCGTGACGCGGCCGTCATGCCGGCCCGCGGGCGCCCTCGCGCGCGACAAGCCGCTATAGTGGGAGCTTGAACGCCGCCGGCGTTCGAGGTCCCTGGCCTTGGCAACGAACAGCACGCGAAAGACGCTCGAGCCGCAGCCTGGCGCGCTGATCGGCGGGAAGTACGAGATCGATCGGCTGCTCGCCCGCGGCGGCGTCGGCGTCGTGTACGTCGCGCGCGACAAGGCCTCGGGCCGCGAGGTCGTGGTCAAGGTGCTCGCGGCCCACCTGACCGGCGAGACCGAGGCGCGGGCCCGCTTCGACCGCGAGGTCGAGCGCCTGAGCACCCTGCAGCACGCGAACATCGTCGAGGTCCTCGATCACGGCTACGAGAACGGCGCGCCGTTCCTGGTGATGGAGTTCCTGTCGGGCGAGCCGCTGGCGACGTTCCTGACGCGCAAGAACCGGCTGACGCTGGCGGAGTTCGTGCCGATCGCGGCGCAGATCCTCAAGGCGCTGGGCTACGCGCACGGCCGCGGGCTGATGCACCGCGACATCAAGCCCGGCAACATCATGCTGATCGTCCGCAAGGGCCGGGCGAACTTCGTCAAGCTGCTCGACTTCGGGATGGCGAAGCTCGTCGAGGGCGAGCGCGACATCACCTCGGAGCAGATCCTCGGGACGGCCAACTACATGGCGCCGGAGCAGGTCCGCGGCGAGCCGCTCGACGCTCGCGTCGACGTGTACGCCTGCGGGCTCCTGTTCTACCGCATGCTCTCGGGCAAGCTGCCGTTCATCGCCGAGAACAACGCGGCGCTGCTGTACAAGCAGGTGCACGAGATCCCGCCGCCGCTCGCCTCGGTGATGCCGCCGGATCACGGGGCGCCGGAGGAGCTGCTGGGGCTGATCGATCGCTGCCTGGCGAAGGATCCGAGCGCCCGCCCGGCCGACGCGAACGCGCTGACCGAGGCGCTGGTCGGCTGCGTGCCGGCGCAGCTGTTCCGCCTGCCGGTGGCCGAGGGCGCCGACCCGAACGCGACGTCGTCGGCGACCGGCGCGCTGACGCTGCCCGACGCGTCGTCGGCGTCGATGACCGGGCCGGCGCCGCAGGATTCGTCGTCGGGGGCGATGAAGCGGCCGACGCGGGCCCACCGGCGCACGGAGACGCGGTCGCGGCCGGCGCGCGAGCGGACGAACGCGCTGGCGATCGCCGAGGTCGACGGGGACAACCCGCCGTCCGCGCCGGCGCCGCTGCCGGTGATCGAGCCGCCGGCGTCGCAGCCGTGGCTGCTGTACGTGCTCGGCGGCGTGGCGGTGCTCGGGCTGGCCGCGTTCCTGATCCTCGGCGGCGGGTCTGGAGGCAGCGCCAGCGCCGAGGGCCAGGCGGGCACCAGCCTCGATGAGCGCCGGCTGGGCGCGCGGCTCGATCAGGTCGATCAGCTGATCCTGAGCGGCGAGTTCACCAAGGCGCAGGCCGAGCTGGCGTCGATCAAGCCGGCGGTGACGCAGATCCCGAAGCTGGCGACGCGGGCCGAGCAGGCCGAGAAGTGGTTGGCCGTCCTGATCGGCCTCGAGGTCGCGCGCGGCCACGAGAAGGCGGGCGACCGCGGGGCGGCGGAGAAGGCCTACCGCGACGTGCTGCTGCTCGATTCGTCGAACGCCGAGGCGCGCGCCGGCCTGCAGCGGGTCACCGACCAGCCGGAGCCGGTCGAGACGCCGGAGACCGACCCGAAGCCGCGGCCGCGGCCGCGACCGAAGGACCCGAAGACCGAGACGAAGACCGAGACCAAGACCGAGACCAAGACCGAGACCAAGACCGACAAGGCCAGCGACCCGGTGATGCTGCCGACGAGCAAGAAGAAGGACGACAACATCTTCTTGCCGACCGGCAAGTGACCGGCGCTAGCCGTGCAGGCTGAGCACGTAGACGTCGTAGAGCGCGTGCGTCCAGGCGGCGACGGCGAAGCCGCGGAGCTGGTAGACGAGGGCGAAGAACACGCCGGCGAGGGTGCGGTAGACGAAGGCGGCGTAGGTGAAGGCCTCGCCGGCCGGGCCGACGTGGTGCGCGAGGCTGAACAGCAACGACGACAGGACCAGCGCGGCCAGCCAGGCGCGCCGGCGCCCGGTGATGCCAGACAGCAAGAAGCCGAGGCCGCCCATGCCGATCACGCGGAAGATCAGCTCCTCGTGCAGGCCGGCGCCGGCGGAGATCACGGCGATGTCGGCGACGCTCGGCTGGGCCTGGACGGCCAGACCGGGCATGAATTGCTGGAAGCGCTGGATCACCAGCAGGATCAGCGTGCCCATCGTCGAGGCGTAGAAGGCGGACTCGACGAGCGCCGGGACGAAGCGATGCGGCGAGAAGCGGCCGTGGCGGCGCAAGATCACGAGGATCGCGCCGTAGGCGAGCAGCATCGCGCCGAGCACCCCGAGGTAATTGCCGAGATCGCGGGCGCACAGCTCGATCAGCGCGCGGGTGATGAAATCGACGCCGTTGAGGCCGAGGCCGCCGGAGCCGAGGATCCCGAGCTGGTAGATCAGCAGCAGCGGGAACACGAGGATCGCGCTGGTGAACGGGTCGACCCGGGCCGAGAAGTGCGCCCAGAACGCGCTGCGCGCGCGGGGAGGCGGCGAGGGCGGCGCTTGCGGGACAGACCGAGCCATCGGACTCGAAGGGTGCGCGATGGAGTCGCCGAGGACAAGGAATCGGCGAAGCCACTCGCGCGCGCAGGCGGGTCATCGCGCGCGCCGGCGTCGAACGCGGTCGCGTCGGCCGGATGGGGCGGGCGTGGAGCGTCCGCTGGAAGGTCAGGCGACGACGGGAGCAGAAAGCGGTCGCGCCCGCCGGGGAGGGCGGGCGCGGGGCGCTAGCGGCGCTTGGCGGGCTTCTTCGCCGCCGGCTTCTTCGCCGCCGGCTTCTTGACGGCCTTCTTCGGGGCCGGCTTCTTCGCCGCGGGCTTCTTGGCGACCGGCTTCTTCGCCGCCGGCTTCTTCGGAGCCGCTTTCTTGGCGACCGGCTTCTTCGCAGCCGGCTTCTTCGCCGCCGGCTTCTTCGCGGCCGGCTTCTTCGCAGCCGGCTTCTTGGCGGCCGGCTTCTTCGCCGCCGGCTTCTTGGCGGCCGGCTTCTTCGCCGCCTTGGCGGGGGGCGCCTTGCGCGCTGGCTTGCCCTTGGGCTTCGCCGTCTTCTTGGCCTTGTCGGCCCTGGCCTTCTCCGCGTCCTTGGCCTTCTTGACCTTCTCCGCGTCCTTGGCCTTCTTGGCGGCCTCCTTCTCGGCGGCCTTGCGGGCCTTGTCGGCCTCGACGGCCTTCTTGCGCTCCTCGGCCTCGCGCTTGGCGGCCTCCTTGGCGGCGATCGCGTCGAGCTTCTTCTGCTCGGCGTCGAGCTTCTTCTGCTCGGCGGCGCGCAGGCGCTCCTCTTCCTTGCGCCGCTTCTCGTCCTCCTTGGCCTGCTTGGCGGCGTTGCGGGCCTGCTCCTTCTCGAGCTTGGCGCGCTCGCGCTCCTCTTCCTTGCGCCGCTTCTCGTCTTCCTTCTCCTTGCGCTTGCGGTCGCGCTCGGACTCGCGGCGGAGGCGCTCCTCCTCGCGGCGCTGGGCCTCGAGGATCTTGCGCTGCTCGGCGGCGGCGCGCTTCTCGGCGTCCTCTTCGGCCTGACGGCGCTCGCGCTGGGCGGCGATCTCCTCGGGGGAGGGGCCCATCTCGAGGCCGAGCAGCTGGCGGACCTCGTCGCCGGAGACCCGCTCGCCGCGCCGCTCGTCCTCGGAATCGCCGCGGCCGTGGACCAGGGTGCGCGCGAGATCGCTGCGGAAGATCAGCTCGGCCTTGTTGTCGCCGAAGAGCTCGCTGACGTAGCCGACGCCGAAGGTCGGGTGGACGACGATCTGGTGGAGCTGCAGCTGCGTCTTGGGGCTGTACCGGACGGCGTTGTTGACGTCGTAGGTGTGGACCCCGTCGAGCCAGGACAATTTCTTCATACTCTTGCGCCGAGACACGCTCAGCGGCTCCGGGCTCTCGTCTTCCCGGCCCCGCGGAGGCTTGAATGAATGAATATCGCCGCAGACGCCGCACTGGACGCGGCGGATTTCTTCGCCGTAGCTCTCCAGGATGACATGCGTGGTGTCGGCGCGACACTTGAGGCAGTAGGCCTCCGTCTCGCCGCCGTTCGAGCTCTGGTTGCCACCGAAGTGGCTCTCGAAGATCTGGTCCATGGTCAATCTCCGGACCGCCGCCGCTTACGTGGCCTGAAGTAGCACGCCAAGATTTGAAAGTACAAGCCCAAAACGGCGGCTTTTGCCGGGCGGCGAGGCCGAGATACGGCCTTGTCCGGCCGAATACGGGCGAATTCGCGGGGCTAGGGCGGCCCCGGGCCCAAGCGGTCCCTTGCGCCCGGGCCGAACGGGCAGGTCGCCCGGGTCACACGGAGAGCGGCGGATCGCCCTCGCGGGGGGCCGCCGCGCCGCTCGCACGCGTCCGCGCCGGGTCCTCTCCGTGGCCCTCGCCGGCCTCGAGCCCCATCGTCTGCATCAGCCTGCGGACGTCGGTGACGGTCACCTTGGCCCGATCCGCGAGGGTCCCGAGCTCGCGGCAGACGACCCGGAACGCCCGCCCGTACTCGCCCGCCTGCGCGGCGATGATGTTGCCGTTGAGCGCGAGCAGCTGCAGCCGGCGGGCGACGTCGTCGAGGAAGTGGATCACGCCCTCCATGCCGTCGGCGGCCTCCTCCTGGGCCGCCGTGCGCTGCTCCACGCCGATCTGCGCCGCCGCGACCAGCGACTCGTAGAACGCCTGCTCGCTCTGGAACGCCTCGATCATGCCGATCGGCGCGGTGTCCTCCGGCGATTCGGTGAGGAACAGCGGGCGGGCGGTGACGAGGTAGACCAGCCCGGCCCGCTTGAGCGGGCCCTTGAAGATCTCGCGCTTGCGCAGGACGATGTCGACCAGCTCGGCGTCGGCGTAGCCGCCGATTTCGCCGGGCTTGCCGACCCCGAGCGCCGAGGTCGAGGCGATCCGGCGATTGCCGTGGTAGAGCGAGATGCCGAGGCTGGTCGCCCGCGAGACCAGCGGCAACAGCGTGTTGTCCTGGTCGAGCGGGGTGTCCCCGGCGCGCAGCCGGCCCTCGACGCGGTGCAGCTTGCCCATCCGGCGAATCACGTGCTCGCACAGCTCGGTCGCCGAGACGCCCCGGTCGAGGATCCGGCGCCGGATCACCGACCACACCGCGTTGAAGATCTGGCTCTCCGTCGTCATTTCGCTCACGTGCCCGCAGTGTACTGGCCCCGCCGCCGCCGTGGTAGGAGCCCCGCATGACCGGACCAGACGGGCCCCACGCGCGCCCGCCCGGGCGCCTGCCCCCGCGCGTGCGTATCGCCCCGAGCCCGACCGGCGACCCGCACGTCGGGACCGCCTACATCGCGCTGTTCAACTACGTGTTCGCCCGCAAGCACGGCGGCCAGTTCCTGCTGCGGATCGAGGACACCGACCAGGAGCGCTACACCGCCGGCAGCGAGGCCGCGATCTTCGAGGCGCTGCGCTGGCTCGGGCTGTCGTGGGACGAGGGGCCGGACGTCGGCGGTCCGCACGGGCCCTACCGGCAATCCGAGCGCCTGCCGATCTACCGCGCGCACGTCGACCAGCTGATCGAAAACGGCGAGGCCTACCGCTGCTTCTGCACCAAGGAGCGGCTCGAGGAGGTCCGCCGCGCGCAGATCGAGGCCAAGCAGTCGACGCTCGGCTACGACGGCCACTGCCGCGCGATCCCGGCCGCCGAGGCCGCCGCGCGCGCCGCCGCGGGCGAGCCGCACGTCGTCCGCCTGCGCGTCCCGGACGACGGCGAGACGCGCTTTTTCGACCACCTGCGCGGCGAGCTCGTGTTCGAGAACCGCCTGATCGACGACCAGGTGCTGTTCAAGTCCGACGGCTTCCCGACCTACCACCTCGCCAACGTGGTCGACGACCGCCTGATGGGCATCACCCACGTGATCCGCGGCGAGGAGTGGATCACGTCGACGCCCAAGCACGTGCTGCTCTACAGGGCGTTCGGCTGGGATCCGCCGGAGTTCTTCCACCTCGGCCTCCTGCGCAACGCCGACAAGTCGAAGCTGTCGAAGCGCAAGAACCCGGTGTCGATCTTCCACTACCGCGACCTCGGCTACCTGCCCGAGACCCTGCTGAACTTCATGGCCAACCTCGGCTACAGCATGGGCGACGACCGCGAGCGGTTCACGATCGACGAGATGATCGCGCACTTCGAGTGGTCGCGCGTCAGCGCCGGCGGGCCGGTGTTCGACCAGGCCAAGCTCGAGGCGTTCAACGGCGCCGACATCCGCGCGATGAGCGTCGAGCAGCTGTTCGGCCGCCTCCAGGAGCGCGTGCTCGCGCAGTCGCGCTGGCTGCCGCTGCTCAAGCAGGCCCAGGAGCGCGTCAACCGCCTCGACGACTTCGTCCCGTTCCTGGCGTTCTTCTTCGGCGGCGGCCTCGACTACGGGCCGGTGCTCGACAAGCTGAAGATCGCGGGCCGCACGCCGCAGGAGGTCGCGCTGGCGCTCGAGACGTTCGCGCAGGAGATCGAGCGCGACAACGAGGCCCGCAGCTTCACGCCGGCGGCGCTCGACGCGTTCGCGCGCGGGTTCTGCCAGCGCCACGGCTGGAAGACCAAGGACCTGTTCATGCTGCTGCGCGTGGCGATCACCGGGCGCACCGCCGCGCCGTCGCTGTTCGATACGATGGCGCTGTGCGGCAAGGACCGCTGCCGGCTGCGCCTGCGCGAGGTCGTCGCGCTGCTCCACCAGCAGGCCGACGCGGCGGCGAGCCCGGCCGAGGCCAAGCCCGCCGAGGCCAAGCCCGCTGGCGAGGGCAAGAAGAAGAAATAGTCCGCTAGCGGCGCGCGGCGGCCTGGCAGGCGCGCGCGCTGGCCTCGGCGAGGGCGGCGGGCTCGCCGAGCAGGGCCCCGCGCTGGCGGGCCGACAGGCACACCGGCGAGGCCGCGCGCAGGCGCGCCTGCAGGCTCGCAGGCGCGAAGTCGGCCGTCCACACGAGGACGCGGCCGTCGTCGCCGGCCGAGGCCAGCGCGCCGCCGCCGGGGGCCCAGGCGAGCGCGCGGACCGGGCCGGTGTGGCCGGTGAGCACGATCGGCTCGCTGCGACCGTCCTGCGGCCAGATCCGGACCGTCGCGTCGTCGCCGGCGGTCGCCAGCGCGGCGCCGTCGGGCCGCCAGGCGAGCGCGCGCAGCGGGGCGCGGTGGTCCTCGAGGATCGTCGCCGGGCCGCCGGCGAGCTCCCAGATCCGGGCGCGGCGGTCCCACGAGGCGGTGGCGAGGCGGCGGCCGTCGGGCGAGAAGGCGACCGCGGTGACGCTGCCGGAGTGCGGGCCGAACTCGCGCGCGGGCGCGCCGGAGCGGTCGAACAGGCGGGCGACGCGGTCGGCGGCGCCGGTCGCCAGCGCGGCGCCGTCGGGCGCGAAGGCGAGCGCGGTGACGCTGCCGGCGTGGCCGGCGAGCGGGGTCTGTGTCCCGGAGGACAGGTCGACGAGGGCGGCGCCGTCGGGCAGGGCGAGCGCGAGCCTTCGGCCGTCGCGGCTGAGCGCGGCGGCGTCGGCGACCGACCGGGTCGCGGCGCGCGCGGGCAGGGGCCGGCCGACGGCGTCCCACCCGCGCAGCGCGCCGTCGCGGGTGAACGCGAGGACATGCCCGTCGGGACCTGCCCCGATCCACAGGCCCGAAGGGACATCCCCGAGCGCGGCGGTCTGGCCGTCGGCCTGGACGCGGACGGCCCGGCCGTCGGCGCGCAGGGCGACCAGGCCGGCCTCGCCCCACGCGAGCTGGCGGACCGGGCCGCCGAGGCGGACCGCGCGGACGAGCGGGTCGCCGCCGCGGACCCGCCACACCCGCGCGGTGCCGTCGCGCGAGGCGGTGACGACGTGCTCGCCGGACGGGCTGAACGCGGCGGCGACGACGGCCTCGCTGTGACCGCGCAGGATCATCGGGCTGTCCCCGGGGACAGCCTCGGCGCCGAGCGCCCACACGCGCGCGGTGCCGTCCTGCGAGGCGGTGACCAGGCGATCGCCGGCGGGGCTGAAGGCGAGGTCGTAGACGCGGCCGGCGTGGCCGGTCAGCGCGCGCTCGGCCGCGCCGGACGGCGACCACAGGCGGGCGCTGCGGTCGAGCGAGGCCGAGGCGAGCCGCGCGCCGTCGGGGCTGAACGCGAGCGCGACGACCTCGTCGCCGTGGCCGCGCAGGACCTTCGGGGCCGACAGATCCTGGACGTCCCACAGGCGGACGAGGCCGTCCTGCGCGCCGGTGGCGAGGCGGCGGCCGTCGGGGCTGAACGCGCCGCAGCGGACCGCGCCGCTCGGGTGCGCGAGCGTCCGCGCGGGGCCGCCGCGGAGGTCGGCGAGCCGGGCGGTGCCGTCGGCGCCGGCGGACAGCACGAGACGACCTGACCGATCGAACAGGACCGCCTCGACCGCGCCGTCGTGGCGCGCGAGCTCGCGCGCGCGCGGCGGGGCGTCGCCGAGGTCCCACGCGCGCACGCGGCCGTCGGCGCCGCCGGTGACGAGCAGCCGACCGTCGGGCGCGACGGCGAGGGCGCGCAGGTCGTCGCCGGCGGCGAGCCGCGCGCCCGGGGACGCGGACGGTTCTGCGGCGGCCCGCCACACGACGGCGCCGTCGGCCGCGGCGCTGACGACGGCGTCGCCGGCGAACGCGACGCCGCGGACCGGCGCGCCGTGCTCGTGGATCTGCAGGACATGGTCGTCGGACCATGACCACAAGGTCACGAGGTGATCCTCGCCGACGGTGGCGATCCGCCGGCCGTCGCCGCTGAACGCCGCGGCGACGAGGGCGCCGCGGTGGCTCCGCAGCACGGCGGCGCTCGCCGGTTCGAGCAGCGCCGCGACGGCCGCGGGCACCCAGCCGGGGGCCGCCGCGGGGTCCTCGACCTCGCGCAGCAGCGCGAGCACGGTCGTCGGATCGCCGTGCGCGCCGGCGAGCGCCTGCGCCAGCCGGTTGGCGTCGCGCGCCCGCGTCGCCTCCTGGACGGCCCGCGCGGCCTGCCGCTCGGCCTCCTTGCGCTGGCCCTCGGCCTCCCTGCGCCGCCGCTCGGCCTCGGCGAGCGCGTCCTCGGCCAGCGCCGCGTGCGCCTCGGCGTTGAGCCGCTGGGCCTCGGCGGCGTCGAGCGCCTCCTTGAGGGTCGCGCGGGCCCGCTGCGCCTCGGCGAGCTGGGCCTTGGCCTCGGCGAACGCGCGGTCGCGCTCGCGCTCGGCGGCGGCCCGCTCGTCCTCGGCGGCCTTGCGCTGGCGCTCGGCCGCGGCCTCGGCCCGCCGCGCCTCGGTCGCCGCGCCGGCGCGCTCGCGCGCGAAGCTGGCGAGGCCGACGACGAGCGCGGCGACGGCGAGGCCGGCGAGCAGGACGTTGCGGCGGGTCCGCCACAGGCGATCGGGGTCGCGCGCGAGCTCGTCGAGCAGGTCGTCGATCGTCGGCCAGCGCGCGCCCGGCTCGACGGAGAGGCCGCGGACGACCGCGCGCCGCAGCCAGGCGGGCACCTTGCTGTCCTCGGGGACAGGCAAGAGGCGGCCGGCGAGCACGCGGTCGGCGATCTCGCCGAGGGTCCGGCCGGCGAACGGCGGGGCGCCGTACAGCGCCTCGTAGAGGGCGACGCAGAACGAGAACTGATCGCTGCGCGCGTCGGCGGGCCGGCCGAGGTGCTGCTCGGGCGACATGTACGCGGGGGTGCCGAGGATCGCGCCGGTCGCGGTCAGGGTGGTCGAGAGCTCGCGCCCGGCGGACACGCCGGCGAGGCTGGCCTCGGGGCCAGATCCGGCGGACGGCGCGAGCGGCTCGTCGGCGGCGCCGGCGTGGCGCGCGAGCCCGAAGTCGACGACGCGGACCCGGCCGTCGTCGCCGACGAGCACGTTGGCCGGCTTGAAGTCGCGGTGGACGATCCCGGCCCGGTGCGCGGCCGCGAGCCCGCGCCCGGCGGCGATGAAGACCTCGAGGATCTCGGGGATGTCCCGCGGGACAGCCTGCAGCCAGTCGCGCAGGTTCTGCCCGCGGACGAACTCCATGGCGATGTAGACCTGGCCCTCCCAGGTGCCGACCTCGTGGACGGCGACGACGTTGGGGTGCGACAGCCGCGCCATCGCCTGGGCCTCGCGGAGCAGCCGCGCCTGGCTGTCCTCCGACTGGCCGGGGCGCAGCAGCTTGACGGCGATCCGGCGATCGAGCCGCTCGTCGTAGGCGGCGTAGACGTAGCTCATGCCGCCGGCGCCGAGCGGCCGCAGCACCGTGAAGCGGCCGATCGTCGCCGGCGCGGCCTCGGTCGGGAACAGCCGCGCCTTGATCGCGGCCATCGCCAGACGATCGTCGCCCAGGCCCGAGCCGCGCCGCGCGTCGCTGGCGAGGTCGCTGAGGCCGAGCTGGGTGTCGGCCCGCTCGAGGCTGTGGAGTTCGTCGCCCGACACCGTCGCCCCCGAGGATCCCGGAAAGAGGCGCGGTCTTCAACGCGCCGGGCCGGCCGCGGGCCTTGTCGGCGCTCGCGGGTCGTCTACCATGGCCCCGGTGCCCCGTCCCGCGGATCCAGGCCGGTCGTCCCGCGCGGTCGCAGGCGCGCGCGGAGGGCCACGCGGTCGGCCGGCGCCGGGGGGCCGCGCGCGCGGGGGGGCGCGCCGGATCGCCGGGCTCGCGGCGCTGGCGCTGGTGGTCGCGGCGCCCGGTCGGGTGGCCTTCGGGGCAGGTGCTTACGAACAGGCGCAGGTGTTCGCAGTCGCCGGGGCTCGGGTGTCCGGAGGGACAGGCGCGCCCGCGGCGGCCTCCACCCCGCCGGGCGAGTGGTTGGCGCGGCGCGGCGGCGACGAGGTGTCTTCCGGGGCAGGTTCTACCGGCGGGGTCGACGAGGCGGCGACGCTGGCGAGCGCGGCGCAGGATCGGCTGGCGGCCGGGGAGGTCGACGAAGCGCTGGCGCTGTGGCGGCGGGCGTACGCGCTGCTCCCGCGGTCGCTCGGGTACGCGCAGCGCCGGGCCGCGGTCGCGCTGGCGATCGCGGGGGCCGAGGAGGCGGCGTTCCGCGCGGGCGACGACCCGGGCCGGCTGCGCGCCGGGATCGCGGCGCTCGACACCTACCTCGCGGGGCTCGATCCGACCGACGACGAGAACCGGGCCGCGGTCGAGGGGCGACGGGCGACGCTTTCGGACATGCTCGATCGGGCAGCCCGGCCGCAGGGGCCGACGCCGGCGCCCGGCGCGGCGCAGGGGCGACGCGGGCTCGAGCGGCGCTCGGGGCTCGCCGCGGCGGGGCTCGCCGGGGGCGCGGTGGTCGGCGGGGTCGTGGCGATCGCGGGGGCGCTGGCCAGCCGCGCGGCCGATCGCGCGCTGGCTCGCGCGGCGGGCCGGCCGTGCGACGGGAGCGATCCGGCGGATCCGTGCGGCAGCGACGCGCTCCGCGAGGCGCTCAAGGCCGAGGCGCTGGCCGACGGACTGCGCGCCAACCGGATCGCGGTGGTCGGGTCGGCGCTCGCGGGCGTGTTGCTGGCGGCGAGCGCCGCGGCGCTGATCGCCGGCGGGATCCGCGGGCGGGCGCCGGTGCGGGCGACCCGGCGCGGGGCGACGTTCGTGCTGCACTTCTGATCCGCCGCCGCCGCGCGGGCGCGCGCGAAGAGACGCCCGCCGAAGGCGCCGCGCTGCCGGCCCCGGTCGTCGGGCACGGCCCACGGCGCTCGCCGGCCCGGCGCCCTTCGACGGGCGGATCGGCGCGCGCCGTCGAGCTGTCCTTCACGACATCGAGAATGTCCGCGGGGACAGCTCAACGCGCACGCGACGGGCGGCGGCGGGGCAGGAGGGCGAGCAGGGCGAGGGTGAAGAGGCCCGTCGCCGGGGGGCTGTCGCGGCAGCCGCAGACGGCGTCGTCGACCGCCATCGGGCCGGTGGTCGCGCTGTCGACGTCGCCCGTGGTCGGTTGCGGGCAGTCCTGCGGACACTCGTCGACCTCGCCGGGGCCGCAGATGTCGTCGCCGCAGGTCGGCGGCGGACAGTCGGCGAGGCACTCGCCGATCTCGGACTCGGCGCAGGTGCCGTCGCCGCAGACGCTCGTGCACGCGGGGTCGACGAAGCCGCAGTCCTTCGGGCAGCTCTGCAGGTCCTCGGGCGGCTCGCACACGCAGTCGCCGCAGAACGGGGCGCAGTCGCCCGGGCAGTTGCTGCTGTTCTCGGGCGGCTCGCACACGCCGTCGCCGTCGCACGGGCAGTCCTTCGGGCAGTTCAGCGGCGTCTCGAGCGGGCTGTCGCAGATGCCGTCGGGGCACGAGAGCCCCCCGCCCAGGCAGTCGTCCGGGCAATTGTCCGGATCCTCGACCGGCCGGTCGCAGCTCCCGTCGCCGCAGAGGTGCTCGCAGGCGACGCACTGCGGGTCGATCGCGGAGTCGCAGGTCTCCCACGGGTCGAGGATGCCGTCGCCGCAGCTCCCCTGCGGGACGTTGACGGTGCTCTGGAACGGGCCGACGCACGTCTTGTTGTCGGCGGCGTCGATCGCACAGATCCGCCAGGCGAGCGCGGTGCTCCGCCGATCGGCGGGGAGCGGCGGAGTGAAGTCGAAGCGCCACAGCGACTCGCCGATCCACACGCCGGGGAGGATCGTCTTCTCGGGGCCGGTGTCGGGGAGCGCGTCGATGTCGGCCGGATCGACGAGGCCGAGCGCGTACTCGATCCAGGGCAGGCGGCGGCCGTGGGTGATGACTGTCCCGGGGGCCAGGTTGTAGAGGCCGAGGTCGGGGTCGTAACGGAAGTCGTGCCCCCGGGTCGGGGTCTTGCGGTCGTGCACGCGGGCGCGCACGCGCACAGCCTGGCCGACGGTGACGAGGTTCGGGAGCGTCTCGAAGGCGCCGATCGTCGGCGGCGTGATGTCCTCGGGGACACCGTCGAGCGGGTCGGACCTGCCGAACAGGACGAGGTTGGGCAGCGCGTCGTCGCGCACGGCGATCGCGACGTCCTCGCGGCGGTCCTGGTCGAAGTCGGCGAACATCAGGCCGAAGCCGCGGGCGAGCTCGGGGAGGGGCGGGAAGGGCGGGGCGAGGGTGAGGTCGAGGCCGATCCCGCTGCCGAGGACGAGCTGCGAGGACGGGTCGCTCGCGGCGAGCGGGAGGCCCATCGTGATGATGTCGGGGGTGTTGTTGTTGTCGACGTCGAGGGCGGCGGCGTCGACGTCGAAGCCGGGCGGGTTGGCGGGCCCGGACCAGAAGCCGCCGGGGTTGTCGAGGAACTGGCCCTGCTTGTCGTTGATCAGGACGGAGTTGCGGTTGCCGCAGACCTGCTCGCCGTCGAGCTCGACGCAGCCCTCGCCGCCGTCCTGCAGGCTGACGACGTCGAGGTAGCCGTCGCCGTCGAGGTCGATCGGGGTGAAGGCGGTGTTGACGTCCTTGGCCTTCTCGTCGACCACGAGGGCGGGGACGGGGTAGAGGTCGAAGACGCCGGCGCCGTCGTTGCGCAGCGCGAAGCCGGGGCCGGGGCCGCGCGAGGCGACGAGGACGTCGAGGTCGAAGTCGTTGTCGAAGTCGAGCAGCTCGAGATCGAAGGACCACGAGGCGAGGGCGCCCATGCCGATCGGGAGGTTGGCCTGGCCGTCGGTGAAGGTGCCGTCGCCTGCGCCGAGCCACAGCCGCAGCGGGCCGCCGGGGTCGCTCGGATCGCCGAAGGGCTGGCTCATGCCCCAGTCGGCCGCGAGCACGTCGAGGTTGCCGTCGCCGTCGAGGTCGCCGAGCTCGAGGTCGCCGAGGCTGAAGGTCTGGCCCGGGAGGATGTCCTGGCGCGTGAAGGCGCCGCCGTCGTTGATCAGCGCGTAGCTCTGGCCGCCGAAGTTGACGCCGACGACGAGGTCCGGATCGCCGTCGCCGTCGAGGTCGCCGGCCTTGATCGCGTAGGCGTTGTCGGGCTCGTCGAAGACGCCGCCGAGCTCGACGAAGCCCTGGCCCTGGTCGTTGATCGAGACCCGCGAGAGCTGGGCGTCGGCGTCGCCGCCGACCGCGTCGCCGCGGCTGTTGGCGTGGACGATGTCGACGAAGCCGTCGGAATTGAGGTCGACGAGCTCGAGCTTCTGCGTGACGTCGCCCAGGCCCGGGAGCTTGACGTCGGGGCGCGGCTCCCACGGGGCGGCGAGCGCCGGCAGGGGGGCGAGGACGAAGGCGAGCGGACCGGCGCGAAGCATCGTCGAGAGGCGGCGCATCCGACGATGGTACTCCGCGGCGGGCCAGTTCGCGGCGGCCCTTGGAGAGCTGTTTCGCGCTCGGGGGTGCGGGAGCAGGCTCGCCGATCCGGGGTCGCGCGGCCAGAGACGGCCGGGTGGGCGCGGCCCCGGGGCCGCGAATCGGGTCCCTCGCAGACGGCGGGTGCCCCCCCGTTTCACGTGCTCGGCGGCCCGCGCGTCCGGGTTCCTGGTGGGTCCATCGGACATGTTCTAAAAGATATGTCCCGAGTGCCAGATAAGCCGCCCGCGCGCTGAAACGGAGTAGCGAACCGGGGCTCGCTTCGGAGCGACGATCTTGGTCCGGCCGAACGCGGGGCTCGTCGCGAACCGGGGCTCGCTTCGGAGCGACGACCTGGGCGCATCCCGAAGCGGGGCCCGCCATGACCTTCACGGGGCGGACCCGGCGCTGCGCACGGGACGCAGGTGGGGACTCATGGCGCGCTCGCAGGCCCCGCATTCCCTGCGGTCGCGCGAGACGTCATGCCCCGCTCCCCGCATCGGAGCACGCCCCGGCTCAGGAACGCCGACCGCGGATCGCCAGCCCGGCGAGGCTCAGGATCACCAGCGCGTTGAACCACTCGCCGAAGCGCGTGTACAGCGTCCGGTACTCGGGATCGATCATCGGCACCTCCGCCACGAAGCCCGAGGCCGGCAGCGGCCCCTCGTCGTCGGGGTTCGTCGAGTCGATCTGCTGGACCACCCGGCCCGCCGGATCGATGTACGCGCTCACCCCCGCGTTGACGCTGCGGAGCAGCGCGCGGCGGTTCTCGATCGTCCGGAGCACCGCCAGGCCCATGTGCTGGTACTGCTCCTTCGACTTGCCGAACCACGAGTCGTTCGTCAGGTTGACGAACGCGTGAATCCCCTCGCCGGCGACCCCGCGGGCGAAGCGGGGCAGGATGTCCTCGTAGCAGATCAGCGGGCCGAAGCGGTACTCGGCGCCGCCGACGTCGGCGGTCAGCGCCGCTGGGCCGGGGCCGGGGTTGATGTGCGAGGCCGACGGAACCATCTCGAGGTACCACTCGGGATCGACGAGCGGCACGTACTCGCCGAACCACAGCGGGAACACCTTGTCGTAGAGGTCGCCGAGGCTGCCGTCGCGCTCGAGCACGCGGGCCGTGTTGAACGCGAAGCGGCTGACCTTGCGGTCCGCCGTCACCGCGCCGAAGATCAGCGGCGCGGTGAACTCGCGGCGGATCTTGCGGGGGTGCTTGTCGGGCAGGTCCTGGCCGGGGCCGCGCGGGAGCGTGTACGAGAACGGGTAGGCGGTCTCGCCCCACAGCAGCAGCTCCGCGCCGCCCTCGCGCTCGAGGCGGGCCGACTCGCTCTGCAGCTTGCGCAGGATCTCGTGCTTGAGCCGCGACTGGGCCCACTCGGTGATGCCGAAGTTGCCCTGGACGACGCCGACCTTGACCTTCGGCGACGCGGCCATGATCGCGTCGAGCTGGGCCATGCGGACGGCGCCGTAGATCGGGGTCGCCACCAGCGTGCCGAGGCCGACGGCGAGGGCCCGCTTGTTGAGGCCGCCGCCGCGCAGGCGGTCGCGGATCGTCACGTAGAGGCCGGCGTTGATCAGCAGCTGGACCAGGCCGACGGTGGTCACGCCGCCGATCTCGGCGACCTGCAGCCACAGCGGCTGCCAGGCCCACATCAGCGCCAGGTACGACGGGAAGATGTGCGGCAGCACGGCCTCGCCGGCGACCCAGCACAGCGGGGCGAGCAGCAGGACGTCGCGGCCTGTCCGTCGGCGCAGCCAGTTGAGCAGCGCCGCGGGGATCGCCCACTGGAGGCCCTGGAAGGCGGCGAACAGCAGGTGGACGAGCAGGGTCGCCCACATCGGGAAGTCGGCGAAGCGGAGCAGCAGCTCCGTCAGCCACAGGAAGCCCCAGAAGACCGTCAGCGTGCCGGTCAGCCAGCCGAGCCAGAAGGCGTGCCGCGGGCGCAGGCCCTCGATCGCGGCGAGCCAGAAGATCCAGCCGACGAAGCCGAGCCACCACAGGTCGTAGTCGGGCGAGCCGAGGACCATGCAGGCGGAGCAGGCGAGCGCCGCGGCGAGCCGCAGCGCGCGCGTACGCCTGTCCGGAGGGTCCTGGCCCTTCGAACCTGTCGGGGGGGGCATGTCCTTCGGGGCGGCGTCGCTCACGGGTCAGCCTTCGGGCGTCGGCAGGTCGCGGTGGGTGATGAACAGCTCCGCGAGCTGGGCGTCGTCGGCGCCGCTCGGGCAGCCGGTCATCAGGTCGGTGCCCTTCTGCGTCTTCGGGAAGGCGATCACGTCGCGCAGGCTCTGGGCGCCGCACATCAGCATGCTGATCCGGTCGAGGCCGAGGGCGATGCCGCCGTGCGGCGGTGGGCCGTAGCGGAACGCCTCGAGCAGGAAGCCGAACTTCTGCTGGGTCTGCTGCTCGGTCAGGCCGAGGACCTCGAAGATCTTGGCCTGGACGTCGGAGCGGTGGATCCGGATCGAGCCGCCGCCGATCTCGTTGCCGTTGAGCACGAGGTCGTAGGCCTGGGCGAGCACCTGGCCGGGGTCGGTGGACAGCAGCGGGAGCTGGTCGAGGCGCGGCGAGGTGAACGGGTGGTGGGCGCTGACGTAGCCGCGCTCGGTCTTCTCGAACAGCGGGAAGTCGGTGACCCACAGGAACTGCCACGGGGCCTTGCCCGACTTGGCGACGAGGCCGAGCTGGTCGCGCAGCTCGAGGCGCAGGGCGCACAGGGCGGCGCTGGCGACCTCGAAGCTGTCGGCGACGAACAGCAGCCAGTCGCCGGGCTGGGCCTCGGCGCGCTGGTTGATCGCCTGGACGAGCTCGGGCGCGAGGTTCTTGGCCGACGACTGCCAGGTGCCGTCGGGCTTGACGGTCGCCCACACGAGGCCCTTCGCGCCGCCGTTTTCGCGCTTTTTCACGAACTCGGTCAGCTTGTCGATCTTCGAGCGGCTGAACTCGCCGGCATCGGCCGCGGGGACGCGGATCAGCTTGACCATCGGCGCGCCGGAGAACACGCGGAACTCGGTGCTGCGGGTCAGGTCGGTGACGTCGACGAACTCGAGGCCGAAGCGGAGGTCGGGCTTGTCGCAGCCGTACTTGCCCATCGCCTCGGCCCAGGTCATCCGCGGGAACTTCGCCGGCAGCGTGACGCCGAGGATCTCCTGCCAGGCGCGGCGGATCAGCGCCTCGATCGGCTCGGCGACCCGCTCGGGCGTGGCGAAGCTGAGCTCGACGTCGACCTGGGTGAACTCGGGCTGGCGATCGTTGCGCAGGTCCTCGTCGCGGAAGCAGCGGCAGATCTGGAAGTACTTGTCCATGCCGGAGACCATGAACAGCTGCTTGAAGATCTGCGGCGACTCGGCGAGCGCGTAGAACATGCCCGGGTTGAGCCGGCTCGGCACCAGGAAGTTGCGCGCGCCGCCGGGCGTGTACTTGACCATGTACGGCGTCTCGAGCTCCAAAAAGCCGAGCTCGGCCAGGGTGAGGCGCACGAGCGTGGCCAGCCGCGAGCGGACCACGAAGTTCTTCTGCAGCGAGGGGCGGCGCAGGTCGAGGTAGCGGTACTTGAGCCGTAGCGCCTCGCTGGCGTCGACGCGGTCGTCGTCGGCGACGTTGAACGGCAGCGGGTCGGCGGGCGAGAACACCTCGAGCGCGCGCGCCTCGACCTCGATCTCGCCGGTCGACATCGCCGCGTTGACGTTGTCGCCGCGCGACTTGACGACGCCGCGGACCGCGACGCAGAACTCCCCGCGCAGGCCGGTCGCGGCCTCGTGGGCGGCCCTGTCGATGTCGGGGCCGAAGACGACCTGCGTGATGCCGAAGCGGTCGCGCAGCTGGACGAAGATCAGCGCGCCGAGATCGCGCCGCCGGTGGACCCAACCGAAGAGGACGACGGTCGCGCCGATGTCGGCGGCCCTCAGGCTGCCGCAGTCGTGGGTGCGGCCTTGCTCGAGCAGGGTGGACATGGCCGGGGACAATAATCGAACCCGGCCGGACGCGCAGCCGAAACGTGCACCGGGCGGCGATTCAGGGCGAATGCGCCGTATGCGCAGCCCCGGGCGCCGGGTCGAGGGTGAAGTCCCGGCCGTCCCAGCGGTAGTAGGCGTGGCTGATCGAGCCCGGCGCGACGGTGTAGAAGGAGTAGGCGCCGTGCTTGCCTGGCTTTTGGGATAGATAGGTGCCGGAGCCGACGCCGTGGACCGGGACCGGGCGCCCGCCGGGGCCGCGCAGGTGGCCCTCGATCCGCCGGTGCTCGTGGCCGTGCAGCACCAGCTCGGCGCCGTGCTCGGCGATCACGCGGGCGAAGTCGTCGAGGTCGAGCAGCTCGTGGCGCGCCTTGGCGACGCCGGGCAGGACCGGGTGGTGGATCAGGACGACCCGCGCGAGGCCCTCGCGGCCGAGCCGGCCGAGGGCGCGGCCGAGGCGGGCGAGCTGCTCGCCGCCGACGCGGCCGACGGCGTAGAGCGGGTAGGAGGGGATCGCGGTCGTGACGCCGACCAGCGCGGTGTCGCCGAGGCGCTGGACGAACGGATAGTCGGCGCCGTCCTCGCGCTCGCCCTCCATCAGGTGCGAGAAGTACTGCTCGAACCGCTTCACCCGCAGCGAGCCGCGGGTGTACACGTCGTGGTTGCCGGGGATCACCGTCACCGGCATGCCGGCCGCATCGAGCTGGTCGCGCACGTGCTCGAACTCGGACTCGAGCGCGAGGTTGGTCAGGTCGCCGGTGACGACGAGCCGGTCGGCGCCGTGCTCGTGCGCCCGCTCGACGACCCGCCGCAGGAGCACCGCGTCGTGGGTGTGCCGCCGGCGCAGGAGCAGGTTGACGCCGCCGGTCAGCCGCTTGTTGAGGAAGCGCGCCGGCGAGATGCCCGCGAGGTCGAGCAGGTGGATGTCCGAGCAGTGTACGAAGCGCAGGGGCATGCGGGACAGGTCGCCAGGGACAGGGCTTTGGGGGCAGGGCCTCGAGAACAGGTACGGACGGACAGGAACGCTGGAGCAGGAGCGAGAAGGCAAAGAACGCTGGACCAGGCGGGCGGATCAGAGCAGGTGGATCCCGCACTCGGTCTTGCCCTGGCCGGACCAGCGGCCGCTGCGCTCGTCGCCGCCGGGCGGCTTCTGGGTGCACGGCTCGCAGCCGATGCTGGTGTAGCCGGCATCGAGCAGGGGGTTGTAGGGGACGCCGTGGTCGAAGATGTAGCGCCAGGTGTCCTTGCGGGTCCAGCCCGCCAGCGGGGCGACCTTGACGACCAGGCTGCCGTCGTCGCGCGCGGCGGTGCCGAGGATCGGGGTGTGCCTGCGCGTCTCGGCCTGGTCGCGGCGGAGCGCGGTCAGCCAGACGTCGATGTGATGGAGGATCCGCTTCATCGGCTCGACCTTGCGGATCCCGCAGCAGGCGTCGGGGTCGCGGGCGAACAGGTCCTCGCCGTGGCGCTCGGCCTGGGCGCGGATCGAGAGCAGCGGCTCGACGACGCGGATGTCGGCGCCCTGGGCCCGGAAGGCCTCGCGGACGGCGATCGTCTCGGCGAACAGGTAGCCGGTGTCGATCGTGTAGACCGGGACCGCGGGGTCGACCGCGCGGGCGAGGTGGATCAGGGCGCAGCCCTCGGGCCCGAAGGCCGAGGTGAGGGCGAGCCGCCGGCCCGCGAAGCGCCGGAACACCCACGCGACGATCGCGTCCGCGGGCTGGCCCTCGAGGGCGGCGCTGTCGCGCGCGAGTTCGTCGCGGAGCACGCCGGGTTCGGTCACAGGGGGGGGTTGTAGCACTTCTCAGGGGGCGAGCCGCGGGTCGGCCGGGATGGTGATCATCACGCCGTCGATCCGTCCGATGGCGGACTCGGCGACGACGAAGACGCGGTAGGCGAGCACCCGCCCGTCCGCCTCGCGGGCGATCGCGGCGTAGTTGCCCGGGGGGAAGGTGCCGGCGATGCTGTAGCGGCCCTGCGCGTCGGTGCGGGCGCGCGCGACCGCCGGGCCGGGATCGTCGAGGTTGAGGACGACGCCCTTCATCCGGTGGATCCCGACCGCGAGGTCCGGCGCCCCGAGCCCGGGGTCGCTCGCGCTCTCGCCCGCGGTGACGACCTTGCCGGTGACCCCGACGACGCGCGATCCCTGGGCGTCCGCATACGAGCAGCGGGCGGCGTCCGGCGAGACCCCGCCGTCCCGCAGCGGGGGGAGACGCACTTCGGGACAGGTGAGCGTGCGGCCGTAGGCGGCCTGGTGAGGGTAGTGGTAGCTGGCGCCGCCGCCGGCCGTGGCGCGACCGGTGGAGCAGCCGAGCATACAGGCGAGCAGCGTGAGCAGCAGCGGGCGGGGACGCATGGCCACGAGTGTGCCCGCGGCGCGCCCGCCGGTCCAAGGGTCGGATCGCGGGACGTTGACGGACCCCGCCGCTTGTGGCCAATTACTCGGCCAAATGGCAGACAGGCTCCGCGATCCCCTGGGCATCGACCTGCACGCCGGCGTCGGCCGCTTCATGTCATCGGTCTACGCGTGGATGGCCGCCGGGGTCGGCCTGAGCGCGGCGACCGCGGTGCTGCTGTCGAGCGACCCGCGCGTCCTGGCGGCGATCCGCGGCTGGGAGCTGCGCTCGCTGCTGTGGCCGGCGCTGGCGATCGCGGTGCTCGCGCTCGGGGCCCGGCTGCACCGGCTGCCGCCGACGCTCGCGCGGGCGGCGTTCCTGACGTTCTCGGCGCTGCTCGGGGCGGCGCTGGCGTGGTTCGGCTCGGTCGCGACGGTGACGCCGGCCCAGCTGTGGACCGCCGGAGCGGTCGCCGGCGGGGTCTTCGTCGGCGGGTCGATCGTCGGCTACTACAGCCGCCGCGACCTCAGCGCGTGGGGCGCGGCCCTGGCGACGGCGCTGATCGGCGCGCTGGTGGCGATGTTCCTCGACCTCGCGGCGCTGCGCCAGCCAGGCATGCACGTCGGCCTGCAGGCGCTGCTCGCCGTGGTGTTCACCGGGTTCGTCGCCTACGACGGCCAGCGCGTGAAGCAGATGTACCGCGCCCACGGCGGGCGCGAGAACCTCGCGGTCGTCGGGGCGCTCAAGCTGTACCTCGACTACGTGAACCTGACGCTGGCTGCGCTGCAGATCACGGCGTCCGGCTGAGACCGGCCGGTCGCCGTTTTTCGCGGCGGCCAACGGGCTTGCGACGACCCGGTCCGCCCATCTCGAGGCGTGGGCGCTTGTGGCGCGGCGGCGTGTCCCCTGGCATGGTTGCACCCGCAACGACCAGGAGCTCGCCGTGCCGTCCACCCCGTCCCGCTTCCCCTCGATCCCGCTCTCCGCGCTGCTGTGCGCCGGCCTCGTGTGCGCCTGCGGCGACCAGAAGCCCGCGCAGTCGAACAGCATCGCCAAGGCGTTCGACTACCGCGCCGACCCGGCGAAGAACGCGGAGGAGGCCGGCGAGCAGATGCGCAAGCTGAAGGAGAAGGTGGAGGCGGAGCGCGAGGCGGCGATCGTGGCGGAGATCGAGAAGGCGGCCGTGATCCCGGCGAACCTGGCGAAGGACATCAAGTCGGGCTGCGCGGAGGCCCGCGCGGCCTTCGACGGGTTCGTGACGAAGCGCCTGGCCGGCGACCAGAACGAGCTCGAGCGCTGGAAGGTGATGAAGGGGGTCGATCTCGACCCTGCGGAGGCGTTCTGCGTGGCCCAGAACAACCTGCAGTTCGCAGGCTGCCAGGCGCACGCGTTCCGCGAGGTGGCGCCGACGGTGCCGCGGGGGCGGGCGCAGGAGATGATCGATACGTGCGCGAAGAAGACCGGGGCGCCGACGAAGGCCGAGGCGGCCGAGGCGGCGGCGGCCGGGGCGGGCGGCAAGAAGCCTTCGTGAACTCAGAGGGCGGGGCTCTGCTTCTCCGACTCGAGGGCGGGGGCATGGGGTCTGCTTCTCCGACTCGGGGGCGCGGGGCCAGGGAAGTTCTGGAGCGGGCGGACCCGGCGCAGCGCAGCGGGTCCCTCGCGGTCGTCGGGTACCCCCCCATGGCCGTGCTCGGCGCCCGCATGTCGATGAAGACATGTCTCGAAAGGCATGTACCATCGCGTGAGAGGAGGGCATGCGGGCGCCTGCGCGCGCCCATGGGTCCCCCCCGCCTGCGTCCCACGCCGCCGCGCTGGGTCCGCCCTGTGAAAGCCCTGGTGGGCCCCGCGCTTCGACGCACGACGCGTGTCGCTCCGTCCGCTTGTTTGCACGGCAGGTGTTGCTCCGTTCGGCGCTGCGGTCCGTGACGAGATCCGCACGGCGTTGCGCGATGGTTGTTGCTCCGTTCGGCGCTGCGGTCCGTGACGAGATCCGCACGGCGTTGCGCGACGGCTGTCGTCCGTTCGGCGCCGAGGTTGGAGACTGGCCCGGCCTTGTCGTGCGACGCGTGTCGCTCCGTTCGGCGTCACGGCCTGGGACACGGCCACGGCGACGGGCGCGTGACGGTCGGTGCTCCGGCGGCGCGGGGCTCTCCGCGTGGCGAGGAGCGGGGCTCACCCGGACCGTCGGGGGTCGGCTCGAGCGCGGCGGCGTGGGACGCAGGCGGGGGGGACCCATGGGCGCGCGCAGGCGCCCGCATGCCCTCCTCTCACGCGATGGTACATGCCTTTCGAGACATGTCTTCATCGACATGCGGGCGCCGAGCACGGCCATGGGGGGGTACCCGACGACCGCGAGGGACCCGCCGCCGCCGCGCCCGAGCCGACCCCACCAAGACCTTTCGGCCCCGCGCTCCTGGGAAGGCAGATCGCTGCGCGCTGGAGCCGCCTCACCAGGCCCCACGGGCAGAGGACGTCGCGGAAGATTGCCCGTCGGCTCCACGATGGCGCCCCGCACCCGGGATCCAGGAGCCAGGGTCCGCAGGAGCACGGGTGACCGGCGGGTTTGCGCGATCGCCCGAAGCGATCCACGAACCCGGTCGCTGTTGCGTCGGCGGTAGTCCTTGAACGAGGATATGTCCTCATTCGAGGACGATAGGCGGAGCGAAAGCGCCCTTGGCATGCTGAGCGGTGGAGGATCGCTTGATGCCCCGAGCTTCGGTCGTCGCGCTGATTTCGCTCGTTTCGCTGCCTGCTGGCCGGGTCATGGCTGCAGAGCCCGTCGTGCGCGGTCCTGGAGACCTGGCGCACGAGCCAGGTGCCCCGCGGGGCATGAAGCCCGTGGGCGACTGGATGGGTCCGCTTTCGCAGCCGCTGCCGGCCATTCCCGCGCCGATCGGGCAGGCCTACTGTCAGATCAACGTCGAGGGGGTCAACCGCGCGACCGAGACCGACTACCTGCCGCGCGTGATCACCTGCGAGAACGGCGGGGCCAACTTCGAGGCGCTCAAGGCCCAGGCGATCGCGGCGCGCTCGGTCGCCTACTACAACATGGCCAACGAGGGCCAGATCTGCGACTCGCAGGGCTGTCAGGTCTACACCTGCAACGCCGAGCCGAAGCAGATCCACCACGACGCGGTCAAGGCGACCGCCGGGCAGTACCTCTCGTACAACGGCTGGATCACCTACGCCTTCTACGTCGCCGGCGATCCGCAGCAGCCGGCCAGCTGCGTCGACACCGACAACGCCAACGTCGCGGGGACCGAGCAGTTCGTCACGTTCAACGCCGGCAAGACGCTGTACGACGTCACGCAGACCAAGCTCGGGTTCGTCTTCCCCGAGGACCTCAAGGTCCAGGGCTACGGGCAGAACCGCGGCTGCATGTCGCAGTGGGGCGCGCGCTGCCTCGAGAACACCAAGGGCCAGGACAGCACCGCGATCCTGAAGTTCTACTACGGCGCGGACATCCAGATCCTGCAGGCGCAGGGGCCGTGCGTCGAGGAGCCGCCGCCGCCGAACAAGCCGGCGGAGGGCAACTTCGAGGCGGTCGACTGCGCGACCGGGCTGTCGGCGTGGGCCTGGGATCCCGACCACCCGGACACGCCGATCCACACGTACGTCAGCTTCCTCGCGCCGTTCGGCGATCCGGCTGCGGTCGCGTTCACGGTGCTCGCCGACGCGTACCGCGAGGACCTGTGCGCGGCCCTCGGGGCGTGCGAGCACGGGCTCGTGCAGCGGCTGCCGCGGAGCCTGATGGACGGGGTCGCGCGGCCGATCCACCTCTACGGGGTCGACGTCGACGAGGGCGGCCACACGGAGATCGCCGGCAGCCCGCAGCAGTTCGCCTGCCCGCCGCCGCCGCTGCCCGCGGGCGTGCGCCGGCACGTGCCCGACCCGGCGACGCTCGACGCGTGGTCGTTCTCGACGTTCTGGCAGGCCGCGCGGGTCGACGCGGCGACGCTCGCGGGGATCGACGAGTGGCAGCCGATCGGCGCGGCGCCGAAGCTGGTGCAGGTGCAGGGCGACCCGCAGGTGTGGCTGGTCGACGCCGGGTTCCGCCGCCACGTGCCGGGCCCGGAGGTCGCGGCGGCGTGGCAGTTCGACCTCGCGTCGGCGCAGACCGTGACGCAGGATGAACTTCAGGCCATGCCTGAAGGGACACCCGTGCGGCCCGAGCCGTTCCTGATCCAGGGCGAGGGGCCCGAGGTGTACGTGCTCGACGACGTGCAGTGCCCCCCGGGCGGCGACCCGAAGGACCCGCTGTGTCCGCCGATCGAGGGGACGACCGACGGCGAGGGGACGACGGGCGCGAGCGACGGCGGCAGCTCCGGCGCGCCGACGACGGGCGAGGCGCCGACCGACCCGACGCAGGGCGAGGACAGCGGAGGTCCGCCTTCTGGGACCTCGCGGCCGGTCCTGCCGCCCGGGTTCGGGGAGTGGCAGGGCGACGGCTGCACCTGCGCGGCCGACGGCGGGCTGGCGCAAGGGGCAGGTCTCTGGGGTCTGGTCGCGCTCGCGGCCGTCCGGCGCCGCCGACGGCGCACCGACCCGGCGCTCCGCGAAGGCCGCGATCCGGCGGCGCCGCCAAACGCCGCCGGCGCGCCCGGGCTCGCGCGCGCGCGCGAAACTCGCTATAGCCCCGGCGAGACGTGACCGACCTGACCTTCTTCGCTACCGCCCCGCAGGGCCTGATCGAGCTGCTTGCCGACGAGCTCCGCGGCCTCGGGGCCGGCGAGCTCCGGCTGCAGCCGGCGGGGGTGTACTTCCGCGGGCCGCTCGCGCTCGGCTACCGCGCGTGCCTGTGGTCGCGGCTGGCGGGCCGGGTGTTGCTCGAGATCGCCAGCGGGCCGGCGCGCGACGCCGACGAGCTGTACACGACGGTGCAGCGGATCGACTGGCGCGACCACGCCTCCGCCGCCGGGACGATCGCGGTCGACTTCACCGGGGCGAACGCGGGGATCGTCCACACGCGGTTCGGCGCGCAGCGGGTCAAGGACGCGATCGTCGACCAGCTGGCGGCCCGCGCCGGCGCCCGGCCGACGGTCGCGATCGTCCGCCCCGACGTCCGCGTCCACGTGCACCTGCGCCGGCCGGCGGCGCGTGGCCCGAGGGACATGTTCGAGGAGGCAGGGCACGACGAGGCGGTGATCGCGATCGACCTCGCCGGCGAGGGCCTGCACCGCCGCGGCTACCGCGAGGACGCGGCCGAGGCGCCGCTCAAGGAGAACCTCGCGGCCGCGGTGCTGCTGCGCGCCGGCTGGCCGGCGCTCGCGCGGGCCGGGGCGCCGCTGGTCGACCCGATGTGCGGCTCGGGGACGCTGCTGATCGAGGCGGGGCTGATCGCGGCCGACCGCGCGCCAGGGCTGCAGCGGGCGTACTTCGGGTTCCTCGGCTGGCGCGGGCACCGGCCGGCGGTCTGGGCCGAGCTGCTGACCGAGGCGCGCGCGCGCGCGGCGATCGGGCTCGACAAGGTGCCGCCGCTGCTCGGGTTCGACGTCGACCCGGCGGCGATCCGCGCGACGATCGCCAACGCGGCGCGCGCGGGGCTCGGCGGGCGGATCAAGGCCGAGCGCCGCGGGATCGATGCGCTCGTGGCCCCGGAGACAGGCCCCGGAGGACAGGCGACGGACGGGCCGGCGCAGGCCGGGCACGAGCCCGACGCGCCCGTGGCTCCGGAGACAGGTCCCGGAGGACAGGCGACGGACGGGCACGAGGCGCGCGCGCCCGAGCAGGCCGGGCCCGCGGCGGACGGGCAGGGGCGCGAGGCGGTCGGGCTGGTGGTCACGAACCCGCCGTACGGCGAGCGGATCGGCGAGCGCGCCGACATGCCGGCGCTGTACGGGCTGCTCGGCGAGCGGCTGCGCGAGCGCTTCCGCGGCTGGCGGGTGGCCGTGCTCGCGCCCGACATGGAGCTCGGCAAGGCGCTGCGGCTGTACGCCGACAAGCGCTACGTGCTCTACAACGGGGCGATCCCGGTCCACCTGCTGCGGATCGACGTGCCGAGGGAACCGCGCCCGCCGCGGCCGGTCGTGCGCAGCGAGGGCGGGCTGGCGCTCGCGAACCGGCTGAAGAAGAACCTCAAGCAGCTGGCCGGGTGGGCGGCGCGCGAGGGGATCGAGGCGTACCGGGTCTACGACAGCGACATCCCCGAGTACGCGGTCGCGGTCGACCTGTACCGCGACTGGGCGGTCGTGCAGGAGTACGCGGCGCCGCCGGAGATCGAGCCCGGCCGCGCGGCGGCCCGCCTCCGCGAGGCGGTCGCGGTCGTGCCGGAGGCGCTCGGGATCCCGGCGGCGCAGGTGGTCCTCAAGCGGCGCGAGCGCGGCAAGGGCGGCCGGCAGTACGGCCGCCGCGACGACGCGGGACAGCTGCTCGAGGTCCGCGAGGGGCCGTGCCGCGTGCTCGTCAACCTGACCGATTACCTCGACACGGGGCTGTTCCTCGACCACCGCGAGACGCGGGCGATGGTCGGCCAGCTCGCGCGCGGCAAGAAGTTCCTCAACCTGTTCGCGTACACCGCGACGGCGTCGATCCACGCGGGCAAGGCGGGGGCGCTGTCGACGACGTCGGTCGACCTGTCGAAGGGCTACTGCGCGTGGGCCCGCAAGAACCTCGAGCTCAACGGGCTGCGCGAGCCGCAGCACCGCGTCGTCGAGGCGGAGTGCCGCGAGTTCATGGACCGCGAGCTGCGCCGCTACGGGGTGATCTTCCTCGACCCGCCGACGTTCTCGAACAGCAAGCGGATGGAGGGCGTGCTCGACGTCCAGCGCGACCACGTCGAGCTGATCCGCGCGGCGGTCCGGCTGCTCGAGCGCGGCGGGGTGCTGATCTTCTCGACCAACAACCGCCGCTTCAAACTCGACCAGGGCGGGCTCGCCGACCTCAAGATCACGGACGTGTCGGCGGCGACGATCCCCCGCGACTTCGCCCGCAACCCGAAGATCCACCGCTGCTTCCGCATCGAGTCGGGGCGGTAAAAAGCTGCGCGCGCGGGCCGCGGCGAGATCTGGCATCGTCGGGGCGTGCGCAGCCGCTGGACGATCCCACCCGCCGCCGTGGCGATCCACCTGTGCGTCGGCTCGGTGTACGCGTGGAGCGTCTTCAATAAACCGATCGAGGCGCTGCACCCGGGCTGGCCGAGGGGGGCGGCGGCGTACACGTTCTCGATCGCGATCGCGCTGCTCGGGCTGTCGGCGGCGTTCGGCGGGACCTGGCTCGAGCGACATGGCCCGAGGCGCGCGGCGACGACGGCGGCGTGCCTGTTCGGCGGAGGGCTGGCGCTCGGCGGGCTCGGCGTGTGGCTCGGCTGGCTGTGGCTGCTGTTCGTCGGCTACGGGGTGATCGGCGGGGCAGGGCTCGGTCTGGCGTACGTGTCGCCGGTCAGCGCGCTGGTGAAGTGGTTCCCGGACCGACGCGGGCTGGCGACCGGGATGGCGGTGCTCGGGTTCGGCGGCGGGGCCCTGATCGCGGCGCCGGTCCAGGAGCGGCTGATCCAGGCGGTCGGGGTCGCGCAGACGCTCGGGATCCTGGGGGCGGTGTACTTCGCGGTGATGCTCGCCGCGGCGCAGGCGCTCGCGCGCCCGCCCGAGGGCTGGAGCCCCGCGGGACATGTCCCGAAGGCCACGCAGGCCGGCGAGCTGACGATGCCGATGGCGGTCCGCACGCGCCAGTTCTGGCTGCTGTGGGGGATGCTGTTCATCAACATCGGCGCGGGGATCTCGATCCTCGCCCAGGCGTCGCCGATGATGCAGGACCTGTTCGGCAAGACGCCCGAGGAGGCGGCGGTGATGGTGTCGATCATCGCCGGCTTCAACGCGTTCGGCCGGATCTTCTGGGCGTCGCTGTCGGACCGGATCGGCCGGCGAGCGGTGTTCGCGATCTTCTTCGCGGTCCAGGCCGGGCTGTTCGCGGCGATCCCGGCGCTGGCCGCCTCGGGCCGCTGGGGGCTGTTCCAGGTCGCGGTGGTGGTGATCTTCACGATGTACGGCGGGGGGTTCGCGACGATCCCGGCGTTCTTGGCGGACCTGTTCGGGGCGCGCAACGTCGGGGCCGTCCACGGGGTGCTGCTGACGGCGTGGAGCGCGGCGGGGGTCGCCGGGCCGATCCTGATCACGCGGATCCGCGAGGCGCGGCTGGCCGCGCTACCGCCGGGCGGGTCGCTGGTCGACCTGTACGCGGCGACGCTGTGGATCATGGCGGGGGCGCTGGTCCTCGGGCTGCTGCTGACGCTCGCGGTCCGCCCGCTGACGCGCGGCGAGGCGCCGGCCGGACGGTGAAGGATGGCCCTCGGGACATGGCACGAAGCGCTGGTCGTCCGGGGCCCGCGGCCGGGGCCGGCGGCGACGGGTCCGTCGCCCGTGGAGCGACTTCGGTCCGGCGAGGAGGCCCCGCGTCGGTACCGACAGCGTCAGGCGATCGGCTTGCCGACGCGGGCGCAGTGGCCGAGGTGCGCCTTGAGGTACTTGCTCGGCAGCTCGCGCGCCAGCTGGCCGCCGAGGCGGGCGCTGATCGCCACCAGGCGATCGAGGTCGATGCCGGTGTGCACGCCCATCCCGTGCAGCATGTAGACGACGTCCTCGGTCGACACGTTGCCCGACGCGCCGGGCGCGTAGGGGCAGCCGCCGAGGCCGCCGATCGCCGAGTCGATCGTGCGGATCCCGAGCTGCAGCGACACCGTGATGTTCGCCAGCGCCGTGCCGCGCGTGTCGTGGAAGTGGACCGCGAGCTGGTCGAGGCGGATCCCCGCGCGCAGCAGGCCGTCGAGGATGAACTCGACCTGGCGCGGCGTGCCGACGCCGATCGTGTCGCCGAGGCTCAGCTCGTAGACGCCCATCTCGAGCAGGCCCTCGCCGACGCGCAGGACGTGGTCGAAGGAGACCGCGCCCTCGTACGGGCAGCCGTAGACGGTGCTGACGTAGCCGCGGACCTGCATGCCGCGGCCGCGGGCCTCGGTGACGACCTCGCGGTAGGTCGCGAGCGCCTCCTCGGTCGTCTTGTTGATGTTCTTGCGGTTGTGCGTCTGCGAGGCGGCCATGAAGACCGCGATCTCGGTCATGCCGGCGCGGGTCGCCGCGTCGAGGCCGCGGAGGTTGGGGACCAGCGCGCTGTAGGTGACGCCGGGCTTGCGGCGGATCCTGGTCGCGACCTCCATGTGGTCGGCGAGCGCGGGGATCCAGCGCGGGTTGACGAAGCTGGTCACCTCGACGCGCTTGACGCCGGCGTCGACGAGGCCCTCGATCAGCTCGATCTTGCGCTCGGCGGGCAGGATCGTGGTCTCGTTCTGCAGGCCGTCGCGCGGGCCGACCTCGTAGATCGACACGCCTTCGGGCAGCGCCCCGAACAGCGGAGGCCGCGGGTCGGTCGGCTGTGCGGTCGTGGACTCGGTCACGGCTTTAGGAGCTCCCGGGCGCGTCTGGGCGCACAAGTTCGAGGCGATCGGTGGTGCGAGTGTACGCGATCCCCCCGAGCCGTCCGACCGACTGCAGCTGCTCGGGGTCGATCGGCAAGAGGCGGCCCCTGGCGTCGCGGCGGATCAGATCCGCGGCGACCGCGAAGTGCACGACCTCGGCGACGATCAGCGTGGACGACGGTTTGCCGGGGGCGCCGTTCCCCAGCGGGAGGGCGTGCACGAGCCGGCACTCGAGGCAGGCGAGCGAGCCGGCGACCCGCGGCGGGGCGACCACCGCGGCAGGCTCGGCCGCGACGCCGCAGACGTCCCACTCGGCGACCTCGTGGGGGAACGGCGCCGAGGTCGCGTTCATCGCCTCGGCGAGCGGCGCGCCGACGTGGCTTATCACGAGCTCGCGCGTGGCGAGCACGTTGGCGAGCGTGTCCTTCGGGCGGCCGTCGGGCAGCCAGGCGACGCTGAGCACGACCATCGGCGGGCGCGAGCAGACGGCCTGGTAGTAGCTGAACGGCGCGAGGTTGCGCCGGCCCTCGGCGTCCTGCGTCGAGACCCACGCGATCGGCCGCGGCGCGACCAGATCGGTCATCAGCCGGTAGGTCTCGGTCGTGCCGAGGCTGTTCGCCGGGATCTCGGTGCGGGGCGGGATACGATGGTGGTAGCAGAAAAGCGCCGGGCTCTTGCCGGCGCCGCCCGTTTGGACCCTCACATCCGCGCCGGCGAGGGACTACCTGACCGCAGAGACAGCCTGTCCGGGCGCCTCGGCGAGGCCGCGCGACTCGCCGACGGTGCGGAACACGACGAGCATGCCGCGGTTCGACAGGGTGTAGAGGCGCGAAAACACCGGGTCGAGCACCGGAGGGCCGGAGATCCCGCTGCCGGGGTCGAGGTTGGCGAGGAACTCGCCGGTCTCGACGTCGAAGGCCAGCAGGCCGGTGTCGGAGTGGGCGACGAAGGCGATGTCGCCGACGATCAGCGGGGTCTGCACGAAGCCGGGGTCGAGCTGCTGCCGCCAGCGGACCCGGCCGCCCTGCTCGAGCGCGAACACGCCCTCGAGCGCGGAGGCGACGATCATCAGGCCGCGCGGGCCGGCGACGACCGAGCCGGCGCCGCGCAGCGGCCGGTGCCAGCGCTGGGCGCCGTCGGCGAGCGCGAGGCCGTAGACGCCGGTGCTCTGGCCGGTGACGACGACCTCGCCGCGGCCGGGCAGGACCAGCGGGGTGCCGTCGGCGTCGACGAAGTCGCCGCCGGCCGGCGGGGCGACGTTGGCGAGCCACAGCGCCTCGCCCGTGCCGGCCCCGATCGCGGCGACCTTGCCGTTGCTGAAGCCGGTGAAGAGCAGGTCCGGGTCGTCGCCCTCGCCGGCGACGTGCGACAGGCCGGCGTGGCCGTGGACGGTGAACTCGATCGGGTAGGGCTGGTCGTACTGCCAGCGCCACGCGCCGGTCTCGAGGTCGAGCGCGAACACCTGGTCGCGGGAGTTGACGACGTGGACCGTCGGGCCGACGACCAGCGGGGCGTTGCGGATCGTGCCGAGCGTCGCGTAGCTCCAGCGGGTCTTGCGGTCGTCGAGCTCGAGCGCCAGGAGGTCGCCGTTGTCGGTGCCGAGCAGCAGCAGCTCGCCGTCGTCGGCGATCACCGGGACGCTCGAGATCGCGCCGGGGAACTGCTGCTCCCACTCCACGTCGCCCGTCTCCATCGACAGCGCGAGCAGGGTGCCGCCGCGCGTGCCGAGGTAGATCAGCCGGCGCGCCGGGTCGGGCGCGACGCCGGCGAACTCGTCCGGGTTGAGCACGCCGTAGTCGGGCAGCGCGACCTGCTGGACCCGCGCGAGCTCGAGGTTGGCCCGCGCGCCCTGCGTCAGCTCGGGGTGCGGGGTGACGGTCCGGACGTCGCCGCCGGCGCAGCCTGACCCGAGAGACAGGAGCGCCGAGCCGAGGAGCGCGAGGCCCAGAGACCATGTCCTCGAGGACAGGGCCCCCGAGGACAGGGCCCCGGGGACATGGCCGAGAGGACCGGACCGGAGGGTCATGGCACGCCCCCGGGCGGGCCGTCCATCACCTGGACCCCGCCCTGGGGCAGCGGCTGGTCGGCGAGCGCCTTCGGGTCGAGCTCCTCGAGGCGCCTGCGGACTTCGCTCTGGGCGAGCGAGGGCTGCTGCAGCGGGTACTCGGCGATGTACTGGCGGTAGACCTCGAGCGCGGCGTCGGCCTTGCCCTGGCGCTCGAGGATCCGGGCCTTCTGGTAGAGGGCCATGTCGCGGTAGAAGACGCCCTTGTCGCCGGCGAGCCTGTCGAGCTCGGCGATCGCGCCGTCGAGGTCGCCCTGGGCCTCGCGGGCGAAGGCGAGGCCCTCGCGCGCGGAGAACAGCAGCGGATGGCCGGCGCCGGCCCTGTCGAGGAAGCCGCGGTAGAGCGCCTCGGCGTCGGCGGGCTTGCCCGCGCGCAGGTGGCCGGCGGCGCGGACGAGCTCGCCCGCGAGCGCGGCGTCGGTGCCCGGCGCGGCCGCCTCGAGCGAGTCGAGCGCCTTGCCGACGGCGACCGCGCGCTCGGCCTCGTCCTTGAAGATCGGGACGACCGGCTTGCCCTTGCTCGCGCCGAGCAGGATCGCCGGATCGCCGATCTCGCCCTCGGACTGGGCCCGCGCGGCGCTGGCCAGCTCGCGCGTCGCGGCGGCCGCGGACTGCTGGCGCGTCTGGTAGACGACGATCCCGGCGACGACCGCGACGACGAGCACGAGCGCGCCGACGAGGATCAGCGGGCCGCGCTTCTTTGCGCCGCGCCCGACCTCCTTCACGCCGGTGACGAAGGCGTCGTCCTGCGGACCCGCGTCCCCGCCGCGACGCTTGGTCCGGCTGCGGTTCCACGTCGGCAACTCCATCCGCTCGCCGGGGGCCGGCGGCGAGCCCTTGTCTTCTTCGCTCACGGGGGCTGTCTACCGAGCCCCCGCGCCTTTGTCCACCGTGGTAGCCTCGCCGCGTGGCGCGGCAGCGAGTCAGGCCCAGCGGCGTCGGCCGGGCCCGGCCGGGGACGGTCGGGGCCCTGCTGGCGCTCGGGGTGATCGTGTCGCCGGCTGCGCAGGCGGCCCCGGAGCCGCTCGGGCCGTGGCAGCCGGCGAGCGAGCGGAGCCCGGGGGAGGTCACGGGCGTCGGCGGGGGGCCGGCCGCAGCAGGCGCGCAGGCGAGCGCGCAGGCGGGCGTGCAGGCGGGCAC
>ERZ1066117.90-NODE-90-length-101039-cov-16.633308_pt1 | contig 101039 bp, 102 predicted proteins | sample MGYA00382764_ERZ1066117 | MGnify/ENA primary metagenome ERZ1066117 (study PRJEB33369, sample SAMEA5778347) | biofilm metagenome | biome: Industrial cooling water; feature: Water cooling tower basin; material: Biofilm | place: United Arab Emirates | collected...
ATTAGCTTGCCTGTCTGATTAGTTAAACTAATCACCTCAAGTTCAGGAGAGCCAGAAAAACTTTGGGGATCGTATAGAAGGATTAAAGAAAAGCGCACAATCAAGAGCGACCTCAAATCCCAATGCTCAGCCTAAATCGAATCAAGAGATAGAAGAGCAAGCAAATATTTCTCAAACCATAGCTGCCATACAACCATCATCAGACAAACCAACTGTTGATAGTTTAGCTAACATTAGATTGGTGTATATTCAGTATCAAAATAATAAGGAATTGGCTGAGAAGATTCAGAGAGATCTCCAAAGTATAAGTATATCAGCTCCTGGAATTGAGAAAGTTCAAGGAATTAATCAGAATGATATTAGATATGCCGATCCAACAGACAGAAAAAATGCTGAGGCTTTGCAAGCTTATGTTCAAAATAAACAATCTATAAAATTTTCAGAACCTATAGATCTCTCCAATGCTGGATATAAAGTTCCACTAGGACAATTTGAAATTTGGCTTAAATAGTTTAAGGCAATTCATACCTAAAATTTTGTTGGAACTGTAGCAATAAATTTTGTTTTTTTAGGTCTTACTTGCAGTCGATCAATCAGCACTTTATGTTTATTAGGGCTTCTCTAAATACTGCTTAACACATTTCGATAAGCCATAGCAGAACTTCCTGTCTATCTCAGTAAGAGTTTCTAACTACCTTCTATCATCCCACTCTTATAGAATACAAATTATTGCAATTGAACTTGGAGAACACAGTAGCATGCTCTGCATACGGCCTCGTGATACTGATGCGAATGGGAGCAAATTACAGTTTATGACCACTGAGGGTATTTGGCAGGTAGGATAACTGAGACAGGAATTCAAGAAGATTTTTCTGAACTAACTTTCAAAGCCCTCACAGTTTATCTTGGGTTTGCAGCCGACGTAAGAACAAGTTGTTCGTGGCATTGTTGTGAAGTTGTTAATCGAGAGTTTACCTATGGAGCCGGGAATAGTACAGACTTCTGGCCCGATCATGCTCCTGCCGTTTATGACCAGCCTGATATCTATTTGCCCGTGCCTGAATTTGCCAGGGACTTCCAACTTACTGTTGCAGAATTGTTTAGCTGGCTAAGGTAGACCTGCCCTGAGAAGCATCCTCTGGTACACTTGCTCGCTCTACTGAGCAACCACACCAATTATCAGCTTGATGCTCCGCCGTACATAGTCCCTCCACGACTCAAAACTGGGTGGAAAGAGTAAAGCATAGAGCATAATTCCACTCATGGTATCGAACACTAAGCCAGGCTCCAGGTCTGCCTGCACTTCCTTTCTGGCTTTGGCCCGCTCTACGACAACGGCAAAGGCTTGACGACGGGGTTGCAAATATTTCGTCCAGTAGATTTGAGCAAACTCAGCATGACCTGCCGCACTGCTCATAATCATGGCAACAGTTTGTCGTCCCAAAGGTGTAAGGGTAATTTGGGCCGCATTTTCAATAATGACATCCAGATCACCCCACAGGCTCCCAGTATCAGGAATCACTACTTCTCCTCGCAGGCTTTCGATCGCATCGGCCACCAGTTCGGATTTATTGCTATAGCGACGATAAATTGTGGTTTTGCCAATCCCAGCCCGACTCGCGATCGCCTCCATACTGATGCCATCAAACCCAACCTCTCCCAGCAGTTCCAATGTGGCCTGTAGCATTGCCCGGTGAGATTGCACACTGCGGGGCCGACCGGCTGGCTTTTTCTTGCTCTCCTTCATAACTGTCAGTATAATTTACGAAACAGTATCGTATCGAAATCAAAGCCATGGGTTCCCGGCCGCGTTATGCCGATAAGCACAGCACCGAAACCCTGCGGCAAGGATTAGAGGAATATTACGCCCTCAATCCCCAGGTCACTCCCCCCAGCACCCAACCACCGGAATTTGCCCGGATCTTACAGGCCCACGATGTCGGTCACGTTATCTATGGCTGTGACACCGGCATGTACGACGAGTTAAAAATTCTGCCCCTCTTCTGGTGGACGAGTGAGTGTACATTTCAGCGCTTTCAAGCCATGCGCCAAACCCCCGCGGTCGATGTAATGTATGATGACCTGATTCGAGACAAGGGAATTCTCTGGCTTTATACAACCATTCTGAAAACGCTACCGGTTCTCATACCAGAACTTATTTGGCTTTGGTTTCAAACCCGCAACCGCTCCAACCGGGTTCCCTTTCTCGACTTTGAACCGTTGCTAGATCGATCGCTGCTGGAGATTCGTCGGGAGTATAACCTCTTGCCCTTATTGAACTAAGAAGAGAGGAAAAGATCACACAAAAAAGCGGTCAGCCTGTCCGAGACTCCACTAACCGCTAGAACTTACCCTCAATTTTTACCAACGGTGCCTTACCGATGGTGACCAATCCTTAAGGCTGACTCATGGCTTCTGCACTGAACAGTCAAATCCAGACCAGGAACTTACCCAAACCAGTGGGCAGGCATTTCACTGTCCGGGTAGGGATGGGGCATGGGCTGACAGGTCCAGGGAGAATTTTCGATCATCAGGTGATGAATCCCTTCCGTAATCAAGTGTTGAATCATTGAGCTGGCCATATCCTCCTCCGCCAGGTTAAGCGGCAGGTGCTGCAGGACATAGGTAACCAACTGTTGACGTAAACGGGGAGCCGTAAAGCTGTGGCGATAGGGATGGTGGTCATAACTGGCCAGAGCCGTCTCAATAGCTGTTTGGACTTGCCCAACCCGACGATCGGAAATAGAAATTAACATCTGCCGTACCCCCCTTAAGGGCGAATTCCTTGCTAAAGAATTCAATGTGGGATTTTAACTTGATGACCCTGAACTTGATGACCCTGAGAACTTTATACCCAGGGTTGACTTGCCCAATCTTCCCCTGCCCATGGCTTCTCAGGTAAGAGCTTAAGCCAGCGTTTCGGGACAGTACCCTAAACCCTGAATGAACTGTTGACGGAACTCTTCAATTTCGGTGCTATCAGGACAACCGTGGGAAACAACTGCGATCTGGTAGCGATTCATCACTTCAACCGTCGATTGTCCAGTTTCTAAAGCCCACAAAGCCATTTTGAGTGAAATTCCCGGTTGGTAAGTAACCCCCAATTCATTCATAAAAGCGCGAAAATTTCCTGCCAACTTCGGAGACAATTCCTGAGCCATTTTGATTCTCACAACCCAGCCGTCAACCTGGTGAATCACCGTTGTAAAAGCGACTGGCAAATAATTTTGCTGGTGCAGGTATTGAATGATCCGCAAAACTAAACTTGCGTTGCCTAAATAATAGAGGTAATCCATAGCACGTCCCCAAATAACCCTGACATCCTTATTGTCTCCATTTCTGCAAAGAGCTAACAGGGGAATGTCCCGCGTCTTACTGGGGGGTTACACCCAACATTTAGTCTGGACTTGAAGGGTTAAGACGTTGCCACAACCGTGTCCACCAGGGATCATTTTGTCGTTGTTGTAATTGGCCAATTTTTGCTAGTAATTGCTGATTTACGGTCTGCAGTTGAGCCAACTCAATGCGCAAGTTCACATTTCGTTGAAATAAAAGTTGTTTTTCTATTTCTAATTGTTGAATTCGCACTTCTTTTTCATCGATTTCCGCCACGGGTATCGTGGGTTCCGCAAGTTGAGCTTCGGCTCTGGCGACCAGGCGCTGTGATGTTTCTACCTGCTCTGGCACAGGAGGAAGGGGTGGGGTTTCCCAGGGATCAGTATTTACGCCAGGATCTAACGTGGATGACACAGGGGGCTTCCCTCCAGACGGTCCATAATTATCCTAACTCCCATAATTATCCTAACTCCCATAAGTGCGAGCAACAGTGGAATGGCCCATACCCAGGTTAAAGGGTAGATAACCTTCCACCAGGCAGTCTGAGCCGATCGTCCGCCACTGTACCCGTTCCAGTTTCAACGCCTCAGTCATGGTGGTTAAGCCCAGATCACTGACCGGAGAGGGGGCCTGATCGCCACCAATAATTTTAGGAGCAATAAACGCCCAAACTTTCTGGACCGCTCCTTCTGCGATCGCCCGAGCTGCCAACCGTCCGCCGCACTCCCACAATACCGCCAGCAACCCGCGGTCATAAAGATAGTCCATCACCGTTGCCGGGGTAAGTACATCCAGCACAACCACTTCTACCCCCTGAGCCTGCAATGCGCTTTTAATCTGCAAAGAATGACCCGGCTGAGTTAACACCAGAGTTGCAGCCGCCTGGGTTTGCCAGAGGTGGGCCTGGGACGGTAAATCCAGGGAACGGCTCATCACAATTCTGAGCGGATTTCGTCCTTCCACCCCGTGCAGGGTCAACTGGGGATTATCCCGCCGCACTGTGTTTCCCCCCACAATCACCCCATCACAACCAGCCCGGAGACGGTGGACTTCAGTGCGGGCAGCAGCATCCGTAATCCAGGCACTATGACCTTTAGCCGTGGCAATTTTGCCATCCAGGGTCATGGCATATTTTAGAATCCCAAAGGGACGGTTGTACGTAACTCGGTGGATAAAAGCTTCATTCAGATCCCGACAGGCCGTCTCTTCCACTCCCACCGTGACATCAATTCCAGCAGCCCGGAGACGCTCAATGCCCCCCCCGGATACTCGCGGATCAGGATCAACCATGCCGACCACCACCCGGCCAATCCCAGCCTTCACCACAGCTTCGGAACAGGGAGGAGTACGACCATAGTGGTTACAGGGTTCTAAATTGACATAGAGCGTTGCTCCCACCGCCCGATCGCCCGCTGCTCTTAGCGCAAACACTTCGGCATGGGGTTCTCCCGCCTTGGGGTGAAAGCCTTCGCCGACAATTTCCCCGTCCTTGACGATTACACAGCCCACCAGGGGATTAGGAGCCGTTTGCCCTTGAGCTTGCCGCGCCAGGGTCAGGCATCGCTGCATCATAATTTGATCAAGATCCACAGCGGTTGAACCTGCTTGAATAGAAATGGCACTACCCTTGTAATTATCAAACGTTTGCGCCAATTCCGGTCAGGCTCACCTGGAGAGAAATATCTGCGGTGGTTAAACGCAAAGTAACCCAAGCTCAACAGAGATCGATGCGTCTGCCTTTGCACAATGGGCAACAGTCTCACCGCAAGGGTTTAAGACGGCTACCCTGGTTGGCCCTGTTGCTGGTGGGTGCCACCTATATGATTCTCGGTTGGCAGTTATCCGCAAGTCCCCTGGCCTGGCGTTTTGTGGCTCATTGGGGTGGAAGTCTGATCTCCATTTTTGTGCTCTGGAGCGATCGCGTCACGGGTGGGTTATTAAGACTTGGCCCCCGCAGTGTTGTCTCGATGTTGATCCTCAGTATGGTAGTGACGATGGCGGTGGTTGCCTCCTCCGTGCTGGCGATCGGTCTGATTTTGATCGCTGCCAAATTCCTGACCATGCTGGAAATGCAGATAGTGGGATTCAATCGTTGGCAAATTCTGTTCACGCTCGTTCTGGTGGCCGGTCTGGGATTAATTGCGGGTTCGATGCTAGCAGACGTTTGGGCCCCTGGTACAACCTTCTGGTTATTTGACTAATTTTTGCCTCCCCCAGGAACAGGAAATTCTAAGAAACAGAAAAATAACGCCGCACCATCAGTCCTGCCAGTTCATCTCCCCTCTCCGTCTGGGATTGGTCAAAGCCGATAGAATAGATGAATACATTCAATCTGCCCTGCATGATCTGGCCTTTTTCCCTGGGGACGCTGACTCCAAGTTGCTCAACCCAATTGGCAATTTCCCATTCGCAATCAACTGCCCAGCCAGGGGGCCAAACGGTTCTTGCCTGGAAGTACTCAGGGGGGAAAATCGACATTTCCGGCTGGATGTATACAGGTTTTTTACCAGGTCTTCCAAAAATGCGATCCTTAGTCTAGACTTCATTGCAAGGTCTAAACTTTTTAAGTCGAATGCCGTGATGCTGCAAAGCAGCCTAAGGTAAGCTGAAGGTCAAGATCGAGTAGCTGTTGACCCTATCCCGTTAAGGAGACACCGCCTATGCTACACCGCAAGCTTTATCAACTCTACAGTGAAGGGCAGGAAGTCTGGATTTACTTGCGGGACCAGCAACGCTATATCGAGCGAGCACGTATTATCGACATCGAAGGCGACCTGGTCACTTTGCGTTACGAAAACGAAGAAGACGAAGAGATCTGCTCCTGGGAAGAAATGGTGCGGTTAGAAAGCATTGGGGCTGTTAGTCGCAAGCTAGCGGTTGTTCCCAAAGGCAATGTTGACCCCCTGGTCTCAGAAGATTGTCCGGAGGCTGAACAAATCCGTAATCCTTCTTCCGATGCCAATCTGGATTAGGAGAAAGACGAATGAAACGACTCACCTGGCCTGTTGCAACGATCGCTGCCCTTTCCCTGTGGAGTTCTGGTCTGGGGGTAGGGTTGGCCTTCAATCCTGAGCACCTCCAACAATTGCGTCAGACCAAAAAGTGTCCTGGTTGCGATCTCAGTTATGCCCGGCTCACCCGTATGAATCTGGCAGGGGCTGACCTCAAGGGCGCTAATTTGAATGCGGCTGACCTGCGCTATGCCAATCTCCGCCAGACTAACCTGACCGGAGCCAATCTGAACCTGGCCGATCTGCGTTGGGCGAATTTGAGTGGGGCAAATGCGAGTGCGGCCACGTTGCTGCTCACCCGTCTAGACAATGCCGTTCTGGATCAGGTGAACTTGCTGCGGGCCATTCTGGGTGGACGGGATCGGCTGGCGGTGGTGGAGAGTTATCGGGGAGCGACCTTACCAAATGGCAATCCTGCCTTTTTCCCCTAACTGCAGGTTGTGATGGAACGCTGTTGTGGCACTTGACCTCAAGATCAATAGGTTTCTGCAGCGTTTCGATCGCTTCGGTGTGCGGCTAGGGCTGGAACGAATTGAACAGCTATTGCAGGATCTGGGACACCCTCATCTTCAGGTTCCTGTGTTGCACGTTGCTGGCACCAATGGGAAGGGCTCGGTTTGTGCCTATCTCTCTGCAGTTCTGACAGCGGCGGGGTATCGAGTTGGACGCTATACCTCTCCCCACCTGGTGGACTGGACGGAGCGGATTTGCCTGCAGGATCAGCCTATCGATCGTTCCGAGTTACTCGCAGCGCTCCACAAAGTTGAAACGGTGATTGATCCCAGTCAGCCACCCACCCAGTTTGAACTGCTCACAGCCGCAGCCTGGTGGTATTTTGCTCAGCAACGGGTCGATATTGCGGTGATGGAAGTCGGGTTGGGCGGCCGCTTAGATGCCACTAACGTCTGCGATCGGCCCCTGGTCAGTGTAATTACCTCCCTCAGCCGTGACCACTGGCAGCGCTTGGGCCCCACCCTGGCCAATATTGCGGCAGAAAAGGCAGGGATTCTTAAACCCGGATGTCCAGCCGTCATTGGCCCCCTTCCCCCGGATGCGGAAGCTGTCGTGCAAGCCACTCTTAGCCAGCGAGGCTGTAAACCGATCGTTTGGGTGCAACCCGCCCAGGTGGTTAAAGCTCTTGAAGGCAAAGATTGGGCAACCTACGAGGGCATCACCTATCCCCTGGCTTTAGCCGGACAATTTCAACTCACTAATTCAGCCCTGGCGATCGCGACGATTCAACTCCTGCGGCAACAGAACTGGAAAATCTCTGCAGCAGCCATCATTAAAGGCATGGCTAATACCCGCTGGCCGGGTCGGATTCAGTGGTTAAGTTGGCAAAAGCGTCCACTACTGATCGATGGGGCTCACAATAGTGGGGCTGCGATCGAACTTCGTCGCTATGTCGATAGTTTGCCTGCCACCCCCGTAAGTTGGGTGATGGGCATGCTGGATAACAAAGATCATCAGGAGATTTTTCAGTCCTTACTGCGAGCAGGGGATTCCCTGTACCTGGTGCCAATTCCTGGCCATCAAGGGGCTGAACCAGAGCAGTTGGCCAGCCTGGCCAAGGGGATGAATCTTCCCCTACACCGCTGTCAGACTTATATCGATCTTCAGGCGGGACTGCAAGCGGCGCGGAGGGAAACACCAGCCACGGGTTTAATCGTTTTGTGTGGTTCCCTCTACCTGATCGGAGAGTTTCTTGCAGTTGGAACAGCAGCGAACGTCTCGAACTAGGAGGCAATGCGGGCGGGGCGTTGGCGCTGAGGCAGGGTCGTAGCTAGATTTTCCTCTACGGGTTGCAGCAGAAACAGCAGGGAAGCATTGGTCTGGAGTTCCCGCCGCAGTAGCCGGAGCAATTCCTGTTCAATTTGCGCCTGCAAACCAGCCCAATCCACATCCATCTGACCATTGCCATTAGCGCGGGCATAACTTGACCAGCGATCGCGCAGGACCGTTTCAACCCCTTCCCGCATCCAGGTTTGCCAGACGGGCCGCTCAATCGTGGTCACCACACCCCGCAAATGCACTTCTGGTTGAGCCAGCAGACTGCCCGTGGAACCGATCGTTGTGGCCACGGTAATAATGCCATCCTCCGCCAGCTGTTGTCGCTCCTGCAGCACATGGGCTTTGACGATGCCAGCTCGATCGATCAGCTCAATCCCAGCCGGAACTTTAGCCACTGTCCGGATTGAGTCTTTGCTCAATTCCACCACATCGCCGTTATTAATAATCACCATGTGGTTAGCGGGAATTCCCATACTCTGAGCGGTTTTGGCATGCTTCACCAGCATCCGGTGCTCGCCGTGAACAGGCAGGAAAAACTTCGGTCGGGTGAGGGAGAGCATGAGTTTTTGATCTTCCTGGCAGCCGTGACCGGAAACGTGAATGCCCTGTTCCTTGCCGTAAATGACATTCGCCCCCCGCATCATCAGCTCATCGATCATATTCACCACAGCGATCGTATTGCCGGGAATGGGATTGGCGGAGAGCACCACCGTATCTCCCTGGCGAATTTTTACCTTTGGATGTTCTCCCCGGGCAATCCGGGACAGACCAGACATCGGTTCACCCTGGGAACCCGTGGTCAAAATTACCACCTGGGTATCGGGGTACTTATGAATCGTATGCAGGGGTTGAAACAAATCATCCCGACACTTGATGTAACCCAAATTGCGGGCATGGGCGATCACATTCAACATTGAACGTCCCACCACAGAAACCACCCGGCCATGCTTTTGGGCGAGTTCCAGCACCATATTTAGCCGGTGCACAGAAGAGGCGAAGGTGGTCACAATCAGTCGCCCCTGGGACTGCATAAAACAGCGCTCCAGGTTGGGATAAACCGCCCGCTCCGAGGGGGTATAACCGGGAACTTCCGAGTTGGTGGAGTCACTGATTAAGCAGAGCACTCCTTTTTCGCCATGTTCCGCCAGCCGCTGGATGTCAAAGAACTCCCCATCCACCGGGGTATGGTCAAACTTAAAGTCGCCGGTGTGGATAATGACCCCGATCGGAGTGTGAATAGCCACCGTGAAACTATCGGCGATCGAGTGGGTATTCCGCATATATTCCACCAGAAAGTTTTTGCCGAGGCGAACAATATCACGGGGGGAGACAGTACGCAGTTCGGTGCGATCGCCGACACCTGCTTCGTCTAACTTGCCCTGTAACAATGCCAAAGCCAGCCGGGGGCCGTAGATCACCGGAATATCAAATTGCTTCAGATGAAATGCAATCCCGCCGATGTGATCTTCGTGGCCGTGGGTGACAATCATGCCCTTGATCTTGTGGCGATTCTCCCGCAGATAGGTCATGTCTGGCAGCACAATATTGACCCCATGCATGCCATCGGTGGGAAAGGCTAGTCCGGCATCGAGCAGAATAATTTCGTCCTCGAACTCAAACACACAGGTATTTTTGCCAATTTCGTGCAATCCTCCTAGAGGAATAATTTTCACGGTAGGCGTTGCGTTTTCAGTCATGAGTCTCCTGAGATTTGGTTTTTACAAAAAAATAAGATACTTGAACAAAAATGAAGTTCCTGGGCAAAATTTTGCTCTGTTCTGCTCCTTCCATCAGCAAGCAGGGGAGGTCTAAAGCAGGTTGAGGGATTGCAAAAGGGAGCGCAACATCTCTTGCGTCGCGGCATCAGCACTGACTAAAGGAAGACGGAGATTGCCCACAGCCCACCCCTGGAGTTGCAGGGCAGCTTTAATCGGAATGGGGTTAGTTGTCACAAATAAAGCCTTGAACAGCGGTAACAGTTGGGTATGAATCGTCTGGGCAACATCCACCTGGCCGGCAGTAAAAGCTCTAATCATCTGCTGCAGCTGGTCACCCACCAGATGGCTGGCCACACTGACCACACCCACACCCCCTACCGCCAGTAAGGGTAAGGTGAGGGAGTCATCACCAGAATAGATCGCAAACTCTACTGGAGTCAGCTGGCGAATTTGACTAGCCTGGTCTAGGTTACCGCTGGCTTCCTTAATAGCAACAATATTGGGCAGTTCTGCCAGTCGGGCAATGGTCTCCGGTAAAAGGTTTTGCCCAGTTCGCCCCGGAATATTGTAGAGCATGAGGGGAAATTCAGGAACCGCCTGGGCGATCGCCCGAAAGTGCTGATACAGTCCCTCCTGGGGCGGCTTATTGTAGTAGGGAACCACCAGCAAAGCCCCATCTAAACCCAACTGGGCCGCTTTCTGACTGGCGGCGATCGCCTCATGGGTCGAGTTGGAACCTGTACCTGCAATGATTTTAGCTTTTCCTGCCACGGCCTGTTGCACCGTCCGAAAGAGCTGGAATTCCTCATCCCAGGACAGGGTTGGAGATTCCCCCGTAGTTCCACAGATCACCAGCCCCTCAGAACCATGCTCAACCAGATGCCCGGCCAGTTGTTCCGCTACCGAGTAATTAACTTCTCCCTCCGGGGTAAAGGGAGTAACCATGGCTGTTATCACCCGTCCAAAATTGGTCACATACACTCCTCGGTCATTCGGCTTGGCATGGGTCGATCGGGGTCAGTCCGTTCAAAAGTGGTCAGTTTAAGAGCGTTGGGCCAGTGCAGGCAGCGGGTCAGCCGGTTTGAGTAAATCTTGAGCCACCAGGAGTTCTGCAATCTGAACCGCATTCAATGCTGCCCCCTTGCGAATTTGGTCGCCACACAACCACAACTCTAAACCACAGGGATGGGAAATATCCTGACGCAGACGCCCCACCAGCACATCATCCTGACCACTGGCATCCATGGGCATGGGGAAATAGTTGGCCTGCCAGTCTTCCACTAGCTTAACCCCAGGTGCCTGGCTGAGGATGGTGCGAGCCTGCTCCACACTAAAGGGATGGGCAAACTCCAGATTAATTGCTTCAGAATGGGCCCGCAAGACAGGAACCCGTACACAGGTGGCTGTAATCCGCAGGTCAGGAGCGTCGAAGATTTTCCGGGTTTCCCGCACCATTTTCATTTCTTCTACACAGTAACCCGTGTCATTTAAGGCGGAGTTATGGGGAAACAGGTTGAAGGCCAGGGGATAGGGAAAGATATCCGTCGGCGGGGTCTCATTTTGGAGGATAGCTCGGGCCTGGGCTTTCACTTCCTCCATCGCTCTGGCTCCGGCTCCACTGGCAGACTGGTAGGTGGAGGCCACAATTCGTTGCACGGGTTGAACTTGATGTAAGGGCCAGACGGCGACATTCATCAAAATGGTGGTGCAGTTGGGGTTAGCAATAATGCCATGGTGCTGGGCGATCGCTCCCGGGTTCACTTCAGGAACAATCAGGGGAACATCCGGGTGCATCCGAAAAGCACTGGAATTGTCAATCACCACCGCTCCAGCCGCAACCGCCACCGGGCCCCACTGCTCTGAAGTAGACCCTCCCGCCGAAGCTAAAACCAGATCAATTCCAGCAAAGGTATCGGCATGAACCACCTCCACCGGCAGAGACTCGCCTCGAAATGACAAGGTTTGACCGGCAGAACGGGGAGAGGCCAGCAATTTAAGTTCTTTTACAGGAAAGTTGCGGCTGTCCAGTAACTGCAACAATTCTGTCCCGACGGCCCCCGTTGCCCCCAGGATTGCGACACGATAGCTTTGACCCAAACGATTAAACCTCCTGCTTCAATCACAGATTAATATATTCTCTTTTTTAGAAGTCAAATAATTGAAGTTCTTTATATCTTGACAACTGTAGTTTATCTTAGGCACGGGCGGAATAACTGGACTGGACGACGATGTTTGTTCCAAGCACCTTATACTTTTCCAAGCACCTTTACTTTAATGTCTTGCCATCCCTATAGGTATTCTTTGGCCAGCCACAGAATCAATCCCCCGAGTAGGCTCCCCACCACCTGGAGAGTATGGTTACTCCAATCCTAGCCTAAAGAGGGCCGCTCGTAGTCTTGAAGAAATTATCTAGGTCTTGAAGTTATCTGGACTTTGGAGTCTACACTTTCCATGCGCTATCGTTTCAGAGGCACCTTGCCAGACAGCCCAGACCCCGGACTGGAACAAATGCTACAAGTTAGCTAGGCAGAATGAGCAGAGAACCGCTAATGTTGAGATAATAGTCTGGAAATGGGCAGCGAGGAAAGACGATTGGCTGAGACAAAGACCTTACTCAAGATTACGCAGGAAAAACTGCCGGCAAGTCAGATCGGACTGGAAATAGAAGTTCCGGCTGAACTCTCCCGCCAAATCTACGATCGGGTGGTTAACGATTTTGTTCGTTCTGCCGATATTCCGGGATTTCGCAAAGGTAAAGTCCCCCGGCAGGTGGTGTTGCAGCGGATTGGCCAGGCCCGGCTGAAAGCAGCAGCGGTGGAAGAATTGGTTCAAAATGGCTTGCAGCAGGCGATCGACCAGGAAAAACTGGCGGTTTTGGGCAACTTTCAGTTAAATTCCGACTTTGAGCAACTGGTCAGCCAGTACCAACCCGGTGCCCCCCTGACGTTCTCAGCCAAGGTAGATGTCTCTCCTGAGGTCAAGCTGGGAGACTACAAGAATTTAGCGGTTACCGCCCAGGCTGTCGAGTATGACCCGACCAAAGCAGAGGCCGTCTTAGCAGAACATCAGCAGGAGCGGGCCACCCTGATTCCGGTGGAGGAGCGGCCAGCCCAGCTAGGAGATGTGGTGCAGGTAGATTTTGCCGGGCGATTGGTGCCAGATGAAGACAAAGCCGCTGAGGGTGAAGCTGAGTCTACAGACGCGCAGGAAACCGCCAATGACATCCTGGGGGGAGAAGCGAAGGATTTTCAACTGGAACTAACCCCTGGCCGATTTATCCCTGGCTTTATCGAAGGAGTGATCGGTATGGCCTCCGGTGAAACCAAAGAAATTCCCGTCACCTTCCCTGAGGACTACTTTCAGGAAGAACTCTCCGGTCAGGAAGCGGTTTTTACCGTTACCTTAAGCGATATTAAGGAAAAAGAGTTACCCAGCCTGGACGATGAATTTGCCCAGGAAATCAGCGAATTCAAGACCCTGGCAGAACTGCAGCAATTCCTGGAAGGACGCTATCAAAAAGAAGCTGAACAGCAAACTCAGGCCAATATTAACGAGGCTATCCTGGCGGAATTGCTCAGAACCCTGGAAGTAGACCTACCAGAAACCCTGGTCAATAACGAGGTTAACTTTTTGCTCACCCAGATGGCCACCCGGCTGCAGTCCCAGGGGATTGATGTTAACCAGCTACTCACCGATGAATTGATCCCTAAACTGCGTGAACAGGCCCGTCCCGAAGCGGAAGTCAGGATTAAGCGCTCCCTCTCCCTGGCTGAAGTTGCTAAGCAGGAAGCCATTCAGGTTGATCCCAAGCAAGTGGAGGAACGCTATCAGGCTCTCTTAGAACAGTTAAGTGGACGCAAGATCGATCGGGACCGGTTGCGATCGGTCGTAACTGAAGAACTGCTAGAAGAGAAGGTGTTGCAGTGGTTAAAAGATCACGCCCAGATTGAACTAACCCAGGCGGCTGAGTCTACCGATGCATCGGAATCCAGTGCTGCAGCAGACCCTGAGGAAGCAATTGCCGTGGATGCCGTTGTGGATCAATCCCCCGAAACGGAGCCTTCTGAGTCCTGATTTTATTCAATTAAGGGATGTTTGCCTCCCTCCCCTGTTGAGTTAAGGCATAATGTTTGTAGACTGCATCATCCATCGACTGCATCAGACAAAAGCCCTATGCTCGTATCTCAATTTCCTCACCCTCTAACTTACTCCCTGGCCGCCGCAGCTGAGCCAGTCAGTGAACCTCCCCGCAATATTGTCCCCATGGTTGTGGAACAGTCCGGGCGGGGCGAACGGGCTTTTGATATCTATTCCCGACTGCTAAGAGAGCGAATTATCTTTCTCGGTGGTGGTGGATCTAATGGTCGCGGCATCGATGATGCTCTGGCTGACTCGATCGTTGCCCAGTTGCTGTTTCTCGACTCCGAAGATCCAGAGCGGGACATCTACCTGTACATCAATTCCCCTGGTGGCTCAGTCACGGCAGGCATGGCGATCTATGACACCATCCAGCATGTCCATGCCGATGTTTGCACGATCTGTTTTGGTCTGGCCGCCAGCATGGGAGCCTTTCTGCTGGCAGGGGGAGCGGCAGGAAAGCGGATGGCCTTACCCCACTCCCGGATCATGATTCACCAGCCCTTAGGTGGGGCGCAGGGGCAGGCCGTTGACATTGAAATTCAGGCCAAGGAAATTCTTTACCATAAGCGTAAGTTGAATGAGCTGCTCGCCCATCATACCGGGCAGCCCTTTGAGCGGATTGAAGCCGATACGGAACGCGACTTCTTTATGTCAGCAGAGGAAGCGAAGAATTACGGCCTCGTCGATCAGGTGATTACCCGCCAGAATCTGCCCAGTCGTTCCGAACCCGTTGCCGCAGTCTAGCAAGAGGCCTCCATGTCAGCCAAGTATGACTCCCATCTAAAATGCTCCTTCTGTGGTAAATCCCAGGAGCAGGTCCGTAAATTGATTGCCGGTCCGGGAGTCTATATTTGCGATGAATGCGTGGATTTGTGCAACGAGATTCTAGATGAGGAACTCTTTGATACTGCCAACCCTGCCCCCCCTGGCCGCCGCCGCGAAACTCCTGCAGATAAACCCCGTCGATCGCGGCCAGCCCAGGTTTCCCTCAGCCAAATTCCCAAACCCAGAGAAATTAAAAAATATCTGGATGAGCATGTGATTGGGCAGCAGGAAGCCAAAAAAATTCTTTCTGTTGCTGTTTACAACCACTACAAACGCTTGAGCCTGTTACAGGAGCAGAGCAAGGGTGGGGCTGAGGATGCGGTGGAGCTGCAAAAATCCAATATTCTGCTGATCGGGCCGACCGGTTGTGGCAAAACTCTGCTGGCTCAAACCCTGGCCCGGATGCTGGATGTTCCCTTTGCAGTTGCTGATGCCACTACTCTCACAGAAGCGGGCTATGTGGGAGAAGATGTGGAAAATATTCTACTGCGGCTCTTACAGGTCTCCGATTTAGATGTGGAGCAGGCCCAGCGGGGAATTATCTATATTGACGAAATCGATAAAATTGCCCGAAAGAGCGAAAATCCTTCGATTACCCGCGATGTTTCCGGGGAAGGCGTACAGCAGGCCCTGCTCAAAATGCTGGAAGGCACCGTAGCGAATGTACCGCCCCAGGGAGGACGCAAACATCCCTACCAGGACTGCATTCAGATTGATACCACTAATATTCTGTTTATCTGTGGTGGTGCTTTTGTTGGACTGGAAAAAATTGTGGAACAGCGCACCGGCAAAAAAGCAATGGGCTTTGTCCGGGAAGATGGTGAACCCCAGGGCAAAGAGCAACGGACCGCCGACACCCTTAAACATTTGGAACCGGAAGATCTGGTCAAGTTTGGCATGATTCCGGAGTTTATTGGACGGATTCCGGTGTTGGCGGTAGTGGACCCGCTGGATGAAGAGGCCCTGAGCGAAATTTTGACCGAACCCCGCAATGCTCTGGTGAAGCAGTACCAGAAATTGTTGAAGATGGACAATGTCCAGCTAGAGTTTAAGCCAGATGCAATTCGGGCGATCGCGCAGGAAGCCTACCGCCGTAAGACTGGAGCCAGAGCTTTACGGGCGATCGTCGAAGAAATCATGCTGGATGTGATGTATGAACTGCCGTCGCGCAAAGATCTGACCCGCTGCCTGATCACCCGTGAAATGGTGGAAAAACGCTCTACGGCCGAACTGTTGCTGCACCCCTCTTCGATCCCCAAACCAGAATCGGCTTAATTACCGGCCAGCACTTGAGCAGCAGTCAGGGTGAAGCTTGGAAAGGTAGGAGATTGGATCTGTTCTGCTCCCTGGTAGGTGATCGTGTCATAGAATCCATAGACCAGGATACAGAGGGTAACTTTATGGTCCTGCAGATCGACAATCCAGTATTCAGGAATTTCCAGCAGACCATACTCAGCCCGTTTAGAGCGGTAATCAGTGGTTCGTGTGGAAGGACTGACAATTTCAACCACCAGCAGGGGGGGAGGTTCATTCAGGTTAATGATTGCTTCCCGGTTGGCCATTGCTTCCCACTGGGCCAGAGTCAGAACCGTAACGTCTGGAATGCGGGAGGTATCCCAACTGCGACCACGGGGAGAACGCAGGCCAACAAGCATCTGCTTGGAAGTCCAGGGACATTGCAGACGTTTAATCTGATCACGAAACTGGTCATTGAGAAATTCGGCAATCTGACCGTGTTTTCCGGTTCCTAAAGGCATGGGGATAAGCTCGCCATCGACCAGTTCATAACGGGTATCTGTACCATCGGTGTAGGACAGATATTCCTCAAAGGTGAGCTTTTGCTGAGTGGTCGTCATGGCACAGGTTGGTTAGAACAGGTATTAATCTGCTTCTAGTGTAGTCTTGAAGCCAAATTGCAGGAGTTGCTGTACATAGGCGTAAAGCTCCTGAGGGGAGTGATTAGCTAAAATATTCTGCTTTAAATCAATTAATCCCTGGGCGAACTGGGGTGCCTGGTCTCGGTAGTTAACATTGGCAACGAGAAAATCGGTAAAAACATGGCGTTCGATCGCCTCCCGACTGGGGCCTCCTGCTTCACTGTCCTCTCCCGGTAAGGCAGTTTCATAGACCGTACTGGTGACTTCATATTTGAGCAGGAAAATAAAGGCTTCACTCAGATGGTGCAGATGTTGACGCAGTTGGCGGACATCCAGATCGAGCCGATCGAAACTGACCTGGCCGAGAATTTTCAGTTCGACGATCGCCGCCTGGGTGGTTCCAGCTTGAGCAGCTTGGCTGACCAGATCAATCGCAGCCTGTTCAAGTTCTGCCTGGGTTTGGCGGGAATCTGCGGTCAGGGTTAAACGCAGGATCGATCGCTGCTGATAATCCCGTTGCAACTGGGCAGTGATTTTGCCTTCTTCCAGGCTGACCAGGTAAACACCTCTGGGATTCTGTTCCTGATTTTCGCTGATCGAATTTGCTTCCACGGAACCGGGGTTAAAAATCCAGCCCTGTTCAGCGTAATGTTTGTGAATATGCCCCAACGCTAGATAATCCACACCCGCCTGCCGCAGGGGAAGTAAGTCCTGATAACTTAAGGCTCCGGTATAGCGGGCAATCTGGCCTTCCAAGCCGTGGTGGAACATCATCACCGTATAGTTCGGGGGCGGGGGAAGCTGTTGTAGGCTCTGGGCCAGTTTGGCGATCGCCTGGGGGGCCGCGGAACCATACCAGCGCGAACCCACCACCCGCACTCCACAGGGTAAATCAAGGTATCCCCCCCCTCTGGTTTCTGCATCCCAGGGTTCTAAACCTTCGTCATCATTCGGTTCCAGCAGGATCAGTAAACCCCAGTCTGCCAGATAGCGTAACCAACTGGTCTGGGTGCCATAGGGACGGTAATCGTGATTGCCCTCGATCGCCAGCACCGGAATTTGAGCTTCCTGTAAGCGTTCCAGACAGACCTGGGCTTGATTCAGGGTAGCTGGCAGAATATTTCGGTGTTCAAACAAATCGCCCGCGATCAGGACAAAATCGACTGGGGGGTCAAGGGCATACTTGTCCAGAGCATCATAGAACGCTGCAAAAAAATCCCGCGATCGCTGGGGGTTATCGTAGCGATCGAAACCCAGGTGAACATCAGCAAGATGGAGAAAGCGGGGCATGGGATCAGTCAGAACACAATTTCTCCCAGTTTAAGCCTTCTGCGCCTGAGGAGGGGAAACAGCAGCAGATTCTGCCGGGGCAAAGGGACGAACCGTCAAAACAGAACAACGGGCATTATGGGTAACGTAGTTGCTGACACTGCCCAGCAAAAATTCTTCTAACCCACTCCGACTCCGCCGCCCCATCACAATTAAATCTGCCTGCCAAAGCGTAGCCTGATCACAAATCGTAAAACCAGGATTGCCGAGGGGTTGGGCAAATTCCGCCAGGACACCCGCTGTTGTCGCTTCAGTAGAGAGAGATTGCAACCACTCCAGCCCCTTTTGTTTAAAAGCCTCCAATTGTTGCAAATAGTCGCGGATGAGAGTTTCACTGTATAAACCAGAATAATCCAGGCTTGTGACCATACCCGCATTGGGATAGCCATCTTCCTGAGGAGATAAAACATGAAGGAGAAACAGTTGGGCTGCATGGTTTTGAGCCAACTGCAAACCCACCTCAAATACCTGCCTGCCCATGGGAGACAGATCGAGAGCAACCAGAATTTTATTAAACATAGGAATCCTTGGAAATAAAAGTAGGAAAAATTTTGCCAACTCAGATACCAGTCAGCCATTCTTAATTTAATCTTTTCTATTCCCTACTTTAAACTCTACTCCTGAATTCCTCTGGCTAGCTACTGGGTTAAAAAAACCTAATAAAGCTCCAGAAATGGTCTAAGAGATTAGATGATGAGAATGTCCTTCCTGCTCTTATAACTCCCCAGCAAAGTAGTTTAAGGAATTCGGTAGAAACCGGGCAGAAGTTGAAATAAAAGTTAAGCTACTTTCTGCTTATCGGCAATCCCTTGGAGGAAGCTCATCTGATAGGATTTCCGGTGAGAATGACCCATCAACCTAAAGTATTTTCTAGACTGGATTGAAATCTGCCAGTGATTTTAAAACTTAATCAAATCAATATTTTGAAACTGAATTGAACGTTGCCCCCTTTCCCCGTGCCAGAATCAGGAGTCATGTATGAGTCGGCAATTTGCAACTATTGACGGTAACGAGGCTGTTGCTTCTGTTGCCTACCGCTTGAATGAGGTGATGGTGATCTACCCGATTACCCCTTCCACCCCAATGGGAGAGTGGGCGGATGCGTGGGCAGCAGAACGGAAACCCAACCTCTGGGGCACGGTTCCCTCAGTTGTAGAAATGCAGTCTGAAGCTGGGGTGGCTGGAGCGGTCCATGGGGCTCTACAGGCAGGTTCCCTCACCACCACCTTCACCGCTTCCCAGGGATTGCTGTTGATGATCCCCAATATGTACAAGATTGCTGGTGAGCTCACTCCCACCGTTTTTTATGTGGCAGCTCGAGCGCTGGCGGCCCAGGGGCTATCGATCTTTGGGGATCACAGTGATGTTATGGCTGCTCGCGCCACCGGCTTTGCCATCCTCACCGCGGCCTCGGTCCAGGAAGCCCATGATTTTGCCCTGATTGCCCATGCCGCTACCCTGGCCAGTCGCATTCCCTTCATCCACTGCTTTGATGGCTTCCGTACCTCCCATGAGGTCTCTAAAATCGAGATTCTTAACAACACCGATCTGCAAACCCTGATCGATCCTGAGCTGATCCAGGCATTTCGCGATCGCCGCCTTTCTCCTGATCGGCCGGTACTGCGGGGGACAGCCCAGAACCCGGATGTTTATTTCCAGGCCAGGGAGACGGTTAATCCCTACTATGCAGCCTGCCCCGGCATCGTTCAGTCCATGATGGATCGCTTTGCCCAGCAGGTGGGGCGGCAGTATGGTCTCTACGAATACTATGGGGACCCGGAGGCGGAACGGCTGATTGTCCTGATGGGGTCGGGGTGTGAAGCGGTACATGAAACCGTGGATTACCTCAATCGCCAGGGGGAAAAGGTGGGCATGGTGAAAGTGCGATTGTTCCGTCCCTTTGCGCTCTCTGCCTTTGCTGCGGTCATCCCCCCTAGCGTGAAAACGATCGCCGTTCTGGATCGATGCAAGGAACCCGGTAGCAGTGGTGAACCGTTGTATCTGGATGTGGTCAATGCCCTGCAGGAGTCTGCTCGCCCCATCCCCGTTATCGGTGGTCGCTACGGCCTCTCTTCTAAAGAATTCAGCCCAGCCATGATCAAGGGAATTTTTGATCATCTCCGGCTGGAGCAACCGAAAAACCATTTCACGATCGGCATCCAGGACGATGTCGGTTACACTAGCCTGGACTACGACCCCAACTTTGATCTGGAACCGGAGAGTGTGGTGCGGGCGATTTTCTATGGGCTGGGTTCAGATGGCACCGTGGGAGCGAACAAAAATTCGATCAAAATTATTGGGGAAGAAACAGACAACTATGCCCAGGGCTATTTTGTTTACGACTCAAAAAAATCTGGCTCTGTCACCATTTCCCACCTCCGTTTTGGTCCCCACCCGATCCGCTCCACCTATTTGATCAACCAAGCCAATTTTGTCGCCTGCCACCAGTTCGGGTTTCTGGAACGCTATGACCTCTTAGCTGCCGCTATTCCCGCTGCCACCTTTTTACTCAATGCCCCCTACCCCGCAGCAGAAATCTGGGATCATCTCCCCCGTAACCTGCAGGCCCAAATTGTGCAGAAAAACCTGAAATTTTATGTGATTGATGCCAGTAAAGTGGCCCGAGACAGTGGCATGGGTGGGCGGATCAATACGGTGATGCAGGTCTGCTTCTTTGCCCTTTCTGGCGTTTTACCACGGGAGGAAGCCATCGCTGCAATCAAGCATTCGATCGAAAAAACCTACGGCAAAAAGGGTAAAGAAATTGTCCAAATGAACCTGAAGGCCGTTGATCAAACCCTGGCCCACCTTTATGAGGTGACCATTCCCGATCGAATTGATAGTGCCATTACCCTCAAACCCCCTGTACCCGATGCTGCCCCTGGGTTTGTGCGGGAGGTGCTGGGTCAGATGATTGCCGGACGTGGTGATGAGTTGCCCGTCAGTGCTTTACCCGTCGATGGCACCTATCCAACCGCCACCGCTCAATGGGAAAAACGCAACATTGCCCAGGAAATTCCGGTGTGGGAGCCAGATTTATGCGTGCAATGTGGTAAGTGCGTCATGGTCTGCCCCCATGCAGTCATCCGCAGCAAAGTTTACACCCCAGACCACCTGGAAACCGCTCCCCCTGAGTTCAAGAGTGCCAATGCCCGCGATCATGACTGGACGGACTTAAAGTTCACGATTCAGGTGGCGGCGGAAGACTGCACCGGCTGTGGAATTTGTGTCGATGTCTGCCCCGCCAGAAGTAAGTCGGAAGCGCGGTTAAAAGCGATCAATATGCGACCGCAACTCCCCCTCCGAGAACAGGAACAGCATAACTGGGATTTCTTTTTAGATCTCCCCAACCCCGATCGCACCCACCTGCACCTGAATCGGATTGGGCAGCAGCAAATGCAGGAACCGCTGTTTGAATTTTCCGGGGCCTGTGCTGGTTGTGGGGAAACACCCTATCTGAAGCTGGTCAGCCAATTGTTTGGCGATCGGATGATGGTGGCCAATGCCACGGGCTGTTCCTCTATTTACGGTGGCAATTTACCCACCACCCCCTGGAGCCAGAATGCTGAAGGCCGGGGGCCGGCCTGGGCCAATTCCCTGTTTGAGGACAACGCTGAGTTCGGGTTGGGCTTCCGGCTCTCCATCGATAAGCAAGCGGAAATGGCCGCTGCCCTGCTCCAACAAAATGCCGGTTCGATCGGGGATTCCCTGGCCCAGAGCATTCTTACCGCCGAGCAAAAGGATGAAGCGGATATATTTCAACAACGGGAGCGGGTAGCCCAACTAAAACAACGGCTACAGTCCCTGCTCACCAGCGATCATGACTCCTCCCCTGACCACGCTCTATCCAGCCTGCTTTCCCTGGCGGACTACCTGGTCAAAAAGAGTGTCTGGATTGTGGGGGGCGACGGCTGGGCCTATGACATTGGTTTTGGTGGACTGGATCATGTCCTCTCCAGTGGCCGGAATGTGAACATCCTGGTACTGGATACGGAGGTGTACTCGAATACAGGTGGGCAGATGTCAAAAGCAACGCCACGGGGAGCGGTGGCCAAATTTGCGGCCCAGGGTAAACCAGCAGCCAAAAAGGATCTGGGCTTGATTGCCATGACCTACGGCAATGTCTATGTCGCCAGTGTGGCCATGGGGGCCAGGGACGAACATACGTTGCGGGCCTTTCTGGAAGCAGAAGCCTATCCGGGTCCCTCGCTGATCATTGCCTATAGCCACTGTATTGCCCACGGAATTGACATGACGACGGGGATGCAAACTCAGAAAGCGGCGGTGGAATCCGGTCACTGGCTACTCTACCGTTACCATCCCGATCGGGCCGCCCAGGGCGAAAATCCCCTGATGTTGGACTCGCGATCGCCCAAATTGCCCCTGGAGCAATACCTCTACCGGCAAAACCGTTACAAGATGTTGACCCAGAGCCATCCCCAGCAGGCTAAACAGCTCCTTCAACTGGCCCAGGAGGATGTTGCCCACCGCTGGCAGATGTACCAATATCTGGCCAACCGTCCTTTCAAGAGCAATGGCAATGGTCATCATTAGTTGGACAGGAGATTTTTATGGACTTAACTACAACCTATTTGGGTCTAACCCTCAAGTCCCCACTAGTGCCTTCCTCGTCCCCCCTGTCCGAAGAGGTGGACAACATCAAGCGGATGGAAGATGCCGGAGCCGCTGCGGTCGTCATGCACTCTTTGTTTGAAGAACAACTGATCCAGGATCGCTACGAACTGCATCACCACCTCACCCACGGCACCGAAAGTTTTGCCGAAGCCCTGACCTACTTTCCTGAACCAGAGTATTTTCATATTGGTCCAGAACTTTACCTCAATCACATTCAGGCAGCCAAAGCAGCGGTAAATATTCCGATCATTGCCAGCCTGAACGGAGATTCCCTGGGGGGATGGATTGACTATGCCAGCCAGATCCAGCAGGCCGGAGCCGATGCCCTGGAGTTAAATATCTACTTTATTCCCACGGATCTCGACACCAGTAGTGCGGAGGTGGAGCAAACCTATCTGGATATTCTGCAAGCGGTACGATCGGCAGTTACCATTCCGATCGCCGTTAAACTCAGTCCGTTTTTCAGTAGCACGGCCAATATGGCTAAGCGTTTAGTCGCAGCGGGAGCCAACGGTTTAGTGCTGTTCAACCGCTTCTATCAACCGGATATCAACCTGGAGTCCCTGGAAGTTCAGGCCGATGTGCAATTGAGTGGTCCCGATGCGCTGCGTCTGCCCCTGACCTGGATTGGTTTGCTCTATGGTCGTCTAGCCGTAGATCTGGCCGCCACCAGCGGAATTCACAAAGCAGAAGATGTTTTGAAAGTAACGATGGCCGGGGCTAAGGTAGCTATGCTCTGCTCCCTGCTATTACGCCATGGAATTGAACACATCCGTGTGATTGAGGAACACTTGCGAGAGTGGATGACGGAAAACGAATACGAGTCGATCCAGCAGATGCAGGGTAGCCTCAGCCAGATCCATTGTCCTGATCCGAGTGCCTTTGAACGGGCCCAGTATGTCAAAACCCTGCATACGACCCGGCCGGAGTGGCTGCAACTCCCTCGACCGAACTACAATCCAGCCTATAGCCCTGGTTAACCCTGGAGGGTAAAGCGATGGATCGCATGATGGAAGTCAAACAAATCGCCACTCAACTACTGGCAGGCTTGCTGGCCAATCCGCATATTTATCCAACCATCAGTGACGAAGGTGGCCAGGGTGGGCGGGAACAGGAATTAATTGCTATTTCTATTCAAATGGCGGAAAGCTTGATTGCCAAAGCAGAAGCCGCTCAGTAGAAATAAATTTCAGCAGGGTCGGGAAGTCGGCCTGAAATAGGGGAAGATCGTCGCCACATCTCTTGCCAAAGTCTTGCAATAAGGCTATAGTCATGAGGTAAGCCTGGCATCGTTTCACCTGCATAAAAAAAGAACCCTTTGGTCTGGGTTCCTCATTTTCTTGTAGATGTTCTGCTGGGCGATCGCCAGAGTAATCCTTCAGTGCGCCACCGTTGCGACCGTCTAGCTTTAAACCTTTAAGCTATCGGGGGCAAGGAAGTGGGCCAGATGGTAAGCTCGCTCTTCCGTCTTAAGGAGGATTGTTTCATACAGATAACGAGTAGCTCTATCTCCCAAACTTTCGGCCTGGCTGGCCTGGCGGCGTAACAATCCAAGCATGGCCTGTTCTGCTTCCAGGTCGTGTTCCAGCATTTGGCGACAACGATAAACCCCATCCGATTCGGGGGTAAAGCAGCATAGCTCCGCTAATTTGGCAAAGCTAGCTACGGGGACACCGCCCAAACCATTCAGGCGCTCACCCACCTCATGGATATGATCCTGAACCTGTTCGTAACTCTCCTGGAAAAACTCATGCAAAGAGTAAAACTCTGCTCCTTCGACAACAAAATGATGCTTCTGATACTGCAAATACAAAGCTTGAAAACTGGCCAAAACCAGATTTAACCCTTCGCAGACGGCTTCCGTGACATTAGTTTCCAGCAAAATTGCATTTGGGCCGATTTGTCCCCAAGCTTGAACAACGGCTTGTGTGTCAGACATGGTAAGTCCCTCTAGTCAATGGTTTCCTGATGCCTTAATAGCTACCAGTTTATACCCGTAAATCCTGATTTTCCAGGCATGAGTATGAAAGAAAATCAGACTCACTCCCAAATTATTGATAATTTTTAGCTTTAAGTAGTGCAAGCAGTTCTTGCCCAAAGGTTATCCCCTTGAATCGTGAGCAACCATGTTCCTAGATTACTGCAGGTTCAGATAGTAGATTGTCTCAATTTTTACTGTAGTTAGGAGTTTTGTTACACAAGGAGTCTAAGCGTGAATTCACCGAGAGAGACCAGTCCTGAAGCTGTTGAGATGGTGGAAGTGCAGGGCGAGCAACGATGGTTAATTTATCAGCGTTTACAACAATTAGGAATAATTTGTAATTGTAGTGCCTATCAAGCTTTGAAGATCAAAATTGTGGATAGTGCAACTCTGGTGCAGGTTTGGAGTGTGAGCAGGCAAATCTTACTGAGTCGAGGACAGTTGGCCCACTGGCTGGAAAGGTGCTGGGAACTGGAGGGGTCTTAAAACCTCAAATCGCCTAACCACTGAGATTGAAATCCCCTGGACTGCGGCGGGCTAAAGCCCAAATTCTGTCATTCTATCCAATCCAGATCGGATTTTCTCCTCGTACTAATGTCAGATCGCCCCCCATCTTTACTTTCTCACTGGAAAATGGTTAAGCTTGCCTTAGCAGTAAGAGCTTCAGCAACGAGCTACCTGTTGACAAAACCCAATTAAGGAGAAAAACAAATGGATTTGCCAAACCTGCTGCCCCATCAGGTCCATCCTATCCACCGCAAGTCTACAGGGAAACAGCCTGCTGAACTGGCAGAGCTATCTGAGCTAAACCTGTCGAATTTAACCATTGATTCACTTGTGCTGATGTCTGGTTCTAATTGTATTGGGAAGCTGGAAGATTTCTATTGTTCTTATATGGGAGATGAGGTGGAGTAGGCTCTCAATCTAGGTGAGAGTTTTTGTCTCAAACCTGTTGCTTGTCTTCTCTTGAAGCCAGCTTTGCTCACCTACATTTCCACGCTACACCGAGCCATTGCCCCCCAATCTTTACTTTCTTCCCAGAAAACGGTTAAGCTGACCCCAGAGGCAAGAGCTTCAGTAACAGGTTGCCCACCCCAAAACCCCAAGCAAGGAGAAAAATATGGATTTGCCAAACCTGCTGCCCCAACAAACCCAGCCCATCCAGCGCACCACCGCGGGTCAACTGCCTGCCGATCTAGCTGAACTGTCAGAAGAAAACTTATTCCATAGCCATAGCAGTTCCTCTGTACTACCTTCCATTGGTGACCTGGGGAAGTGTTCGTCGTATTATTGTTCTTATGAAGGGGACGAGGCGGAGTAAAACCCGTACTCTAGCATATTTTTTCGTTTGCCTCAAATCTTCATTTTGTGCTGTCCAGAAGCCTAGTCTGCCCACATACATTGCTCTGAAATTGCCCCCACTACAGAGGTTTTGGATACCTGGCACCAGAGGGGAAGAGAGTGTTAATAAACAATCGATCGTTCTTCTTGATGATTGAAACTGCGATCGCTCTCTCGCTACAACAGACGATCGTTCCTCCCAGTCTTTACTTTCCTCCAAGCGCACGGTTAAACTTACTTCAGGACCAAAGCCTCAGTAATGGGTTAACTACACAAAGCCCCTCAAAGGAGAAAGCTAAATGGATTTGCAAAACCTGCTGCCTCACCAGACCCAACCGATCCATCGCACCACAACGGGCCAACTGCCTACCGAACTGACCGAACTGAGGGAGGAAGCATTGAGCGATGGATCAATTGTACCTACCATAGTTTGTGCCGATGGTGTAACTTGTGGATGTGGTTGGTGTGGGTGTTCTTATGATGGAGATGACGCGGATTAGGCTCCGACTCTAGTCTATCATTTCTTTGACCTCAAATCGACCTTCTCTCCCGTCTGGGAGGCTGATTTGCCTGAGTAAACTGCTCTGCAATTGCCCTCACCATTGGGGTTTTGGATACCTGGCACCAGGGATGAGAATGATAGCAATCAGCGATCGCTGTACTCAATTACTAAAACCTTGATCGCTCTCTCGCTACAACAGACGATCGCCCCACACTATCTTGCTTTCTCCCAAGCGCACGGTTAAACTTACCTCAGCAGTAAGAGCTTCAGTAACGACCTGCCAACCTAATCAGCAAGGAGAAAACCAAATGGATTTGCAAAACCTGCTGCCCCACCAGTCCCAACCGATCCAGCGCACCACTGCCGGTCAACTGCCTGCTGAACTGGCTGAACTGTCGGACGAAACCTTGTGTAATTCTGGCGTACTACCCTCATTCGATGGTTTTCCGGTCTGCTGGTGCTTATGCTTATGTGCTGATGATGGAGACGAGGCAGAGTAGGCTCTTACACCAGGAGCAATAACAATGAGACTTCCCCAACAATCCCCTCCCGTCAAACGGCCTGACCTAATTCAACCCTACGCAGCGGTTGATATTATTCATGGCAGTATTGAGGATATGGTGCATATTCGGATGGATTTACTGCACGGGGCCAACTACAATGACCCGGCCGCCTATGCTCATCGTACCTATGGTCAATTGAAAAATTCCGGTCACTGTAGCTGTACCCAGGTCTAGCGATCACCCACTCTTTAAGGAGAAAAACTTTCATGGATAGACAAAACCTGGTGCCCCATCAAGTACAACCAATCACCCGGATAACTGTCGGTCAACTGCCCGCCGAACTGACCGAACTGACCGAAGAAGCTCTGTCTCTGAATTCTAATTGTAGTGTGAGTTCTTCTTTTGTTGTTTGTGGTTGTGCTATGTGTGCGTGTTCTTATGATGGAGACGAGGCAGAGTAGGCTTTCGTAACAGTGCATCCTTGTTTTTGCCATAAAGCTGCTGACCTAGCCTTGACTGACATAGGTTCGACGCAAAATTGTCACAACCAGGAGACACCAAACCTGTAGCTTGAGACTTACAACCCTTTCACCGGGATAAGATCAGGTAACAATGCTTACTCAAGCGCCTACAATCAAAGAGATCAACAAGGCCCTTCTTCTTAAAGAATCTAATACTGCGGCAACCATGTCTGAACAGATGCAAAATGTCTTAATTTTTGCCAACAATCACCAGGGTATTGCTGCTGGTAAGGGTGCTTTAGCTCAGGGGCCATTCACGATCGAAGCCTGGGTATATTTGACAAATCCGGCAACAGAAACGCAGATTATTTTTGCTGAAGGTACGGCCCTGTTGTATCTGGAAAGTGGTGAACTAAAGTTTCGGGCCAATTCGAGCGTAGAACCGATTACCTCCGTTGGGGCAGAACTTTTACCTGGACAGTGGTATCACGTTGCGATCAGCCGCAGAAGTCGTCGCCCTGGAGATACGAAACTGTATATCAATGGCAAGCAGAACGATCATCAAATTTCTGTTCCCGCGATCACGACGATCGGTCATACCTATCTAGCTACTCATCCTGAACAATTGCATCACAGACTGCAGGGCAAACTATTAGAAGTGCGGGTGTGGCGGCATGCGCGATCACAAGCAGAAATTCAGGCAAACATAACAAGTTTTCTTTCTGGCCGAGAGCTTGGATTGGTGCGCTGCTGGAGCTTAACGGAAGGGATGGGCACTGTAATTGCTGATAAAACGCTTAACCGGGTCCAGGGAAAGGTTTTGGGAGAGGCTACCTGGGAAAGTTCAGTGATTCCCATGCAAGTAAACACTAATCGGTCTACTCACCTGTGCCATGCCACCGGGATGGAGGATTATGGCTACTGGTTCAAGGAAATCAGTCAATGGCAGAAAGATACTTCTCTAACCGATCACCCCTACTTACGGGGACGCATTTGGGGTTAACCCAGATAGGCAGTGTGGAGGGTTTGAAAGAACCACCTGATGGACAGTTGAAGGCACAATTCATTAACGGATTGACTTTTTGTTGCGATCGTCTTTAACTATCTTTCTTTCCCTCAAGAAAACGGTTAAACTCACCCCAGAGAGAGCTTTAGTAACAAGTTAAAGACTTACATACTCTAATCAAGGAGAAAACTGAATGGATCTGCAAAACCTGCTGCCCCACCAAACCCAACCTATCCAGCGCACCACTGTGGGTCAACTGCCTACCGAACTGGCCGAACTATCTGAAGAAACTCTTGGTGGTGTGACTCCTGCCAGCAGAGTTTGCCCGCCTTGCTTGTGTCAGTGTTCCTATGACAACGATGTAGCAGAATCAGGCGATCGCTATTGATGAAAAAACCTCAGCTTAAGCCTCATTTTCGGGCAGAAATCATTGAACCGAAGACGGTCTATTTACTGAGTGAGTATGTCACCCATGCCCTGACTGGTAAGCTTTACTGTCAGATCATCCCCCTACTAACTGGACAGCATACTCGTGAGGATATTTTTCAAAAACTTAATGGAGAAGTTCCGCTAGAGCATATTGATTATGTTCTCGATCGTCTGCTAGAAAAAGGCTATATCACGGATTTTGTTCCTGAATTAAGTTTAGAAGTAGCGGCATTCTGGAGTGGATTAGGGGTTGAACTGCCGTTTGTCGCTCAATACTGGCCGAAGTGGGAGGTTGCTGTTCGTGCGATCGGACAGGTGAATCCTCAACCTTTGATCACTGCCTTAGCAGCCCTGCAGATTTCTGCCGATTCCTGGCCAGGCGATCGCTACAATTCAACCCATCATTTACAGGTTGTCCTTACAGATGATTATTTACAACCAGAATTGAGTCAGATTAATCAGCAAGCTCTGGAAACTCAACAGCCCTGGTTAATCGTCAAACCAATTGGCAACGTACTGTGGCTTGGGCCGCTTTTTCAACCGGGAAAAACAGGCTGTTGGGAATGTTTAGCTCAACGCTTGCGGGGTAATCGGGAAGTAGAAACCTCTGTATTGCGGCAACTGGGAAAACCTGAGCAGGGCTGTTTACCATCCCCTTTGACCAGCTTTCCTTCCACCCTGCAAGTGGCAATGGGATTGACCAGCACTGAAATTGCTAAGTGGCTTGTCCAGGCAGAGTACATTCGACAGGGTTTAAACTCTCCGATCCAGACCCTGGTGGGTAAACTCCTGACCCTGGATTATGCTTTATTGTCGCTGAAAACTCATCCGCTCCCCCATCGTCCCCAGTGCCCAGCCTGTGGTAATTCAGAGCTGATTAGTCAACAGGTTAAACAGCCGATCGCTCTAAGTTCGCGCCCCAAATTATTTACCCAGGAAGGCGGCCATCGCGTCTTTACCCCTGATCAAATTTTGCAACGTTACGAACACCTGATCAGTCCCATCACTGGTGTTGTCAGTCAGCTTTCCCGCGCCTCTGATCCAGATAATCCCTTTCTCCACACCTATAGTGCTGTTCATGCCTTTGGGTCTGCCACTAACTTAAAATCATTACGGCGATCGTTAGGGCATAAAAGTGGGGGTAAGGGTAAAACCGATCGACAGTCGAAAGCCAGCGGATTTTGTGAGGCGCTCGAACGCTATTCCGGCATTTGCCAGGGGGATGAACTGCGGCTAAAAGCCAGTTTTTTTGAACTGGGGGATCATTCCATTCATCCGGCTCAGTGTCTGTTATTCAGTGAGCAGCAATATCAAAATCGGGAGGTATTAAACGCCAAAGCGATCGTTGAACACGATTGGATTCCTGTAGCGTTTGATCCAACCCAACCTGTGGATTGGACGCCGGTTTGGTCACTCACTGCACAGGCCCATAAATACTTACCCACGGCCTTTTGCTACTACAACTACAAGCTGCCTAAACAGCATCGATTTTGTTCAGCCGATTCTAACGGTAATGCAGCGGGTGGAACGCTGGAAGATGCCATTCTGCAGGGATTTCTGGAACTGGTGGAACGGGATAGTGTGGCTTTGTGGTGGTATAACCGCTTACCTCGTGCGGGGGTAGATTTAACCAGTTTCAATGAACCTTATTTGCTGGATTTACAAGCCTGGTATCACAGTCAGCAGCGGGAATTGTGGGTTCTGGACCTGACTACAGATTTAAATATTCCTGCCTTTGCTGCCGTTTCCCGCTTTGTCGGCGGTGAACAAGAATATATTATTGCGGGTTATGGGGCCCATTTTGATGCCAGACTTGCGGTTTTACGAGCGGTGACTGAGGTGAATCAAATTGGTTGCCATCTGCCTGAACAATATCCTGATCGCCCTGCAGATACTGCCTTAAATTACTGGTTTAATCAGGCAACGATCGCGAATCAACCCTATCTTGTGCCCTCTGATCAAACTCCTGTGAAGCAGTACGGTGACTATCCCCAACAGTGGAGTGATAACCTGCAAGAAGATGTGCTGTACTGTGTGGAAATTACCAGACAAGCAGGCTTAGAGATGTTAGTGCTGAATCAAACCCGGCCGGATATTGGCTTACCTGTTGTTAAGGTAATTGTGCCGGGGCTGCGTCATTTCTGGTCCCGGTTTGGCCCTGGGCGGTTATACGACGTACCTGTGAAGATGGGTTGGCTAGCGGCTCCCCCCAGTGAAGACCAGATGAATCCAATGCCAATGGTATTTTAAGATGTTGGATTTATTTACCCTTGCCTTCAGCCCAGACCTCTCGATCGCCAGTGAAGCGGAAAAATTAACGTTGCAATCCAGGGAGGATCGGCTGATTCTGGACCATCCCCAACCGGGTTTACGCACGGCTCTGGAGCAGCTCAAACAGGGTAATTTAACCCTGGCTCAATTAACTGAACTGGTCTCCGAGCAGGATGGTGGAGAAGCAGGTATAACCTTTGCCAGTGAATTAGAAAAACTGGTTGGTCTGGGCTGGATCTGTCACTCTGTTTTACCACTGGTCACGGCTATCCCAATTGCCAAAGACTATGAGTTTAATGTCCCAGATTCAAGTTGGCAAACCACAGCAATTGCCCTCTCTCGTTTTGCTTTTTTGCATCAAGATCAGCAACAGTTAGTTTTAGAATCACCCCGATCAAAATCTAAACTTGTGATCTTAGATTGGCGGGTTGGAGCGGTGATTGCTAAACTGGCTCAGAGCGATCGCAAATTTATCTTTGATACCTCTGCAGATTCCCTACTGGCTGATCTCTCCCTTGAACTGGAAGAGCTGAAACGATTATTTGCGCTGCTGATTGCCACCCAGATGATTGATCTAGAGCCGGAGGATGAAACAATTACGCAATGGAAATTTCATAACCTGCTGTTTCATCACTACACTCGTTTGGGGCGATTAGACAATTCCCGTAAGTTAAACCTGCCTGTGTTTGAGCATCGCGATCGTTATCCCTACGTTAAACCCGTGATGAGTGACCAGGCTATCCCTTTAATCAAGCCTGATTTAACAGCTTTAGCCAAGAACGATATGAGTCTCACGGAGGCGATCGAAACCCGGCGATCGATCCGGGAGTACAGTGATCAGCCGATAACTCTGGCTCAGTTAGGAGAATTTCTCTACCGTTGTGCCCGTGTGAAAGCAGTTTATACCTTGCCAGAAGATCCAATGCAGATTGGAGAATCCACCACTCGGCCCTATCCTGCTGGGGGCGCACTGTATGAACTAGAAATTTATTCGATCGTCCATCAATGTGGGGATTTAGCGGCTGGGCTTTATCACTATCAACCCCTCTCCCATACCCTGCATCCCGTAGCTGACTGGACTCCAGAGGTTGAAAGCCTGATTTATGACGCCTGGAGAGCAACGGGTCAACAAAGCATTCCCCAAACAGTTTTGATCATTACGGCGCGGTTTGGGCGGTTGTTCTGGAAGTACCACGACATCGCCTACAGCTTAATCCTGAAACATGTTGGTGTGCTTTATCAAACCTTTTATTTAGTCGCAACGGCAATGCACTTAGCTCCCAGTGCGATCGGCGCGGGTAACACTACAAAATTCTGTCAAATAGCGGGGTTGAATCCCTACAAAGAAGCCTCAGTGGGAGAATTCAGTTTAGGTGCGGCAAAACCTCAGCAGCAATCTTAATTTTTAGGTAGAACTCCTGACCATGGCTGACTTCATCACCATTCCCGGCTTTGCAGCCCTCCAGTCTCTCACCCAGGGAGATCCACGCATTAAAATTGCGGTTCTGGATGGCCCCGCTGACCTCGATCGCGCCTGTTTTCGGGGAGCCAGGATCAGTCGGGTTAAACCCTTCTGGCAGGAAGCACTGGAGCCGATCGATCCCTTCTTCATCCAGCAGGAACTCAAAATCAGGACATTAAATAAGCAAAAGAAAGCGCTCAAAAAAGCTAAAAAAGAGCAGGAAAACCAGCCCGATCTTAAAGCAACTATCCGTACTCACCAGAACATCGCTGCTCAAAGTGCCGGGGCGATCGTTCAACCCTCTAGCTTGATCCAGCCTGAACTCAAGATTTTTAATACTCGGTTAGAACCGATTGATCTCAGCCCTTTACAACAATATCAACTCTTAAAAGCCGGTCAGCCACTCACGGTTCCCCGCCCCACTCCCACTGTGATTTTTCCACCTGCTCCAGTCAAGGATTTGGCAGCAGAAATTGAAGCTTTAGAGGCAGAAATTAACAGCCTGGAAGCTACCATTCCCCTACCGATTCGAGAACGTTTAAACGGTGTTTTTCATGCGACGGGCATCTTTGGCACGATGTTTGGTCAACCGGGTTCTCCTGTGGAAGGGATTGCCCCCTACTGCACCGCGATCAATATCCCCCTGTTTGAAAACGCAACCAGCAGTGAGTCAATTTCCCCCCTGAATCTAGCCCATGCCTTCAATCTGGCTTTGGAACTGAAGGTTAACATCATTCACTGTGCTGCTTGCCATCCCACTCAATCAGGTTTTGCCCATGAAATGATCCAGCAGGCGGTGAAGCGATGCCAGGAAAACAACATTCTGATTGTGGCTCCCAGCGGCAATAACAACGGGGAATGGTTCTGTGTACCTGCTGTTCTTCCCAATGTCATGGCTGTGGGCATGATGAAAGATAATGGTCAACCCGCTAGCTATAGCAACTGGGGCGGACAGTATCAACAACAGGGGATTCTAGCTCCAGGTGAAAACATTGTAGCGGCCTTACCCGGAACCGATGAAGCGGCTCGGCAGGAAGGTACAAGTTTAGCTGCACCTGTGATTACGGGAATTTCTGCCTTATTGATGAGTGTGCAATTGCAACGGGGCATGGAACCGAATGCTGAAATAGTGCGAGCAGCTCTGCTTCAAAGCGTAATTCCCTGCGATCCAACAGAGGTGGAAGAGCCAGAACGTTGTTTGGCAGGCAAATTAAATATTCCTGGAGCTTTTAAAGCAATCACTGGAGCAGCGTTAATTGTAGTAACCCCTGATGAAACCTTAACTGCAATTCAATCTACGGGGCAAACAGATGCGGAATATCTTCAGGAACTCAAGCATTACTACAATAGTATGAATCCTGTAATTGTCCAGGACGTAGGTACAACCTATCAAGCCGCTTTAGTAACCACTGATGCAGCCGATCCCTTTCGGGCAACCAATCTTTTTGTGGCAGAACGAGCTGGAATTCAACCTGGGGATTACCTCCTGGATGCTGGATGTGGTGCAGGGGGGCCTGCGATAGATATTGCCCAGAACTTTGAGGGAGTTCGGATTGAAGGAATCACAATTTCAGAGTCGCAAGCCCAAACCGCCCGCCAGCTAATTCAACAAGCAAATCTGAGCGATCGTATTCACATTCATGTCGGTGATTTTCACCATTTACCATTTGAGAATAATACCTTTGATGTCGTCTACTTTCTGGAAACGATGGGACATACGATAGATCTGCCAGGGCTTTGTGCAGAGGTCTACCGTGTACTACGACCGGGAAAAACGCTATATCTGAAGGAGATTTTTATCAAAGAGCCACCCCTAACAGAGCAGGAACAACAAGAACTTGCCATATTTCAAAAGATTTATGCTTATCGAACCCCTCGATTGAGTGAATTTGAAGCAGCAATTCGAGCGACAGGATTTCAGGATGTAAAAGCAACAGATTTAACAGGAATAGTTAGTATCGAAGAGTTTGGCAAAAAAATGTTTGATGCCAATAACGAATTTACAGAATTTGGCAAATTCCACTACTACGAGTTTAGAAGTTTACCAGTTTTCTGTGGAGAAATTAAAGCCTATAAACCTTTAACTGTTGCCTCCTCCGCCAGTGCTTCTTCTGCCCATTCAGCCCCCGATCGACTCAACCGTTCTCCTGCTTTTATTACCCCCAGTGCAGTCTCGAACAAAGTGTATGTACTGGGAACGATCGGCTACGATTTTGGCACAACAGCCCGCCGTGACACGTTCAAACAACAAATGCCAGTCATCAACAGGAATGATGTTCCGGTCCCTGCCAATCCCTATGATCCCCACCAAATGCTGGCTTACCTGGAACAGAATCCTACGGAAGGGAAATCGCTGATCTGGACCCTCAATCAGGAACTCACCCCAATTTATGCCCTGGACCCCAGAGGTGCGTTTGCCCCTGATATTTATACTGCTTTCCAGATCCTCCTAGCTGGACAAATTCTGTCTGAATCCAGTGGGGATTACATTGAGCGAGTGAGTATTCCTGGATTCCTCACCGATCGCAGTGTAGAACTGTTTTCCGGTCAGGTTATCCCCATTATCTCTTTACCCAATCTCCGCGGACTCTACGGCTGGAAAATGAACACACTGGTTGAAGCTGCTGTAGCAACAATCAGTAGCCCTGATCCGGTTCGAGTGCGGCGGGCCCTCAGTAATTTCCTGCAACGGGTTTATTACGATCTTCGCAACCTCGGCCAACTGGATCGGGAACGCGCGCTCAATTTTGCTGTAACCAATGCTTTTCAGGCAGCGACCACTTTTGCTGAGGCGGTTTCAATGGGCATGGAACTCGACAGTATCGCAGTAGAAAAAAGTTCTTTCTGTCGGATTGATAGTAATTGCTGGGACATAAAATTACAATTCTTCGATCCTGATAGTACTCGTAGAGCCAGGAAAATCTTTTGCTTCACCATTGATGTCAAGGATACTGTGCCAGTCACATTGGGGGATGTCAAAACCTGGTCCGTTCCCCGTTAGTTAACCCCAGTGTTACAGGCGGATATTGATACCAGCCCCACTATTGCCGAAGGGAATATTGATATTGGGATTGAAGCCAGTTTGACTTGAATAGCGGAACCAGTGTGTCCCATTCGACCAGGCAATCTGATTACCATTGTTGCGGATCACGCCGGTGACATTCCATTGCGGAGCGAAGACTCTGTTGCCTTCTACATAAGCAGTGGAGCGGCGGCCCTGCTCATTGATGAGGCGATATTGGTTCGGTCCATTCGGGTTGATATAGGTCGTTGCACCGCTGTGATTGGCATCGGTATACCACATGCCCGCCAGGTTGACATTTACGGGGGGAGTGGGTGGATTATAGCTATTACATTCGGTGGACATGCGGGAGCGGGTGACATAGCGGCTGGGAATCCACACCCCATTCTGGTTGTAGTGCCCAGGGACATATTGTTCATAGCTGACGGGATGGGGAGTGCAGGTTCCACCACCACCAATGACCGCTTGGGCAGAGGCAGGGCGGGCGTTCAGGGCCGTTGCGCCAACCAGACCTGTGGCGAGAATGCCCGTGAGCAGCGTACCGGAGAGGCGTTGAGTGAGGTTAAGCATCGGTGTTGTCCTTGAGGTTTTGAATTTCAACACTCTCAGCATAGGAAGTGCCTGTGTCAGCCCGATGATGCCCCGATGTCAGTCGGATGAAGCTTTGAGATCCTTTAGCTTGAAGGTTTCAGAGGTGGGGGTAGACTGAAGCAACCACCTGGCTAAAACGCTGACATCACAACATGTTTGACCCCAGTTTGGGAGCAACTGAACAATTCTTGCCGCTGGACTGGAGTCAGAATCCCTAAGTAGGCTTTGAATCGTTCCTGCTGGGTCAGATAGGTTTGGTTATGAAGCTGCTTGAGTTGGATCAATTGGTGGATTGTATATTCTTCTTGCTGACCGCACCTTTTCACCTGGTCCTGCACCACTTGTTTAATCGGTTCCTGGGCCCGGACGGTCCCTACTGCGGAGAAAGCGAGGACATTCCCCAGAATCAAGGCAGCGGTCAGTTGACGTTGCAGGTTGGACATTGCGGTATTCCTCATAAAGATTGATGCTCTAATCCTAGGGATTCAATCCCATAGATCTCCTGAGGCAATAGCCACTATCCCGGTAGGACTGAAGTCCCAATTTTCCTTAGAATCGCTAGGAGGAGAGGGTTTGGGCCTGGATCGCCGTAATTGCGACAGTGTTGATAACGTCTTCCACAGTGCATCCCCGACTGAGATCGTTGACAGGCTTCTTCAACCCCTGCAAAATTGGTCCGATCGCGATCGCCCCGGTTTCCCGCTGGACGGCCTTGTAGGTATTGTTGCCCGTATTTAGATCTGGAAACACCAGGACAGTGGCTCGACCAGCAACGATCGAACCTGGCAGTTTCTGGGCAGCGACCTGGGGATTGACAGCGGCATCGTATTGCATTGGGCCTTCCAGCAGCAGATCGGGGCGGCGGGCTTGGGCAATTTGAGTAGCCTGACGGACTTTATCCACATCGTCACCCTGCCCGGAGTCGCCGGAAGAGTAAGAGAGTAATGCAACTCTGGGTTCAATCCCAAAGGACTGGGCCGTATCCGCTGAGGTGATGGCAATTTCGGCTAATTCTGCTGCCGTCGGATTGGGGTTAACTGCACAGTCCCCGTAGACCAGAACCCGATCTTCTAGACACATGAGAAAGACTGAGGAAACGATCGAAAACCCTGGTTTAGCTTTGATGATTTGGAGGGCGGGTCGGACCGTGTGCTGAGTTGTGTGAACTGCACCTGATACCATGGCATCGGCATCGCCTTCATACACCATCATGGTGCCAAAGTAAGAGACATCCATTAAATAATCGTGGGCGGCTTCCAGCGTAATCCCCTTGTGTTGCCGTAATTGATGCAGGGTTTGGGCATAGTGCGCCAGTCTGCTGCTCTCAGGCGGGTAGAGGATCGAAAGGGCATTGAGGTCCAGATCGATCCGCTGCTGCTTAATCACCTGTTCAATTTTCGCCCGTTGCCCCAGCAGGGTTAGCTTGACAATTCCTCGCGACGTGAGGACCGCAGCGGCTTTCAAAATGCGCGGATCGGTTCCCTCCGGCAGGACGATGTGGCGAGGTTCTGTGCTGGCCTGCTTGAGCAAATTGTAGGTGAACATCTTGGGGGTCATCCCCTGGACCTGAATCGTGCTGATCTGCTGTTTGAACTCCCTTAAATCCACATGGTCATCGAAGGCACAGATGCTCAGGCTAATTTTTTCTTTATCCTCTGGAATTAGGGAACTGCGGACCTCTTTGACCAGAGAAGCAGTTGTGTAGGTATCAGTCTTGACGGAGAGGATCGGGAGGGGGTCGGGTAAGCCTTCAATTAACCTTGCGATCGCCGGGTCGGGTTTCAGTCCGGTAGACAGCAGCAAGCCTGCCAGTTGGGGATACTTAGTTGACTGATGGGCCTGCAGCATCCCCACAATGATGTCACCCCGATCGCCGGGAGTAATGACCAAGCTGTTGTCCTTGAGCCAGCTCAGGGCGTGCTGCATTTGCATTGCGGCCACCAGAAAATGGGGAACCAGATTATCCAGATGGGTGTGGCCGTAGAGCACCTCTGCCTGGAGCTGTTCGGCAATATCTCGCACGCGAGGGCTACCCAACCGGGGATCGGAGGGAATGACCGCTAGCAGGTAACCGTCCTCACCGTAGCGGGTTTTCAGCGCGGCTTTGAGGGTGACCACTTGATCAGGGCTGGCCCGATTGAGCACGATGCCCATAACCTGACAATTGTGCTGTCGATAGGCATCCACTGCCATCTGAATGGGACGCAGGGTGGCCTCTGGGGTACGATTATCAGCTCTTCCCAAAATCAGAATCGGACAGCCCAAATTACGGGCGAACTCTTGATTCAAGTTAAATTCAAAGGCAGCCCCTTCCCCCAGGTAATCAGAACCCTCACACAAAATAAAGTCGCCCCGCTGCTCCAACCGTTTGAACTTAGCAATAATTTGTTCCAGGGCAATACTCGCCTGATGCTGTCCCAACAGTTCATTGACTTCCTGGGACGATAAGCCAAAGGACTCTTCATAGGTCTGGTTCAGTCCAAAGTAAGTCAAGATCAGTTCAATGTCCTCATCTCGCTTGTTTTTGGTCTGAATGACGGGTCTGAAAAAGTGAACTCGGGTGGTTTGCCGTAGAATCAAATCGATAATTCCCAGAGAAGCGAGGGCTTTGCCACTCCCTGCTTCCGTCGTGCTGATGTACAGCGAATGGGTCATGGGTTCCTCCCTAACTGGTCTGTTTACCCTCTCAAGCCAGTATTACCTCACCCCCAGGTTTCAGTCCACCAGTCCCCATGTTCCCATCAGTAGACTGAGAATGCCCTGATGGATAAATGTAGATCAAACTTGCTTCTGCCATTGGCGGCTAGCTATTGGGTCAATCAGCTTATTTCGGCAGAAAAACTTCAGCCAGTAAGTCTCGATGGATTAAGGCCTGATCCACCAGGGCGGCGATTTGATCCGATGTCAGCGGACTGCCATTGGCATAATGCTCTAACCAGGTTTGACAAACCTCCGCTCCGGTTGCTGGAATGTCGGTCAGTAGCCAGCCTGGGAACTGCAATGCCGCCATCAGTTGGGAAACTTTTGGGTCGTAGCTGAGGGCAAAACAACGACAGCCTTCCGCCGCTGCCATAATCAGTCCGTGCAATCGCATGGCAATGGCCATTTCCACCCCCCGAAACACGCCCTTCAACTGGCGGGGATCTTCAAGTTGAATAATCTGGCTTACCTCTGGTAGCAGGCGATGAAGATAGGCTGAGATCTCTAAATCCTGACTGGCTTGGAAGGGAACCAGTAGCACAAAGGCTCCCGTCGCAGCTTGAAAACTTTTTAACCCGTCCGCCAGAGCCGTTAACCGGCTTGGGGTGAGTTGGGGGTGGGCGCGGAGGACAACAGCAACGCGGGGCAAAGGTAAATCAGCCAGAGCAGGAATTGGACTTGCTGCCAAGGCCCAAACGGGATCTGCTGCCTGCAAGGCCGGAATATGCCACTGATTGAGGAGTTCTAGAGCTGCTCCATCGCGGACACTCACCGCCGTACAACCCCGAAACACCTGTTCAGCTAGCCAGCGGGTGCGGGAACGATAGAGGGGGCCAATTCCCTGCGCCCAGGCCACCGTCTTCAAACCCAATTTCTGCGAAAGTGCCATCAGCCCTGCGTAGTAGAATGGACTGAATCCACTGGTGGCATCCTGGATTAAACTACCCCCTCCCCAGATAAACCCACTCGAACTGCCTAATCCTCGAAGCACGTCCAGGGGTTGGTAGCGATCGCAAACCTCCACCTGATGCAACTGAGCGGTCAAGGCCGGGTTGCCAGACAGCACCAGAGGGGAGACCTGGGAAGGTAACATTTGCAACAGAGCTGCCAGCAGGGCCTCATCCCCACCGTTACCATAGCCATAGTAGCCACACAACACAACCCGATTGTCTTTATGCACGCCCTTTCCCTGCCCACCTGGATGATTCATGTTTCCAGCGTAATTGAATGGATAACCGCGATCGGGTTAATCTGGCGATTTGCTGAAATTAAACAAAACCCCGCCTGGAGGGTTCTGGCCCTGGCGATGCTGCCCGCCCTGGTCAGTGCAATGTGCGCCTGTACCTGGCACTTCTTTGATAATCCCCCCCAACTGGCCTGGTTGGTGACGCTACAGGCAGCAATGACGGTGATTGGCAATCTCACCCTCTGCGGGGCGGCTGGATGGCTCTGGTGGACGACTCGATCGAGACAACCCATAAAACCTGAGCAAGCCTCAGAGTAAACCAACCCATTGCCTTTGATCAACCTCAGAACTTTTGCCTCAAAATCGCTTATGTCCAAAGATACCTTGTTTGCCCTCTCTCTGTTTCCCTACCTGGGTTTTCTCTGGTTTCTCACCCGCTCCCGTCAGGTGCCTCGCCTCGCCCTCGCTGGGTTTTATACTACTCTGTTGTTTGTGGCAGTGACGATTCCGGCCGGATTGTATGCTCAAACGGTGCTGGGGCAAGCACTGGCGGATGTGGACTGGCTACACGGGGGAGCAGAAGCTTTCCTCACCCTGGCCAATACCCTGGTCGTTCTGGGCTTTTATCGAGCCATCAGAACTTCAGGATGAGAGTTGAAAAATAGAACTCACAGAATCTGCTTTACAAAGGAAAAATCCAGGCCACCAAAATGGGTACTCCAGGCCAGGTTGAGATGTTCCAAACAACTGATCAGCCACTGCACACTACCACGACTGTGATTTTCATAGTGGTTAAACAGAATAGCCAACCGTTTCTCCAGATAGGGTTTGACCCTTTTGCAGGCCAGCACAACTTTCAGCAATAAACCCACAGTGGCAGGTGTTCCCACGTTATTAAGCAGATCCATGAAAACATAATGCTCTGGCTTCTGCACACTATCAACCACAATAAAATTTAAGATTTGACTATACGTGCGGACCATGAGGAAATCGTTCAACCCGCCTCGATTAGCATTGGGTGCAGAAATACTTTCCAGGCACTTGTGGAGTTGCTGATGAAAACGACCCTGACCAAACTGCAGATCACTTCCACTCGTGAGATAGTCATAGAGATCCTGCTTAAAATGCTGGAATGATGGCTGTTGCGCCGTATGAGCGGCAAAGTAATGGGCACTATCGCGGTAGGTCTGTCCCCGATCCACCTTACCAACAAAGTGCGTCATCGCCTGATGTAATTGACTATCAGTCAGGAGGGTTGGGTTTTTAACAGGTTGAATCAGCGGTCTGGAAGCACGGGGCTGGCGCAGTTGACCAGTAAAATATTTGGAAAGATCAACTTCAAACTGTTTCTGGGTACGATCTTGGGCCAGACGAATCGACTGCTTTTGAGCTTCGCTACTATCATCCGTCAGCAGGCAATGGGAGTAAAGATAAGGGTAGCGGCGAATAAGTGTGACGAGGGGACGGGCAGCCTGTTTGCTACTTCTAGCGTCTTGAACATCCTCCACCATAAACTCGGACAATCGCCGCATCTTCTGGTAAAGTTCACTCTCCACGAAGCTTTTTACTAGAAAGCGCAATCGCTTCACTGGCATTGAGCGGGACAGAGCTGCTGAAGGAACCCCCAGTGGCGTTTTCAGGAGGTCAAGAAATTCAGGCACCGCATCCTGGAACTGCAAGCGGGATTGCCAGCGGTTAATGATGATGTAACAACAGCGGTTAAAAAATAGCTTGAAGCTGGTCTGGGCACTCGGAAGAGCTGTAATCCGATCCAAAGCAGCCTGAACCTCGGCATCACTGTAGCCGAAACCATTGAGAAACAAGGTGCGAAAACGATCAATCACCTGCTCTGGAGTTTCAACCTGAACCCAATACAGCAGGTGTTCGTAAACCAGTTTCTCATCTGGTGTACTGTAAAAGTCCGTCTTCTCAGGCCAGTAACTCATAGGGGAAAACTGCGCACCAGTAACACAAGGGATAAACAGATGCTGACTGCTCGTCTTCAAGGTTGAGCGGCGACTCGAACTGAAGCAAAGTTTTACTCAAAAAAGAGAGGAAGCAGTTGACTCTGAACACACGGGAGGGAACACAGGATAGGGAACTCAAGATTTTGCATACAAGCTAAGGTGAACACCTACAATTATTAGGCATGTTCAATGCTCAAAGCTGTGATCTGGAGCACTTGTTGAGAAATAACTCTGGTGGAGTTGACGCTAGAGCTAAGAATCCCCGTCCCTGGGTTAACGAGACACAGGTTTTTGATTAAACCGTTGCTGTTTGAGCACAGGCTCTACGGGGAGAGCAGGCTCGGGTACCTCTGGAAGAGGACGATTTTGATCAAAGGCTAATTGCAGAGCCGCCGCCGCGATCGCCTGAACATCGTATTCTTCGCTCAACTGAGAGACGATCGGTAAAAAGGAGGCCATCCGTTCTCCCATCAAAGCGGAGCGCACCTGGTCTTTCATCCGTTCCAGGCGACGGGCAGCAATCTGAGTGCGGTTGGGAGCATCCTGCACTGTAAGCTTCTGCCGGATATGCCGCTCGATCTGTCCCAATTTATGCCGCTCTAGAGGTTGAAAGAGGGAGACTGCTATGCCAGTTTTACCAGCGCGGCCGGTACGACCAATGCGGTGAACATAGCTTTCCACGCTATCGGGCAGATCGTAGTTAATCACATGGGTGAGGTCATCCACATGTAGACCTCGGGCAGCGATATCTGTAGCTACGACCCAGCGAATCTGTCCCTGGCGAAACCTCTGCAATAGACGTTCTCGCTGGCTCTGACTCAGGTCGCCATGGTACTCATCAACGCTATAGCCATGGGATTGCAGTTGACTGGTCAATTCAGCAGCCACTTTACGGGTCCGGACAAAGATAATCGCCGATTCCGGATCTTCCATTTCCAGCACCAGTTGCAGGGTAGTGGACTTAGACCACCCCCGCGGCACTTTATAGGCGACCTGTTCAATCCGGCTGGGGGCAGCTTTGGGATTTTCGACCGTAATCGTTTCTGGCGATCGCAGGAATTGGGTGGCTAAGCGGTAGACGGGTGGGGCCATCGTGGCGGAGAAGAAGGCCATCTGCCGTTGAGCTGGAGCCTGGCTGAGGATTTGCTTTACATCCGGCATAAAGCCCATATCCAGCATTTCATCAGCTTCATCCAGCACGAGCCAGGCGAGGGCATTCAGATTCAGCACCCCCCGGTTCAGCAAATCCAGAACCCGCCCTGGAGTTCCGACCAAAACCTGGGATCCCTTGTGTAAGCGCTCAATCTGGCGTTCGATCGCCTGTCCGCCGTAGATGGCTAGAACCCGGATTTTAGGGTCAGCTTTGAAGTTATAGATGGACTGGCTGACCTGAACTGCCAGTTCACGCGTCGGGGTAAGAATTAAAGCCTGTACAGCACCAGACTGGGGATCAATCCGCTCTAAAATTGGCAGGGCGAAGGCAGCGGTTTTACCTGTTCCGGTTTGGGCCTGACCGATCACATCCCGGCCCGCTAGCAAAGGAGGAATAGCCTGTATTTGAATGGGTGTGGGTTCATTAAAGCCTAGAGCTTCCAGGCGTTGGACACGGGCGGGGGATAGACCAAGTTGGCTGAAGGAAAGGGTCATGAAGTCTCCTGAAAAAGGGTAAATCGCACCTGAGAGATGATAGCGGGGCCGCAGTCAGCAGTTTTTAAGGTAGGGGTCTTTTAAATTCTGCAATAAAACGTTACCAAATGGGGGATTGCCGAGGTAGAGGTTTCCGTATTTTTCGATCTGGTTCCAGCGTGGGAGCAACCATCCCCAGGGCATCCCAATCTCATAACCTCACAGGGTTTAACTGCCTTGCCCTGCTTGGGGGAGCTTGGCGATATTTTCACTGTAAAGTGTAATCTTTAAATTTGGGTCATCGCGTAGGGAGAGAGAGCGCTGCACCTGTCCAAGCACAAGGGGTTGAGACACACCGGGTTCTGGGTGTAAGACCGTGCGGGCCCGAACCGTCAGTTGATCCTGTCCCCGACCTAGTCGTCCCGGTGAAAAGAGGTCACTGGCGGCCTGTTGCAGCGTGGCTTCTAACTGCGTTGGCGTAATTTGGGGGGGAACAGTAATCACCGTTTGAGTAGAGCCGGTATCGTAAACGAGGGCATAACGAACCGCTCCCGGAATCTGGACGTGCTGAATGGGAACCAGACTGAGGGAAAATAAGCCTCCAGTAAGGACGGCCAGAAAGCCCGTTGCCCCAACCAGCCGAAACCGAAACCCCCACTTCAACACAAATCCCAGAGTAGCCAGCAGGGCCAGACCAATGGTGGTAAAACCAGCGATGCGACCATAGGTGAAGAAATCTTCAGTTGTAAACATCAGTCAGTTTCCTCATTGCTGACGAAGTAATCTTGGTTAACAAAGTAATCTGGGCTGACCAAGTGATCTGGGGATTTGCCATTGGGGGAGTTTTCTAGGGCGGCTCTGAGGGTATGCCAGGTGAGGGTGGCACACTTAATGCGTACCGGAAACTGGGCAACCCCCTGCATGACATTGAGTTTACGCAAGTCTTTAGGGAATTCTCCTTCTCCTTTCATCATGGTCTGAAACTGTTGCACCATCGCCAGGGCTTCGGGAATGGTTTTGCCCCGCGCCGCATCGGCCATCAGGTCAGCGGAAGACAGGGCGATCGCACAGCCTTCTCCCTCAAACTTAATATCGGCAATTCGTCCTGTGTCATCCAGTTGCACGGTGAGCTCGATCGTGTCTCCACAGGAAGGATTGTGCCCCCGCTGGTGACGATGGACAGGATTTGTTTTGCCCCGATGACGAGGTTTTTTGTAGTGTTCCAGAATGACCTGCTGGTACAGACCACGAAGATTGTCCAGAGACATAGGACAGGTAGCGTGTGAAGATCGCTTAACTTATGCCATTCCAGTGTAACGTTAGTTGGACAATCCGCTTCCAGAAATCTACCCCCTTGACAAATAGGGTTGTTAGTCAGCCCCCCGGATGCCTACCCCGAACTTGAGCGAAAGTTCAAGCAGCAATTCAGCTGGTTTTAGAGTTGAGCAGAATTGAAACTGGGCATCTGCTACCAACACCATTAAGCATCGCTAAGCAAAGAAAGCAACTTAGAAACCTTGATCTCAACTAGAGCCTTCGCTATCTTGAGTTCAACCCCCCTTTCGTGGACTCCCTCTACCGTGAGTTCTAAACCCCTCCCAGAAACGATCGCCCATGTTCGCATTACCCGCCAATCCTGGCAGCAGGGACAGATTGAAGGGGAAGTGATCGCCAATCAATATGTTTGGCAATTCCAGTGGAGTTTCCGTCAGGGTAAGCTTTCCGTTTCTCCTTCCTTGGGTCGAGCCCTGATCAAAGAGCCTCTGGGCAGATTTTTAGAACAAAAAGATTACCAACTGGAACCGGGCGGGGATTACTTCTTCAAAATTCGCTCCCATTTCTAATCAGTGTGGATGGGCAGATCTTCAGTAGTGGTTCAGGTTGGGAATTTTGTCTACTCCTGAAAAGTTTTTCCTTCAAAAAACTTGTCACAGGCTTAACGATCCAGGGAGTAAGTCAACCGTTCCAGATAGCGTTCAATTAAAACGATCGCGACAATATCATCAACCGGGCGGGGGGTTCCTCGCATCCCTTTGGGAATCAGTCGATACAGACCACGGGGAGGATACATCTGCCAGTAGCGATCGCGGGCGGTCAAGGTACTGTAGCGTTCATCCACACTGATAATGGTCAGCGGTTGAGGCAGGGATTCGCTCAGTTTCTGTTTCCACTGTTTAGCCGTGGTTTGATCTCCCATCACCAGCAGGGAAATGGGGTAGGTCTGACGTAAAGACTCGATCGTCACGATCGCCGCTTCTGAGCTAACGACCTGATGGTAATGGATGGAGCGATCTAGCCCCATTACTGCGATGCCACATTTCTGGCGACCAGGATCAAACCCTAGAATCATCGGCTGCGTTCTCACAGAGGTAAACATGAGTCTGCATGACCCCTAACTGCTCTTAAAAATTACCCGCTGATTTTGCAAAGCGATTAACTCTAACTTTAGCGGCCCAGAGGTGTAAATGGGGTTGGGCACCACGGCCATCACATCCACATCCCCATCGTATTCCTTTAGTTGCAGCACAAACTTGATCAAATCAATTTGGCGGAAAGAACCAACGGCCCCCGTAACCGGATCAGGTAAAACCCCAGCTTGAATGGCCCGTTGATTGGAGATGGAAAAGAGGCGCTCCAGGCGGTTGAGGATCTGATCGTCACTCATCTTGGCGGGATTGAGGGTAACGGTTGCCACTTGCTCTCCACCGGAAAACACTACCTGATTGGGGGCAAGTTGGGGGACAACCAGAACGACCGTTTCTCCTTCCAAATAGTTGCCCGCCGCCAGAATTCTGACAAAGTAGGGCTGGCCATCTTGCAGTCGTTGAATCGTACGTTCGACATCGACATTGAGTAAATGCACCACCTGATCGGTGGGAGTCAGCTTCTGGGGATTGGTGAGCACGATCGCGGTTTTACGAGCTTCTCGTAACAAGGCTTCAAAGGCTTGTAGAGCTGCACTCCGGTTGTTGACCCCTTGAATTAAACCCGAAGCCAGAACCTGCCCAGCCCGGATGGTAACATTGCCCTGCCGTAATCCTAATAGCAGCGTATCTACGTTTTCCTGTAATCGCTTTCGGCTGGTTTCCAGGGAGGTGATTTCGTTCTGCAGTTTAACCTGTTGGTTTTGAGCCTGGGTGACCGCCGCGGCGAGTTTGGCCTGTTGCTCTTCTGCTTCCCGGAGACGGCGTTGAGATTGGGCAATGGCTGCCTCTAACGTTTGCTTCTGGCTTTCCACTTGGTTCAGACGACCCCGAGCCTGACTGACGGCAGTTTCTAAGACATCCTTTTCGGTTTCTGCAGCTTGCAAGCGCTCCGCAACCTGGTTTCGTTGGGCAATCAGGCGGCTTTGCTCCTTCTGCAACTGTTGGGCTGCCGCATCCAAGCGCTGGATTTCAGCCCGCAACACTTTACCTTGTTCAGAAAACTGGCGTAATTCTTTTTGGGCAGTGAGATAGCGCTCTTGCAGATAGTTCAGTTGTTTCTGTGTCTGCTGTTGGCGGGCAAGGGCACTGGCCAGGGTTCGATTAACTGCCCCCAGTCGAGTCCGAGCCTGTTCTAGTTCTGTGTTGGCTGACTCCAGCGCTTGCTGAATTTCTTGCTTTTGCTGCAGTGCTTCATTCAATTCCGCTTCGGCCTGCTTGCGCTGCTGTTGAATTGATTCGATCCGCAGCACCCCATCTCGCAGTTCCTTACTGGTGGCCAGCAAAACCCCGAGGGTAGATGCAGAAATAATACTACCCGTCAAAATAGTGACCAGAATGGCAGTGTTACGAGGGCGCAGGTTAAATAAACTGAGCCGGGCTTTCCCTACCCGCGTACCAATTCGATCCCCAACCGTGGCGATCGCTCCCCCAAGAATAATTACTGCCAGAATCAGGATATATCCAGCCATTCGCTCCGGGTGGGGTTACAACACAAGGGTGAAAAAAAGTTTATTTTAGGGGCAGAAATAAAATATGCGTGATTTTAGCATCTGAGCCGTTGACTCAACCAGACAAAGCCACAGATCCACCCTTGCCTCAATCCTATCCTTTTAATGCCCAGGCCATAAGCTAGAGCAGATCTTCAAGCCGCCGCCGCATTTTTTCTATTTCATTTAGTTCAATTTCGTTTGCCCCAAACTGTTCCATCTGCTCTGCCTGGGTCTCCGCTTGCCAGTCCGTACTGGAAACATTAGTTTCTGGAGGAGATAACAAGAGCCGTTCTTCGGCGGTGGAGGGCACAAAACCTTGGGGTACGAGTTGAAAACCATAGCCGGCACTGCGACAGAATTCCTCCACTTCCTCTGCGGCGATCGCCTCTACGCTGGGTGCAATAAAGTCCTGGGCTTCCAGGAGGAGGGCATAGCGGGTGGCATCATCCTCGGACTCAAACATGAGAATAATGTTGCGATCTCCCAATTGGAGGGAGTGGATCCCTTCATTTTCGGTGCGGGCATTAAACAAAAGTACGTAAACCTGCATAGGCGATTGCCATTGCTGCCATGACTGCTACTTATCATACAGACCTTTTAAGCCCTGTTTAGCAGTAAGCTCAGCTGGGGCAGGAGCGATTGCAAGGCTCGACCGCGATGGCTGATCTGCTGCTTCACTGTAGCCGGCATCTGGGCAAAGGTCATTTGTTGTTCCGGCACATAAAAAATTGGATCGTAACCAAATCCGCCTTCTCCCTGGGGAGTGGAGAGGATTTCTCCAGGACAAACGCCTTCCGTTTGCAGGGCAATCTCTCCAGTGGGGTGGGCGACAGCAATCACGCAGACAAAGCGAGCCGTACGGTTTGGTTCCTGCCCCAGCTCGGTTAAGAGCCTCTGGATACGGTCTGGGTCAGTGGCACCGTAACGGGCAGAGTAGACTCCCGGTTGACCGTTCAGGGCCGCAACTTCTAAACCAGAATCATCAGCGATCGCCCAGTTTCCGGTCAGGCGGGCGACGGTAGAGGCTTTCAAGCAGGCATTGTCCGCAAAGGTTTCGCCAGTTTCCTCAATTTCCAGATCCGCTGGCATCAAAATTAACTCCCAGGGCAGATTCTGAAAATAGGTTTGAAACTCCTTCACTTTACCGGGATTATGGCTGGCTACGACAAGAATAGGCATATCAAATCCTTTTTGAAGCTAAAACGGGGTAAAGGGGTGGAACCCCTTTTGTGGGGGAAACCCACACCCCTTTTATCTCAACCCATTTAGGGTTGCTATAGGTTTACAAGCTAACAGGAATTAAGTCCAGGTTAAACACCTGTACGAAGGCTTGGGCTAAGGTCTGGCGGACTTCCTGCAGGTCAATGTCAGGTAGAAACTGGGCCAGGCTGCCCACGGGTCGATCGGCGATGCCACAGGGCACGATCAGTTCAAAACCGCTTAAATCAGGACAGACATTCAGCGCTAAACCATGCATGGTAATCCAGCGACTGACTTTAATCCCGATCGCTGCCACTTTGTGCCCCTCTAACCAGACTCCCGTCAACCCGGCCAGCCGTTCCCCGACTAAACCGTAGGCGGCCAGAACCCGAATGACAACCTCTTCCAACTGCCGTAAATACCAGTGCAGGTCTTGCTGAAAATAGCGCAGGTCAAAAATTGGATAGGCTACCAGTTGACCCGGACAGTGGTAGGTGACTTCTCCCCCGCGCTCCACACGGTACAGGGGAAGGGATGTGCTCTGCGGATCGAACTTGAGAAAGTCCTGACTGGCTCCCTGCCCAAGGGTATAAACGGGTGGATGTTCCAGGAGCATTAGGGCATTGGGCATCACATCTGGCGGTTGTGACTTTTCTAGGGCGGCTTTACGGGCACTGACCATCTGCTGCTGCCAGCCCAGGGCTTCTTCATAGGGTACTAGCCCCAGGTTGTAAAACCAGCAAGATCGGACACTGCTGAGATTAGACATAAGTATCTCCTTAACTTGTAGCATTAAATTCAAAATTCGTTAAAGAATGCAAAGCTTATTGAAGACAAGCTGAAGCCTCCTGTAACTCCCAATACAGAGATGCTAGGGTGAGATCAGGATCGGAATTAAGGGGAGACAACCCTATGAAACTCGTCATTCATGGCAAAAATATTGAGATCACCGATGCAATTCGGGACTACGTACAGCAAAAGATCGAAAAGGCTGCTAATCATTTTCAAAATTTAACAACCGAGATTGATGTGCATTTGTCAGTGGCCCGAAATCCCAGAATCAACCCAAAGCAAACTGCAGAGGTGACGATTTACACCAATGGCTCTGTCATTAGGGCTGAAGAGAGCAGTGAGAATCTCTACGCCAGTATTGACCTGGTTGCTGACAAAATTGCCCGTCAACTGCGGAAGTTCAAAGAACGGCGGCAGGATAAGCATTCCCGATCCAAAGAAGAGCCCGTGGTCAGTGCACCTTTAGTCACCGACTTGACCGGCGATCGCACCCCAGAGTTACCAGAAGAAGTTGTGCGGACCAAATACTTTGCCATGCCTCCGATGACGCTGCGGGAAGCCCTGGAACAACTGGAACTGGTGGATCATGATTTCTACATGTTCCGCAACGCTGAAACTGGAGAGATCAATGTGATCTACGAGCGCAATCATGGCGGTTATGGTGTGATTCAGCCCCGCAATGGGTCATCTGCTAGCCCAAACGGCAACCATAAGCTCTCTGCCCAGAGCAAGAACTCTGTATCTACTAAGTAATTGTCCTGCCAGGGTGGGATAGCACTGTTCGTCCATGCCTCAGTTGGGTATCTGAGAATCGGTTCTTATCCTGGCAGTATCGATAACAAATAGCAGGTTCCCCCTGGCAATCAGTGCTCCCAAATTTCTGGCTCTGGGGACCGCTATTTTGGGGTAATCAGAAAAACCAGCCATAGCTATGCAAGCCCTTGCCAAGGAGGTTCACTCCCAGGTAGCAAACCCAGACCACAACAAAACCGGAAGCTGCCAGAATGGCGGGACGGCGGCCCTGCCAACCTCGGGTGATGCGCGCATGGAGATAGGCGGCAAACACCAGCCAGGTAATTAACGCCCAGGTTTCTTTCGGGTCCCAACTCCAGGGCGCACCCCAGGCTTCATTGGCCCAAACGGCTCCGGCAATGATTCCGATCGTCAACAGCGGAAAGCCCAGCCCGATAATCCGGTAGCTGACATTATCCAGGGTCTCCGCCAGGGTTAAGCGTTGCAAACTCAGTTGGGGCAGTGTTGGGGTAGGGGGTGGGGTGAGCACAGCCGTATTTCCCTGCCCGATCCCGGTGGAGTGGGTCGGAGTTGCCAGGTCAGCGCCCTGCTCGTGCTTAAGGCTGAGAGGATGACGGAAGCCCCCCGTACCGACGGAACTGCCCTTTAATTCGACCTCTTTGCCCCAGGTCACCACCAGAAAGGCGATCGCCAGCAGGGCCCCAACCATTAACGTGGCATAGCTGAGCATCATCACGCTAACGTGCATCATCAGCCAGTTGGACTTCAAGGCCGGCACCAGAGGGGCAGAGGCTTGCATTTCGGCGGGCAGGGTCAGGGCCGCAAAAGCAGTAATGCCCATGGCGATGGGGGCCGTCACCACGCCAACCAGACGGCTGCGACTGATCCGTTCGGCAATCAGGTGGACGGCGGTAATGCCCCAGCAGAGAAAGAACAGGGATTCGTAGAGGTTACTGATCGGAAAATAGCCAGCCTCAATCCAGCGGGCGGCCAGTAATCCAGCCATACAGAGGTTGGCGATCGTCATCCCAGCGGTGCCCAGGACAGAGAAGAAGGGCAGACGGGGAAAGGCCACACCACTCCAGTAAATCAGCATTGTTACCAGCAGAACGGCAAAGGAAAGGTTATCCAGCCCGTTCTCCAGGGAGACTAAATCTAACCCAAGGGGATTTAACGTGATCAAACTTAAAGCTAGCGAATTTAACATCACCCAATCCATGCAGCCTGCTCCGGGCCATCGTTAACCATGAGGCATTGACGGGTTCCCAGATTGTGTCCATTGACTATCCTACAGCGATTCAAGCAGCAGAGGAATTCTGTGGCGGACTCCCCTGAGGAGAAAGATGGAAGTCAAGGTTTAAGCATCGGGTTCATCTAAATGCTCTAGCACAGCCTGGTAGAAATCGAGGACATGATGATCCTGAAGCCGGTAAAACACATGCCGCCCCTGCTTGCGAGAGCTGACTAAACGAATGGCCCGCAAGGTTCTGAGCTGATGGGAGACCGCTGATTCATTCATGCCCAGACTGACAGCCAGATCACCCACACACATTTCCTGTTGGGCCAGGATGGACAGTAGGCGTAAGCGGTTCGGATCGGCCAGGAAGCCAAGGAATTCAGCCATGCGCTGGGCTTTTTCGCTGTTAAGAATTTCCTGTGGAGGCCGGTCTCCAGCGCCATCTGGATGGGCATGGGGCAGATCGCAACAGAGGTCATCCCCGTCTTCTGGCAGGGCTGCAGTAGATTCAGCGGGCTGATCGGGCATGGGGGAACAGAACTCAGGAATGGCAACCACAGCCGGTGTGTCCACATCCTGCCCCTTCAGGATGGCCATTGGCACAGGCTCCACCGCAGTAAGCTTTACCGTCTTTAACCACCGCATCGCTCAGGTTGACAATGCAGAGACAGTCTGGGCAAGCACATTTCATTTGAGTCACAGTCGTCATGGGGATTCTCCAAAACACTCTTCTCAATTAAGCTAACATATGAACAGTTGTTCAGATATTGTGAGTAAACAATCTTCATAAACCTGAGAGCTGATCGGAAAGCGGTTGGGTTAACCCAAATCTTGAGATTGATTTCCATTTATTAGGGATGGGTTAGAATTGGGCAGCTCTAATAGGACTTATTAATGTCTGAGCGTGATAAATTCTTTTATCCCCGTGCCACTTATAGAGGTGATGTAAAGCCAGAGAATTTGGCATTTAATGCCAATCTTCAGGAATTTACCCAACGGATCAGCTACATCTGTAATTTGGAAACGGCGGGTAAGATTTCCTCAGTGGAAGCCTATCGTCAGATTAAAGCTTTATGGCAGGATTTAGACCAAACCAAGCATAGTTTAGGCGTGGGAGACAATCCCTTTCACCCTGAGGGCGATCCTCCTCCTGAGCAGTAGCTCTCTCTCCAGCACGATTTTCCAGCCCCATAATGAGGAGAACAGGTTACCCGGTTAGGATAGGGTTATTGCTGGGTTACGTTGTTGCTGGGTTAGGCAGTGGACTGGGGCAGTCGAATGAGTGGGGACAGGCAGCATGGATCAGTTTGAAGAGGCTTTTGACAATCAAGATCTGAAACGCTTGCAATTGCTGATTTACCTGGTGCCAGTCTTTGGCCTGGTTCCGGCACTGTGGCGATTATCTCAACGCAAGTGCGATCGTCAGCATCGAACAGTCAGTCGGCTCTCGGTTACCCTGGCCCTCAGTTGGCTGCTGGCTTACCTGCTCCTGAATACGAGTGCGAGTGTGAGCAGTGAGGCGGGCTGGCAAGTTTCCCTGCTCTTACTGAATGGATTGGTCACCTCCAGTTATTTTTTAACCAGTTTGTGGCTGATGGTGCAGGTCTGGCAGAAACAACCACCGCATTTACCTGGCTTCAGTCGCATTGCCAAGCATCTTCCCTAGCCCTCGGCAATGATTAACGAGATGTTCCTATGCCCCTATCCCGCCTGCTGACCCTGATTATTGGCCTGGGGCTGCTCCTGGGATTAATGCTGTGGCTAGTTAATTCTCTATATTCGCTTTATATTCAGATTGCCTTCACTGCCCCCTTCCTGGCTAATTTGTTGCTATTGCTGCTGATTGCTGTGTTGGGGGCATTGCTCGTAGCCTTTTTCTATTACATTTCTATCTTCCGTAACTCCCGCCAACGCCGATCGCGACGACGGTTACCCAAAGCTCCGGTGGAAAAAACGGACGCAGCGGCAGAAAACCTGCGAGCAGTGCGGCGACAACTGGCCCAGATTACAGATGAAGTTACCCGCCAGGCTTTAGTCGCCCGTTCCCAGGAACTGGAAGATAGTTTTGCTTACGGAGAATTTCGCATTGTCGTCTTTGGAACCGGTTCTGCCGGTAAAACTTCCCTGGTGAATGCCCTGATGGGACGGATGGTGGGGGAGGTGAGTGCGCCAATGGGAACCACAGCGGTGGGAGAAACCTATTGCTTACCCCTGGAGGGCTTTGACTGGGATATTTATATTACCGATACCCCCGGTATTTTAGAAGCAGGGATTGCCGGGACGGAACGGGAACAAATGGCCCGTCAGCTTGCCACGGAAGCAGATTTGCTCTTATTTGTTCTGGATAATGATTTACGCCAGTCGGAATACCAACCCTTACTTAGCCTGGTGCGGATGGGCAAACGATCGCTGCTGATTTTGAATAAAATCGATCGCTATTTAGAGGCTGACTGGCAGGCGATTTTAAACCGATTACGGCAGCGGCTAGAGGACTGGATTGAACCGCGAGATGTAATTGCGATCGCCGCCAATCCTCAACCCGTGCGCTTAGAAACCGGCGAACTGCTGGAACCAGACCCGGACATTATGCCCCTGATCCGCCGGATTGCTGGCATTATTCGCTCAGAAGGAGAAGATTTAGTTGCCGATAATATTCTGTTGCAGTCCCAACGGTTGAGTGACCAAGCCCAACAACTGATTGACCAGCAACGCCAACGCCAGGCGGACAAAGTTGTGCAGCGGTTTCAGTGGATCAGTGCGGGGGTGATCTGGGCCATGCCCCTGCCGGTGGTGGATTTGCTGGCTACGGTGGCCGTCAATGCTCAGATGGTGATCGAAATTGGGCGCGTTTATGGTTGTGAACTGAACAGTGAGCGGGGGCGAGAACTGGCCCTGTCCCTGGGCAAAACCTTAGCCAGCCTGGGATTGGTCAAAGGCGCTGTGGAACTGGTAACGACTGCCCTGCAACTGAGTGTGGGGGGATATGTGGTGAGTAAATCGATCCAGAGTATCAGTGCCGCCTACCTGACCCGCATTGCTGGCAAAAGCTTTATTGAATACTTTCGCCATGACCAGGACTGGGGAGATGGGGGCATGGGTGAAGCCGTTAAACGCCAGTTTCAACTCAACCGTCGAGATGAATTTGTCCGTGCGTTTGTCCAGGAAGCGATCGCCCGTCTCCCCCATTCCATCGGTGAGGTGCTCAACCCTTCCCCTGCCCGCGCTGACGTTGAAGAGGAGGATCGCCTGGATTAGCCCGCCAAAATGCAGGATAATGTGACAGATGTGCATTGATCCGCCCTCTGCTTCCCAACTATCAGCTTGTTGATTATGACCACAACCTACACGGTGGAAATTAGCCACCAGGGCCAGACCTACACGATAGAAGTCCCCGAAGATAAACAAATTCTTCGTGCTGCCTACGCCGCCGGAATTGATCTACCGAGTTCTTGTAATGCCGGAGTGTGTACCACCTGTGCGGCCCAACTGGTGGAGGGAGAGGTGGAACAGAGTGATGCCATGGGTTTAGGCCCCCACCTGCAGGAAAAAGGCTATGCCCTGCTCTGTGTCTCGTATCCCCGCTCTAACCTCAAAATTGTGACCGAAAAAGAAGACGAAGTTTATCAGCTTCAGTTTGGCCAATTTCAACAATAAATTTTTAGTTATTAATCTTCTGCAACTATGACCACCCATTTTATTACTGCCGAAATTGCCCCCCAGGAATCCCCGTTGCAACTCAATCAGGCGATCGAAGCGGAACTCCAACGTCGGGGCGAACCGTTGCGCTGGGCCATTACCGCTGTTAGTGCTGACCAGGTTCAGGTGGAAGCAGTGGTGACAACAACAGAGGAGCAAACCGCAGAAGCCAGCGTGAGTTGATCGGTCTTTGAGTTGATGGGCCGTCTGTTTACTGCGGTTCTGATTATTCCGACTGGAATTGGGGCCAGGATTGGGGGTTATGCCGGGGATGCCATACCCGTGGCCCGAACCATGGCCCAGGTTTGCGATCGGCTGATCACCCATCCCAATGTGTTGAATGGGGCCCAACTGTACTGGTCGCTCCCCAATGTGTTCTACGTGGAAGGCTATGGGCTGGATCAATTTGCTGCGGGTAACTGGGGCTTACGGCCCGTCCATCAGAATCGGGTTGGTTTGATTCTAGATCAGGGCATTGAACCAGAACTGCAATTAAGACACCTGCAAGCCGCAGAAGCCTGTCGCGCCACGTTGGGCTTAAATTTAACTGGTTATGTGCTGACGGATACCCCGCTGGAGGTGAAACTGCAAACCGCTGGATCGGGGGCTACCTGGGGAACAATTCAACACCCGGATAGTTTGCTGCGGGCCGCTGAGCACCTCATTCAGGCTGGAGCGGAGGCGATCGCTGTGATTGCTCGTTTTCCCGATGATTGCGGCAGTGAAGCTCTACACAACTATCGCACTGGCCAGGGGGTTGATCCGTTAGCGGGTGCAGAAGCCGTGATCAGCCATTTAATTGTGCGGCAATTCAAAGTTCCCTGCGCCCATGCCCCTGCCCTCACCCCCCTCCCCTTAGATCCGCAGATCAGCCCCCGATCGGCAGCGGAAGAAATTGGCTATACCTTTCTGCCTTCCGTACTGGTGGGTTTAAGCCGGGCCCCTCAGTTTGCCCTTGCCCCCCATTTGGGTGGAACCATCACGAACCGGGATGTGGATGCGGTGATTGTGCCCGCCAGTGCCTGTGGGGGAAGTGGTTTACTGCATTTCAGCCAGACCGGAACCCAGATTATTACAGTGACAGAGAATGAAACCACTTTACAGGTCACTGCAGAAGCATTGGGAATCAAAGTTATGACTGTAAGCTCTTACCTGGAAGCCGTGGGGGTGTTAGCCGCCTTAAAAGCTGGAGTTGATCCGCTCAGGTGTCGATCGTCGATCGAAGTTTTAAGTCAGCTTTAGTGTTTAGATCGCCTGGCCGAATGATTCCGGGCCGATCGTCTGACCGTCAAACTCCGCGAACTGGATATTACCCCAACCAACCAGACCCTTACAAAGGTAGGAAGAGGCAACTGTCTAAGATCCTGTATTAACTATATATCTGGCATATTGCAGCCTGAGTCGCCCAAGCAGATGTGCTAGGGAGTGTGTCACTTTTTTCAAAGGAAATCCATGCATACTTGTCAAGGGCTAGAGGCCGCTACAGGGAAACCGAGGTTTGCATTTTTATCTACAAAAGGTGACACGCTCCCGATGTGCTACTTTTCCAGTCCAGCAAGCCATTTGGGCATTTTGTCCGGTTTCCATACCGATATTTTGCCGCTATTGACATCAAGAAAATTGAGCGGTAGGATATTCAAAACTCAGTCTAAGCCTATAAGATTATGACCTTAGACGCGAGTTACTTAAGTTGCAATCCGCAGTCTAATTACAAGTTGGGCCCACAGCCAAAGCGATTGAGCCAATTATCGTACCCCTTAACGCATCCAGGAATAAAGAGTATGGGAATCTATAAATCACAATTATCTCAGTGTCAGATAGTAGAAAATAAATTTTTATCACTGAAAGATGAATGCATTTCATTACATCGTGAGGTAACGATGCTTGGTTTGCTTGACCTCAAGGCATTCAATCTTGACAAGAAAGTTAGGCAGCTTGAAATAGAAGCTAGAGGCTATTCAATGCAAATGAAGGCTGTTAATAAATCTCTTCAAAGTCTACAAAACGATATTAATTTGAATAATCAAGTTCCTCAAGAAACATTTGACGAAGTGAAAAAAATATCAGAATTAACTAATATCATTTCGGCTTATCAACGTGACTCTGAGATTTACATTATACAAATGCGAGACTATCTTTCTTCTCATAGTGTTTGGGGGGCAATTATTGAAATGTGGAGGGACTTACTTCTCGTGATAAAGGATACAGCTATATTTGTGGTAAGAGCAACTTTACTTGTCGTGAAGGGGGTTCCTTTTAGTCGGTCATTAATGGGACGTATTATAGATCGCATACTGCCACCTGGTAGAAATTAGATAGCTTAAACACTCCGAATATAGTTGCTGTAACTAACTTTGAAGTAATGCTATGAATCAGGAGAGAAGGCCATATGATACTAAGATTTTAAGTTGGAATAAAAAACTTGATGAATTTGAAAATAAAATCAAAACGTCTGGCAGCTTCTTTCGTTTTATTTTCCAAGAAATCAACAATAGGGAAGTAGATGATTTACATCAAGAATTAGATAAAGTCGAAGCACAAGTACGGGCGGCTGTTGATGCTTTCTCAAGAAGATCTAGTAGTGAGGTAAATTATGAATACTATTTATCTGAAATGTCATCAATTTTATTACGTATTAACAACTTGAGGAATGATTTATTAGAGTGAGACTTAGAGAGCTTATTTTAGAGTTTTCTCTTCAATTTAATAGCTATTTTTGGATTCAATACACTCAAGCAACTTTAATGGCTTCATTAGTTTATCTTACAGAGGATCGGTGCATAGTGATTCGCAGGGAGTCGATCGATTACTTGGGTGATTGTGGTTTAATTTAGTGAGCGGCGATTAGTTTAGTTTTTCTCGTCTTTTGCACAGTCCAGCTTTGCCAGGTCCAACCCGTTGGTGCAGCGGATGGTACGGAGATCTCTAGCGGTGTGGCCTATTTTTTCTCGTCGCCGCTGACCATTTCCGTTAGGCAGCCAAGCAAACAAACTTAGGGGATTAGTGTAATGGTAAGAGTATATTTATGGTTTCCTGGAAAGCCAGGTGAAAGTAAGTGGTTCCATGCAGTTACCGGACATATTACAATTGAAATTGGTAGCGAGTACTGTAGTTTTTGGCCACGCCAAGACAAGAGCGGTGGCTCAAAAGAAAATATTGGTCTAATTTCTCCGTCCCCTGCTGATTTCAGCAAAACTTCCTATAATGCGGATGTATTAGGAATGGAATACCCAGCAGATGACTTTGTTGAAATCGTTGGTTTAGAAGAGAAAAGTATGATCTGTGAATGGAATAAAATCAAGAATCAGAAAACTTTATACGAATTAGACCGAGCAAACTGTTGTACTGTAACTGCCAAGCTCTTGAATGTCGGATTTATCAATACCAAAATAGGACGTATCTTTATGGCGAAAACCGAAAAATCATCTCTAAGAAGCCTAATGAATGATTCAAATAACTTTAGTGGATTTAAAACGCCATCCGCTCTACTTTTCTTTGCCTATCTGATCAAGAATGAAATTGAAGGTCATGGTCAAACTGAGATTGAAATTATGAGAAGTGTCAGAGGAAAACATCCTTTATTTCAAGCTATGCAATCTGTGCGAAACTTCCTAGGTATTTAACGACGAATTAAAATTAAGTCCTAATAATAGTAAAGCAGTTATGAAGCAACAACTCCACTGGGATTGTCGAGAAACTGCAAAGAGCTATGTAAATACTGCTTCGGTGTTAGCAGGATTTGCTTTTTCCGCAGTTATTCTTGTAGTGCAAATCACACCTCCAACCATATCAAATGCTGCCTTATTACGTGACTGGTCGAGTATAGCATTTCTTGTGGGTTTCTTCGGGTGTATGGTGTCTTCATTCACTTTTTCTGTAATAGCTGGTGAAGAGGAAATTGTTCCTAGAACCTTTACTTTAATGCTACTTGGAGGCGGAGGGTTTGCTGTTTCTGGGACTTATATATTTTGGGGCTTAGCAGTACTGACAAGTCTTTTCCTAACACCAAATATTTCTTCTGCTTCACAGTGGATTTTTGGAGGAATAGTATTTCTTGCTCCTATGTATCTAATTTTAGCCGTAGTAGATATATTGACAAGTTTTGCTGATTCTAGTAAAAGATTATCAATGATATCAAGTAAAGATTGGATAAAACTTATAAGCTTTGGCTACATTCCAATTGGACTTGGATTATTGTTTCGGGTGATTACACCTAAGCAATTAACTGTTTTGCTATATGCTTACTTCAATCAGTTAGTAATTTTTTCTTTACTAGTTATTTTGTTGGGTGGTGGATTTGCGCTTTTGACTTCAAATGCTGGAATCAATTTCCAATTATCATTTAGACAAAATGCTTGGTGGGTTTTGCTGCACTCTCTTATATTTGGATTTCTCATCTTATTACTACCGTAACACATATAATCTATATCAAAATACAACTCAATGTGTAGTCTAATTTTACTTAGACATGTTTGCCATTTCTAACATAGCCTCTGAGCGGGACGGGCGGTCATTCAAGATAAAATGTTGGCATCCCATTGCAACGAGGTCAAAGCCTATGACCGTCCAACGACTTCGCTATAGCAAAGAGGAATTTGCTCGACGTGGCAATGAAATTTATGAATCTCAGTTGCGTCCACAAATCGAGGAAGGCAATCATGGCAAAATTGTAGCGATTGATATTGAAACAGGAGCCTTTGAACTTGCTAATAATACGATTACCGCTTCCGATCGACTGCTTGAACAATATCCTGATGCTCAGATTTGGCGGGTTCGGATTGGTCACAAAGGTGTTCACCGCTTTGGAGTAGGTCATCTCCTTTAATGTCCTACCAAACATCTCAGTTACGCTTCGGATGGACGAGCGGACAGGAAATATCTTCTTTCTAGCTGGCGAAGAGAATATTATAGAGATTTTTCCCAACGGTAACTGGAGGTACATTGGATGAAAAAGCCTGATTTCCAAGCCATGAGCCAAAAAGAGCTACATGATTATTTTCTTACACATCGAGATGAACAAGAGGCTTTTTATGCCTACGTAGACAGACTCCATGAAGAAGGAAACTGGATTGAAATGCCTCCTGTAGAATCTGTGGAGGATCTAGAAAAATACCCTGAGTTTACGGCTCGATTTCAAAATAGGCCCCAATCAAGAGATACCGCCACTTGACAAATTAGTTGATCAAAAAACGGGCTTTTCGATAGATGTTGATTTTATGGAGGTTTCTTTAAATGTCAAAGCTACTTGAACGAATTACAGTAAATCCCAGGCAGTGTGGTGGCCGTCCCTGTATTCGTGGGATGAGAATTCGAGTATCTGATGTTTTGGATTTATTTGCAGCAGGTTTAAGTGCTGAAGAGATTTTAGAAGACTTGCCAGATTTAGAAATGGATGATATACGAGCCTCCCTAACATATGCAGCACGGAAATTGAACCATCCTATATTGGTGGCATGACAACCATTTGGATCGATGCACATTTGTCGCCAGCAATAGCAATCTGGATCACAAATACCTTTGGGATCACAGCTTTGGCGTTACGGGATCTTGGTCTACGAGATGCAGAAGACCCTGAAATCTTTGAGGCTGCAAAGGTTCAAGGAGTAATTTTTATGACGAAAGATAGTGATTTTGTAGATTTAGTTGAGCGATTGGGATCACCACCTCAAATTATCTGGTTGACTTGCGGCAATACCTCAAATGCGAGGCTAAGGGAGATATTGAGTTCAGTTCTACCAGAGACACTAGAGTTGTTACGTTTTGGCGAAAAATTAGTAGAGATAAGTGGAGATTAGCATGACGGCATAACAACCGTGTTGTAGCGAATTGACCAAAGCCGCTTGTGGTGCTCCAAAGAATCGTCAACTGATGACCAGAACCGTTCGGACTCAGTGACAAAGCGCTTGGTTTTCCAACCCAGAGTTTTTTATAGGGGAGCGATATTTGGGACGATCGTGTGATGCGTTGCATGTTGCATGTACTGAAGCGGCTAACAGTGATTATTGCATTACTTGTGGCAAGCGTTTGATCAATCGTTGTTCAAAGCTAACCATGAAAGTTATGAATCCAGCCGATTTTGTTTTGGAGATAAGTAGCGATGATCCAAGTTAAAAGTGAGCAACAAGTTTTACAAGAAGGATTTCAGATTTTGTTATCTAATATGGAACCGTCTACTGTTGCTCGGTTTTGGGCAGCGTGCAATATCGGCAAAGGAGACTACTTGAAACTCAAAGATCAACTTTTTTCTCAAGAATCAGTAAGTGGTTTGTACTCCAAAATTGTAGATTTTCAAGCATCAAAGCGCGAAGCATAACAATGCTAATACAGTTTGTTAATCTTCTTCAAGGCTTCTGGTTTATGAATTGCTTCTTTACCAGTTTTTGTACTTTTAACTCGATACTCCGGCTCCTGTTCTGAAGCTTCAAAGTGATGGTTTTTGAACTCCGTTGGCTCGGTAATCACTTCCTCCACTTCTCCCTGTGATGTACCCCCAGAGGAATGCCATTCCACCCGATCGCCCGGTTTAAATTGGTTTGTCATGGTCTTGATCCTTAGCAAGTCCACTCCTAGCCTAGAAATCTCAAACCCATCTTTCCTCCGACCCATGAGGTATATTCCCTTACTTCCAAGCTAAGCCTATAGTTGGAAGTTTATGAGCTGTTTAGACTCTTCCTCTCTGCTCAGGTTAGGGCTGTTCTTGAGATAGAGATTTTGTCAGAAAACAACCGTTAGCCTAGGGATCAGCCCAGGGATTCTCGTGCGTGGTAGTTAACACAATATGAAACCAGCCATTATTATTCATGGTGGAGCCAAAACGATCGCTGCGGATAAAGCGAAAGCCAATACAGAAGGATGTTTAGCGGCTGTGCAGGTAGGTTGGGAAATACTGCAACAGGGGGGCAATGCTAAAGATGCAGTTGAAGCGGCGATTCGGGTGCTGGAAAGTGATCCAACCTTTAACGCCAGTGTGGGTGGCTCGATGAATACTGATGGCAAGGTGTTTCTGGATGCCGCCATGATGGAAAGTGAACACCTGAACTGGGGAGGGGTCGCAGTGGTGAATCGCATTGCCCATCCCATTTCTGTGGCACGCAAAATTTTAGAAGATCGCTCCTATTTGCTGGTGGGAGAAGGGGCAGAACTGTTTGCGGCGAAACAGGGGTGCGAGATGTGTGAGCCAAACAGCCTGATCATTGCGGAACAGCAGGAGCAGTGGCAACAGCAGCAAGTTCCCTGTGATCGGCCTGAAACGGTGGGTTGTGTGGCCCTCGATCGCTATGGCCATCTTGCTGCCGGAACGTCAACGGGTGGGTTGGAATTCCAACCTGTGGGTCGAGTTGGGGATACAGCAATTGTGGGTTGCGGTTTGTATGCCGATAGTCGGGGAGCCTGTTCAACAACGGGGGATGGGGAATCGGTGATTCCGGTGGTGCTGGCCAAAACCGCAGTTGATTTGTTATCCGGGGAGACGGCCAGTATGGATGGTAATGTGGTCTGTCATCCTGAAGTGGCGGCAGAACGGGCCATTGAAGTGTTAAAACAGCGGGTTGAGGGGGAAGCGGGCTGTATTGTGCTCGATCGCCATGGGCGAATTGGTTGGGCGTATAACTCTCAAGATATGGCTATTGCCTATATGACTACAGATTTACAGCAACCTGTTGTTTGTCTGCAAAAAGACCAGCATCTGGCCAAAACCATCTAAACCATGTCCGGTGATGAGCCCGCAACCTAACTTCCCATTTTTTCAGGGGCATTCCCTGTCTGATTTGTTCGCTCAAGATTGCTTGACTCACGCTCAGGCTAATGAGTATGCCCTGATTTTGAATTATCCTGCCACAGCCCATTGGGCAGCTTACCCCAATACACAGAAATATTTGCTCCAGGATGGCAGTAGTGAAGCGACCAAAACCTCCTTCGATAAAATCTGTCAAAAAGAACCCTGGAAAAACCTGGCCGTGTTGGGTGATCAGCTCACGGGTGTGGTAATCATGCCACCGCATAAGTTACTGATCAATTACTGGCGGCATACCTTTGGGTTTCGTTACGCTAACCTGGCCAGCCTGGATTGTGCGGTCTATCTGGATCAGATCAACTGTAGCGATCGGTTCAAGCAAATCATTACCCTGTTTCCGTTTGATCACTTAAAACCAGAGAAACATGCGATCGATCCAGATATTCACTATCGTTTACTGAGTAAAGCCACCTTATCGGAGTTAGGGGTCAACTGTCCTCGTTATCAAAGCTACGATCTCGATCGGGTCAGACTAGATCAAATTAAGTTTCCCCAACAGTTTCCCTATTTAATTAAAACGTCCCACGGGTTGTCTGGGGAGGGAACCTATATCCTGCGCCGTCCCGCCGATCTGGAGTATTGCCTGGCTGAGTTAAACAAATATCGTCAGATTCACTTACTCCAAACCATTATTGTTTCAGAGTTTGTTCAACACGAAGTGCAAAACTACTGTGTCCAGTTTTATGTCAACAAACAGGGCGATATTACCTTAATTGGAGTGACCCAACAACTGGTTGATTCTGCAGGCAATTACCTGGGCGGTTGGACAGATTATAGTGATGATCTGAACCAGTTTACTGATCTGATTGCCACGATCGGTAGGTATGCCCATCAGCAGGGATTTTTTGGTGTGATTGGCTGTGATTTTTTAGAAGATCGAGAGGGGCAGCTTTACGCAATCGATGCTAATTTCCGCATCAATGGATCAACCCCCCTCTGCTTACAGCGGCATCGGTTGTTAAAACTAGGCAAAGCGGTGGCCAAATATTCCAGTGACTACCGGATGGAGGGCAGCCTGGATGCCGTTTTAGTGAACTTTAAACCCGAACTCGATCGCCAGGATTTTTTAATCCTATCTGCCTTGGAAAAAGCCAAATTTGGCAAAATTTACACCGAGATCTACGGGATTGTGACGGGAGAGTCAATTCTAGAGCTGCAACAGATCGAGCAGAAGTTATACCAGAAAGGACTGCGTGTTGTGGGCTAAACATTCTCCAACCGCCAGTTCTACAGGCTTTTCAACTGAAAGCTTTGGAGCGATCGATTATAAGATCGTCGCAATCTCTTTCAGATAAACGCGGCTGAAGGGTTCATCGCCCCCCAGTTGATACTGCTCCATCAATCCCTGGCGTTGAATCGTGATCGTATCTTTTTCCCGAATCACCACAGTGGAATTTTCCAGCGCATCACGGGCTAACATCATCTCAACTTCTGTGGGATTGTCCAGCATGACCAGGTTGCTACCACAGTAAAACATTCCCTCCCGTTCCAGGATGTCCTCTCTGTACTCAGCGATCAACAAATTGAGTTTGGGATGGCGCAGTAAGTTGCGAACATTGGTGTTGTAATCAACATGCTCATGTTTTTGCGATCGATTAATCCAAACGCCAGCCTGACAAGCGGCTCCAATCACCCAATTAGGGTGTCTTAACAGAATAAAATCGATCATTTCCAGCAGTTCCGCCACCGTAACCCGATTTAAGCTAATGATCGGAATCCGGGCCTTTGTACCATCGCTAAAAAAGGTTTTTAAGATATGGGCGGGCACATCCACACTTTCCCCAATGGCAGGTTTGAGGTGCATGAAGATGCCGGGCGCTGCATTGATTTCGATAATCCTGAGGTTGCTCGTTTTCCAGGACTGGGCTAGATCGCGGGCCATCACATCAATGCCCAGACAGGTTAAGCCAAAGTGTTGGGCAATATCCTGAGCCAGAATGATGTTGTCCAGATGAATGTTGCGCGTGGCATCAATGCTGAGACCGCCCGCAGATAAGTTGGCCACTTTACGCAGGTAAACGGTACGATCGCGCTCCAGCACGCTATCCAGAGATAAGCCTTGCTCTTCAAGATAGTGTTCCAGGGCGGCATCACACTTGATTTTGCCCATCGCTGAAGTGGGGGTGTCTGAACGGGCAGGGGTACGGTTCTCCCGATCGATCAGCTCTTGCAGGGTGGCAGACCCATCTCCAATCACCGAAGCAGGACGACGTTCCGTGGCGGCGACAAACCGGCCATCTACACAAAGCAATCGATAATCTTTACCCGTGATGCTTTGCTCCACAATTATCCGAATCGGTTCCTCTGGATCGATCGCCTCAACTGCCTGTTCATAGGCCCGCTCCAGAGCGTCCATATCCTGGACATCCGCGGTTACCCCCATCCCCTTATGGCCAACCACGGGCTTCACTGCTACCGGATAACCGATTGTTTCTGCCACAGCCATGGCTTCAGATAGCCGATGAACAATTTCGCCTTTGGGCACGGGGAACCCCAGGGTTTTGAGCAATGCCTTACAGTCATCTTTGCGGGTGGTAAAGTCAGAGTCGAGATGGCTATCCACATTAAACGTGGTTGCACTGCCGCGGATCTGATTCTGGCCATAGCCATACTGCATCAAGCCTTCATCCCATAGATAAAAGGTGGGAATCTGGAGGTGATCAGCGGTTTTGAGCAGGGCATAGACGGTGGGCCCGCCATAGACAGAACGGCGAAACAGGGCCTGGAGTTCGGCCATCTGGTCATCGATGCTAAAAACTTCGTTTCGAGAGATTGCTTCAAACCAGTCCCAAACACAATAGATGACAGCGTGGCTGGTGCGGGCATGGAGAGACTGGATGGCAATTCGGGCCTGCTCATCACCCAGGGATTTGAGGCTCCAGCGATTCAGATGCAACCCCATCTCTAGCTGGCTCACTTCTGCGACGGTGCGGGCAAACAGGTGGGCATAGGAGGGATAACTTTCTTCCCGCAAATGCAGGTATCGATCGCTGACTGCCATCACATAGGTCTCGATCGACAGGGGAGCAAGATCGCCGCTGAGGGCAAAATCAAACCCATAGGCTGCTGTGTTTAGGTAGGGATTGGAGCCAGCGTAATATCTGAAATGAAAAATATCGAATATATCTGTTTTGTGGGCATCTGTTTTTCTGGCATTACTGCTAATAGCCGTGCGATCGTGATCCAGAACCATATCGAGAAACCGTAATTTAGCATACCGTTATCCCTCACCCAAGCTAGCGCTCGCCTTCTCCGCTTTCCTCTACCGTAAGAACAGCTTTTTTACGGATGGGCAAGGCTGACCCCCACCAGGTTTTGGAGTTTTTTTGAACAGCGAAAACGGTACCAGCGTTTGGGACTGGCTTTAGTTCTTAAATCAGTTCGCTTTAGGCCAGAGTCTTAGCGGTGCTCAATCATCGTTTCGATCGGGAAACGCACTTTAGCGAGAGTGGCATACTTGTCATCTTCAGCCCGATACCCAGCGGGACAGGCACAAAGGGTACGATAGCCACTGCCGGCCAGTTCCAGAATTTGATCGTATTTGGCTGGTTCTAACCCTTCCATCGGGCAGGTATCCACGCCCAGCAAAGCCGCACAGGTCATAAAGTTACCCAGGGCAATATAGACCTGACGGGCAGCCCATTCACCAATGATTTTGGCCCGTTCGCCATTGACCAGATCGCTCATCAGCATCTGCTTGAATCCGGCCAGGGACTCGACGGTTTGTTGCCGCACTTCTGCCATCCGCCCCATGTACTGGTCAATATCAGCCTCGGCGATCGTTTCTTTAACCAGAAAAACAACCAGATGGGAGCAGTCTTCAACCTGAGCCTGGCCCCAGGAAACGGGACGCAGCTTAGCCTTGAGCGCTGGATCAGTAATTACCAGAAACTTCCAGGGCTGCAACCCATAGGAACTGGGGGTGAGAACCAGGCTGTGCTCTAGAGCTGCCCAAATCTCTGCAGGAATGGAACGGGAAGCATCAAACTTTTTCGTCGCATAACGCCAGGACAGGGTCTCTAGCAGTTGGGCAGGGGTAAGGGTAGAGCCAGTCGTGAGCATGACAATTATGAAGAGATATTACGGAGTGCCCGCATTATCGCAGGACCAAAAAATCTCGTCATCCCCTGACCGGGTGGCCTGCCCCTCAACCTGATCAATGGATCTGGCTGCAGCAGAGTAGCCACACCATTTTCAATCCGCTCCCAGGCGCGATCAAGGCTGCAGTTGCTGGAGTAGCTGTTGGGCAGCCTGAAAACCTGGAGCCAGGGTCAGGGATTGTTGCACTTGCTGCAGTGCGGCCTCCGCTTTTCCCTGTCGTTTCAGCACAATGGCCAGGTCATAGTAAGCGAGGGCATGGGTGCTGACCGGGTTGGAGGGTTGATCGGGCAGGGCTAATACCCGCTCAAAAGTGGTCATGGCCTGGTTGTATTCCCCAGTTTCAATCCAGGCTAAACCCAGGTTGAGATAGGCAGCACTGTAATCTGGAGCGAGCCGAGTTGCATTCTGGTAAGCAGCGATCGCTTCTGGTAACTTGAGTTGGTGATGAAAACTGACTCCCAGGTTGTAGTAAATTTCAGCTGAAGCAGGGCGGTGTCGCAAAAGTTGCTGCCAGAGTTGCTCTGCCTGCAGATAGTCTCCCTGTTCCTGGGCCTGCTGAGCCTGCTCAAACAGATCATTGTTTTCAGCTAGAGCCGGACTGGAAATCACCAGCAAGCCACTCAGGAGTAAGCCGACGATCGGGACGTTCCGGTCAATGTAGCGCATGAATAAATGGGCAATTAATTTTGATAAGGGTTGGGCAAACTCAAAGCTCCTCAGCCTGATCGTACCCCAGGACTCAATTGGGCTGGAAGGGTTCCGCTACTGGAATTGGGGAGATTGGTCTGTGCAGAACTGCAATGTAAAACAGGATGCGGGCAGCAGTTTTCCAGAGGCACAGAGGATGAGCCCTAGTTTTTTTGCATTTTGGAACACTTTTGTCCGGCAGGAAAGTCTAACTGCAGAGTCCCTCGCAGGAGCTATTGACAAGCCTTTATGCTCATTCTAACTACGGGTATTCCCGCCCTCCCTGACCTGACCCAGCCCACCCAATTACTACAAATCGGAGCCTACCTGCTGGAAGCGATCCAGAGCTTGTTTCTGCTGTTGGTTGCCCTGGGCATCGTGCTGGCGGTGATCAATTTTTCCTATCGGCAAGACAGATCAAACTGGTTAGAGCGGGAATTGGTTCGTTATGGGCAACTCTGGCAGGGGGGAAAGCACGCTTTACTGGTCATCTCTATCCTGGTGGTTAGCTTCTTTCTCTGTTCAACCCTGGCCAATCGTTACCACCACTGGGAGCAGAACAATATTGCCCAGGTGGCCAGTCGTGTAGAGGGCGATCGGCTGGAACAACCCGCCCCAACCTTCCGCTATACGGTTTCTGAACCCTACACCACCTTCAGCTATATCAATGGCAAAGCAACAGAAGTTCGCAAACTGCGTCCCGTCGATCGCCCCTTAGAACTGAATACCTCACAGATCGAGGTCAAAATTGAGCAGGTGAAAGACCCCAGCACGCAACGGCTAATCTATGCCTCTGAATTTCGGGGCACCTACAAAGTCAACAATCCTCTGGATCGCACTGAGACGTTTGTTTTTGCTGTTCCCCCGCCGATCGGCTACACCCTGTTGCAGGATTACCAGGTGAAACAAAACAATCAGCGGTTGCAGCCCACCCCCCCCGGTGACTACAGCTTTTCTACCCAATTGTCTCCAGGAGAAACCAGCGAATTTCAAGTCACCTACAAAGCTACTGGGGGACCGCGTTGGGTCTATGATGCCAAGAACAGACTGCTATCCCGGTTCCAACTGCGGGTGCTTGCAGACTTTGCCAATGCCGCCTACGCCAGTGGAATTCCCCCTACGGAAACACAAGTATCAGGATCTGAAACTCGCTTGATCTGGAGATTTGCGGATAATGTCTCAGTCAAGCATCCCTTTGGAGTTTTTACGGCAACCCAGGTGGTTCAACGGACCGGAATTCTGCCTCGACTGTTGCTATTGGCTCCAGGCATTGCCCTCTGGTGGTTGCTCTTGCTTTACCTATCCCTGCCCCTGAGTTTACGTGATGTGATGATTGTTACGGGGGTTTTCTTTGCCAGCTTGCTCTGCCTCACCTATGCCAGTCGGGTGATGGAGGCCAAACTGATCTGGGGCTTGCTGTCCCCCCTGCTGCTGCTATTTGGCTGGCAATTGGGTAAACAACGATTAGGGCACCGACGGTCGGGTTGGGCAGGTCTGGTGGTTACCCTGGTGGGGCTAGTCTTGCCGGTTTTTGGTTTTCTTGTTCCCTACACCGGCTTAACCCTGGGAATGGCTGCATTGCTGTCGATGGTCTGGCTAGTAATTTATTCTTTTGTGTATAAAATTAATTCCCTGCCCTGAGGGAGGTGATTAGAGAGGTGGCTCTTGAGCATGACTGTCTTCTCAGCATAACTATAATCAGTTCTCAGTTAATTCTCAGGCTTAGCAATTATGCTGATCGATAGATATAGCAACCCTAAATGACTTGAGAAAAAGGGGGGGTGGGGTTGCCCCACAAAAGGGGTTCCACCCCTTTACCCCGTTTAAATCTCAAAGAGGATTGCTGTAGGAAGAAAAGAGCTGAAATATTAGTTTATCCACTCATGATTAACTATTTAATCCTGATGTTGATTGGGAGCAAGAACGGCCTTTTCTAAACGGCTGTACCCTGGCAAATTTTTGCGGCAGCTGTCAAAACTGAGCCTTGAGATATGGCAACCCTAAATGAGTTAAGAAAAAAGGGGTGTGGGGTTCCGCTCCTTTACTCCGTTTTAATTTCAAAGAGGATTGCTATAGAAGCAACTAGATATGGGAGAGGAGTTACACATGCTGGAAAGTCTGGGTAAAATTCAGAACCCCTGGGTAAGAAGTTTAACGGCGGCGGTAACGCTTGGCTCAGCAGTGACTCTGGGGGCAGCGATCGCGATCGGGGGCAGCCACCCTCCCAATCGTACTGCCTATCAAAATGGGGTTTACGCCTTGCTATTGGGAACAGGGGGTGGGGCAATTCTGGGACTGCTCTATCCCACTAAAAAGCAGCGGCGATCGCCTCAACCTGGTCATAGTGCCGAAGACAAGGGAAGTACGCTCCAGAACGGACAGGGCTGGCGCAATTTTGTGGTTTTCCGCAAAGTAAAAGAAAGTGAAGAAATTACCTCGTTCTACTTAAAGCCAGAAGATAAAGGTGAACTGATCAACTTTCAACCAGGGCAATTCTTAACGATTAAACTGGCGATTCCTGGACAGGCTAAACCGATCATTCGCACCTACTCCCTCTCCGATTATCCCCAGCCCTGCGAATATTATCGGCTCTCCATCAAGCGGGAACCTGCACCTAAAAATTTGGATGTTCCCCCTGGCCTTGCTTCTAACTTTATGCACGATCAGGTTGAAGTCGGAACGGTGATTCCAGCTAAACCCCCCAGCGGCAAATTTGTTTTGAAGCAGCAGTCTGCCAGCCCGATCGTGCTAATCAGCAATGGGGTGGGCATTACACCGATGATCAGCATAGCCAAGGCCTGTAGCCAGCTCAACTCCCAGCGATCGATCTGGTTTTTACATGGGGCACGGGATAGTCGATTCCATGGCTTTCGGGAAGAGGCGGAAACGATCGCCCAGGCCAATCCCAACTTCAGGGTTCACTATGCCTATAGCCGCCCCAGACCAGAAGATGAAGGTCTGTACCATAGCGAAGGTTATGTGGATAGTGATCTGGTGAAATCTCTAGTGAACAAGGAAGCTGAATTTTACCTCTGTGGTTCCCCCCCCTTTTTGCGATCGCTGATTGATGGGCTGCAGGAATGGGGAGTACCGGATGAACGTATTTTGTATGAATCCTTTGGGCAGGCGATGAAAACCATGCCTGAACCATCACCTATGGCAGCAGTTTCAGCCCAGCCGGGGGTAGTTGCTGAAATTACGTTTGCCAAATCAGGCCAAACTCTTTCCTGGCAAGGGAGTGAGGGGAGCATTCTGGAATTTGCTGAAGCAAACGGTCTCAAGCCGGACTATAGTTGTCGCCAGGGGATCTGTGGCACCTGTATTTGCCAACTGAGTGAAGGGGAAGTGACCTATGTGCAACCACCAACTGCGGAAGTACCTGCAGGTTCAGTGCTAATCTGTATTGCTACACCCAAAACCTCCAAGGTAGTCATCGATCTTTAGCAATTTAATCAACCTTTATCAACCCTTAAAGGCAGTAATGGTGGCTGCATAACGATGACCATTCTTAACCAGCTACAGGAAAGAGCTTTATGGATTAAACGAAAGTACTTTGACTTTTCTTCTCTCCAGGTTCGTTTGATCTCACAGATTACCTTACTCTCAATTTTAAGTCTGGGCAGTATTGCTGTCTGGTCAAGCTGGAAAATGCAGCAAATTCTAATCGAAGCTCATACCAAAAATCTGGAGTACGTCGCCAATCGAATTCCTCAGGAAATTGAACTCTACAGTGGAATGTTACCCTTAGAAAAGGGGATTCAAAAGACAATCGATAGTGTTTCAACTACTGACTTAATGATCTGGGTGAAGGACACAGATAATCGCATTGTGATGAAATCAATGGGACGGCAGGATATCCCCTTGAGTACTGCTGCTTTAGTTTCCCTACTAGCGATGCCCCTCCAGCCCAGGGTTTACCAGGTGGATAATCAGTATTTGATTCTGGTTGAACGCCCCATTACTATCAAAGGGAAACAACTGGGAAAAGCCTATCTGGCTCAAGATGTGACTAACAACCAGAAACAGTTAATTTCTGCAATTCACGGGTTAGCTGTAGTCAGTGGGTTAGTCCTGGTATTAGTCATCGTTGTCTTAACGCTCCAGATCCAGCGATCGCTGCGCCCCTTGCAAGAGATGAACCAGGCTGCTGGGGCAATTTCTGCTGAAGATCTCTCTGCTGCCCGCCTGAATTTAAGCCGCTCACCTACAGAAGTCAAAGAGCTGGCCCAAACCTTTAATTTGATGCTTTCCCGCTTAGCGGATGCCTGGGAACAACAACGCCAATTGCTTAATGATGTTTCCCATGAATTACGCACTCCCTTAACCCTGGTCATGGGATATCTAGAAAGTTTAATCCGCCGTAGCACTAACCTCTCCAGTACGCAACTGGAAGCCCTGGAAACCGCTGCTTCAGAAGCCAACCGGGCCATTCGCCTCCTCCAGGACTTACTGGATCTGGCCCGAGCTGATAGTGGCTACCTGCATTTTCGTCTGGAATCGCTCAGTTTAAATGATTTAATTGTTGAAGCTGTGGATATGGCTAAACAGGTGAGCCATCGATCGATTCTGGCGATCGCACCGACTGAAGTTGAAGCCATTGTCGATCGCGATCGATTGCGTCAGACCTTATTGAATTTACTAGATAATGCAATTAAATACTCTCAACCCGATCAGCCTGTTTATATCAGCCTGAGTAGCACTGAAACCCAGGCAATTATTGAGATCACTGATCAGGGGGTGGGAATTTCGTTGGCAGAACAGAGCCGAATTTTCGATCGGTTTTATCGGGTGGATGAATCCCGCGCTCGCACCACAGGGGGGCATGGTCTGGGGTTAGCGATCGTCAAAAGTTTGGTGGAAGGTATGGGCGGCAGAATTACGGTGCTCTCTGAACCCAACCAGGGCAGCACTTTCACGATCACCCTCCGTAAACAGGCTTAGAAAATTTCATCTCCGGCGTATCCCGGCTCATTCACCATTGGAGGTATTAGGACAAGTTCTCCCTGGACGATTTCGGCTTTGACATGGTCGGGTAAATCGTATACATCCTCAATTGTGGCTTCAATAGGTATTTGTATTGCTGTTCTCCTGTTTGGCAACTCCAGGTAAATCCTAACCTGGTTCTCATAAATGAAGTGGTACGATCCCCCATCTTAGTGATTAGGTGAATGCTTAAGAAAAAATGATATTTGTTATAAGCCCGAACTACAATCCTCAGCAATGTGAGATAACTTTCTTATGCTTATCTCAGTCTTGCAACTTGCTTAGTATTCGTTAACCTTATGACCAGGAAAATCCGGGCTGTGGCTTGGATTCTTCAAATACTGTAGTTAAAGTTTCAAATTTGCTTTTTCCTAGGGGGCCGCGATGAACACTCACCCAACCGCAGAAGAACAACGGCTAGAGGAAACTCTTCGGCATGAAGCGCATTGGCGGCGATGGGGCCCCTACCTCAGCGATCGACAGTGGGGTACGGTGCGAGAAGACTACTCGGCGGATGGCAATGCCTGGAGTTATTTCAGCCATGATCAGTCCCGTTCCCGTGCCTATCGTTGGGGTGAAGATGGACTACTTGGGATTTCTGATAATCATCAACGGCTGTGTTTTGCGATCGCCCTCTGGAATGGGGAAGATCCGATCCTGAAAGAACGTTTGTTTGGCTTGACGGGGCCAGAAGGCAATCATGGCGAAGATGTCAAAGAATACTATTTCTATCTGGATAACACTCCCACCCATGCCTACATGAAGGCTCTCTACAAGTATCCGCAGCAGGCATTTCCCTATAGTCAACTGGTGGAAGAAAACAAACGCAGAAATCGCCATCAACCGGAATTTGAATTGCTAGATACCGGCGTGTTTGATCAGGATCGTTACTTTGATGTTGCAGTCGAATACGCCAAGCAATCTGCTGAAGATATTTTGATTCGAATTAGTGTAACGAATCGCGGTCCAGAAGCCCGATCGCTGCATCTGCTCCCCACTCTCTGGTTTCGTAATACCTGGACGTGGCAACCCCAGGAAACTAAGCCCATTCTGACAGAAATCCATTCTGATAATAGAGGAACTCAGATTGCTGCTGTTCATCCCAGTTTAGGCAAACGCTGGTTCTATGGCCAGGCTGGGGCAAAATGGTTGTTTACTGAAAATGAGACGAATAGCCAGCGGCTGTTTGGGATCACCAATTCTTCTCCCTACGTTAAAGATGGGATTAATGACTATATTGTTCACGATCGTCAGGATGCCATTAATCCAGCCCAGCGGGGCACAAAGGTAGCTGGCCATTACCTCTTGACGGTAGCAGCAGGTGAAACTAAAACCGTTTATTTACGCTTAAGCGAGACTGACCATTTAGCTGAACCCTTTGGTCAGGAGTTTGAGCAAACGTTTTCCCTCCGCCAGCAAGAAGCCGACCAATTTTATCAGCGCATTACGCCCTTTGATCTAAACCCTTCTGTTCGCCAGGTGCAGCGACAGGCCTTTGCCGGGTTGCTCTGGTGCAAGCAATATTATCACTACATTGTAGAAGACTGGCTGCAGGGCGATGGCGCAACTCCTCCCCCCCAACGCAAACGCGGCCGCAATCATGAATGGATTCACTTTTACACCGATGATATTCTTTCCATGTGTGACAAGTGGGAATATCCCTGGTTTGCGGCCTGGGATCTGGCGTTTCACTGTATTCCCCTGGCCATGATCGACCCGGAGTTTGCCAAATATCAACTCGATGTCCTGACGCGGGAATGGTACATGCACCCCAACGGTCAGATTCCTGCCTATGAATGGGCTTTTGGCGATGTTAACCCTCCCGTTCATGCCTGGGCGACCTGGCGAATTTATCAAATTGAACAACAACTCTACGGCAGGGGCGATCGGCAATTTCTGGAACGGGTGTTTCAAAAACTGCTGCTCAACTTTACCTGGTGGGTAAATCGCAAGGATTTAGACGGTAAAAATGTTTTTCAGGGTGGATTTTTGGGCTTAGATAATATTGGCGTATTCGATCGCAGTTCTACGTTGCCCACGGGAGGTCATATTGATCAATCTGATGGCACAAGCTGGATGGGAATGTATTGCCTCAATATGCTAAAAATTGCCCTGGAATTAGCTACAACTAATCCAGTGTATGAAGACATTGCCACCAAGTTCTTTGAACATTTCCTCTATATTGCCGATGCCATGAACCACATCGGGGACACGGAAGCATCGCTGTGGAACCAGGAGGATAGCTTTTACTACGATGTCCTTAACCTCCCCGGCGGTCATCAGATTGAGATGAAAGTGCGATCGATGGTGGGTTTAATTCCTTTGTTTGCAGTCGAAACAATAGAGCCGGAGATTCTGCAGAAGCTACCTAACTTTAAAAAACGGCTGGAATGGTTTATTCAAAACCGTCCTGACCTGCGCCGCAATGTTGCCTGTATGCAAACCCAAGGCACGGGGGCAAGACGATTACTGGCGATCGTTAACCAGGACAAGCTCAGGCAAATTCTGGCCAAAATGCTGGATGAATCTGAATTTTTGAGTGAATATGGCATTCGGGCTTTATCTCGCTTCCATGCCGAACACCCCTATCGCTTTTATGTGGATGGGCAGGAATGCCGGGTCGATTATGAACCTGCCGAATCCAGTAGTGGACTGTTTGGGGGCAATTCTAACTGGCGCGGGCCCATCTGGTTTCCAGTTAACTATCTGCTGATTGAGTCATTACAGAGGTTCCATTCCTATTTGGGGGATGACTTTCAGGTGGAATGCCCAATTGGCTCGGGACAGATGCTCACCCTGGCAGAAGTTACAGCAGAATTATCACGGCGGCTCACCCAGATTTTTCTACCCAATGCTGCGGGCAATCGTCCCGTTTATGGGGGTAGCAGCAAATTTCAAACTGATCCCCACTGGCGAGAGTTCATTCTTTTCTATGAATATTTCCATGGTGATAATGGGGCCGGAATTGGGGCCAGTCACCAGACGGGATGGACAGGATTGGTGGCTGAATTGATCCAGCAATTGGGTGAATCAGCAGCACAATCTGCCCCCCAATCTTCCGTTAGTTCTTCTGTGAGTTCATTTGCGTAAGATACACCCTCAAAACCAGGTAATAAACAAATTGAAATTGGAGAATTTCTATGAGTCTTGCAGGTAAAGTTGCCCTGGTTACAGGGAGCAGTCAGGGGATTGGTCAGGGGATTGTTTTACGCCTTGCTGAAGCTGGGGCCGATGTGGTAATTAACTACCGCTCCCATCCAGAAGGGGCAGAAGAAACCCTGGCTAAAGTACAGGCGATCGGGGGCAAATGCCATCTGGCGGAATGTCCAAAATCCAGGGGGTATACCATTCAGGCGGACCTGGGCAATGTGGCGATGGTGGAGGAATTGATTGCAGAAAGCATTGAGCACTTTGGCAAACTCGATATTCTGGTCAATAATGCTGGGATTGAAAAACATGCGCCTTTCTGGGAGGTGACCGAAGCCGACTACGATGCCGTACTGAATGTCAATTTGAAAGGGGTCTTTTTTGCCACCCAGACCTTTGTCAAGCATTTAATTGCCACCAAACGGACGGGCAGAATTATCAATATCAGTTCCGTCCATGAAGATTTACCCTTCCCCAACTTCGCAGCCTATTGTGTCAGTAAGGGCGGGCTGAAGATGTTGACCCGCAATCTGGCGGTAGAACTGGGCCCCCTGGGGATCACAATTAACAATGTGGCACCGGGAGCGATCGAAACCCCAATCAATACTAAACTGCTCAACGATCCAGAAAAATTATCAGCTTTGCTCAATAACATTCCCCTGGGGCGACTAGGCCAACCTGAGGATGTGGCTTCCCTGGTTGCTTTTCTGGCTTCAGATCAGGCGAGTTACATCACGGGTAGTACCTTCTTTGTCGATGGCGGATTGCTCTGGAATTACCAGGAGCAGTAAGGAAAATGGATGCTCTCCGTCGTCACTATCCCGAATACTTAATGGAGGCAGCCGGACTGGGAATTTTTATGATTGCCGCCGTACTGGTGACAGCCCTGGTTGAGCATCCCTATTCACTATTTCACCAGAGTTTGGCTCCGCTGGATGGGCTGGTGCGACGCTGCCTGATCGGGGTGGCGATGGGTTTAACAGCGATCGGCCTGATTTATTCTCCCTGGGGAAAGCAATCCGGTGCCCATTTAAATCCAGTCGTAACCCTAACATTCTTTCGTCTAAAAAAAATAAAGCCCTGGGATGCCTGCTTTTATATCCTTAGCCAATTTCTCGGTGGTTTGTTGGGAGTAGGGCTGGCGGCAAGTGTACTGGGGGTGGCCATTGCTCATCCTGCAGTCAATTATGCAGTCACCCAACCCGGTTCGGCGGGAGCAGGAATTGCCTGGCTGGCTGAACTGACTATTTCCTTTGGCATGATGCTCATGGTTTTAGTGGTCTCAAATCATCCCAGCCAGGGACGCTATACCGGATTATATGCAGGTGCACTGATTGCAATCTACATTACCCTGGAAGCTCCGCTCTCTGGCATGAGCATGAATCCTGCCCGGACCGTGGCTTCAGCTACCCTTGCCCAATACTGGGTTGATATCTGGGTGTACTTTACAGCTCCTCTAGCGGGCATGTTACTTGCTGCTGAGGTCTATATCCGTTGGCAAGGCAGGAAGGCTGTTCGTTGTGCCAAATTACATCATCACAATCATAAACGCTGTATTTTTAACTGTTCTTATAAATACAGAAAAGGGGATGAGTTCCTATCATTAAGCGACAGATTACCTTACTCGTAGATTAAAACTGCAATGGGGTAAAGCGATGATTACCAATCATTATGACCTGATTATTATTGGCACCGGGGCGGGAGGAGGCACACTAGCCTATCGTCTGGCCGCAAGTGGTAAGAAGATTTTACTGCTGGAGCGGGGACCATTTTTGCCCAGAGAGAAAGACAACTGGGATACCAAGACGGTATTTAATAGCGATCGCTACCACTGCTCCGAGGTCTGGTATGACCAGCACGGCAAGGAACTTCACCCTGGCATGAGCTACTTTGTGGGTGGCAATACCAAGCTCTTTGGTGCTGCATTATTCCGGCTACGAGAAAAGGACTTTGAGAAATACAGCCATCGCGATGGAATTTCCCCGGAATGGCCTCTGAAGTACCGGGATTTTGAACCCTACTATGCTGAAGCTGAACAGCTCTATCAGGTGCATGGTCAGCAGGGGGAAGATCCGACCGAACCCTTCCGCAGCACTGACTTTCCCTATCCTGCCGTCAGTCACGAACCCCGAATTGAAGAGGTTGCTGACATTCTGAGGGCTAAAGGATTGCACCCCTACCATACTCCGGTGGGAATTCGCTTAAATGAGGCCCAGAGGTATCTCAGCCAGTGTATTCGCTGTAATACCTGTGATGGCTATCCCTGTCTGGTGCAGGCTAAATCTGATGCCGAAATTAGTGCTATCCGTCCGGTGCTGGGACAGGAGAATGTGACGCTGTTGACGGAAGCAAAGGTGTTGAAATTGCACACTAGTCCTTCCGGGCGAGAAGTTACCAGTGTAGAGGTAGCCCTGTACGATCGCGAAAACGGGCAGACCCAGGTGCAGCAGTTCTATGGGGATATGGTGGCGATCGCCTGTGGCGCAATCAATTCCTCAGTTTTACTGCTGAAATCCGCCAATGACCAACATCCCCACGGGTTAGCCAACGGCTCCGGGCTGGTGGGACGCAACTTCATGAAGCATGTCCTGGGTTCAATTATTGGGGTCAGCAAAAAGCCCAATCCGACCCAGTTTCAGAAAACCCTATCGATTAATGATTTTTACTGGGGTGAACAGGGCTATGACTATCCGCTGGGACAGATCCAAACCCTGGGCAAAGTTAGTAAAGAAGCGTTAGAAGCCAATGCTGCTGCCTATGCCCCCCTCACCCCGGAACAGGTGGCCAGCCATTCGATCGATTGGTGGTTAACGGTAGAGGATTTACCCGACCCCAACAATCACATTCAGGTGAAAGGCGACAAGATTAGCCTGAACTATAGCGAGAACAATTCTGAAGCCTACGATCGGCTGGAACACCGCTGGATCGAAATCCTCAAATCGATCGAATGCGGTCAGGAAATTTTACCCAACTGTTCATATTTTGCTGGTGCAGGTAAAACCTATACGGGGCGCTTACCCCTGGAGGGAGTCGGTCATCAGGTGGGCACCTGCCGTTTTGGTGAAGATCCGCAAACCTCAGTCCTGGACTTAAACTGCCGCACCCATGAAATTGACAACCTTTACGTCGTTGATGGTAGCTTCTTTTGCTCCAGTGGGGCGGTCAACCCAACCCTGACCATTATCGCCAATGCCCTGCGAGTCGGAGATCACCTGTTACAACGGATGCAATAAGGACTAGAGGTATGAATGCAAGCAAGCCCCAATGGCACAGACTGGGTAACGTGAACCTGCCAACCTTGAGCCAGACCAGGGTGGAACTCCACTATGCCGTTCAGTTTATTGCCGCTGTCGGCGCTGCTCTGGCTGAACCCTTACCCGATGAAAGCCACGTCAGTTTGGAATGGAATGCACAACTAGAAAAATTTGTCGGTGTTCCAATCCGGGCAACGGTTCCATTTCGGGTCGCCCTTGATCCAATTAACTTAGCATCGCTACTACTTAATCAACAGGAAGAAGCGATCGCCATCCTACCGCTGGATCAACAAACCCTAGCCACGGGGCTGGACTGGCACAAAGCCGAAATTACCCGCCTGGGTGCTGATCCGACATCGATCAAACTGCTGACCTATCCTCCCGATTTTCCTGATCACCCGATCGCCCACGGTGCCTGCTTTCAAGCCAATCAAACCGTTAACGAGCGACAAGAACTGAGCCATTATTTTGCCAATACCCAGCAGCTCCTGACCGAAATCGTTGCTTCTACAGAGGATGCGATGCCAATTCGGATCTGGCCCCACCACTTTGATATTGCCACCCTGCTCATGTTACCGGAGCAAAGAGATGGAGAAGCAAGGACAATCGGGATGGGTTTATCACCGGGGGATCAAAGCTATGACCAGCCCTACTGGTATGTCTCTCCCTATCCCTATCCTGAAACTGATCGGCTTCCCCACCTGGATGGCCAGGGTTTTTGGCACACTCAGGGCTGGGTTGGGGCTGTGCTCAAAGCTTCCCAGTTAGTTCCAACAGCCCAGGCCGAACAGGTAGAAACCTTTCTAAAATCTGCCTGGCAAGCCGCTCAAACCCTACTGCAAATGCCAGCCTGAACCAGGCTAAAAAGGAGAAAGATTGTGCCTGATCACTATGACTTAATCATTATTGGTACGGGGGCGGGGGGAGGCACTCTGGCCTATCGGCTAGCTTCCACAGGTAAAAAAATTTTGATTCTGGAACGGGGATCATTTCTACCCAGGGAAAAGGCTAACTGGGATACGGTAGAAGTGGTGCAAAAAGAGCGTTATCACACCACAGATACCTGGCAGGATAAAAATGGGCATGAAATTCATCCGGGAGTCAGTTACTTTGTCGGTGGCAACACAAAGCTTTATGGTGGAGCACTCTTTCGCTGGCGAGAGCAAGATTTTGGACAGGTGATTCATAAAGGTGGAATTTCCCCGGAATGGCCCCTGAAGTATGGGGATTTTGAACCTTACTATACGGAAGCTGAACAGCTCTATCAAGTCCACGGCAGTCATGGGCTTGATCCCACCGCACCCGCTGCCAGTCAAGCCTATCCTTATCCTGCCATTTCCCATGAACCACGAATTCAGGAAATTCATGATGAACTGCAGCAAAAAGGTTTACACCCTTTTTATTTACCCCTGGCTATCAAGCTGAATGAAGTGAATCGTCGCCTCAGTGCCTGTATTCGCTGTAACACCTGTGATGGCTTTCCCTGTCTGGTGGATGCCAAAGCAGACGCGGATATTAACTGTATTCGTCCAGTTGAAAATTCCGATCACATTACATTAATTACAGAAGCGAAAGTTTTGCGTCTGCACACCAGTGCTTCCGGGCGAGAAGTAACGGCTGTGGAAGCAGAAGTAGCTGGCGAATTACGCTTATTTTCTGGCAATATTGTCGTCGTTGCCTGTGGTGCAATTAACTCGGCTGCTTTGCTGTTAAGCTCTGCCAGCGATCGCCACCCCAGCGGTCTGGCCAACTCCTCTGATCAGGTGGGACGCAATTTGATGAAACATCAAAACGGTGCCCTTATTGGTATCAGTAAGAAACCCAATCCCACAATTTTTCAGAAGACGATGGGAATTAATGACTTTTACTGGGGGGAACCTGATTTTGATTATCCAATGGGTCATATCCAGTTGCTGGGTAAGGTAAACGCAGATATGATTGCGATGGAATCTCCCCAAATTGCTGGTCTTTCATTTCAGGAGGAAAATGCTTTTAGAGTGATGGCAAATCACTCCGTAGACTGGTGGTTAACCGCTGAAGATTTACCCGATCCTGACAATCGCGTGCGGGTGCAGGGGAACTCGATTCAGCTTGAATATACGGAGAACAATACGGCAGCTTACGATCGGCTAGTCCATCGCTGGATTGAAGTTTTGAAGTCAATTGACTGCGGCGATCGTATTTTGCCCTGTTCCTTTTATTTTCGCAAAAAGTTACCCTTGCAGGGCGTAGCGCATCAATGTGGAACCTGTCGGTTTGGCGAAGATCCTGCCACTTCAGTACTGGATTTAAATTGCCGCAGCCATGATGTTGAAAATCTCTACGTGGTGGATGGGAGTTTCTTCTGCTCCAGTGCCGCCGTCAACCCAACCCTGACGATCATCGCCAATGCCTTACGAGTGGGCGATCACCTGGCCAAGTTGCTCTGAGGATTAAAACTCCGATGCGAAACCCTGAACGTGCAAAACTCATTCGTTGGTTCCTTGCGGTCAGTACTTTTCTATTCATTCTGGCCCTACAAATTCCATCCGCTCTACCCAATCAGGCTCAAGACCAGGGTCAAAGCACACCAGTCCGAAGCACACCCATTAGCCTGGCTGCAAATCCCTCCCCTGTAACGGCTGTTAACTCCATTGGCATGACCGTTGCAGATATGGATCGGTCGATCGCTTTCTACTCTAACGTTCTGTCCTTTAAGAAAGTTTCGGATGTTGAAGTTTTGGGGACGGAATATGAACAACTCCAGGGTATATTTGGAGTACGGATGCGGGTGGTTAAGATGCAGCTGGGACAGGAAGAGATCGAGCTAACAGAATATATGACTCCCAAAGGTAAACCTTTCCCATTGGAAACCCGCAGTAACGATCACTGGTTTCAGCATATTGCCATTGTGACCCCTGATATGGATAGAGCCTATCAGCATTTGCGGAAATTTAAGGTTCAATATGCATCTACCGCCCCGCAAACCCTCCCGGCCTGGAATAAAGCAGCGGGGGGCATTCGGGCTTTCTATTTCCGTGATCCCGATGGGCATTATCTGGAAGCCATCTCTTTTCCAGCCGACAAAGGTAATGCGAAGTGGCAGCAGCCTACCCGACAATTATTTTTAGGCATTGACCATACTGCGATCGTGGTTTCCAGCACAGACCAAAGCCTGAAATTTTACCGTGATCTTTTGGGCTTCAATGTAACCGGAGAAAGTATTAATTATGGGATTGAACAGGAACATCTCAATAATGTTAAGGGAGCAAGGTTGCACATCACCGGGTTAAAATCCCCAGTCGGTCCAGGGATTGAGTTTCTGGAATACTTACAGCCGCAGGATGGCAAACCTTTTCCGCCGGATGCCCAACCCAATGATCTACTGCACTGGCAAACAACTCTGGTGGTCAAAGATGTGAATACCCTGGCCCAGCAACTGCGAAATTATCAAATTGCCTTTATCTCTGCTAAAGTTGTAACAATGCCTGCAAAAAGTTTGGGCTTTGCCAAAGGCTTGTTAGTTCGAGATCCCGACGGACATGCAATCAGAGTTGTAGAAAAGTAATGTTAAACGACTGATAATGTTAAATGACTGAACTCAATCAGCTGATTACAAAAGTTTTACATAAGCGTGCAGAAGTTGAACCGGGTAGAAGTGTGCTGATCGGTGTCAGTGGCATTGATGGTTCAGGGAAGGGCTATGTTACACAAAAGTTAGTGGCAGGAATCAAGGCCCAAGGGCTGCAGGCGATTGCCATTAACATTGATCCCTGGTTAACGCCCCCAGAGCAGCGGTTTAGTTCCCACCTTCCCGGTGAGCATTTCTACCACCATGCCTTTGTGTTTGAGCAGATCTTTGAACAACTGATCGATCCTCTGCGAACCCATCGATCCATCTATCTGGAAACCACCCTGACCGGCGAATTTGGCATCCCCTTCACCCAAATCTATGATTTCCAGGATGTAGACATCATTGTGCTGGAAGGCATCTTTTTGCTCAAGCGATCGCTGCGGCAGAACTATGATCTGGCTTTCTGGATTGAATGCTCCTTTGAAACCGCTTTAGCACGGGCCCTGCAAAGAAACCAGGAGAATTTACCCGCCGATCAGATCATCCAGAATTATGAGCAAATTTACTTTCCTGCTCAGCGTTTCCATCTGGCGATCGATGATCCGCGTTCAACTGTGGATGGCATTTATCTGAATGATTCAGACTCGATCAGTCCTTTTAGGGAGAAGGTTGATTGATTTCACGCAAAATCTGCAATAAACTATTCGGATTCTGCCGATAAACAAAATTGGTAATTTGCCACTTATCGTTCCGTTTTTGCAGGAGAACCTGGATCGGGACTGGAGAACCAGGCTGGCGTAGACCTGCATAGACATCAATATCGATGATGGCTTTATCCTCCTTTAGTTTGACTGAACGAGCTCTATAACTATAGGTGCGAACCTGGGTGTCAGAGAACGGATCAAAATCAAGCCAGCGTTGTCCATCTTGAGGTTGCTTCTGAAAGGCTTGAATGAGTTGCTGATACAGGACTGGTTCAAACAATCCCTTTTGCTGGAAAATTTTTTGTCGGAGGCGATCCTGATTGCTGACATACCATTGATAGAATCCCTCCACGGTGGCTTGAGGGGTCATCTCAGCTAAAACTGTGGGGTTTGGTAGGATGATACCCGCCAACAGTAAGCCAGTGAGAAGTAATTGTTTTGGCAGGTGGTTCGGTCTAGTCATATCTTGATATTCCCCCAAAGTCTGTGGGGTGGATATACTCCGTTCGTTCTGGTTAATTGCCTAACTGTAGTTTTGCCATCCATACACTATCGTCTAAAGTAAACTAAGATTTTTAAAATTTGCCGCCATTTAAAAATATGTTAATAATGTTAGGTAATTTGTTAATATTTTTAACCCTTTATATCTATTTTCTGCCTAAAAGCTCACTCTATTAATGGGGGAGATTTTCGCTCAAATCAAAGCTACAGCCACGGACAGAACTCTGGTTCCTTTCCTCAGCATTAGTCATGCCTCTATGTCTCAGTATTTACCCGCTCTGGATGAGGTTATTGATCGCTCTCCCTTAACAGCGCCTCCAGAGACCCCTGTGAGGGTGGCGATCGCTCAGCTCCATCAGTGCTCGGCCAGTTGTGTGCTGGTGGTCGAAGCTACAAAAGTGGTGGGCATCTTTACTCGTGGTAATGTTCTCAAGCTGATGGCTGCGGGGGTTGATCTGGCCCAGACGAACCTGAAAACAGGCATGACCAGCCCTGTGATCGGCCTCAGGTTGTCTCCTGACCAGACCGTGATCACGGCTTTTTCCCTCATGCAGCAGCACCAAATCCGCCACTTACCGATCCTCGACGATCGCGGGCAACTGCTAGGTTTAGTCACTCAAGATGTCTTAATTCGGGTGCTCGATCCAGTCAACCTGGTGGAGACTCAAGTATCCCAGGGAGCTGCAGCCCTTCAGATCTTCCGCTCAATAAAATCATCTCCGGCGGAAAATGAACCTGTTCAGGGTAGCTGCGAAGCCCTCGTTTCCCCACAAACTCCAGAGAACCCCTGGAAAGAGTTATTCGATCATGCTTTGGATGCCATTTTAATTGCGGACAATCAGGGCTGTTATTTAGACGCAAATCCAGCTGCCTGCAAGTTGTTTGGTTTACCCAGGGCAGAATTGCTCGGTTCCAGCATTGCCAACTTTGCTAATCCAGAATTAGATGTTAAGCCAATCTGGCAACAGTTTTTGCAACAAAGGCAGATGTCGGGGGAATTTAGCCTGCACCGTCCTGATGGCACGATTCGGGAAACGGAATTTGCGGCAATTGCGAACTTTATTCCCGGTTGCCATCTTTCAATTGTGCGGGATATTAGTGATCGCAAACAGCTTGAACGGTCTCTACAAGCTTCTGAAAGGAAAGTCAGTCGGATTCTGGATAGCGAAATTGCCGCATTTGTCAGTTTTCGTATCTTTACCGATCGACATTGGGAATATGAATACCACTCAGCGGGTTATGAAAAGCTATTTGGCTACAGTCGTGAAGAATTATCAGCCAATCCAAACCTCTGGTGGTCACGGGTTTTCCCAGCAGATCGAGAGACAGTTCTTATTCCCCTGTTTGAGGCATTATTCACCAAAACGAACTTGACCGCTGAGTATCGCTTCTATCACAAAGATGGTGCTGTTCGATGGATTTCCAGTACCTATGCCTCTGAACAGATTGAGCCGGACTGCTGGAGGATCACCGCCCTCAGCCAGGAAATTACCGAACGCAAACAGGCAGAGATGGCCCTCAGTCAAAGTGAAGAACGTTTCCGCATCAGTCAGGATCTTTCCCTCGATCCCTTTACGATTCTGGAAAGTGTTCGCAATGAAGCTGGGGTGATCATTGATTTTGTCTGGACCTACGCCAATCCTAAAGCTGCTGCAGTTCTGATGCGATCGGTGGATGAACTGATGGGCCAGCGATTACTGGACGTATTACCTGGAAACCAGACAGATAGTGAATTGTTTGAACGTTATGTGCGCGTTGTCGAAACTGGAGAATCCCATGACCTTGAAATTCCCTATAACAGCGATGGCATCACGGGCTGGTTTCGCAACATGGCCGTCAAGTTAAAAGATGGCGTTGCCATTTCCTTTAGTGATATTACTGAGCGCAAGCAAGCGGAAGCCAGGTTGAAAACTGCTTTAAAAGAAAAAGTTTTATTATTAAAAGAAACTCATCACCGCCTTAAAAACAATCTCGAAATTGTTGCAAGTTTGCTGACGCTCCAAGCGGATCAAACAGAAAATGCCGATGCCCGCAGCATTTTACAAGAGAGCCAGGAGCGCATCTATGCGATTGCCCTTGTGCATGAACATTTGTACAAATCCACCAATCTTTCTCAGGTTGACTTCAGCACCTATGCCCGGGATCTGGTGGAGAATATTTTTATCACCTGGGGTAACGCTAACCTCCATCTTCATCTTTCTATGGAACCCATTATCCTCAACCTGGAAACGGCTCTTCCTTGCGGGTTGTTGTTGAATGAACTGGTTAGCAATGCCTTAAAACATGGTTTTCCCAATCAGGCGGTGGGGGACATTTGGGTGCAGTTTAAGCAGGTGGGGGATAGCTTTCTGCTGTTGGTCAAGGACAATGGTATTGGCTTCCCCCCAGACCTGAACTTTCGCCAAACCGAATCTTTGGGAATGCAACTGGTCTGCGATCTGACTCAGCAGCTCAATGGCACTTTCTCGATCAAACCGCTAGAAGAAAATACCACTGCTCTTCAACCCGGGACCTGCTGCCAACTCTATTTTCGGGAACTGAACTACTCCAAAAGGCTATAACCCGCTCCATTGGGCGATCCAGGATCTGTGCTCAACCATAAATCACATTTATTCGCCTGATCTGAGATTGAGTGCTCCGATTTCCCAGGCTAAACGGGCATTCTTGATGTTGGCGATTCCAGGCAAATTCTCATCTTGTTCTCAGAACTTATGCGGAACGATCGCCCATACTGGTAATCAGCCAGCGTTAACTGAATGGATGCTCTCCACTGGCCATTCCTATGAAAAAACGATACTTTTTACAAGCAGGAACCACAATGATCGTTACAGCCTGGTTATCTCAATATCTAGGCCGTCCTTCTGCAGATCAGGCCGTGGCAAAGGGCCAGTTTGAAGTCAATAAAACCGAGGCTGAATGGCGTAAAATCCTCACTCCTGCTCAATTCTATGTGCTCCGCCAACACGGGACTGAGAGACCCTTTAGTAGCCCGTTGGATAAGCAATATGGCAAAGGCACCTATATCTGTGCAGGTTGTGCGCTTCCCCTGTTCAAATCAGAAACCAAATTTAACAGTGGTACGGGCTGGCCCAGTTTTTATGCCGTCATTCCACGGGCGATCGGTACTTCAGTGGATAAATCCCTGCTCATGACCCGCATCGAAGTCCATTGTCGTCGGTGTGGGGGACATCTCGGTCATGTCTTTGATGATGGCCCACCCCCAACCGGAAAACGGTTTTGTATGAACGGTGTAGCGCTCAAGTTTATCCCCAGCTAAGCAAGCCAGGCTTCTCTGTCCCCTCAGTTTGGGATACAGCGTTTTCCACTCGGATAAGGCACATCAGAAGCTCTAGCTAATAGGCGTTTCAGTGCCAAGTATGTGTTTTACGATCTCGGAAAACGCTGTAGATGGAGTCAGATGCTTTTTGGCCCAAGCCTGCTGCAAGAGGGTTTGAACTCAGCCTCCCCTACTGATAAAAGTGAGCGGCTTTGAGCATGTGATAGGTAATCAGCAACTGGGTTAAGGCCAGGGGGTAGCTCTGCAGGGTTTCTCCCGTTGTTCCCACCACTTTGCCAATTCCCGGACTACCATCCAGGGTGCAGAATTTGCCCAGGTAAGGAATTTCGTTGCACAGCATCCGTTCTAATTCCCGCACCTGCTCCGCTGTGGCATGGCCATCCACCTCCAGCACATCCACAGGCTTGCCCATGTCCCGATCGAGGCCCAGGCGCACCGCTGAAGCCAATTGACCATCACCGGGGGGTTGAACAATCGAAATTAAATCGGGGTGGGGAATGGTTGGACGCAGCACCAGGCGAACATTCAGCAGGAGATCATCTTGGTTGCCGTTGCCACCGGGGTAAAAGGAGACCACCACATCTGCCCATTGCCGCTGGGGACGAATAAAGGCATCGGAATCCGGTTCCCGTTTTTGCATTTCCTGGCAAACCTGCTCTTCGCTATAGCCCCGTTTGCGCGTATCTCGCTTGATTTTCCATTGCATTCGCAGGTTTTCCGGGGGAGCCAGATAAACCCTGACATCGTAGCAATCCCGCATTCCCCGTGTCGAATAGCCCAGTAAGCCTTCAACGATGACAAATTGGTTCGGTTTGATGTACTCGGGCGGATCAAATGAGCCGGTGCTGTGGTTATAGATCGGCTTCAAAATCGGTTGCCCGGTGCGGAGTAAGCTCAGGTGTTGCTGCATGATATCCAGGTGGTTGCAGTCCGGGTGAAGAGCTGTGATGCCCAATTCAGCCCGCTGGCGGCGATCGTAACGGTGGTAATCATCCGTACAAATCACGGTCACATTCTCTTCGCCCAATACCTGAGCAATGCCACGGGTAAGGGTGGTTTTTCCAGCGGCACTATCACCGACAATACCGAGCATAATGGGGCGTTGAGACATAGCTGCTCCTGCGAGTTAAGAACGGACTAAGAGAAGCGGATTGGCCCCTCATTATTAACGGCAACTCGCGGGATGGCAAGAGGGCGGACAGATTTGATAGATTTCTTCAATATTATCGATTGACCGATCGAGGGGTTACCGATCGCCCCCTTAGCCGCAGCGATCGCCCAAGCTGCCTTCCGATCCTGAGTGAGTCATGGTTTGGCTGCAACCTAACCATTGATTCCGATTAACCCGGTTTCTGGCATGGAGTTTCCCCGCTCTGAACGGCCTTATTTTATCGATTTGATCTTAATTATTTTCTCAGCCTGTATTCAGGATGACATGGCTTAAAGCGAAATTAAAGAGCTCGAGAAAATGGGGATGCTATCATGCTTGCGGAGGGAAAATTAACTATTCATCCTGGTAAAAAAGGCCGTGATTAGCCAACTTATTGATAACCGCTATCAAATCTTACGATTACTGGGAACGGGAGGGTTTGGGCAGACTTACCTGGCCCAGGATCTGGGGCGAGCCAGTAAACCCCTCTGCATTATTAAACATCTTAAGCCTGCCAGTCATAACCCCGGATTTTTAGAACAACTGGAGCAGCTCTATAACCGTCAGGTTGAAATTTTGGGCAAATTGGGAATTTACGATCGCCTGCCCACTTTAGTTGCCCATTTTCGGGAAGAGCAAGACTTTTTTCTCGTCCATGATTTTATTGAAGGTCATACCCTGGACAATGAACTTCGTCCCCAGGTGGTCTGGCAGGAATTCCAGGTCACAGACTTTTTGAAAGAAATGCTGGTGATTCTCAATTTTGTCCACGGGCAGGGAGTGGTCCACGGCGATATTCAAGCTGAAAATATTATTCGTCGCTATCGGGATAGCAAACTGACGCTGGTTGATTTTGTCACCATCAGGCAGGAACAAGTTCAGATGCAGTCTGAGGCGGGGCAGATTTTTCTGACGATCGCTGTCAGCACACCCGGCTACAAGAATGAAGGGGAAGAACTGCAGCCTCAATTTAGTAGTGATATCTTTAACCTGGGTTTAGTGGCCATTCGTTCCCTCACCGGCATGGCGATCGACCAGTTACCCCGTCACCCTGATAGTGGCGAAATCCTGTGGGAACCGCAATCCAGCATCAGTCTGGAACTGGAGCACTTTATCAATACCATGGTGCAACCCCAGCCCGGAGCGCGCTATCAATCAGCGGCGGAAGCTCTGCGGGTACTACAGCGGTTAACGGAGTTCCACGATCTTCCTGCCCCAAGTAGTGCTGAAACCTTTGTCCAGACTGAAACGGAACTGGTTCCCCCCGCAGCCCCCAGCAGTGACTCCATGTTTGGAGCTTTGTTGGAAAAAGAACAGTTGCAGCAAATTGAACCCCTGCTCTCCCCCCAATCCAAAGCCAGCTCAGACAAAAGTGCCAGCGAAACGGCCCTCCCCCTGCAGCAACCACTGGTCTTAGGAGGGTTGGCCCTGGCCCTTGGTTTGCTTGTGTATCTGGGGTTTGCGCTGTTCCGCCCCCCTCAGCAAGACTGGCAAAAAGTCCTGGATCAGGCTCAGGCTGAGCGATCGCAAAAGAAGTATACAGAGTGTATCCAATTGGCAGACACCATTCCTCCAGAGCAGCAACTTTACAATCAGGCTCAAAGCGTAGCCATGAATTGTCAGCTAGACCCGGCTCAAGATCTGGCCCGTGTGGGTAAATTGTCTGAGGCGATCGCCTTACTGGGCAGAATTCCGGCGGGGCAACGGGGCTATCAGCAGGCACAGCAACTGATGGGGCAATGGTCAGATTCCCTCCTGGTTGAGGCGGCGGAACAATACCGCAGGGGAGATTTAAACATTGCTCTGGCCACCCTGCAACAAATTCCAGCCAGCAGTCCAGTCAGCAAACAGGCGCAGGAAGCAACCGCCAGCTGGCAACAGGAATCCCAGACCAACAATCAATATCTTGTCCAGGCCCGAGCCGCTCTGGATGGACGTAAATGGCAAGAGGCCATTGACCTGGTGGATAACGTTAAACTCCTGGGTCAAAAGGTTCCCCGGGATTCCGCTTACTGGAAACAAACGATCGAGCCAATTGTCCAGAACGCCGAAACCGAACTACAAAAGGCTAATTCTGAAACTTCCTCCCCCAGTCCCAGCCCCGTGCTATCCCCTGCTAGTGCCAGTCCCAGCCCCAATCTATCCCCTGCCAGTGCCAGTCCCAGCCCCAATCTATCCCCTGCCAGCGCCAGTCCTGAGGCATCGCCCTCTCCTGCACAACCTTAAAAGGCTGAGAACCGCGCCCCATTCACCCTACAGTTCCCCGGCGATTTTGTTGCTGCTGAGCTGATAGGGTTTCCCAGGCTGGTGTATTTTGTTACCGTTGGGTGCTTGCAGGGGATGCCATCTGGACGAACTGAATCCCCTGTTGTTCAAATTCCTGCTTCAGTTCCAGGTTGATGGCTTGTTGGATGTCCATGAACCGTCTATAGTCATTGCCCTGGACAAAATAGACAACTTCAAAGTTGAGCCCGGTATCGCTGTAGCGGCTGAAGTGAGCGCGATCGAAGCGTGTATGCTCCATGGGTTCAATAATGTGGCGAATCAGCTCCGGGATAGTTTTTAACTGCTCCAGGGGCGTTTGATAAGTAACCCCAAACTGAAAGACAACCCGACGGTGCTCCATCCGTTTATAGTTGTGGACTTGCCCACTGGTCAGGTCTTTGTTAGCGATAATGACTTCCTCTCCACTCACACTTTGAATTCGAGTCGTTTTGATCCCCACATGTTTGACGGTGCCCATCAGGTTACCCATTTGAATCACATCTCCCAGTTCAAAGGGGCGATCGACCAGAATGGCAAAATAGCTAAATAGATCAACCAACAACCCCTGAGAGGCCAGCGCAATGGCCACACCCCCAATTCCCAGCCCCGCCAGCATGGCCGATACATTAAACCCCAGGTTATCCAGGACAAAAATGACCCCCAGGGACCAGACAACCGTGCGGAGGGCCGGAATCAAGGCATGGGCAATTTTCTCTAAATTCTCTCCATCATCCCGACGGCGATAGTAGAATTGCAGACCCTTTTCACAAAGAGTAACGAGCAGCCGAACCGCAATGACTGTGCTGGCGATCAATAGCAATCCATTAATCAGCTGTTTGAGGATGGGGGGATGCAGGGATAAGTTGTCCAGACCCAGGTAGACAACACCCAGGTATAGGAAGGGGATCAAGGCTCGCTCCAGCAATTGCAGAACCGTATCATCCCAACTGGAAGCGGTCTGTCTGGCCCAATACTTTAAGCGTTTGTGTAAGAGCCGTTGGAAGAGGCGGATGGCAATGATGCCCAGGGCCATGATGCTAAAGGCAATCAGGTAGTCAGCAATGCTGTTATGAAGAACCTCAAGCTTGAAGAAATGAATCATGGGCTGAAGACCTCCTTCTCGTTCCTGATCCCTGACTGCACTCGCCAGAGACTGGCATAAGCGCCGTTCAGTTCCATTAGTGCGTTATGAGTGCCCTGTTCGATGATCCTGCCCTGGTCAATCACGTAGATACAATCAGCGTGGCGAATGGTGGAGAGGCGGTGGGCGATCGCAATGGTGGTGCGATTCTGGGTAATCTGGGCTAAGGATTGTTGAATTGCGGCTTCCGTTTCATTATCCACAGCGGAGGTGGCTTCATCCAGAATTAAAATTGGCGGGTCTTTGAGAATGGCTCGGGCGATCGCCAGGCGTTGGCGTTGTCCTCCAGAGAGCTTTTGTCCCCGTTCTCCCACGATCGTCTCATAACCTTGGGGTAGCTGTTCAATAAACTCATGGGCTTCCGCTAGCTTGGCAGCCTGAATGATCTGCTCATCAGTGGCATCAAAGCTACCATAGCGAATGTTTTCTGCTACTGTGCCGTGAAATAAAAATACATCCTGACTCACCCAGCCCATGCAATGGCGCAAGTCTGATAACCTGAGTTCGCGGATATCGGTGCCATCAATGAGAATGCACCCACTCTGGACTTCATAAAAGCGTAATAGAAGTTTGACCAAGGTACTTTTTCCCGACCCGGTTGCGCCAACAATTCCGATCGTTTTTCCGGCTGGAATTTGCAGCGAAAGGTTTTGCAGAATCGGTTGGCGGTCCCGGTAGCCAAAACTCACCTGTTGAAAGCGCACCTCTCCCTGCACCTGCTTGCGCGGCAGTGGCAGATTGCCTGTGGGAATGGCGATCGGTGTGTTGAGTAACCCCATGACCCGATTGATTGAAGCCATTGCCCGCTGATATTCATCCATCAGTTCACTGAGGCTGGCAAAGGGCCACAGCAACATCTGGACAATGAACACCATGAAACTGTAGGTGCCTGCCGTGAGTTGATCGTTGAGAACCGCAATACCACCAAACAGTAGGGTAGCAATGAACCCAGCCACCACACCAAACCGGATCACGGGAAAAAATGCCGCCGAAAGGGCGATCGCTTTCCGATTACTGCGGCGATAGGCTTCACTTTCTGCCCCTACCCGATCGCGCTCGTATCGTTCAGCTGTGAAACTTTTGATGGTGGCAATTCCCGTTAAATTATTCGTTAACCGTGTGCTGATCAGTCCACTCTTTTCCCTCACCTCTTCGTAACGGGGGGCGAGGCGTTTTTGAAAGGCAATCGTGCCCCAGACAATGATGGGAATGGGAAGCATGGCGAGGGGAGCCACCCCAGGGGCGATCGCAATAAATGCACTCCCCACCGCTAGAACCGTTGTCAGAAACTGTAGAATTTCGGCTGCACCAGAGTTAAGAAACCGCTCCAACTGATTGATGTCGTCATTCAAAACTGACAGCAGGAACCCGGTACTGCGTTCTTCAAAATAGCTCAGCTCCAGTTCTTGTAGATGGCTGTATGCCTCTAAACGCAGTTCATGTTGCAGTGTTTGTGCCAGGTTGCGCCACTGGCGATCGTATAAAAACTCAGTTAGAGACTCTAGTCCCCAGACGATGAATGTCAAGAATGACAGCACCACAAGCTGATAGACAGGATTGGTCACTCCAAAACTGGCCATAAACGAGTCTTCTCGCACCACCACAATATCCACTGCTATGCCAATTAAAAAGGCTGGAGCCAGGTCAAAGAGTTTATTGAAGACTGTACAAATCGATGCAAACCAGACTTGCGATCGATAGCCCCTGGCATGGCGGAAGAGTCGTAGAAGTGGATGCACAATAGATTCTCTATCAGGTTGTATGAGAACAAGGACCAATTTAGTGTAAGCAGGTAAGCTGTACGGTGTCTATCCTAAAAATGACAAGAGATCCCCATGGGGGCAATGAAAATTATACGGCTAAGGTCGATTCGTCAAACCTTACTCAGTTCGTTCTGCTAGAGCCAAGTTTGGTAAAAAGCACCCTTTTCAACCCCTCTGGGCCTGTTGCTCATTCCCAGATTCCCAGTCCTGATCACCTGCTGTAGACGGGTTAACGAGGTATTTCTCAAGGTCATCTAATATTTTATTGGCTCCTGATATACCACCGGAGCGCCAATTTTCTTGACTGACGATATAGGCTCTATTACTTTTTACTGCCTTGAGACTACTAAATATAGGATGCCGAAAATAAAAGTTTGATGTTATTCCGTCAACATCAACAATAAACACAATATCAGTATTATATTCATCAATGGTTTCAATGCTGAGATTCCACTTGTCATGAGGTACAAATTTATAACTTATACCAATATCATCCAGGACGTGTGAAATTGGATAAATTCCCTTAGAAATTGTCCAAATATAACCTTCGCCGTAAAAAATCACAGAAAGTTTCGTTGACTGTACCTGACTTCCTAGTTGATGTCTTAATTCTTCAACTCGTTTTTGATATTGACTTAAGACTGTCTCTGCTTTTGTTTCTTGACCAATTATTTTGGCAACATATCGAAGATTTTCTTTAAAGAAAGGTGTGTTTTCCCAATCTAGAGTTGGCATATCATCCTCAGTAGGTATTGAAACAGTAGGTGCGATCGTCGATAACAACTTATATTTTTGCTCTGCATTGCTGTAATCTGTTGTTAAAATTAAGTCGGGTTTAAGCAGCAAAATTTTTTCGAGTGAAGGCTGACTTGCGTCTCCAACATTCTTTATCCCTTCAACTTCATCGAAAGATACACCTAGAAGAGATTCTTCTCCTTTCCCGTTATAAGATGCAAAGCCGATAGGCTTAATGCCGAGAGCTATCAGGGGATCGAGGGTAGTCTGAGGATTTAATGCAATAATGCGCTGTGGTTTGAGTGGAACACAGGTTTTGCCAAATTTATGGTGAATTATTCGACAATCGACACTAGGTCTCCTTGAGACATGGAAATTTTGGATAACAGGTTGGTAACAAGTTGTAATAAAGAAGAAGGAAAAAGCCATCAGAAAAAATGGCTTGATTAGACGATATGATCGTTTTGTGGTCACGTATATTTTAAGATTGAAGTTAAAATGTCCAACTAATCGAGCCAATAATCGTAAATGGCGAACCTCTCTGAATAAAGGCTCTACCAAAAGAATAGCTGCCATAGTCTATATCAAACAGGTTACGGACGTTAATTGCTGCATTAAATCTATCTCGACGGTGGTAAAGTGCTGCATCAGTACGTAAATAGCTGGGTAGTGAAAATGAATTTGCGAGATCGCCCTGTCTCTCACCGATATAAAACAATCCGAAGCCAAACCCTAAACCTTTTAAATTCCCTTTCTGAATCACATAAGTTGTCCAAAGGCTAGCTTGATTAAATGGCACATTGTCCAATTGATTGCCAACAGGAGTAGCATTATCTTTGGTGACTTCTGCATCGGTGTAAGCATAGGAAGCAATGATTTTCCAGCCTGGCAAAATCTCACCAGTTATATCTAGTTCGATGCCCTGGCTGCGTGCTTCCCCGGTTTGAATAGAAAAACCAGGGTTGTTAGGATCAGGCGTAAGGATATTGGTGCGGGTAATATGATAGGCAGCTAAATTTGCCAATAACTTACCGTTTAATAAATATGCTCTAGTGCCAATTTCGTACTGAGTCCCTATGGAAGGTTCAAAAGTTCCACCATCTGGATTGACACTGAATCCACTAATTGGAATGAAAGAGGTAGTGTAGCTTGCATAAAGAGAAACTGGGTAAATGGGTTGGTATACTAGACCAATGCGAGGACTGAAAGCTCCATCATTACGGACAGGTTGATCAGTATTATCTCTCTGGATTTCAAGTTCAGACGTTATCCAATCATAGCGACCACCAATCAGGAGCTTAAAATTGTCTGTAAAAACAATTTGATCTTGAATATAGACACCATAGCTCCTAACTGAATCATCAAATGCAAAACCTGGGAAAAATTCAGGTCGTGGTATGTTGTAGTTAGGGTCGAGAATATCCAAATCGGGCATTGTAGCATTATCAGCCCGATACCTTTCGTAAAAATAGTTGAAATCAAAGCCTGCTAAAACTTGGTGTGAAACTGATCCAGTATTAAACGTTCCCAGTAAGTCGATTTGTCCAAAGTAGTTATTTACAGAAGCATTAGATTTTTCAACAAACGGGTCTGTCAAAATACGGTCATCAATGAGTTGATTAAAAATGTTACGATTCAAAGTCCTATCATTCAAAACAATTGCAAGATTGCTACGAAGCAGGAGGTTTTCACTAAATTTATGATTTAGAAGCGCATTAATTCTCTGAGTTGTGATCTCTGATAAAGCTAAATCAGGATAGGAAGGATAAAGATTTCGTGGGGGTAAGCTACCATCACTGAGTAGCGGAACTTCAAAATTTGGATTGTCAGCGAAATATCTAACGTACTCGTAGGAGAGATTCAGGTTTGTTCGATTTCCTATTCTCCATGTGATTGAGGGCGCAATGGTAGTCGTGTTAGAGCTGACAAAATCCTGATAACTGCCAGCATCCTGATAGCTCGCAATCAATCGATATAGCAGAGAGTCATCAGCAGTTAATGGCCCTGAAAAATCAATAGTAGGTTGATAAAAGTTATAATTTCCTATGTCAAGTTCTAAATTGTAATAGGGTTCGTCAAGGGGCTGCCGAGTAATAGTATTAATCACTCCACCTGGTTCCTGAGCGCCATACAGAACTGAGGCTGGACCTTTAAGCACTTCTATTCGCTCAATTGTGGGCACAGATGTTATAGAGTAATAATCATAATCTCGAAAACCATTTCTTAACCTGCCCGAAGTAAATGAAGTAAATCCCCGAATGATGTTAGTTCCCCCTGGCGCACCATAGTTGTTTGAACCATCCAATACACCACTCACTGTTTCTACTGCTTCAGTCACACTTTGCACATTACGATCCTCTATGACTTGTCGTGGCACGACTTGAATCGACTGAGGAATATCACGCAATGGTGTATCTGTCCGCGTTGCTGTACTTGCATCTGGTACCAAATATCTTCCCTGCCCTTCCCCCATCACCACAAGTTCCATATCCGCTTCATTCCCTTTTGGATTGAGGTTGTAGGCAAAGGCTCCGGTTTTCAGCGTCACCTCTTGTTGGGGCAGGGTATTGGTTCCGGTGACAATGAGGCGAATGTCACTAACAGCTTGTTGCACCACCTGCACGCTAGCAATCTCTGCAGTGGGATTTTCTACTGTGAATACCTGACCACCGGGCAGGGCCAGCACCGCCTTGGGAATGTCAGCAATCAGGCTATTGCCCTCAGTGCGAAATCTAGTTGCATCAACTTGTAAAACTTTGCCCTCGGCTGTTTCCAGGACGATTTCCAATCCTGTACCCGTGGGGTTGAGCGTGATCTTAGTAACCCGAACTGTTGCCGCTTCAATTTGAGTAACCCACTCTTTAATCGTTGTCGCGGTTGGTTTCAGGTCATTGAGGTTGGGAACATTGGTTATGAGTTGAGGTGCTGTATTGCCCCCCACTGTTTCTACCGGGATGGGGATGAGGCTAGGGCGATCGCCAGCGCTTTGCTCAGAAATAGCCTGGGCTAAAGTAGAACCCTGGGCTGGAAACCCCCATCCACTCACCCAGCTACCTGCTAAAGCAACTACCAACGCCAACTGCACTGACCCAGTCCCCTGCCACACTTGCATCTCACTCCTCACACCCAAAAAATGGCTTATTGCAAACTATTCTTGATAGCCAATAAAAAGGAGTGTAGAGAATGAGATAGGAGTGTGTCTGCTCAAAAATCGACAATCAGGATTTCAGTCCAACCTTTTTTCCTGCCAGGCATTGGCTGGGCGAAATCCCAAAGCGTCGCTTGAACGCCACCGCAAAATGCCCCATATTTTCGTAGCCCACCCGTGTTGCCACTTCCGTTACTGTCCATTCCCCCTGACGCAACAACTGCTCTGCCCATTCCAGGCGTTGTTGGATCAGGTAGCCGATGACTGTGGTGCCGAATACATTGCGAAAGCCGCGTTGCAAGGTGCGATCGCTGACTCCCACCTGTTGAGCCAGGTCAAACAGTGCAGGCGGATTCTCCAGTCGAGATGCTAATATTTCTCTAGCATGATAAATACGGGCGATCGTATCTGGCTTGCGTCCTGGTGGCGGCTGACATAGCATTTGATCGGCGAGAATGGGCTGAATTTGCAATGCCAGCAATTCAAACACTTTTTCCTGAAGATAGAGCCGCCGAGCAGTGCCACAAAATGGTGCTGTCCAGATCTGTTGCGCGACTCGCCGTATCTCCGTGGTCACAGCAGGAAAGAAGGTAATCTTCCAGTCATTCTGCTTCAGAAGCAGTTTTACCAGGGAAGTGTTTTCCCCTGCTGCCCCTGATAGAAAATTCTCAACCACGTCTGGCAGTAGATGAATATTAATAAGGACAATTCGCTGCGATCGCTCATAATACTCTGTGTAGGAAGGTGAAATACCGCTGCCAGAGAAGTAGCTTCGCGCACCTCCAAGTGTTGGGTATAAATTTTCAATCTGGATTAGACCCGATAACAAGACGCAGATTTGTACGTCATGGCTATGAGCAGGTGCTTTGATCGCCCAACCATGGCTAAGATCCCAATCAGACACGTCAAGCAACACTCCTGGACATAACTCCATGACGCGTTGATAGCCCTGTCCCAACCGTTCTGGCAATCCGAAAATTACCTCAAAGTCATCGAGGATCAAATTGGGACAACGGGGCTTAGGGGCCTGCAGTTGCCATTCATCCCAGTCTGATTCATTTAAGGTGAGCGTCATAGGGTGCTTGAGTTGATTGTGCCAATTGACTTAGTTGATAATTAATTGCAATAATACTATCATGTCTTTCCAGTGCCCAGCCCATATCGCTCCTAAACAAGGAAATCCTGACCTATGCGTCTTCAAGAATCAACTGCTGAGCTAAAAGGTATTGCAGAAACCTTGATGATTACCCTCTATGCTCGTGCCATTGAAACTCAGCGTCCAGACCCAATTTTGAACGATCGCAAAGCTGTCGAAATTGCAGAAAGCTTGGATTATGATTTCAGCAAATACGAGAAAGGTTGGGCATCGCAGCTTGGCTGTGTGATTCGAGCAAGAAAATACGATCACATCATTCAGAACTTTCTCGAAACCCATCCCAGTGCTGGGATTGTGAATTTGGGAGCAGGGTTGTGTACCCGATTCTCGCGGATAGATAACGGTGAAGTGCATTGGTACGAAGTGGACTTTCCAGAGGTAATTGCCCTGCGACGCAAGTTTTTTCAGGAGAGCAATCGATATCACTTCATTGCCAAATCAATTCTGGACTTCACTTGGATGGATGCTATTCAACGTCAGCCCAATCAGCCGATAATGATCATCTACGAAGGCGTATCTATGTATCTGTCAGAAGCCGAGAATAAAGCCTTGTTAGAGCAAATCATGGCTCGTTTTAAACCTGTGGAAGTTTTTTTTGATGTCTTGAACGTTAACCGGGCTCGAAGTACAAAACAGCATGATACTGTCTCAAAAACCAGTGCAGAATTTAAGTGGGGAATTGATGATTCGCATGAATTAGAAACCTGGAGTCCGAGTTTGCGACTGAAGCAGGAAGAATTCTACCTCAGTCAGTTTCTGGACTATCCACAACGGTTGCCTTTACCTTGGCGCACGGTTGCCCAACTGTTGCCGTGGATTCCGCTAGCACTTTTCAAAAACTCCGGTCGAATTGTGGGACTCCAGATTTGACATTCTTTGTTGATTCAGTGTGATTCAGTAGAAAAGCAGGGGTCTAAAGAAGGACAAGCTGTTAGCTCGGTAAAATGGGAGCAGTAGATCTGCAAGTTGTAAGTGGACGGTAGAACAATGACTCCTAAAGAGGAATTAATTCAAGCTATTGAGCGATCACCTAACGAGGTAATTTGGGCACTGCTAGAAATCTTAAAAATATTGCAGCGACAACTACCCCTGACAGACGTACAACTCGCTCAACAAGAGGCAGAATTACAATTTCTCCATCCTAACTCTCGGCAGATAACGAAACCGGAGAACTTGGCGGCTAGCTTAATTGGGATTGCAAAGACCGATACAGCACCTCCCACCGATGAAGAAGTAAAAGCAATACTAGATGAGCGATTGGTGCAGAAATATTTATAATGCATGTCTTATTTGATACCAATATTTTGTTGGATGCCGTGTTAGCGCGTGATCCTTTTCTAGCTGATGCTGCTTTTTTGCTGGAAGCAGTGAATTCTGGGCGGATTGAAGGATTTCTGTCGGCAACCACGATCACAGATGTGCATTATTTAGTCAAAAGACAGACCAAAAGCAATGAGACTGCAATGATAGCTGTGACTCAAATCATGAGGCTGATGGAGGTCCGCATGGTGGATCGCAAGGTATTGGAGCAGGCTGTTGCATTTGGGTTTGGTGATTTTGAAGACGGTGTACAGGTGGCATGTGCAATTGTGCTTGGGTTAGAGGCAATTGTTACCCGTGATGTAGATGGATTTACGGGATCACCAGTCATGGTTCTTTCACCTAAAGAACTGAAAAATCGTATTATGTTATGAGGTATTTGATGTTTCCCCTCTCCCCCATCCTCCTTAACTTTTACCTTTTAACTTCCCCCTCCCTCCTGCCTGACGAGGTATTTTTCGATGTCATCAAGGATAGCATTCAACCATAGTGGTACGACAACTTCGCTGATCGCCCATATCATCCGCTCGACTGCTGCAATGGTGAGATCGCTAACTCCCCCATCTCCCCTCTACTCTCTACTCCCCCCTTCTAATGTGTTGACGAGGTATTTTTCGAGATCATTAAGCACTTCATTAGCGGCTAAAATATTCAGTCCACGCCAAACAGAGAAATCAACTAGATGCACCTGATTGTTCTGTACTGCCTTGAGCTTTGACCACAGGGGTCTTTGTTGAAGCCAGTTAATCACAGTATGATCGTCTTTTCGTAGAGGTGCAATAAAAAGAGCATCGCTATCCATTTCTGATAGAAGCTCTTCGGAAATTACAAGGTCATTATCACCTGATTCTTCAAAGACTGGGTTCAACACTCCAATATCATTCAAAATATTACCCGCAAAAGATTCTTGTCGAGTAATCACTAATTGTCCCGCTGCAACATAGGCAAAGGATAGATGGACAGGGGGAAAACGATCGCGGAGTAATACCAATTCCTTAAAGTCCGGCTACAGATAACGCCTCAAGGATGGAGGTTCT
>ERZ1066117.93-NODE-93-length-98297-cov-52.582796_pt1 | contig 98297 bp, 75 predicted proteins | sample MGYA00382764_ERZ1066117 | MGnify/ENA primary metagenome ERZ1066117 (study PRJEB33369, sample SAMEA5778347) | biofilm metagenome | biome: Industrial cooling water; feature: Water cooling tower basin; material: Biofilm | place: United Arab Emirates | collected...
CTGCACACTAATTTCCAGGGGGTCCGTGTCTCACTCGATGTTGGCAGGTAGGGCGGGCTAGGGCGTGAGGGCTTCGATCGTCCACTCGCTGCCGATTGTCGCGGACCAGGTGGTGACGCCAGACGGGCTGTCGGGGCGGTGGAGATAGTCGCCCTTCCACGAGCGCAAGAGGACCTTGGAACCGCGGACCTCGAGCGTCCACTCGCTGCCGATCGTCAGTGACCAGGTGGTGACGCCGGACGGGCTGTCGGGGCGATGGAGGTAGTCGCCCCTGGTGGAGCGGAGGGCGAGCTTGCCGGCGCTGCGGACGACGCGCCAGGCGTCGCCGTTCCCATCGGACGTGACGCCGTTCCCGTCGTTGAAGCGGCGGAGGTAGTCGCCCTTCCACGACTTGAGCCGGACGACCTCGAGCTTGATGAGTTGATCGATGTCGCCGACCAACACGGGCTCGAAGGCGTCGGGGGCCTTCTTGGCGGAGGTTGCGAGGGTGATGATCCAGCGCTGGTGGGCGCCGGTGCCAGGGAGCGCCTGGACGATGGGAGCGCCGATCTCCGCCGAGGCGCGTCGGCTCGGCGATAGCCTGCGGAGCTGGATCGGCGGCGCGATCGCCTCGATCCGGGTGAGCTACCGCTGGCCGGGCGCGGGCTCAACCTGGTGTTGCTGGCGCGCCGCGAGGTCGCGCTCGCGGAGGGCGCGCAGGTGATGGTGCTCTACGAGCGCAGGCCGCAGGAGATCCTGGCCAGGATCTCGCGCCTGAGCGGACAACCGCACGCCTGCGCGCCTCGCTCTCGTGGGTCACAGGACCGCGCTCCTCAAGGTGCGCGCGAGCTGTGGCACAGTGTCGTCCCATGCCCGAACGTCTTGATACCCGCTTCCGGCCCAAGGCCAGCCCCGCGAAGCCCCGGCTCGAGATCCAGCGTCCGACGCCCTCGACGTCGCCGACGACCCTCGAGCTCGAGGCCGACCGGACGCTACGCGAGCAGGGCGCTCTGCTCCTCCGGCGCGCCGACCAGGAGCGTCCCGCCCTGCTCTCCGACTTCGCCCGCGATCTCGGCCTGCCGACCGCGCCCCAGTACGCGCTCTCGGCCGACTTCTCCGGGCCCGGAAACACCATACAACTCGGCTTCGACTTCTCCGGCGAGCCGATCAACGCCTACGAGGTCTCCCACATCGTCCGCGCGAGCAAGGGCGAGGGCTCCTTCGCACAACTGACGAGCCCGGGACAGAGCATCACCTTCACGGTCATGTGGACGCCAATGCCCGCCGGGATCTACCTCGCGGTGGTCCACGCCGCCGGGAGCGCCCAAAAGGTGGCCGCTCGCGCGGATGTCTATCCCAGCGGCAACTTCCAGCTGATCGCCGAACGGAGCGGCAACAAGTTTCTGATCCCCTTTGAGTTGACGGCGCCCGGCGGGCTCAGCCTCAACCTGAGGCTCGCCGCGGGTACCTCCGGCGACCTCACGATCTACCGCGTGGACATGACTCGCGTGTCCTGAGGCATCCCCCCAGATCGCCGCCGATGGCGAACGTCACGCGCGCCACACCAGCGGCACCTCCGCCTCGACGATCGAGACCACGAGCACCCGCTGAACGCCGGCCGGGTCGAAGTCCGACGGCTTGACGAGCTGCTCGACGCGCCGCAGCGCACGCACCACCGCGGACGCCGGCCCGGGCGCGTAGTTCGGCGGTTTGTCCGGGAACAGGTGCTCGAGTCGCGTCGTCAGCGCGTAGAGATCTCCCTCGATCGGCCCCGCGTAATTCTGTCGGATGTGATACCCGGGGCGATCGGTCGGCGGATCACGCGGCAGCTGGAAGGTCACCGCCATCCCGAGCAGGTCGGCCGCCGGCAGCCCGGTCCCACCGAGCCTCGCACGCTCCGCCGTCACCGAGATCTCGCAGGTCTCCGCGATCGGAATCTCGGACGGGGCGCTGGTGATCACGTAGGGCTCGGGGAACGCCGGCGCGACCGCCTCGAAGTCGAGCACGCCGTCGCCGGCCTTCACGCGCCACACGAGCGGCTCGGCGAGCCCCGGCGCGAGGGGCGAGGTCTCGTCCCACGCGATCCACGCGCGCCCTTGCCCCAGCGCGAGCGGACAGCCGTGGAGCCACACGCCGTCCGGCTTGGCCCCCGGCTGCGGGTAGCGCCGCCCCGGCAGGAAGACAGCGTGCCCGTGCACCTGGTGCGGCAGCGCGTCGAGCGGCTCCCCCGACACGAGGACGCCGGGCCCGATCCTGCAGGTTGCTACCAGGTACGCGTCGAACTCGCTGTACTTGTTGTTGTCGACGAGACGGAAGCACTCGTTGACGTCAGAGAAGGTGTGGATCCTCGGCGGCGGGCTCGCCATCCCCGCCAATGTGCCACAAGGCGCGGCTCCTCGCCCGCCCGGCCGCGCGCGACCTGCCTGTACCTCCCCTCGCCTCCCGCGGTCGTTCACAGGGTCCACTTGCGGATCAGCGTCAGGCTGGCCCGATCGACCAGCGCGGCCGACAGCGCGCTCGCGGGCTCCTCGCGGATCTCGAGCTGCTGCGACGGGTCGAGCCTCAGCTCGCTCCGATCGGCGCAGGCGACGAACTGGCCGCGTCTACGCGAAGTCCAGCGGCATGTTCCGCTCGTGCATGCGGGGTCAGGATCAGGCAGCCGCGCTCGAAGTCGACCCACGTGGCGCCCTTCGCCGAGGTCTGCTCGCCGGTGATCGGCAGGCCGTGGGTGCCGCCGGGGCCGCCGAGGCGGGTCTCCCACTCGCCGAGGAAGCGCGAGGTCAGGGGCGCTGGTGAGGCCAAGCGCGAGTTGGAGCACGGGCGCCGGGACGGCGGCGGGCGGAACGATGCGGGCGCGCAGGTGATGGTGACTCGCGAACACCCCGAAGTACCGGACCATGTGGAAACCCGGCGGGGGTACGAGCGCGCAGAGCCTGGCGAGGAACTTGTCCGGGGTCATGTCGGCGTGGGCGACACCGCTGCGCCAGGGCGCCTTGAAGAGGACGCGGACCCGGCCGTCGGGGAGTGCCTTCACGGCGTCATGGGCGAAGGGCGGCCGCAACATGTAGCGGCATACTCGCTCGAGTTGGCGGCGGTCGCGGCCGTCGACGGTCGTCGCGGCGTGCAGGTGCATGTCGAAGGCGGAGACCGTCAGCGACGGCCGGGCCGCGGGCTCGGGCGGTGGGACCGCGTGCGGGCCGGCGAGGGAGAGCTGCACGCACGCGGCGAGCGCCGGGTCCATGTCGAGGTCGTCGTCCTCGGCGACAGCGGCGATGGCCTTGTGGACCTGCGCGAGCCGGCGTCGGCGCCGAGCAGCACTATGACGAGCACGTGATCGCCGAGCCGGCTCGCGGCCTCGACGAGCCGCTCGTACTCGTCCGGCGTGTAGAACGCCGTAGTCTCTGGCGGCATCTTCACCGGGCGCGCCTCGCACGGGATCGTCTCGAGGAGGCCCCATGCCTTCGCCGTGCGGAGCATGAGCCGCAGGAGCGCGAGCATGTTGTTGACGGTGGAGGCCGCCAACGCCTCGTGCCCCGCCTTGAGCCGGGCGACCTCGGCGTCGGTGATCTCGTCGAGCCGCACTCCGCCGAGCACGGGCAGGAGGTAGGCCCGGAGCTGCGTCGCCTTGTGGAGGTAGGTGCTCGGCCGGTGCCGGTTGGCCTGGACGTGCTGGGCGAGGAAGCGCTCGGCGAACTGCGCCAGGGTCGGCACCTCGCGCTTCGGAGTCTCTTTGGTCTCGTGGTTCTTGCCCTCCTTGCTCACCGTCGCGGCCGCCGCGGTACCGTGGCGGATGAGCCACGCCTCCCGCTCCTTCGCCCAGCGCAGCGCCCCCTGGCGGGTGTCCGCGGGCGCCCGTCGGCGCTCCCGGTGGATCGTCCCGTCCAGCAGTCGCACGTGGATGTCGGCCTCGAAGTGCATCTTCCCGTTGGTGTACTTTCGGTGTCTGACCTTGACTGTCATCGCTTCGCCTTCGCTGGCGCTGACAGCCCTCCGTGTTCGTGCGCAGCCTAGCACGCTTTCGCGCGGCGCGATGTCGACCGCTTGGAAACGCTCGTCGGCGACCTCGTAGACGAGGATGGGCGCGTCGGTGACGTAACAGGTCTAACAGTCACGCGGCGCCCTGGTGGCCGACTGGCGCCCCCTCTCCTCGACCTCGACTCGGATGCCGCCGGCTCATCTTCCGCCCGACCGAACGACGCGCTCGAATCCGCGCCGTTCTCGCACCACGCACGTCGCCGGGGCGTACGACAAGGCGCTGCACCGACCGCGCTCGATGTTGGCAGACGAGAGGCGCGCCGGCACACTCCACGGATGCCCAAACGAGTCGCGTTCGAGAAACGCCTGCGCCTGCCGCCGAAGACACCGATCACGCTGACCGAAGCGGAGCTCTGCCTCCGCTACACGCCCGCTGCCGTTGCGAGGGATGTCCCCAAAGAACGAGGCGCGGAGCTGCGGGGCGCGTTCCGGAGGCTCCAAACGCTGCTCCGGGCGGGCTTTCTTGCGCGCCCCGCGGGACCGGACAAGACCGCGACGCTGTCGCTGGTTCGCACGAGCGAGGACACGCTCCGGCTGCGGTACCGCGGACGCGGCGCGCACGCCAACCTCCTCGTGATCGCGCAACGCCTCTTCGTGGGCTACCACCAATCGCCCGACTACGTGATCGACGCCGTCCGCAACGGCGAAGCAGGCAGCGAGGGGTACACGGCCTTCGTCTTCAGCGTCCTGGTCAAGGAGCTCTCCGTGGACGGGCTCGTCGGTCCGCCCAGGGCGAAGCGGGTGGCGACGCCCTCGCCTGCGGCCGCGCTGAGCGAAGACCCGTGCGATCTACGCGGCGTCCGAATGCCCAAAGGCAAGATCATCGATCTCGATGAGAGGGTGATCAAGGGCTCCTGGAAAGCTGCGAGCGCGCGCCTGGAGGACGCCTGGCTGTCGATCTCCGGGCTGGATGGGTTCCTGCCCGTGGGCCACGATCCCGAGTTCGAGCCGGGCGATGAGGAGCTCTACGTCGCCGACAAAGGCTCCGCGCTGGAGTTGAGCTCCTGGAGCGTCGAAGCGTTCTTCTTCCGAGAGTGGCTCGCCTTGCTGCAAAGGCCACCTGCCCGCGCCGAGGGGTAAGCGACCGGCCCCGGAGCGCGGCCCGGCTCGGTGCACCGCCATCAGTGCGTGTCTGCAGCCACAGCAGGTTCCCGGCTCCCGGTCAGGGGCCGGCGGCCTCTACGCCTGAGGGCCTCGCAACCTCGCGCAGATCGTCCTAAAGCCCGAGAAACTGCGCCATGCGATCGGCCTCTTCGTCCAGCGCCGCAGCGAAGCCGCGGTCGCGTGGTGCCCGGCCGTCGACGAAGCCCGGCGCCACCGTCAGCCGGCCCTCGCGCACGGCGGCATTGGCCCAGCCGACGACGCGGTCGCGCCACAGCAGGGGCAGCGCGTAGTAGCCGCGCACCCGCTTGGCCGCCGGCGTGTACGCCTCGAATCGGTAGGCCCAGCCCCATAGCAGCTCGAAGCGGCGGCGATCCCAGACGATGGGGTCGAAGGGCGCCAGCAGCCGCACCGCGTCGTCCGGTTCATGGCGGCGTGACTGAGGCGACTCGCCCTCAGGCCAGTACCAGCGCTGCCCGTCGACCTCGGCCGACGGCAGCCGGCGTCGCGCCCGCTCGAAAGCCGCGCGGCGCTCGCCCGTCCACTGGGGCACACCGCCGCGCAGGTGGTTGGTGAGCCCGGCCGGCCTTGTGTGTCGAGCACGGCGGCGTCGTCGATGCCGTCCATGTCCATCCCCGCCGTCGTCACCGGGCGACTCTCGGGGACGCCGGGGCAAGGCGAGATCGCTCACCGACTGTCACGCCACGTCGGTGGCGTAACAGGCCCAGGCGGCCTGGAAGCGAGCGTCCCGCGAGTGGGCCACCTGGCCAAGGGACCCTGCCAGCCGGACCGCGCCTGCGGCCGCTGCCGGCAGCGAGCGTCCCGCGAGTGGGCCACCTGGCCGGCCTCCGGGCCAGGGTGCAGCGACGCGGCGCGCGGGCTCGGGAGCAATCTCGACGCCTTCGTGAGCGACGACGCGCGGTAGGGCGGATGCAGAGGCGGGCGTCATGACCGCGTGCGCGAGGCCGGGCGTCTACGCCCCGAGGCAGACCCACGACTGCGACGCCGCGGTGCTCGTGCGGCGGCATCTCGCCGGCTTCCGCGAGCGGCTCGAGGAGAACGGCTACGGCCCGCTGCCGCAGTTCGTGAGGGCCGAGCTGGAGGGGTTCGCTGTGTGAGGCGACTTCGCGCGAGGGTTCCGGGCGCTGGGATGGCCGAGGGCGGAATGATGCGAGCGCGAAGGTGATGGTGACTCGCAAGCACGCCCTAGTGCCGCGTCATGTGGAAACCGGGCGGTGGCACCAGTGCGCACAGCCGGGCGAGGAACCGCCTTCACGGCGTCGTGGGCGAAGGGCGGCCGCAGCATGTAGCGGCACACCCGCCCTGGGCTGCTTGCGGTTGCGGCCGTCGACGGTCGTCACGGCGCGCAGCGCGAGCTCACGGGCGAAGTCGCTGGCGTACGCGGGCCGTCACCCGTGGCGCTCCTTCGCACCCGAATTGTTGGGCATACTTGCCCTCTCATGCACAACCTCCGACGAGCCCTCGCCCTCGGCGGCATGGCCCTGGCCTGCGACGCTCCGGCTGCACAGACTCTGAACGACACACCGCCGCACCCGTCGCCCCCAGAGCAGCCCGCGCCCGAACCGATCCGCACCGATCCATCAGCATCTGTGCCGCGAGCGCAGCCGGCGTCTGCCCGCTCGCCCACGCCCGAACCGATCCGCACCGACCCATCGGCGCCGGTCGAACAAGTGCTCCGCGCCCATTGGGACGATCGCGGTCGGACAGGGATCCTGGTGATGAGGACCGGCGAGTTCGCGGCCTCCCTCGAAGAGTTGCGCGCGGCGCTGCCGGAACTCCCCGAGGTAGCGCGCAAGGACCCGCGCTACCTCCCGCAGCTCGCGTATGGGCTCATCCAGTTAACGGATCCGACCAGCGAGTGCTTCCTTTCCACGCGAGAGATCGAGGCCAAGCTGCGGCCGCTGATCGATCCCGTGGACGTGCTCCAACGCTACGATTGGGACGCCACGGTGAACATCTCCGGGCCCGGCGTGGACGACGTCAGCGCGCCGCGCTGGGACGGCGAGGCGTTGCTCGTCGACTGCGTCAAGTCGGGCTGGCCCGACCTCTACACGGGAGCGCGCTACCGCTTCTCAGTCGGCGCGGGGACCTGGACCGTGGCGGAGGGGAGGATCCCAGGGCGAATGCACACCCCGGAGAGGGCGCGTGCGGCGGTCTTCGCAGGCTTCGGCGGCGAGGTCCGCGGCTTCGTCCGGGTCGCCGTCGAGGGGGGCTCACTCCTGGTGGCCATCTCGCCTGTCAACGACGCGCAGCGCTACTGGTGGCGGCCATCGAGCGGCAAAGGGCGGCGCTTCTCGACCTGGGCCGACCTGCGCGGGGAGATCGAGGTCGTCGCCACGCCGGCCGCGCTGGCAGAGCTAGTCGAGGGGGTCCACAGGGCGCTAAGTCGGCACCGGGTCACCAGCGACAACTTCCGTGCAATCACCGATCCTGCCGCGTACCGCGAGGAGTACAAGAAGAACGGCTACAATACGTACAAGCTGCGCTACCACGGCGACAAGCTCGCTACGACAGAGTACACGGTCGAGGACTTCGAGTCGATCGTTGCGCCCACGATCGTGGGGGAGCGGATCGTCGCGTACCTGTCCGACGGCCGTCGGCAGCCGCACCGCATCGAGATCGAGCTATCGACCCTCAGCTGGGACTCGGACATGAAGGTGGTCGCGCTCTTCGAGGAGCGGCTCGTCAGCGACACGGGCCGGCTCTTCGGCGAGGGTCCGAAGCAGCTCACGCCCGTTCCGGTCGAGCTGGTCCCGAGCGCGCCGGAGCAGCCGCGACTCCGGCCGGGGAAGCGTTGAGTGCAGGTGCGCAAGCGCGCCCCCTCGAGCAGCGGGGATCCGGTGCTCGTGCGCCAGCAACTCACCACCGCGCCCTCCACGGCCGGGACCGCTCCTGCTCATCCACTGACGCGCACCCCGGGGCGACGCGCACGGCCTCGTGCGGCCTCGTGACTCGGTCGGACCCGAATCCCCAAGGGATCGTGCTGTTCATCACGAACCGGCGCTCGCCTTCGACCGTGCGACCATGGTGCCCTAGCCTAGATCACTTTCCGCCGACTCCCTCGGCCTTTTCCTACTCACCCCCATCTCCGAATTCCTACTTCGAACGGCCTAAACGCGACCGACCCCGAGATGCGGATAGTTTTGAGCGGGAGGCTGTTCATCGGCGTCTCGATGCTGTAGAAGGGAGCGATCATGCGCGGCGCGCTCTCGTCTCTGGTCGTCCTGCTCCTCGCGTGCTCGAACGGTGGTGGAGAGTCGTCTGGCTCAGCGGCCAGCACGGGCGGCGCGGGCGGGACGAGCATGGGCGCGAGCGGGCCGGAGAGCACGGGCACGATGCCTACGACCGGCGCGAGCGCGGCGGGCGGGGGCACGACCGGCGGCGCGCAGGAGGTCGCGGGGCTCGAGCTGATGCGGCGGCTCGCGGGGCTGTGGAGCGGGCCGGGCACGATGACGCCGCTCGGCGACTTCGCGCTGATGAACATGGACTTCCGGGCGGCCTCGGGGCATGTGCTGTTCGGGCGTGCCGACCTCGACGCGGCCAATAACCTGCGCTTCGCGTTCGAGGTCGAGGACCACGGCGCGGGGCCGACGCTGGTGTACCGCAACGGCGGCTATTTCCTCGGGCTCCTTCGCGACTCGCGGGCAGCGCTGGAGTCGCACGAGGGCGACACATGGCGCTTCTGCTCGGCGACGCAGGGCTGCGGCTACATCGACGCGCGCTTTACCTTCGCGGGCGAGGATCGCTTCAAGCTCGATGTCGATGTGAAGGGCAAGCAGCACCTCACGTGGGACGCGACGCGTAAGGAGACGCGGGCGCTGCCGGAGCCTTTCCCGGTCGACCTGACGCCGCAGGCGAGCGACGCGCCGTTCCCGACGATGCCGACGCTAAAGGTCGACGTCACGTGGACCGAGCCGCTCGCGCAGGACGGAGAGGTCTGGGGGATCTTGACGACGCAGCCGTGCGACATTCAGCTCAAGTGCACGCACAGCCGCTCTCTGCGGGCGGCGGCGGCGTCCGGGGCGAGCGCGGGGACCTTGCTCTTCGACCAGATCCACCCAGGCACCTACAAGTTGACGGCGGTACTCGACCGCAACGGCAACATGGCCGAGACGCTGCTGCCCGACGCCGGCGACGGCCTGTCGCTCCCGAATCAGAACGTCCAGGTCGCGCCGGCCGGCGAGTCGACGGCGAAGGTGGCGATCGTCGTCACGCTGTGAGCGTCGGCGGCCGCCCTTCGCCCACGACGCCGTCAAGGCGCTCGAAGGCGGCCGGGTCCGCGTCGAGAGCGGGGACCCGACCCCTTGACCCAATTCCCCCTTCGAACGCCTTAGGCGCACGTTCACAGGGTCCACTTGCGGATCAGCGTCAGGCTGGCCCGATCGACCAGCGCGGCCGACAGCGCGCTCGCGGGCTCCTCGCGGATCTCGAGCTGCTGCGACGGGTCGAGCCTCAGCTCGCTCCGATCGGCGCAGGCGACGAACTGCTTGCCGACCAGGCGGTCGAGGTCGAACGCGACGGGTGCGCCGGCGCTCTGCAGCGCGATCCGGCGGCCGTCATCGCGGACCTGGACCTCGACCTGCGCGGCGCCGCCGAGCTCGAGGCCGCGCACGCGCCAGGCCCGACGACCTGTCCCGAGGGTCATCTCGAGGACGCGGGCGCCGCCGGGCTTGACGTGCACGCCGGCCGCCTCGGGCCCGCCGGCGGTGACGGTGACCTCGTCGCGCTGGGCGGCGAGCGCGTCGTAGGAGAGCTGGGCGGCGAGGCGGCCGCTGAGCTGGACGAAGCGCACCGCGCCGCCGCGGGCGGCCGCGCGGTACGTGAGCCGCCGCGGGCGCCCGCGGCCGACGAAGCACTGCCGCCGCGCGGCCGCCATGGCCGCGAGGATCTGCGGGTCGATCGCAGGGGTGTCGCCGGCGAGCGGGGGACAGGGCAGGAAGTTCGGGATCCGCTCGGCGCGGGGCCGCAGGTCGCTCCAGCGCTGCGGGGCCCGGCCCTCGGCGAAGAGGGTGCGGCCGACGTCGTCCGTGACCTGCTCGACGGCGGCGGAGCCGAGCCACAGGCCGACGAAGGCCGACGCGAGCTGGATCAGCTGGACGGCGGAGGGCACGGTCGGCGCGGAGAGGAGAGCGGTCGAGGGGACGGCGACGATCCGGCCGCCGCTGGACTTCGCGTAGACGCGGCCCTCGGCGAGCTTCCAGTCGCCGGTGGCCTTGTCGATGGCGAGGGTGCTCCAGGCGTGGGTGTCTTCGAAGTGCGGGTGCGGCGCGTTCGGGTTGGCGAGCCGGATGTGCGAGCCGTCGGCGGCCCAGGCGTAGGGGCGGACCACGTGCCCGTCGCCGAACAGCGAGTCGGTGTACACGTAGAGCAGCGGGTGCATGTTCCGCTCGTGCATGTACTTGCTGAGCTGGAAGATGCTCGGGCCGTCCCAGTCCTCCTGCGCGGCCGACTGGAGGAGGTAGCCGAGCATCTGCTCGGCGCCGAACTGGTAGAGGTGGCGCACGTTGATCTGATCCATGATCAGGTCGTCGCGGCCCACCGCCGGCTTCTGGCAGGTGTTGCCCTGCGGCGGCGGGCCGAAGGCCGACAGCGGCGGCCGGTACAGCGAGGCGCCGAGCTGGGCGTAGATCGACTCCAGGCACATGCCGAAGCAATTGCCGCTCTCGGCGCGGTTGCGCAGGCACTCGTAGAAGATGTGGTGGAAGATGTTCCAGCCGGTGTCCTCGTCGGAGTCGACGCCCTTGAAGGCCCGCGCGAACTGCTCGTAGGTGAGGTCGTCGGTCGTGAAGTTCTGGAAGTTCCAGAACATGTCCTGGCGGAACTTGTTCGGGTCGAAGGTGAGCTCGAGCTGGACCGCGTAGTCGATCGAGAAGTCGCGGTCGGGGTGGCGGCCCGGGTTGGCGTGGCCCCACAGCTCGTCGATCGTCAGGACGTGGTGGACGGTGCCGAGGTGGTCGTCGTCGCCGCCGAAGGCGTTGCCGCGGTCGCAGTCCCAGCCCTCGAAGCGGAGATCGAGGCGCAGGTCGCCGCGCACGGCGGGGATCGTCAGGAGGTCGCGGTCGAGCTGGACGTCGGCGGTGCCGTAGGAGGTGCCGTAGGAGGTGCCGCCCTCGGGCAGGCGCAGCCGCAGCGGCTGGCCGGTCGAAGCCGTGATGTCGGCGATCAGGTAGAGGTCCTGGTTGCCGGCGCCGCCGTCGTCGCCGTACGCGGCGATCCGCGCGACCCGGACGGTCAACGAGCGCGGCGCGAGCCAGGCCTTCGCCGGGGTCAGGATCAGACAGCCGCGCTCGAAGTCGACCCACGTGGCGCCCTTCGCCGAGGTCTGCTCGCCGGTGATCGGCAGGCCGTGGGTGCCGCCGGGGCCGCCGAGGCGGGTCTCCCACTCGCCGAGGAAGCGCGAGGTCAGGGTGACCACGCCGGCCGGGCCGGCGACCAGCGCGCCGCCCTGGAAGCGCACGACCGTGCCACCTTCCTGGAAGGACAGGAGATCGGCGACCGGCAGCCCGAGGGGCCCCTTCGCCCCGCCGGCGGCCGCCCACGCCTCCGCGAACGCGTGCGGGAGGAAGAAGGAGTCGTCGGCGACGGCGATGATGACGCCGTGGTCGAAGCCCTGGCGGGTGTAGCCGGTCTCCTGTACGGCCGGCCCGGTCGGTCGGCCGACGGCGGCGCCGTGCCGCCAGTGGCACAGGTAGGTCCAGCCCTCGACGACGAAGTAGAGCCCACCGGCGCTGCGCAGCAGCACGCCGCGCTCACAGGCGAGGCGCTCGGCGCTCGCCAGGAAGTCGCCGGCGTGCGGCGGACCGAGCAGGGCGGCCTGGCGGTGCCAGTCGCCGTAGAGCCGCTCGGAGCGGAGGATCGCGGCGCCGCGCGCGGCGTGGTGGGTGACGCCGCCGCCGACGAACCGCTGCGCGAGGGTCTCGCCATCGGCGGCGACGGCGGCCAGCGATCGCGCGGCGCCGAGCGGGCCGGCCTCGCCGCCGGTCGCCTGCCAGGCGGCGGCGATCGGGCCCTCGACGGGGAAGTACTGGATCTGCGGCGTGGGGCCCGCGGGCGCCGCGGGCGCGACGGGCTCGATCACCAGGCGGATCGGGGTCTGCAGAGCGACGGCGGTCCGCTGGGCGACGAGCAGGCCGCCGCTCGGCGGCGGGCCGAATTCGCGGTAGCGGACGTGCTGGCCCTGCTCGTCGATCGTCCACACCGAGGTGCCGCCATGGACGTGTCGCCACGTCAGCGTGTCTGCGTCGCAGTGGACGGGGAGCCAGCCGGCGTGGGGGCCGTGCTCCTTGTAGCTGACGGGGTTGCCCTGGACGTCGACGCGCCAGAGCGAGGCCCGGCCGTCGGTGTGGCGCCAGAGGAGCCGGCCGTCGGCGTAATGCACGGGGGTCCAGCCGGCGTGGGGGCCGTGCTCCTTGTCGCTGACGTGGTTGCCCTGGGCGTCGACCAGCCAGAGCGAGGCCCGGCCGTCGGTGTGGCGCCAGAGCAAGTGATCGTCGCTGTAACCGATGGGGGTCCAGCCGGCGTAGGGGCCGTGCTCCTTGTAGCTGACGTGGTTGCCCTGAGCGTCGACCAGCCAGAGCGAGGCCCGGCTGTCGGCGTGGCGCCAGAGCAGGTGATCGTCGGCGTAATTGACGGGGGTCCAGCCGGCGAAGGGGCCGTGCTCCTTGTATCCCGTGCAATTGCCGCGGTCATCGAGGGTCCACAGCGAGATCCGTCCGGACGGCGCGGCCCACAGGACGCGGTCGTCGGCGACGTTCAGCGGGGCCCAGCCGTCGATCGGCCCGTGTTCCTTCGTCGCCACGACGCCGCCGTCTGCGTCGACGATGGAGATCAAGATGCGCGTATAGCTGGCCAGCCCTGTCATGAATCACCCCTGGAGCGGATCGTCGAGTCCAGAGTGAGCGTATCGAAGCGGCCTGGGGGATCGGCCGGTGTCCGGGGCCTCGGTGTGCGTCGGTGCGCGCGCGCATCATCGCGCGGGGCCGGCTTCGTGGACCACGAACGCCGTTCACGGGGGGATGCAGGCGCAGGGTGGAATGGTGAGAGAGACGAGTCACCCGACGGGCGGAGCGGGGCGATCTCCGAGCGCGTGACCGTCCGCGTGCTCGCGCGGCCCCGCGACCCTCGGCGTAGTCGTCCCTGGCTAGCGCTGCAGGAGGAGGCCGTCGCGGGCGAGGGCGTCGCCGTCGCGGGCGAAGAAACGGTCCTTGCCGGCGATCTTGTCGGTGGCCGCGAGCTGCCAGCTCCCGAAGAGTCCGCCGTTCGGGCGGGCGTCGACGAGATGGAGCGCGCCGCCGGCGTCGAGGCGGACGACGGCCAGGCCCCAGCCGCTGCGGAAGAGCAGCTCGTCCTTGCCGTCGCCGTCGAGGTCGCCCGCAGGTTCGACGATGTCGCTGGCGGCGCTGAAGTTCCAGCCGCCGATCCACTGGCCGCCCTGATGCATGGTGAGGCGGCCGAGCGTCCCCTCGCTGCGGGTCAGGAGGCCGAGGCCCCACCCGCTGCGGATCACGAGGTCCGCGCGGCCGTCGCCGTTGAAGTCGCCGACCCCGCCGAAGCGATCGGTGGCGGCGGCGTAGTTCCAGCCGTCGAAGTTGGAGCCGCTCGGGGCCATGGTGATCTGTGTCAGCGCACCGGCACGGAGGGCGAGGATCCCGAGGCCCCAGCCGCTGGTGACGAAGAGGTCGTCCTTGCCGTCCCCGTCGAAGTCAGCGATCGCGCGGATCTGGTCCTGCACGCCGAGGTTCCAGGCGCCGAGGCGCGTGCCGGCGGAGGCCGCGGTCAAGGGCGCGAACGCGCCGTCCCTGACGGTGAGCGCGCCGAGGCCCCAGCCGCTGGTGAGCACCAGTTCATCTTTGCCGTCGCCGTTGAGGTCGCCGACGCCGCGCACCTGGTCGAGCCCGCCGTAGACCCAGTTGCCGAGGTTCGCGCCGACCGGCGCCATGGTGATCGGCGTCAGCGCGCTGCCGCTGAGGCGAAACACGCCGATCCCCCAGCCGCTGCGGAGGACGAGGTCGTCCTTGCGGTCGCCGTTGAAGTCGCCGATGGCCACGACCTGGTCGCCCGTCCCGTTCAAGTTCCAGGCGCCGAGGCGCGCGCCGCTCGGGTGCATCGCCAGGGCCGCCCAGCCGCTGCCGGCCCGCGTGAGCACGCCGAGGCCCCACTCGCTGGCGACGATGAAGTCGGCGAGGCCATCCCCGTTGAAGTCGCCGGTGGCGCGGATGCGGTTGGTGCGGCCGTAGTGCCAGGCGCCGATCCAGTCCTCCTCCGGCAACATCGCGCGGTCGACGAGCTGGCCGCCGCGCAACGTCAGGAGCCCGAGGCCCTTCTTACCGGGGTCGTTGACGCAGGCGCAGATGTTGCCGCCCCACTCGGAGAGCAGGCGGAGCTGATGGCTCCCGGGGCAGGCCCGAGCGTCGCCGCAGCGCGCCGCAGAGTTTTCGATCACCTTGCTGATACAACTGCCGACCAGGTAAGGCATGGTGTTTACCTGGAAGTTCCACGTCGGGTCGCCCGCGTAGCCGCACGCGGCGATCGCCTGCGCCTGCGCGTTGGCGCCGTGCGTGTACCCCTGGGTGTGCATGACCTCGTGCCAGACGATGCCGGCGGCCTGAGAGTAGGGCCAGGGCATCGCCGCGGCGCGGCAGTTGTCGATGTCCGGCTCTTGGCCGGCTCGGCACAGCGGGCGGCCGAGCTGGGCGTACACCGCCGAGAACCATCCGCCCCACGCGAAGCCCTCGCTCGGGTTGGTGTAGAAGCCGAGCCCCGTCGAGGCGTTACCGGAGCCGCCGGTGCAACGGATCTGCACGCCGCTCGGGCTGCGCGCGGCGAGCACCGCCTGTGCGACCTGGGTGGCGACCGGGCTGCTGTAGAAGGGATCGCCGGTGCAGCGGCGGTATGTCGCGCGGACGTCTTGATCCACGCACTGCTCGAAGGCGCGCGTGGCCGACGCGGCCCGGCCGTAGACCATGATCTCGTCGTTGAAGCGCTGCAGCGCCTGGCTGCAGTCGTCCGCCTGGCTCACGGGTCCGAGGAGCGGCTGCCCCACGGTGACGACCTCCTGGGCGCCGCTCGCCGCACCGATCGCGCCGACCAGGACCAGTGAACACGCAAGCGGCAATACGATCTTCCACGCGAGCATCCCCGACATCCTCTCCCATCCTGAACGCGAACACTAACACACCGCGGGGCGCGCGGGCGTGGGTCCCGCACAGGACCCCGAGGGCGCCTGTGGCGGCCGCGCACGTAGGTCGGAGGGGCGCCGCGGCGCCCGAGCCCGAACGCGCGATCACGTGCGCGTCAGGGCTCGGGGTCCGCGCGGCCGGCGAGCGGTGTCCCGGCGGGCTCCCCCGCGCGCAGCGCCCTCTGCATGGCGACATGCCGGGCAATCAGGCCGACCGCGAAGTACGGGAGAGCGCGCAGACCGAACCGGAACAGCAGCACCATGCCGACCACGATCACGGCCCACGCGATCTTCGCCTGGGGGTAGAGCACGATCGCCAAGAGAGCGAGGAGATACACGAGAGTCCCTCACGGGGCCGAGACGCCGCTCGCGGGCGGCGACATCGGCAGCGGGAAGTGGCCGCGTGCAGGCACAGCGCGAGTACGATGCGGTGCACGTCGCCATGCTCGTGGATCCCGGACGAGAATGAAAGCCTGGCCTCGTGTCCTCGCGCGATCGCGTCGCATCGGGCGACGGCCTGGTTTCACGTGAGGCCGTGGAGCGGGTCGTGAGCGCGCGCCGGCGACGGCAGAGACACCGGGGTCGTGCGGGCGGGCGGCGCGTGAGCGCGCATGGGTCCGGATGTCGCGGTGATCCCGGGGGCTTCGGTGGCAAGATGGGCCCGGAGGTGCCCATGCAACGCGTGCATCGCAGGGTCGGATCGTCGAGCCACCGGGCCGTTGGAGGCGCACGGATGTCTTCAACGGGGGCCCTGGATGTCCTCCGGTTCAGCCAGATCGTCGCGGACCTCGGCGAGGATGTCGGTGCCGTCGTCCGGTTCGTTCGAAGACGCGGGGACGACCGCCAGGCGTCGCTCGTGCCGCGGCTGTGGTCTTCCGGCCAGGTTGTGCTCGAGCAGGTCTCGCACCTCGGCGGCGATTGCGAGGATCTGCGAGAGATGCGCGCGGATATCACCGAGGAGTTGCAGGCTCAGGTTGTGCTTCTCGATCGGGTGGCCAAACAGGCGCTCGATACGGCTGAGCGCGCCGGTCAGCTTGCCGGCGCTCTCGTGGAACGCTTCGCCGGCCTCGATCAGCGAGTCCGGCATCCGCTCGCTCATTTGGATGACGGCGCGCTCGAGCTGGTCGCCGTACTCCCGGCGCTGGTCGGCGAGCACCTGAACGAGGGAGGCGTGCTGCTCTTCCTGTGCGGTCAATACCATGTGGAGCAGGTCGCGTCCGTGGCGGCCGTGGTAGCTCTCGATCGCCTCGCCGACGGCCGTGAGGAGCTGCGTCTGGGTGCGCGTGTCGAGCCCGGGCGCTGGACTCGCCAGAGGTGCGACCACGGCTGTCGCGGAGAGCGGAGACGAGAGGACCGGCGAGGAGACGACGGGGTTGTCGAGCGTTGGCGCCTCACTCTCGGTGGGCTGAGCGGGTCGGGTGGCCGCCGGGTCGACTGTGCCGGACACGTTGCGTGGGATGACGAGCGGGACCTCGAGCGCGAGTGTCGGGACTGGGGTCGCCTTGGGGCGCGCCGGGCGCGTGATCCGCAGAGACCGCGAATTCGTCGGCGGGCACGACGCGAGGGGGTCGAACGACTGGGGCGACACCAGGCGCTGCGACCCTGCAGGCGTTATCTTCAACGGACCATCGATGTGGATGTTCGAGCAGGTCCTGCGGGTCGACGGGATGGTCGGCGTCCGCCCGAATGTCAGCGCGCCGACTGCCTGTTGGCTTTGGATCGCAGCCTCGCGGGTGAACGACAGCGAGGCCGACGGGTATGGCATGGTGGGCGCTGGTCTGGGCGAGGCCGCTTGGGGTGGGGCGGTCTCTTCCTGTGGGGACGCGGCGCTCACCGGAGCCGGCGTCGACGGTTGAAGTCCGCGCGGGGGTCGCGGCGGTGCGAGGGTGAGCCCATGGCTCGCACGTGGAAGTGCGCCGGTGCAGGGCGGTTCGCTCCGAGGGCCCTCGAAGGTCCGCGGGACCTCGACCTGTGGCGGCGGCGGCGACATTGTCGGCGGGACGAAGAATCCAGACCCCCGATACGCGAAGCAGGTCCCCGGCGGCTCGGGGGCCGGCGAGTTCGCGGCCGGTGCAGACGGCTCCGGCGGCGAGCCGGTCGGTGCATCGGTGGGTTTGGGGCGCACCCGCTCGCGTGCAGGCGCGGCGCCTTTGCGCGGCGATGGGCCTGGCGGAGTGACCCCGACGAATGCTCCCACCATCCGCATCCAGGGGAGGTCCCTCATGACGCGACCGCCTCGCGGCGCGCGCCGCGAAACGCGAGGGGGGTCGCCCCGGCGACGACGCTGTGGGTCACCATCATCGCCGATCGAGCGCTCGGCAGCGGCCAGCCGGACTTCTTGCCGCCCTGAGCCATCGGGTATGTCTCCCAGTCGAGTGAACGCGCCATCGCTTCCATTCTCCCCCTGCGACCCACCCCCTTCATCGTACTCGGGTTCGGCGACGGAGGACAAGTCCGACGATCGCGCGCACCGGACCCGCGTCCGGTTTTGCGGCGCAGATTCGTCGTCGTTCTCCCGAGACCCCGGTCCGTCGGATTGAATGAGCGATGGCGAGGGAGACGCAGACTTCGCTTGGACGCCGTGCTTCGCCGAAATCAAGGGGGTACTCGCGGCATTCGCCGTTCGTTCGTGTGCAGGGCCGCGCTGGCCGCACCGTGGCGGGTCCCGACCGCGAATTCGGGGGCCTGGTCGGTAATCTGTGTCGCCCACTCGCAAGGGGGGCGCGGGTGCGGCGGGAGGGCGACGCGACCGGTACGGGTACGGACGCGAGCGATGCGCGTATCGACGCGAGCGGTGCGCGCGTCGACGCGAACGGTGCGCGCGTCGACGCGAACGGTGCGCGCATCGACGCGAACGGTGCGCGCATCGACGCGAGCGGTGCGCGCGTCGACGCGACCGGCACGCGCGCCGCGGGAGGCGACCGGCTGGCCGGTTGGTGAGGGCGGACTCGTCGGTGCATTGCGTCGCGGCCGCCGGTTCGGTACACGTCTCCAGGGGGGGAGGGTTTATGGAGATGGAGAGAGTGACGGAGCATCAGAGGCGGGTGGCCGAGGAGCACTGGTTGCGCCTCCAGTCGATCCCGACGACCGAACTCGGGCTCAAGATCGCGGCCGCTCAAGTCATCCTCCGGCCAGCAGGCCAGCTCTGCGAGGCCGTCGTCACCTGGGAGCGTGCGTACGGCTCCACGATCCTCGCGCGCGGACCGTTCGAAAAGGTCATCGATCGGGTCCGCGAGGTATCGCGCGACGGGCTGGACGTGCCCCCGGTCTATGAGGGCGGCCTCGACCGCCTGAATATCGTCGATTTCTACGACGACACGACGCGCGCGATCGTGCCGCAGGGAGAGATCCGCTTCAAGCCGTTTCTCGACAAGTCGATCGCCATGCTGGTCTCCGCCGACCAGAGTGTGCGGTTCTGTCACCTGGGAACCTATGAGATCCTGACGGGGCTGGCCGAGACGCACACCACGGAGTGGGTGCTGTACCCCCGTGTGGTCGTCTTCTTCTGGGGCAAGTACCGAGAGTTCAAGGCGTCGAACATCACGGGCGAGCTCGCGATGTCCCGCCTCGACGCTCACACGAAGCTTGTTCTCGTCCCCGACAGCCTGGGTCCCTCGGGGGCGTGCGTGAAACTGGAGCTGATGTCCGACGACGACGAGGTCGAACTGCTCGCCGTCCTTCCCATCCTGCGCAAGCACCCGGAGCCGGTGCTCTGGTCCGACGGCTCGGTGAGACACCCTGGCATCGGAGGAGCCCGGCGACCGCAGGCGCCTCGGCAGACGGCGAGGGCTCGAACGACGACCGTGCGGAGCACGCCCGTCAAGAGCATGCCCCGCAAGGTCGCCCCCTCACCGCGGGCCCCGGAGACGCCGATGGAGCCCGCGGTGCAGGAGCTGTTGGGGCGTTACCTGGAAGAGGTCCGCGAGGCCGCCGGGTCGGGGAAGTCGATGCGGGCGGAGATCTCCCCGCTTTGGCGGTGTGCGGAAAAGGGTGTTCGGATTCGTGGGCGTGGTGCCCCCCTGCGCCGCGGGCTCGAGGAGGCGAGCGAGTTCACGTTTCGCGGAGGGACCCGGACGTTTCAGAACTTCGTGAAGGGGCTGGTCGACGACGGCATCCTCGCGCGCCTGTGCGAGGATGGACGCGAACGGGAGTTCGTGTTCGATGAGCTGTTCGACCCGGACTCCGAAACCGTCGAGCGCCTTTATAGGCGCTACGGCATCACGCGCGGGAGGAGCACGAGCGCTCCGGCGGAGGCGGCGGAGGAGAAGCCGGACATCTCAGCAGAGGATGAGCCGGTCGCTCCGGCAGGAAGCGAGTCGAGCTCGGCGGCCGCGAACCCCACGAAGAAGGCGGTCGCCGAGGAGCCGGGTGTCCAGCCGGGTGAGGGCGGACCGAGGCCCGGTGCCGCTCCGAGTCCACAGGCCCCGAGCGCACCGCCGACCCCGCGCCGGGATCCCCGGGTTCAGCCTCGGCACATGTTCTACAAGCCTCATTTCGCCTGGGGAGGGCCGGACGACGACGGGGACAGCGGCGGCGGGTCCGGGTCGGCCTGACGACGCCCCGCGTGCGGTCCACGAGCCGACCATGACCCCGTCCGAGCGCTCGCTCGCCAGCAGCGCCGAGACGACCGCGAGACGCGACAGCAGCAGTGCGCCGGATGGAGCGTGACAGCCTCGCGCGCAGAGCGCGCCGGCTGGCCATGGTATGAAATCGCGCATCATGCGGCGGCTCCACCTCTTCGTCCTGGTCTTCGTGAGCGCTTGCGGGCCGCGGGAGGGCGAGCTCTCGGGAGACCGGGACCCACCGAGGGTCACGTCGCTCTCGCCGCTGACGGCCGCGAGTTCGACCGGCACGAGCTCTGAATGGGACACGAGCGGCTCGACGAGCTCCGGCGACGGTATTGGCAATTCAGGGAGCACGACGCTGCTCCTCGACGTCGGTGGCGCTGCGGATGGCGGGAGTCCGCAGCCGGTCGGGTGCAAGGGGAAGATCGACTTCCTGTTCGTGATCTCGCGCTCGGGTCACATGGGACAGGTGCTCGAGGGCTACGGCACGATCACCGAGCGGCTGGCCGCGGCGGCGCCGAAGTTCTTCGCCACCATCGAGACCAAGTTCGCCGACTTCGACTACCACATCCTCGTGACCAAGGGGGACACGCACTGGGGCTCCGTGTACTGCGACGCGGAGTGCCCGGGCCCTTTCACGGAGTGGTGCAAACCCGGTGACGACTATCCGTGCGAGAGGGTCGGCAAGGCCTCCGTGTGCGACGAGACCTGGGGCGCGGGTGTCGTCTTCAACGCGGGCTGGATGGCGCCGAACAAGCCTTGTGATGTACCCGACGGCCAGCGCTACCTCGCCAAGGGGCAACCGAACCTCGCCGAGACGTTCGCCTGCATCGCCCAGGTCGGCGCGAGCGGGTACTTCCTCGTCGGGAACGCGCTGGTGGCGGCGGTCAGCCCGGCGCTGACCGGGCCCGGGGGTTGTAACGAGGGCTTCCTGCGCAAGGACGCCCTGCTCGTCGTCATCCTCGTGTCGAACACGATCGATCCGGCCTCGGAGGGAACACCCGCCTCGTGGGCCCAGGCGGTGATCGACGCCAAGGGGGGCGACGCAGCGTCGGTCGTGATGTTCTACATCGGTCCGCCGAGCCTCGAGTGGTGTGAGGCCCAGAAGGACAACCGCCTGTGCCAGCTGGTCGAGCACTTCCCCTACCGGGCGGTGGAGTACTGCCTCGAGGAGGACTACGGGCCCGGGTTCGAGGCGGCGATGGAACTGGTCGACGAGGCGTGTTCGAGCTTCATCCCCCGATGAACGTCACGGCGCTCACGGGTGCAGGTAGACCACCGCAGGATAACCGTTCGCGCCGACGCCCCCACCGTACAGGTGGCCTTGCGGGCTGACGCCGACGGCGGTCGCATACTGGAAGACGGGCGCGTCGTCCCGCTCGAACGTCCACACCGGCTCGTAGTCGTCGATGAAGTAGGCGCGCATCCAGAAGCTCGACCACACGGGGCCCTTCTTGACGGCCCCGCCGAGCACCACGTAGCCGGCCGGCGCCCACGCGAGTGCGAACGGAGCGGCGATGTCTGCGCCGAGGAAGGTGTACCACTCGAGCGTGCCGTCGGGCGCGTGGGCCCACAGCACCGCGTCCTGTTTGCAGGTGTCTTCGCAGACGTGGCCGACCGTCACGACGCGCCCGAGCCCGTCGAGCGCCACGGCGCTGGCGACGCTCTGGGTCGCGGACCCGAGTTCGGGGGCGACGAACGGGGTGAAGGTGCCGCTCTCGAGGTCGAGCCGGAGCTGGAGGTGACGACGGCGATTGGGCTGCGCCGGTATGTTCGAATGGACCCCGTAGGCGTCGCCGACGCTGACGAGCGTTTGGCCGTCGAAGATACAGTCGCGCACGGTCTCGTCGAACGTGTGGGGATCAAGCTCTGGGGTCTTGTAGTCGAAGAACTTCACGGGCTCGCCGACGACCCACACGGCGGCATCCAGCTTGTCGATCGGGTTGAAGACCGGGTGCGTCCCGCAGACCGCGACCCTGTCCGCGCTCACGGCGAGCGCGTGCGCGACGTCGCCGAGTCCGCCCTGGCTGACGAGGTCCGGCGTCGCGGCCGCCGCCCAGCTCCCGATGCGACCGAGCCACCACTGTGGATCCTTGCCCTTGGTGAGCGAGGCGAGCACGTAGATCGTCCCGTCGGGCTGGGTCTCGATGTCGATCGCGCTGCAGTCGGTCCCCGGGTGCAGCTCGACGAGGTCGTTCGGGCCCCAGGCCCCGAGTGCATCGCGTCGGCGCAGGTAACAGCGCGGCGCGCCGCCGGGGTAGTACGTGCCGAGCTCGACCATCGCGGCGCCCTCGTCGCCAGGTAACGCGGTCACGGCGGCGACGGTGCCGATACCGAGCAGGTTGGCCGACTCCCAGACGTAGCCCTCGCCCGGGGGCGGCAGGGCGACCTCGAAGGGGACCTGCGTGGGTTCGCTTTGTTGATCGCCGCGCCAGGCGACGAAGGTCGCGTGGTGGGGTCCCGTGGACAGGCCCGAGTAGATCGGGATCCCGCCGGTGAAGCCCTCGGGGGCCGGCGTGAGCTCGACGGGGTCGCCGCCGTCGACCTGCATGCGCACGCCCTCGGCGTGCTCGGCGACGATGGTGACGGCGATCGTGCCGAGCTCGGTGAGCGGGTTCGGGCTCAGGGTATGGCCAAGGATCGCCGGCGGCGGGGGGAGCGGCTCGCCGGTCGTCTCGTCGAGCCCGGTCGAGCCGTCTCCGGAGCTGGTCCCCGGGTCGGCGCCGGTGACGGTTTGGATGCCGTTGCCGGTCGTCGGCGGGTCGTCGGGCGTCGGCGGGGTGCCGGTCGTGCTGCCGCCCTCGGGCTCGAACGAGGTGAAGCCTTCGTAGCCGGGCAAGGTGCAGGCGGCGGCGCAGAGGACCAGGGCGGGGAGCGGCCGGAGCATCGACATGCAGGATAACTCTCCTGGGCAAAAACGCGCGTCAGAAACGTCCGTGGAGGGCCACGCCGGCCGAGCGGCTGCCGGCCCACGGGAGGGCGAGCATCCGGGACCGCCGGGGCGGAGTGGCGAGCAGGACGACGCCGGCGACGGTGCTGGCGATCGCGGCGGCGCCGGTGATGCCGGCGGCGAGGGTCAGCCGGCCGTAGCGCTGGTTGTAGGCGTCGGCGAGGGCGTACTCGTCGGAGGTGGCGTCCCGGCCGGCGGCGTCGAGGCGGGCCGCGAGGTCGCGGAAGTTGCCGACGACCATGGCGCGCTGGTGGAGGCTCACGCCCATGCCTGCGGCCAGGCCGGCGCCGGCGAGGAGGAGCAGGGAGCCGCCAGCGATGCGCGCCGGCGGCCGGCGCGGGCGCTCTGGGGGTGGTGAAGGGGGTGCAGGCTGGGGGCCGCTGCGACGTACGGACGCGACCGGCAGGAGTTTGCCGGGGGGCGTTGCGGGGGGCTCGGGGGCGTCGAGGAGCAGGCGCTCCGGCGCGCGGCTGGTCGGCGTTGGAGAGGACGTCTCGGGAACCGGCGCCGAGTGCTCCGTGGGTAATGCGGACGGTCCGGTCGCCTTGCGGGCGACGAGCACCTTCGACGAGGTCGCCCGGGGCCGGGTCGTGCAGTCGACCTTCGCGGCCGCCTCGCGTGCGCGGAGCTCCGCCGCGGACGTGCGCAGCGGCTCGTCGAGCTCCGTGGGCCGCGGACGAACGGCGAGGCCCTCGTCGAGCCGCGCCCGCGCGTTGCACAGCGCGGCCGGGTCGCCTGTCTTTCGGTACAGGAAGAGGTACGAGCGGTGGGCCAGATACAGGCGTTGCGCCTTCAGGGCCGGGTCGGTCGCCCGCGCGGCGGCCTGGTCGAACTGCGCGGCCTTGCAGGCGTGGTCGCCCACGGTGCACACGGGATCCAAGCTGGTCGGCGCGACGACGAGCGTGAGCGCGAAGAGAAGTGTCATGGGCTGTACTCCTCGGAGACGGCCTCCGCGGGCGAGGGCTGAAAGCGCAGCGCGCCGAGGATCCCGCGAGCGCACTCGGCGGCCGGTCCGGCGTTCAGGAGGGTGAGCTCGCGGATCGACGTGTCACCGGCGGCGACCGCGAGCTCGACGAAGATGTGGGCCTGCGCCTGTCGAGCGCAGCGCTGCAGCGCCGGTCGAGCGGCGAGCAGCGCCTCCTGGAAGGTCGGCAGCGCAGGAGGCTGGGGCATCGTTGTGCGATCCGCGGGGACGGGCGTCGCGGCAACAGCGGCCGGGCGCGGTGCGTGCGCGACCTCGACGGCCGGGCTCGCGCGAAGCCGTCCGAGGGCGAAGCCCACGAGCACGGCCGCGGCGAGCAGCCAGGGCCAGGGCGACCGCCGGGCGCCTCCGGAGGGCTCGGGCGGCATGTCGGAGCTGTCGGGCGTCGGCGTGCCCTGGCTCGGCGTCTCGGCCGGCTTCTCCGGTCGCCTGGCTTCCCGGGCCGCCTCGGCGAGCTGGTCGCGCGCGAGCTCCAGCAGGTCGCACACCTGCTCGAGCCGCGGCCGGGCGGTCGGTTCCGCAGCGAGCATCCGCATCAGCACGCCGGAGAGCGCCTCGGGGCACGCGGGGCAGCGCCCATCGACCGGCGCCGGCTTGTCGCCGCCGGGCCCGAACGGCCGCATGCCGGTCAGCAGGCGGTACAGCATCATCCCGAGCGCGAACACGTCGCTCGCCGGCGAGAACGGCGCGCCCGCCTTGACCTCGGGCGCGGCGTAGTCGGTCGTCTCGAGGCGCTTGTTGCGGGACGGCTCGCGCCGCTTCTCGGGCGGCGTCGCCCAGCGCTGGGGCAACCTGTCCCAAAAGTCCTCCGAGAGGCGCGCGTTGTCGAAGTCGAACAGCCACGCCTTCGCCTCTTTACCCGGCTGCAGGTCGATCAGGACATTGCCCGTGTGCAGGTCGCAGTAGACGACGCCGAGCGCGTGGCATGTCGCCAGCGCTCCCGCGAGCTGCAATCCGACCTCGATCACGGCCCTGGGCTCGAGGTGCCGCCTCGGCGTGGCGAGCTCGGTCGCGGAGACCCCCTCGCACCGCTCGAGCGCGACGAAGTCCTGCTTGTCGGCGACGCCGACGTGGTGAATGAAGGGCACGCTCGGGTGCCGCACGAGGCCGAGGATCTTCGCCGCGCGGAGGAAGCGGATCGCGTCGTCCTCGCTCCTCCGCCGGTCGCTGCGCACAAGCTTGAGCGCGATCATCCGCTCGATCGTCCGATCGTAGGCGAGGTAGGTCACCGAGCACGCCCCGACCCCGAGCACGCCCATGCGGTCGTACAGGCCCGCGAACCGGGGATCGGGGGGACGGACCTCGGCGTTCAGTTCCTGGATCGCCTCGAGGCCGCGCCGGAGGTGATCCGCGGACGCCAGGCGCTCGTCCGGGTCGGGCCGGAGCGCGGCGAGGATCAGTCGGGACAGGTCCTCGGGGACATCCTCGATCGCCGCGAAGCCGGCCGCCTGCAGCATCGTGCCGGTCAGCAGCTGATAGAGCGTGACGCCGAGGGCGTAGACGTCGAAGCGTTCGTCCGCGGGCCGCTCGGCGGCCTCGGGCGGCATGTAGCCGGGCGTGCCCGGCTGCCCGAGATCGAGGTCGGTCAGCCGGCGCGCCGGGGCGCGGTCGAACGAGCGTGTGTAGCGATCCGTCAGCTTGCACAGCCCGAGGTCGATCACCTTGACGCGGACGTTGGGACCTGCGAGCGCGACGAGGTTGTGGGGCTTGAGGTCGCGGTGGATCACGCCGGCGTCATGGAGCGCCTGGACGGTGGTTGCGACCTGAATCCCGAGCTCGATGACCTCGCGCCAGGGCAGCCGGCGGCGCCGCGCGAGCTGGGCGCCGAGGCTCTCGCCGCGCAGGAGCTCGAGCGCGATGAACGAGCGCTCGTCCTTCACCGCGACGTGCGCCTGTCCGTAGTCGAGGGACTTGACGAGGCCGACGTGCGACAGCCGCGCGAGCACCTCGGCCTCGAGACCGAAGCGCTGGCGCGATTCGGGCCTGTCGCGGCGAAAGACCTTGAGGGCGACGTGCAACTCGAGGTGGCGGTCGATGCACTGGTACACCCACGCCATGCCGCCCTCGGCGATCAGCGCCTCGACCTCGAAGCGCCCGGCGAGCACGAGACCGACGAGGTCCTGGGGGTCCAGCGACGGGCTCCAGCCGTGGAGGCCGCCGTCCTGCGGAGTGTCGTTGGGGGTGTGCGGCGATTCCACGGGTCACGCTCTCCTGGGTCGGTCGTGGCCCCGTGCGCGAGTGGCCGCCCGGGGGCCCGAGTCCACATCGGCCATCCTCCGAGCCGGCGGCGCGGGCGAGGCGATGGAAGCGGATGCGTAAACCGATTCGACGGCCGCAACAAGGCCCAGCGAGCGGCCGGTCGCTCGTCGCTTGTAAGGAAGGGAATTCGAGCGAGAGGGGGCCGACGAAAGAGAACCGCGTCATCCGGCGGAGTGATCTCCCAAGGGCGTGCCTGCCGGCACTCTGTCGCCCTCTGATCTGAGACCAACTCGCCGCGACGGTCACCGGGATGGTCGGTCGGCGCCGGCCCAGTCGACCGCGCCCTCGCCGAGCGGCCGCGGCTGGCGGTCAATGTCGGTCAGCGAGTCGCCGACCTGCCGCACCGCATACCCGTTGAGCACCTTGGCGCCGTTAACGACGTGCAGATCGTTGCCCACGTAATCGACGAACAAGGAGCCGACGTCACTCGAGGGGATCTGTTCGACGGTCGATCCGAGCAGCTCCATCGCTGTCACGACAGAGCTTTGGACCACGGCGACGTCGCAGATGGTGGAGCCCAGCTCGGGATCGGCGAACAGCGCCGAGTTGCGGGCGGTGAACGCGGTGCCCATCCCGGTGTCGAAGCACTGGATGAGCCGCGACTCGAAGCCGCTGCGATCGAGGGCCGTGGTGTACGCGACGTCGAGCGAGCCCCCCTTCTCGGCCTTGAATACGAAGTCGGTCGGCGCCGCGAGGATCGTGTCCGTGACCCGCGCGACGCCCATCTGCCCCACGTGGACGCCGGCTTTGCTGCCGAGGACGAGGCCGCGACGGACCCTCAGCGGGCAGAAGGCGGTGAAGAAGCCCACACCGTCGACGACGCCGTCGACGACGATGTCGTCGGCCCACATGCCGTCGGCGCCGACGCAGCTGACGCCCGCGCCGGCGGTGGCCGAGCTCAAGTGTAGATCGGCGAGGTACACCTTGTTCTTCGCGCTGCTGAAGAACACGGGTTCCTTGTCCTGCGTCGTCTTCTCGACCTCGGGTGTGCCGTCTCCGAGGATCGCGATCCGTTTGCCCAGGGTGGAGAGCCCGAAGTTGACCCCGGTGTCCTTCACGGTGGAGGGCGCGACGCGGACGACGATGTACGTCGTGCCCTCCATCTGCGCCTTGGTGAGCGCCGCGGCGATCGAGCAGCACGGGTCGTCCTGGTTGCAGGTCGGACCGAACATTTCGAGGCACAGGGCCTCTTGGGAGGCCTTCGAGTGGACGACGGTAGTCATCTCCTTCGGGAAGCAGGTGCCCATGTCGAGCTCACAGGCGGTCTCTGGGCAGTCGCTGTGCTCGGTGCAGCCGCACACGTGGGTCTCGGGGTTGCACGAAGGTCTCAGCGGGTCGAGACAGTGCATGTTCTCGAGGCACTCGACACAAGTCTTCGTCTGCGGGTCGCAGAACGGCTTGTCCAGGTCGAGGCCCGAGCAGAAGCTTTCGGGCCCGGGCTGATCGACGCAGGTGACCGATCCGCCGGTCGTCGGGTCGCCGGTCGCGTCGGTCCCGTGGACGGTCGAGCTTCCGGTCGAGCTTCCGGCCGTGGTGCCGCCCGTGGTGCCAGCCGGGCCGGTCGTCGGATCGAGCGAGGTCGAGGTCCCGGGTCCGCTCGACGTCGCATCGGTCGTGTCGACCTGTCCGGTCGGGTTGAAGCAGGCCGTATACGGGAGCAGCGCCAGCAGCGCGGAAAGGTGCAGACGGGCGGACATGCGGACACCTCGGTTAGAGCTCGATCTTCTGGCCGAGCTTGAATTCGGGCGGGAACCTGGCGCGCTTGACGGCGTCGGCGAGGCACTCGCCGAGCGCGTCGCGGATCGACGGCACCGCGCGCGTGACGGCGCCGTCGCCGGCGATCGCGTAGTCGACGATGATCTTCGGTGCGCTCTCGGCCCCGTGCTGTCGGCGACACACGTTCGCCGCGCGGGCGATCGACTTCAGCGGATCGACGGGCTTCTTGCTCGGCCTCTCGGGCTCGCGCGGCGGCTTGGCGAGCGGCGGCTCGGGAGGCGGCGGCTCGCTCGTGGGGGGTGGCTCGCCCGCGGGCGGCGCGGGCGGCGGCTCGCTCGGCGGTTGCTCGCGCGGGGTCGTGGGCTCGCGCGGGTTGGCGAGGCCCGTCACGACGACTGGCGGCGGCGGGGGGAGGTCACCGCCGCCGACGAACAGGCCGATCGTGATCAGCATCGCGCACGCGGTCACGCCGAGCAGCGCCGGCGCGAACCACCGTCGTGTCGGAGCAGGCGCTTGCGCGGGCAGGTGGGTCGGCTTGGGCGGCGCGCGAGAGATCCGGGAGCCGTGAAAGACCAGCGTCGGAGCCGCGCTCGGCGCGACCGGCTCGGGCGGGGAAGCGCGTCCGGGGAGCATCGTCGCGGCATCGGCCGGCAGCAGCGCTCGCAGGGCCGCCTCGATCTCGTCCATCGACTGCGGGCGGGCGAGCGGCGCTTTCGCCATCATCCGCATCACCAGCCGCGCGAGCTCGGGCGGGACCCCGGGGACCAGCATCGCGAGCTGCGGCGCGGTCGCATTGCAGTGCTGCAGCGCGACCTGCATCGCCTCGCCGACGAACGGCGGGCGCCCGGCGAGGGCCTCGAACAGCAGGACGCCGAGCGAGTAGATGTCGGTCCGGTGGTCGATCGGCTCGCAGAGGATCTGCTCGGGTGACATGTAATACGGCGTGCCGATCGTCGCGTTGGTCGTCGTCAGCGCCGCGGCCTGCTGCACCGGCCGGGCGATCCCGAAGTCGAGCAGCTTGACCTGCTCGCGGCCGTCCCGGCGGCGGATCAGGAACACATTCGACGGCTTGAGGTCACGGTGGATCAGGCCGGCGGCGTGCACCGTCGCCATCGCGCCGGCGATCGAGGCGCCCCAGCGGGCGATGTCGAGCCACGCGAGCGGTCGGCGCTCGCGGTCGAAGAGTCGCGCCTCGAGGTCCTCGCCTTCGAGCAGTTCCATGGCGAAGAACACGACGCCGTGCTCCGGGTCGTCGCCGAGGTGGTAGATCGCAACGATGTTCTCGTGCCGGAGCTGGGCGATCGCCTGCGCTTCGCGCAGGAACCTCTCGATGCAGACAGGGTCCGACATCGCCTCCGGCAGCAGCGCCTTGAGCGCGCATCGCCGACGCAGGCGGATCTCCTCGGCTTCGTAGACGCGGCCCATGCCGCCCTCACCGAGCACCCGCTCGACGCGGAAGCGACCCTCGAGGACCGCCCCGAGCAACGGATCTGCCATGCCACCGCCTGTCATGGACCGATTGAGGACTATAGCACGCGGACCCTTGCGGAGTATGCGCGAGGGTGCGCGCGATCTGTTCGAGACGGTGCGCGATATGCGCAGACACGAAGGTTCCTTCTCCTGTAGACTTCTTCCTCCCCCATGCTGTCCGCCAGGCGTCGATCAATCGCCCCGCAGATCTCCGTGTTGCTCTCCGTGCTCCAGGTCGTGCCGGCCCACGCCGCGCCGGCGGGCGGCGGCGACTCGAAAGCGTTCGAGGTCGGGTTCGTCGAGGGCCAGGCGCAGTTCGATCGCGGCGAGCCGCTGGCTGCGGCGCGCACGTGGCTGACAACGGCGGGCAACCTGCCAGAGAACGCGGCGAACCGGGAGAACCGGGTGGCGATCTTTGAGTACATCGCCGAGGCGTTCCAACAGGGCCTCCGGGGTTCGACCGACGTCGCGGCGCTGCGCGAGGCGGCGACGGCCCTGCAGGACTACTGCGACGGGTTCACTCGCGCGTTCGGGACCGAGACGCCGCTGAGCCCGAAGATCGCCGGCGCCCGCGACGACTTCCAGGCTCGCCTGCGCGCCGCCGAGGCGTCGGCCGGGTCGGCCGAGCCGCCGCCGCCGTCGGAGCCACCGCTGCCGTCGGAGCCTGCGCCGAAGCCGGAGCCGGCACCAGCGCCGGTTCCGACGCGCCCGTGGAAGGGCCTGGCAATCGGCGGCAGTGTGCTGCTCGCGCTCGGGGTCGGCGGAGGTGCCCTCGCTGGGGCCTTCGCAGCTCGCGGTCAGTCGCTCGAGCGGCAATTCGACGACCCTGCCACCGATTGTCGCTTGAGCGATCCCGTCGGTGTGTGCGGAGAGTTGCTCGCCGACGGCAAGACGAGCAACGGGGTAGCGATCTCCGGGCTGGTCGCGGGCACGCTGCTGGTCGCGGGAGGCGTGGCGCTGCTGGCCACCGGGTTGCGCCGCCGGAGGGCGCCGGCGTCGGCGATCGCGCCGGTGCTGGCGCCCGGTTACGCCGGCGTCGGGCTGCGCCGGTCGTTCTAATCCGAGGTCTTCCCCGTCGTGCCCCGGCGGCGTCGTGCAGCGTCGCGCGGCGGTCTGGAAGCAGCTTGTGGCGCCCATCCGTGCATGGACCGCCGCCGGCATCGATGCCGAACGGCCAAGAAACGACGTCGAGCAAGAGCTACGGGGACCATCGATATCTCGATGCTCCGCTCGATCCAACAGGCCCGTCGCGGCGCGATCAGCCGGGAGCAGCTCCATCGCTGCATGGTGCGTGGCTACCGGCGCTGCACCAATTCCGACTGGAAGGACCAGAGCCGCGCGAAGTCCCGTCCGCCCTCGCCCAGGCCGCGCGCCCTCAAGGCCACAGGCCCGCTCCAGGTCTTCTCCTGGGACATCACCTACCTGCCGTCTCGCGTGCGCGGCCAGTACTTCTACCTGTACCTCGTCGTTGACGTCTGGAGCCGTCGTATCATGGCCGCCGAGGTCCACGACCGTGAATGTGGCAACATCGCCGCTGTGATGATTGAAAAATACTTGCACTCCGCCGCGAAGGACGGTAAAAGGCCCTCGCTTCACGCGGACAACGGTGGCCTGATGCGCAGCGCCACCTTGCTCGTCAAGCTCCACGACCTCGGCATCTCGCCGTCGTTCAGCCGTCCCCGCGTCAGCAATGACAACGCCTACTCCGAGGCCCTCTTCCGCACGCTCAAGTACAGACCCTCGTTCCCCAGCCGGCCCTTCGCCGACCTCGCCGCCGCCCAGCAATGGGTCGACCGCTTCGTCTGTTGGTACAACACCCAACACATCCACAGCGCCGTCCGCTTCGTCACCCCCGACGCCCGCCACTTCGGCCTCGACACCGCACAGCTCGCCAAGCGCCGCGCCGTCTACGAAGCCGCCAGGGCCGAGCACCCCGAGCGCTGGTCCCGCGGGACCCGTGACTGGTCCCCCATCTTCATCGTCAACCTCAACCCTGAGCGCGATTCCGAGCGCTCGAAACAACTGAAGAACGCCGCATAAATCCTCAGGCGACAACTATCCTGAGACCCACCGACCCTTCCGAACTACCGCCTGAGCAAGTTCCAGCCGCTCATGCCCGCCTGGGTCGAGCGCGAGTGCCTCGCCAGCTACCTCCTCGATCTGCCTGGCGCCGCGCGCTGGCTGACCGGCCGCGCCCCCGCGCGCGCACCCGACCTCGCCGGCCCCGCGCCCGCTGAGGCTGTCGCGGCTCCTGCACCGACGGCAACGTCGGCGCCCTCCGCTGCGCCCACGCCGCCCGCCGTCGAAGCGCCCGGTCGGATCCGCTGGATCGCCACTGAGGCCGACTTCCTGGCCATGTGCGACAAACTCCGGCAGGAGAATCTGCTCGGCTTCGACGTCGAGACGACCATGTACACGCACGTCCTCTGCCTGATGCAGATCGCGTGCGCCGACGCGGTCTACCTCGTCGACGCCCTCGCCATTACCGACCTCCCGATCGCCCCGATCCTGAGCGACCCCGCGATCATCAAGGTCATCCACAACGCCACCTTCGAGCGGACCACCCTCAAGCGCTACGACCTCGAGATCGACGGCGTCGTCGACACCCTCGTCGTCTCGCGCAAGCTCCGCGGGAAGAAGGTCGGACGCCATAATCTCAAAGATGTCTGCGCCCGCGAACTCGGCATCGAGCTCGACAAGACCGACCAGACCAGCGACTGGACCTGTCGCCCCCTGAGCCCCTCGCAACGAGCCTACGCCGCCCTCGACGCCGAGATCCTCCTCCACCTCCACGCCCACTTCGGCTCTCCCACGCCCTACTCCGCTCTCCGACGCCCTACTCCTTGACCATGCAAGCTCGCTTGCCTGGAACGTGAGCTCGCAGATGCATCGGGCGATACTCGACGGGCACAGCAGCGATGGTACGGCTGGCCCACATCGGCCTCCTCTTTTCGGCTCTGGTGACGCTGAGCTACGTTGTTTCAGTGCTGCTGCGGTAGATCGGAGAAGTACCGTCGACTGTGGCGGCCTACTTCTTCGGCGGCACGAGCATGTCGATCGCTGAGCGGCGGTGGTCCTTGCTCGCGTGAGCGTAGATCTGCGTCGTCGACAGGCTGCTGTGGCCGAGAAGTTCCATCGCCACCCGGGCGCCGGCGCCGTTCAGCATCAGCCGGGTGCCGAAGCTGTGACGCAGCGCGTGCGGGCCGTACTTCGGCACGCCAGCGTAGCTGGAGACCCGGTCGAGGATCGTCCGCAAGTTCGTCGTGCAGAACGCGCGGCCGTCGGGGCGCTTGAGCACGCGGCCGAGGCCGCCGTCCTGAGCGCGCAGTCGGAGCAGCGCCTCGTGCAGCCGCCCGGAGAGCGGGATGTCGCGCGCCGTGCCCCACTTCGGCGCCCGTTCCTCCCCGAGCACCATGTTGCGGCGCACGTAGAGCGTGCTGTGGGCGAAGTCGACGTCCTCCCAGCGCAGCCCCGACATCTCGCCCGCGCGCAGGCCGGCGTCGCCGCCAAGCAGTACGATCGCCAGGCTGAGCGCGTCGAACGTCGCCGCGCTGGCGACCAGGCGCTCGTAGTCCTCCGGCGTGTACCAGTGCCGCTCTCGCTGCTCGGCCAGCAGGTTGACCTCGGGGATCGTCACCCGGTAGCCGAGCTTCTGGGCGCGGCGGAGCATCGTCAGGAAGGTCTTGACGATCAGGTTGACGGTCGACGGCTTGAAGTCGGACAGCCCCTTGCGCACGGCGGCGATCTTCTGCTCGGTGATCTGGTCGAGCCGCAGCTCGCCGAGCACCGGCAGCAGGTGCTTGCGCAGCGTGGTCTCCTTCTGGACCACCGTGCAAGGGCTCTGCCGCTCCGTCCGGCACAGGTCGAGCCACTCAACTGCGAACGCCGCGACCGTCGGCGACGGCTGCTCCTCCGTCGGCTTCTTCGCCTTCGGCGGTCCGGCCCGCATCACCTCTCGCAGCCTCGCCTCGCCGATCCGCCGCGCGTGCGCCTCCGAGGTCGCTCCGCGCGCCTTGCGCCGCTCCCGGTAGATGCTCCCGTCCGGCAGCGTCACGCGGAAGTCGTATTGCCAGTGAACCCGCCCTTGCTTCCCTGCCCGCTCGTGAACGTTGATCTCCAACATCTCAGCCTCCAGGTTCGCGCACGTCGGTGCGCGGTGGTGGCCGCCGCCGATAAACGTTCCCAGAATGTTCCAAAACACCAGCGTGGATCGGGCCCCCGTGGGGTACTCCCGGTCACGGCCCGCAGGCCGAAAGCTGTAGCGATCTCGTACAGTTGGCCGAGATCTGTCCTCCGAGCCGGGGGTGGCCGGGCGAGGAGGCAACTGCTTCGAGCAGTGAAAGTCGTTCGCTCGTGCTCGCGCCGTGACGCGCGCACGGACGGACCGCGGAGGCCGCGGGTCGCGGCCTCCGGGTCCGTCGGCCGCGCCTCTCAGCACCCGTACGTGATCCGCACCTGGAACGCGGTCCCGACCGGCGCGCCGGGCACGGTGGTGATCGCCTCGTGGCAGCTGCCGCCCGCGTTGTGGAAGATCGACACCGTGTTGTTCTGGCCGACCTTGTAGAGGTTGACCGGCACGTTGAAGACCGCGTTGCCGACCGCCGCGTTGCCGCAGGCGCAGTCGGGGCCGTTGCCTGCGCCCCAGGTGCCGACCTGCGTGCCCTCGTAGCGGTACAGCATCGACTGGCCGCCGTTGCACGCGTGCTCGACCCCGGAGCGCAGCTCGACCGCGAGGACCGGCTTGCCCGGCGGGACCGGGTCCATGAAGCTCGCGCTGATCACCGTACCGTTGCCGCCGCCGACGCGGTAGTTCGGCTGGTTGCAGCACCCGCCGGCGTTCCACCCGACCGTCTGGGCGAACGTCAGGTTGAGCGTCACGACCGTCGAGCCGCACATGCACAGGTTGTTGCAGCTGTCGTTGTTGACCTGGTTGCCGTCGTCGCACTGCTCCTTGCCGGCCCACACGATCCCGTCGCCGCAGATCGCCGGCTTGCAGGCCGCCGTGCACGCGTCGGTGTTGACCAGGTTGCCGTCGTCGCAGGTCTCCGGCGGCTGGATGAAGGTGTCGCCGCAGGCGGCGGTCTTGCACGCGTTGGTGCAGCTGTCGAGGTTGCTCTGGTTGCCGTCGTCGCACTGCTCGACGCCCTGCTGCACGAACGTGTCGCCGCACTTGGCGAGCTTGCACGCGCCGACGCAGCCGTCCGTGTTCGACAGGTTGCCGTCGTCGCACTCCTCCATGTTGCTCGCCTGCACGAAGCTGTCGCCGCACTTCGGCAGCTTGCACGCGAGCGTGCACGCCCCCGTGTTGCTGTTGTTCGCCCCGTTGTCGCACTCCTCGCCGGGCTGCTTGAAGCCGTCGCCGCAGGTCGCCAGCTTGCACACGTTGGTGCAGGCGTCCTCGTTGCTCATGTTGCCGTCGTCGCAGGCCTCGCCCGGGCCCTGGAAGCCGTCGCCGCAGACGTTGAGCGTGCAGTTGGCCTTGCACGCGTTCATGTTGCCGTTCATCGCCCCGTCGTCGCACTGCTCGACGTTGGCCTGGATGAACCCGTCGCCGCACGCCGCCGCCTTGCACGCGAGCGTGCACGCCCCCGTGTTGCTGTTGGCGCCGCCCTCGTCGCACGTCTCGCCGAGGCTCGCCTGCACGAACCCGTCGCCGCACGCCGGCGCCTTGCACGCGTCGGTGCAGCCGTCGTCGTTGTCGCCGTCCTTCCCGTCGTCGCAGTCCTCGCCGGGGTCGACGACGCTGTTGCCGCACTCCTCGAGCTGGCACGTCACCGAGCAGCCGTCGCCCGGGTTCATGTTGCCGTCGTCGCACTGCTCGTCCGGCCCCTTGTCGCCGTCGCCGCACACGTTCGGCGCGCACATCGCGTTGCACGCCTGGCCCGGCCCGTTGTCGACCCCGTTGTCGCAGACCTCGGTCCCGCCGTCGTTGAACACGAACCCGTCGCCGCACACGTTCATCTGACACGCCAGCGTGCACGCCGCGTTGTCCGAGTTTCCGGCCCCGGCGTCGCAGCCCTCGCCCGGCTGCACGAACCCGTCGCCGCACAGCGCGCTGGTGCACGCATTGGTGCACTCGTCGGTGTCGACCTGATTGCCGTCATCGCACTGCTCGGTCGGCGCGACCACCCCGTCGCCGCACGACGCGAGCGCGCACGAATTGTTGCACGCGTCGTCGTCGACCTGGTTGCCGTCGTCGCAGCCCTCGCCCGGACCGACCGCCCCGTCGCCGCACACGTTGTTCGTGCAGTCGGCCTTGCAGCCGTTCATGTCGCCGTTCATCGCCCCGTTGTCGCACTCCTCGCCGGGGCCCTTGTCGCCGTCGCCGCAGACGTTGGCCGTGCACTGCGCGTTGCAGGCCTGTCCGGGGCCGTTGTTCGCCCCGTCGTCGCATCCCTCGCCCGGATCGACGTTACCGTCGCCGCAGAACGGGTCCACCCCGGACGTCGGATCGCCGGTCCCGTCGGTCGCGCCGGGGTTCGTCGTCGGCTCCGGCGCCGTCGTCCCCGACACCTGCCCCGTCGACCCGCCCGTCATCGCCTCCGTCGTCGTCACCCCGGCGTCGCCGCAACCGACCACCCACGCCAGCACACCCATCAAGCCCAGTCCGCGTCGCATCCTCATACCGCCCTGTCTCCCGAGTCGACGAATCTACCGGCAGACGCCGCCGACCGTCCATCCGCGCCCGCAGCGCCCGCGCGAGCCCACGCGACCGGCCACGCCGCAGACCCGCTTTCGCGCGAGGCCCGGCGAACGCGGACGCCCGCCGGCGCGCGCGTGCCCATTCATGCATCGCCGCTCTCCCGACCCACCACGACGCTTGGATACCTCGACGCATCGCGCTCCACACCTATCCTCTGGACCCCGGAGGTCGCACCTCGATGCGCGGCCGAACCATCTCGATCGTCGCCATGCTGCTCGCCTGCCTGTGGATCGACCTCCATGACCACGGCCTGAAGGCGCGACGGTCGTACCGACTCGGCTACCGCGTCCCCGGCCCCTGACGGTCGACGCCCGGATCCATGCATAATTCGAATCGCTGTACGGCCGCCCCTCGTCCGCGCCCTGGAGGCCGGCTGCTCTCCTATCAATATTCGTCCCACGGCGGACCGCACTCTGCCTTGCGATGTCCCGGCTCCGCTGACGACCCCGCGCCCCGTCGCGCGGTTCCGCGCACACTTCCGCTGTGGAACGACGTTCCTGGCTGCTCCAGCCGCCACGGGTGGCCACTCGACTCGCCACACATTTCCGCTCTTTTCAGGACCTCGACCCAGAACATCCCACACTCTCCGACCCTGGCACGCCGCTTGCTCAGGCGGCCGCCATGCTCCGCCGCGGCGCCCATCTCGCTCTCCTGACCATCCCTGCCCTTCTGCTCGCCTGTGATCCCCCCGTCGACGTCGACGACGGCCAGGACCGCGTGCAGGCCTACCGCGAGGCCTGGGGCACCGCGGACAACCCGAGCCTGCTCGACCCGAACTTCAATTACACGCTCGCCCAGCTGCCGACCTCCGGCGAGGCCAAGCGGACCCCGTGGGCCGGCAGCTACTGGCCGACCTACAAGGACTCGATCAACGACCGCTGGGCCGGTCCGGGCACCCTCTCGCCGGCGAAGAAGTACGAGCTCGCGTTCGGCAAGACCGGGATCGAGGACGCCGTCTCGGCCGAGGTCGGGATCGACAGCCTCGCCGGCAAGGCCTGCACCTCCGACGCCGACTGCGCCGCGACCAAGGGCTCGGTGTGCGCCAAACGGGCCGGCCAGACGCAGGGCCTGTGCAGCGAGACCTGGTTCGGGATCTGCCACGCCTGGGCGCCCGCCGCGATCCTCGAGGAGGAGCCGCGCGCGGCCGTCAAGTTCAACAACGTCGAGTTCAAGATCAACGACCTCAAGGCGCTGATCAGCCTGTCGTACACGGCGGCGCTCGACGTCCGCTTCCTCTCGCTGCGCTGCGACCAGAGCGGCGCGACCACCGACCTGACCGGCACCCCCGAGTGCAAGGACACCAACGCCGGCAGCTTCCACGTCGTCGTCGCCAACCTGCTCGGCGTCCAGGGCAAGTCGTTCGTCGAGGACCGCACCTACGACTACGAGGTGTGGAACCAGCCGGTCCGCAGCTTCAAGGTCACCAGGAACGTCGCGCTCACCCCCCAGCAGGCCAACCAGCTGCTCGGCGCCGGCAAGCTGCTCTCGACCGTCGACAGGGCCGGCACGATCGCCGCCAGCGCCTGGCAGCAGGTCCACACCGCCTCGATCAAACCCGGCCAGACCCTCAAGGTCCGGATGACCGGCACCGGCGACGCCGACCTCTACGTCCGCTGGAACAGCCAGCCGAACGCGACCACCTATCATTGCCGCCCCTACCTCGAGGGCAGCGACGAGACCTGCGAGCTCGTCGCCCCCGCGAACACGACCACCGCCAACATCGCCGTCAACGGCTACGCCGCGAGCTCCTCGTACAAGGTCACCGCGCAGGTGATCGACGTCGCCCCCGCGACCTACGCCTTCAACCCCGCGGCCGTCGGCCTCCGGCAGGTCCAGACCGAGCTGTACTGGATCGGCGAGTCGCCGCAGCACGTCGACGGCAACCTCTCGGCGACGATCTCGCAGTACACCAACAAGGACGTCTACGACTACGTGCTCGAGCTCGACGCCAGCGGCAAGATCATCGGCGGCGAGTGGATCGGCGCCTCGAAGACCAACCACCCCGACTTCCTGTGGCTGCCGACGCAGAAGCGCAGCGGCGCGGTCGCCGGCGTCGCCTGGGACGACGTCAAGAAGCTGCTCGCGCTGGCGGGCGGGGCCGTCGTCCCGCCGCCGGCCCCGCTGCTCAAGGACACCGCGACGCTCGCCGCCGGCGCCTGGAAGCACTACGCCCCGCTCGTCCTCGGCTCCGCGACCGCCAAGGCGAACCTGACGATCCAGAGCGGCGACGCCGACCTGTACGTCCGCAAGGGCAGCCAGCCGACCGCCTCCGGCTACGACTGCCGCCCCTACGTCGACGGCACCGGCAGCGAGACCTGCACCCTGACCGGCCCCGGCACCTTCTACGTGTCGGTCAACGGCTACGCGACCACCACGAATTACACCGTCGAGGTCGTCCAGCCGTGAACCGCCGCGCGCGGACGCGCGTCACGGGATCGCCTTGCCCGGGACATCGATCTTCGCGACCAGCAGCCCCGCGTTGCCGGTCGGACCGCTGAACAGCGCGAAGTTGCTGATGTACAGGTTCTTCTTGCCGGCCGGGCCCTGGCCGAACGCGACCGTCGACGGGAAGTCGAGCCCGTCGTCCGCGTCGGCGAGCACCTCGACGAAGTCGCCCTCGCCGCTGACCCGGACCAGCAGGTCCTGCTTGTTGACGGCGACGTAGATGTCGCCGTGGACGTCGAGCGCGATCCCGTCGGCGCCGTCGAGGACCTCGTCCTCGAGGATCACCGCCGCGTCGTCGGCCAGGCCGTCGTCGTCGATCGGGATCCGCACGAGCCGCGGGACCTGGCTGTTGGCGACGATCACCGAGTCGCCGTCGAACGCGATCCCGTTGGCGCCGATCGGGAACGGCACCGGCGAGACGTTGATGTCGCCGACCAGCAGCGCGTCCTGGTACCACAGCTCGGCGTCGCCGGTCGCCAGCTCGACGCGGTAGACCGCGCCGCCGATGCTCTCGGTGACGTAGAGGTGCTCGCCCGCGTCGTCGATCGTGATGTCGTTCGGGAACCCGTGGATCGACGCGACGAACGACACCGCGCCGCCCGGCGTCACCTTCCATACGCCCTCGGTCGCCGGGTTGAACGAGCCGAGCGCGACGTACACGTTGTCCTGCTTGTCGACCGTCATCCCGAGCAGAAATCCCCCGCTGGTGTCGAACTGCGCGTGCGTCGTCACGTTGCCCTTCTTGTCGCGCCGCAGCAGCGCGCCGGTCGGCGCGACCGTCAAGAATACGTTGCCCTTCTTGTCGACGGCGACGCCCTCGGGGAACTGGCCGAGGCTCGGGTTCAGCGAGAAGACGGTCTTGACGCCGACGCCGTCGGCGACGGCGCTGGGGACCACGGCGGTGAGGGCGAGAGCGCCGAGGAGCAGGGAGAGCGTGCGCATGGGAGACGTTCCTTTGTGAATACCGGGCCGGATCGGCGGATCGCGGCGACGACATCATGGCGAGGCCGGCAATTCCTGTCGATGTGGACATGTGGCGGCCGCGAGCGACCTGCGCGCCGGAGGTCGCACATGTCCGCCGCGATCGCCGTCTGCCGTCGCGGATCGGGGCGATCAGGAGTCCGGCGCCGCCGGGATCCACAGCGCGAACGTCGACCCGACGCCGGGCTCGCTGGTGACGGCGATGTCGCCGCCCATCAGGTGCACGAGCTGCTGCGTGATCGCCAGCCCGAGCCCCGTGCCGCCGAAGCGGCGCGCGATCGAGGCGTCGGCCTGGGCGAACGCATCGAAGATCCGGCGCACCTGCGGCTCGCTCATGCCGATCCCGTTGTCCTCGACCGCGAAGGTCACCCGCCGTCCGCCGGCGACGACCTCCTCGCGGATCCGCAGGGTGACGACCCCGCGCTGCGTGAACTTGTGCGCGTTGCCGAGGAGGTTGATCAGCACCCGGCGCAGCGCGGTGACGTCGGCGCGGAGCGCCGGCAGCGGCGCGGGCGCGTCGAGCACGAAGCGGTTGCCGCTGCGCTGCTGACCCGGCCGGCACGCCGCGTCGACGCTGGCGAGCAGCGCCTCGAGCTCGACCTCCTCCGGGTGCAGCGTGTACTTGCCGGCCTCGATCTTCGACAGGTCGAGGACGTCGCTGATCAGCCCGAGCAGGTGGCGCGCCGACGCGTGGATCCGCCGGACATCGACCGCGAGCGGCGACTCTTCGTCCGCGGCGTGCTCCTCCAGGATCAGCTCGGTGTAGCCGAGGATCGCGTTCAGCGGCGTCCGCAGCTCGTGGCTCATCGTCGCCAGGAACGCGCTCTTGGCCCGCGTCGCGTCCATCGCCGCGTCGCGCGCCTGCTGCAGCAGCGCGTTCGCGTCCTTGAGCTGGTCGAGCGCGCGCTGCAGGTCGGTGACGTCGAGCAGCAGCACCGTCGCCTCGCCGCCGGCCCCGCCGCGGGCCGCCGCCTGGAACGAGATCACCCGCCCGCGCAGCGCGAGCTGCTCCGACAGCGCCTCGCCGCGGGCCGCCCGCTGGACCGCGTCGCACAGCGCCGGCACGAACGCGAGCGCCTCGGCCGCGGGCCGGCCGACGCAGCGCGCCGGCTCGAGCCCGAGCTGACGGAACCCTGCGCCCTCGGCGAGCGAGATCAGGCCCGTCGCCGCGTCGAGGCTGAGGAGCGCGATCGGCAGCGAATTGACGACCAGCTGCAGCCGCCGCGCCGTCGTCTCGAGCGCCGACTCGACCCGCTGCCGCGCCATCCGGTCGAGCAATTGGCGGTACACGACCCCGGTCAGGCGGCACACGAACTTGAGCACCTCGATGTCGCCCTCGCTGAAGCGGTTCGGCGTCGACGAGGCGAACCCGAACACCCCGAGCGGCTGGCGCTGGTACATCACCGGCATGAACAGCCGCGAGCGCACCGGGAACGTCCGCGCGCTCGACTGCGTCTGCCGGCCCGCGTCGAGCTCGACGTCGGCGATGTGGATCGTCCGCGGCTGGCGGAAGATGCTGCCCGGGTGGCGGTCCCACGCCGTCCGCTCGGCCTCGCGCCGCTCCTCCTCGGTGAACCCGCGGGCGACGAACAGGCGCAGCCGCTCCTGCTCGAAGTCCCACAGGTACAGCCCGTTGTACTCCGCCTCGACCAGCACCGCGAGCGCCCGCTCGATCTCCTCCGCGAAGCCCGCCAGGTCGTGGACCGACGCGAGCCCGGAGGCGATGTTCGACAGCTTCTCGAGCAGTTGCAGGTCGATCGCGCGGCTCAAGCGGCCGGCTCCGCGAGCAGCGCGAGCGCGGCGCGGACGCACTCCTCGTCCTGGTGGTAGTGCCCGCCGCTGACCCCGATCGCGCCGATCAGCGCCCCGCCGGCGACCAGCGGCGAGCCGCCGCCGAGCAGGATGAAGTCGGCGAGGTGCTGCGCGCCGTGCAGCAGGATCGGGTCGTCCTTGATGAAGCCGTACCACGGCGCGCCGGTCGGGATCCCGAAGCCGACCGCCGTCACCGCCTTCTTGCGCGAGGCGTCGATCGACACCAGCGGCGCGCCGTCCATCCGGCTGAACGCCTTGGGCACGCCGCTCTCGTCGACGATCGTGGTCGAGATCTTCAGCCCGATCTCGCGGGCCTTCTGCTCGGCGGCGGCGATCAGCGCGTGCGCGAGTTCGGAAGTGATCGACGCTCGGGTGTAGCTGGGGGTCATGGGGAGCTCCTCCGCGACCATGGTACATTCACCCCGACTTGGTCGCCGCAGGCACCCACTCTACCGCCGGAGGCAACGTCGACCACCGCCGCGGCGTCCTGCACCTCGTCGCCGCGGCGGTCCTGTTCTGCACGCTCAGCGTGCTGGCGAAGCTCGCCGGCACCCGGGTCCCGCTGGGCGAGATCGTCCTCGTCCGCAGCGTCGTCACAGTCGTCCTCGCTCGCTGGGCGCTCGCCCGCGGACACCTCCCCGTTTGGGGAACGCGCCGGGCGATGCTGACCCTGCGCGGCGCCTTCGGCTTCCTCGCGCTGCTCTGTTACTTCTACGGGATCACCCACCTGCCGATCGCGGACGCGATGGTGATTCATTACGTCCACCCGGTCTTCACAATGCTGCTCGCCGCCGCGGTGCTCGGCGAGGCGCTCGACCGCCGCGAGTCGCTGTTCATCGTCGGCTGCTTCACCGGCGTCGTGCTCGTCACCCAGCCGACGCTCCTGTTCGGCGCCGCGGCCCCGGCCGACGACCCGTTCGCGCTGGCGATGGCGCTGCTCGGCGCGCTGATCAGCGCCGGCGTCTACGTCCTGATCCGCGAGCTGCGGGCGACCGAGCACCCGCTGCGCCTCGTCTTCTACAACGCGCTCGTCGCGACCGTCCTGGCGGCGCCGTGGGCCGGCCTCACCTGGGTCGCCCCCGACGCCGCCGGCTGGGCGATGCTGCTCGCCGTCGGCGTGCTCACCTTCTTCCACCAGCAGAGCATGACCCACGGCCTGCACCTCGTCCGGGCCGGCCGCGCGACCGGCCTCGGCTACCTGCAGGTGCTGCTGTCGATGCTCGCCGGGATCTGGCTGTTCGACGAGCGCGTCAACTGGATCGGCTGGGCCGGCGCGAGCGTGCTGGCGATCAGCGCGCTGCAGCTGGCGACCGACTCGAGGCGCGCGCCGAAGCCGAGCTAGTGCCGCGCCCAGGGCCTAACGACACCACCTCGCTTGGTCTCATCGCCGCTGGCTTCGTTGGCGAAACTCGTAGTACGGTCCAGTACAACTTCGTTTCGCCGCCTCGCCAGCGACGATGATCCCGGCGCGAGGCGGCGCCGTTAGACCCTGGGCGCGGCACTAGCCGCGCTCACAGCCCGAAGGTGCACTGCAGCCCGGCGCCGATCGTGCACCCGGTGAAGTCGTCGCACCCCTCGGTGGCGCAGCGATTGAGGTCGTCGAGCGCCGCCGACTGCTCGTCGGCCATGCAGTCGCTCATCCGGTCCTTGCACTTCTGCACGCACGACGCGATCACGACCTCGTCGTCGCACGTCCGCGCGTGGTCGCAGTACGCCTGACACGTCGACTGCAGCTCCGCGTCGTCGACGCCGGCCTGGCCGCCGTCGTCGTCGTTGCACCCGAGGACCGCGCCGAGCAGCAGGGCCCACACATATCGCTGTGGTGATTGAATCATGGCCCGCCTTGTACGCGACCTCGCTCCCCCCGCAACCCGGCCCCGCCGGGCTCATCCACCCGCCCAGCGCCGCCCCGGCCCCTCCGCAGCGCCGCGCCCGTCCAGCCCGCCGCCGCGGCGCCGCCGGCGACGACCCGAGGCCGCCACTCGCGCCGCGTCCCGCCCCGCCCGGACTGACCTGCCCCAAAGACCAGCCCGGTCGCCGGCCCCTCCTCGTGCAGGCCCGCAGAACGCCGCTCCGCCGCCTGGACATTTTCGCGCGTCTTTGCCACCCTCCGCGCCCCCATGCACACCCGCACGACGAAGCTCCTCCTGGTCGCCCTCGCCCTCGCGCCGCTGGCCTGCGGCAGCGCCCCGAAGGCCGACACCGCGACGCCCGAGCCGACCGCCGCCGCCCCCGCCCCGGCGCCGACCCCCGCGCCCCCGCCGGCCAAGCCGATCCCCGACGGCTTCCGCGCGATCACCCCGCAGCTGACCGTCAAGGGCGTCGACGCCGCGGTCGAGTTCTACACCAGGGCCCTCGGCGCACAGAAGGTATTCACCCTGCCCGGCCCCGACGGCAAGTCGCTGCACGCCGAGATCAAGGTCGGCGACTCGATCCTGATGCTCGACGAGGAGAACGTCGCCCAGGGCATGAAGTCCCCGCAGACCCTCGGCGGCACCCCGGCCACCCTGATGGTCTTCGTGCCCGACGCCGACGCCGCCGTCGCCACCCTGACCGCCGCCGGCGCCAAGGTGACGATGCCGCTCGACGACATGTTCTGGGGCGACCGCTACGGCGAGGTCGTCGACCCGTTCGGCCACAGCTGGGCCGTCGCCACCCACCTCGAGGACCTCACCCCCGAGCAGATGAGCGAGCGCGCCAGGCTGGCCAACCAGCCGCCGCCGAAGGGCAAGAAGCCGAAGAAGGGCGCCCCGCCGGCCTGGAAGAAGATCGCCGGCACCCCCGCGGCCGAGAAGACGCCGAAGGAGTACCACACCGTCACGCCGGCGCTGACCGTCGCCGACGCGGCCGCCGCGATCGAGTTCTACAAGGCCGCCTTCGGCGCGACCGAGAAGAGCCGCATGCCGGCGGCCGACGGCAAGCGGATCATGCACGCCGAGCTGATCGTCGGCGACAGCACGCTGATGCTCGCCGACGCGTTCCCCGAGTGGGGCGGCAAGTCGCCGCGCGACCTCGGCGGCTCGCCGGTGGCGATCCACCTCTACGTCCCCGACGTCGACGCCGCGTTCGCCCGGGCCCAGTCGGCCGGCGCGAAGCCCGAGATGCCCGTCGCCGACCAGTTCTGGGGCGACCGCTACGGCACCGTCGTCGACCCCACCGGCTTCACCTGGGGCGTCGCCACCCACACGGAGGACGTCACCCCCGAGCAGATGAACGAGCGGATGAAGAAGCAGTACGCCAAGCCGTCCGCCTGACCGAAGAGTCAGCCGCCTGCGAGCGCCCCGCCGCCGCCCGGCGACGGGGCGCTCGCGCGTCCGCGCGCGCCCGTGGACGCCCCCGCCGGCCGCCGCTAGCATCGCCCCTCGACGATGACCGACGACACCGAGCAGGACCTGATCGACGCGATCGCGCGCGCCGACGACCCGATCCCCCCGTCGCTCGCCCTCGCCGAATGGCTCAAGAGCCAGGACGACCCCGCCGCCGCCGCCCGCAGCGAGCTGATCGCGCTGCAGGCCGCGACCCTGCGCGGCACCGCGAAGAAGACCGACGAGCGCCGCTGCCGCGCGCTGATCAAGCAGCACCTCGACGCCTGGACCGACGGCCTCGCCTCGCGCCTCGGACTCGACGTCCGCCTCCACCTCGGCTTCGTCGACGCCTTCACGATCCCCAGCGACGCCCCCGAGCTGCGCGACGACCCGCTCGGCGCCTTCATGGATCTGTTCGAGCACCCGCTGTTCCGCTTCGCCCGCGCCGCCGACATCGGCGTATTCGGCGATCCCGAGGAGTCCGGCGATCAGAACGGCGAATACGCCCACTACGAATTGACCCCGCTGTTCGACGCGATCCACGAGGCCTTCCTGTCCGAGGACGAGGACGATGATGAGCCCCCGCGCGCCGCGCCGCTACAGGCCCTGACCCTCGGCTTCCCTGACCGCCCGCGCTGGCGCCCGAGGTGCGGCGTCGGCCGCAGCCGCCGGTTCGTGTTCGCCCAGGCCAACGTCACCCTCGGCGACGCGACCGCGCAGCTGACGAACCTGCGCGCCCTGACCCTCCGCTGCCGCCCCGACGACCCCCACAGCCTCGCCGACCTCGCCGAGCGCCTCGTCCGCTTCGAGCACCGCCCGCCGATCTCCTACGATTCGCACCGCTCGCTCTTCTACGACCTCGCGCGCCCCGACTGGCCGCAGTTGGAGCACCTCGCCGTCGGCCGCACCTGGTACGAGGATTGGGGCGACGGCGATCGCACCTGGGGCCGCAAGTCGGGCTGCCGCGCCGACCAGCTCGCGCGCGTCCTCTCCGGCGAGGCGATGCCCCGCCTCACGCACCTCGCCTTCCACCACACCGACCTCGCCGACGACCTCGCCGAGGCGATCGCCGCCTCGCCGCTCGCCCGCCAGCTCACCGACCTCAGCTTTGCCCACAGCCCGCTGACCGAGCGAGGCGTCGCCGCGCTCGTCGCCGGCGCCGCCGCGTTCGAGCGGCTCGCGGTGCTCGACCTCCAGTTCTCCGGCCTCGACGCCCCCGCGCTCGCGCGCCTCCGCGACGCCCTCCCGTCCGCGGCCCACGTCGAGATTCACCCCTACTGCATCGAGGGCAAGTGAACGCTGCGCCTGCGTGAGCCATGCACGCCCATACCTGTCCTTTGGGTCCGGCAGACCCCCAACTGCCGTTGGGCCCCCCAACGCGCGTTGGGCGCTTGCGGCGGCCGAACTCTGGCGGTACGGTTCGACGATGTCGCGTCGGTTCTCCCCCCTCGCGTTTCTGCTCGCCGCCTGCCTCGACCCCGACGGCGACACGACGAGCACCTCCTCCACAAGCTCGAGCTCCTCGACCGGCGTCAGCGGTCAGAGCTCCTCGTCCTCCAGCGACGGCAGCCAGGGCTCCTCGACCACCGGCGACGGCAGCGACTCCGCGGCGATGACCGCCTCCTCCGCCTCCTCGACCTCGACGGCAAACGACACCACCACCGACCCCGACACCACCGCCGGTACCACTGACCCCGCCCCGACCTGCGGCGACGGCCAGGTCAACACTCCCGACGAGGAGTGCGACGACGGCAACACCGACCCCGAGGACGGCTGCGACAATACCTGCGCCCGCGACCGCATCGTCTTCGCCACCAGCGAGAAGTTCTCCCCCGACATCCTGGGCGGCCTCAAGCCCGCCGACGACATCTGCAAGCAGCTCGCCAACAAGGCCGACCTCCCCAACCCGTTCAGCTTCACCGCCTGGCTCAGCGACTCCAAGACCGACGCGATCGCCCGAATCTATCCCGGCAAGGGTCGCTACCTCCGCCCCGACGGCGTCGTCGTCGGCCTCGGCGTCCAACAGTTCACCTCCGGCGCCCTCCTCGCCCCGATCCAGGTCGACGAGTACGGCGTGCCCCTCCCCGCTCAAGGCGTGTGGACCGGCACCCGCCCCGACGGCACCCGCGTCCCCAACGCCAACCACTGCAGCGACTGGACCACAAGCAGCCTGCTCGAGAGGGGCCACATCGGCGACATCTCCAGCGTGACTGGTCGCTGGACCTTAATTGCCGACCCCGAGGTCAACCCCACCGGCTGTCCGGGTGACCGCCATCTCTACTGCATCGAAGGAAAGTGAACCCATGAACTGTCGTGCCTGCATCCTCGTTGCCCTCGCCATCGGCGACGGCGCGTGCCACTACGACCCCTGGACCAGCTCGGCGACCGAGGTCGACCTCCCGCCCCCGGACTCGGCGGGCCTCGGCGATCGCCCGGATCCCGGGCCGCCGGCGACCTCTGGCGACGCGACGACACTCGAACCCGAACCGGACACGAGCACCAGCGCGAGCACAGGCTCGACCGGCGGAACCACCGCGGAGCCGCCGAACTCGTGCGGCAACGCTCTCCTCGATCCGGGCGAGGAGTGCGACTACGGCGAGGACAACTCCAACGTCGGCGGCTGCACCCTGAGCTGTACGAAGGCGACCTGCGGCGATGGCTTTGTCTGGGAGGGCGTCGAGGCCTGCGACTTCGGGGAGGGCAACAACAAGAAAGATTACGGCGGTTGCACCGAAGACTGCGAATGGGCCGCCAAATGCGGAGACGGCAACCTCGACGTCGGCTTCGAGGAGTGCGACCTCGGCGACCAGAACGGCACCGGGACGTCCGTCGACGGCGAGGCCGCCTGCACGATGGGCTGCCGGTGGCACGGGCGGATCGTCTTCGTCACCAGCGAGGCCTACTCGGGCGCGCTCGGCGGCGTGGCCGGGGCCGACCTCAAGTGTACCTCGCTCGCCATCGCTGCCGGGCTCACCGAGCCCGGAGGGGTCAAGTTCCGCGCCTGGCTCAGCGACAGCACTTCCTCGCCGCTCACCCGCTTCACGCAGATCGACGACGCCGGCAGACCCTACGTCCTGCTCGACGGCCGCGTGCTCGCCGAGACCTTCGCCGAGCTCGTGACCTTCGGCCCGCGCACCGGGATCTCCCTGACCGAGCAGGGCGAGGTGCTGTTCGAGCAGTACGTCTGGACCAACACCTCGGCCTTCGGCGAGGTGTTCAGCGCGGCCAACCACTGCGCGGGGTGGACCTCCGATGCTTTCGAGCTCAAGGCGCGCTTCGGGCTCAACGCGCTCGCGCTCGAACAGGGCCCGCTATGGGACAACTGGCGCGACGAACGCAGCTGGACGAGCTACATCACCGATTTCTGCAACTTCCTCTGGCGCCTCTACTGCTTCGAGGACGACTGATCACCGCCCATACCTGTCCTTTGGGTCCGGCAGACCCCCAACTGCCGTTGGGCCCCCCAACGCGCGTTGGGCGCTTGCGGCGGCCGAACTCTGGCGGTACGGTTCGACGATGTCGCGTCGGTTCTCCCCCCTCGCGTTTCTGCTCGCCGCCTGCCTCGACCCCGACGGCGACACGACGAGCACCTCCTCCACAAGCTCGAGCTCCTCGACCGGCGTCAGCGGTCAGAGCTCCTCGTCCTCCAGCGACGGCAGCCAGGGCTCCTCGACCACCGGCGACGGCAGCGACTCCGCGGCGATGACCGCCTCCTCCGCCTCCTCGACCTCGACGGCAAACGACACCACCACCGACCCCGACACCACCGCCGGTACCACTGACCCCGCCCCGACCTGCGGCGACGGCCAGGTCAACACTCCCGACGAGGAGTGCGACGACGGCAACACCGACCCCGAGGACGGCTGCGACAATACCTGCGCCCGCGACCGCATCGTCTTCGCCACCAGCGAGAAGTTCTCCCCCGACATCCTGGGCGGCCTCAAGCCCGCCGACGACATCTGCAAGCAGCTCGCCAACAAGGCCGACCTCCCCAACCCGTTCAGCTTCACCGCCTGGCTCAGCGACTCCAAGACCGACGCGATCGCCCGAATCTATCCCGGCAAGGGTCGCTACCTCCGCCCCGACGGCGTCGTCGTCGGCCTCGGCGTCCAACAGTTCACCTCCGGCGCCCTCCTCGCCCCGATCCAGGTCGACGAGTACGGCGTGCCCCTCCCCGCCGAGTCCGTGTGGACCGGCACCCGCCCCGACGGTACCCGGGTCCCCAACGCCAACCACTGCAGCGACTGGACGACGGACAGCCTGATCGAGCGGGGTCACGTCGGCGACATCTCCACCATGAACGGCGACTGGACCCTCATCCTGGACCCCGAAATCAACCCCACCGGCTGCCCAATTGACCGCCACCTCTACTGCATCGAAGGGAAGTGAACCCATGCACTCGCGCGCCTGCATCCTCGTCGCCCTCGCCGTCGGCGACGGAGCCTGCCACTACGACCCCTGGACCGGCTCGGCGACCGAGGTCGACCTCCCGCCCCCGGACTCGGCGGGCCTCGGCGATCGCCCGGATCCCGGGCCGCCGGCGACCTCTGGCGACGCGACGACACTCGAACCCGAACCGGACACGAGCACCAGCGCGAGCACAGGCTCGACCGGCGGAACCACCGCGGAGCCGCCGAACTCGTGCGGCAACGCTCTCCTCGATCCGGGCGAGGAGTGCGACTACGGCGAGGACAACTCCAACGTCGGCGGCTGCACCCTGGGCTGCACGAAGGCGACCTGCGGAGATGGCTTTGTCTGGGAGGGCGTCGAGACCTGCGACTTCGGGGCAGGCAACAACAAGAAGGATTACGGCGGTTGCACCGAAGACTGCGAATGGGCCGCCAAATGCGGAGATGGTAACCTCGACGTCGGCTTCGAGGAGTGCGACCTCGGCGACCAGAACGGCACCGGGGCATCCGTCGACGGCGAGGCCGCCTGTACGATGAGCTGCCGGTGGCACGGGCGCATCGTCTTCGTCACCAGCGAGGCCTACGCAGGCGCGCTCGGCGGCGTGGCCGGTGCCGACCTCAAGTGTACCTCGCTCGCCATCGCCGCCGGACTCGCCGAACCCGGAGGCGTCAAGTTCCGCGCCTGGCTCAGCGACGGCACCTCCTCGCCACTTACCCGCTTCAGCCAGCTCGACGACGCCGGCAGACCCTACGTCCTGCTCGACGGCCGCGTGCTCGCCGATTCTTTTTCCGAGCTCGTGACCTTCGGCCCGCGCACCGGGATCTCCCTGACCGAGCAGGGCCAGGCGCTGTTCGAACGGCCCGTCTGGACCAACACCTCGGCCTTCGGCGAGGTGTTCAGCGCGGCCAACCACTGCGCCGAATGGAGCTCGGGAGCGCAGGAGCTCAAGGCGCGTTACGGGCTCAACGCGCTGAAGCTCGAAGACGGCCCGCTGTGGGCCAACTGGCGCGCCGAACGCAACTGGACGAGCTACGCGACGAATCGCTGCAACTATCTCCGCCACCTCTACTGCTTCGAGGACGCCTGATCACCGCCCCTCGACCCGCACCGTCGGCGCCCCGACCTTCTGATCGACCCGCCGAGCCTCCCGCTCCCACGCCTCTTTGAACGTGCCATGCGGCACCAGCTCGATCCGCGGCGGCCGCAGCAGCTTCTGCACCCGCAGGTGCGCGTACGCCGGGCTGCGGCGCCCGAGGTCCTCGTCGATCCGCCGCGACAGCCTGGCGCGAAAATCCGCGCGGGCCACACCTTGCACCTCGACCTGCACGCGCAGCCCGGTCGGCCGCAGCCGCGTGCGTCGCACCCCGGACACGTCCGCCGTCCCGAGCTCCGTATCGGCGAACGGGTTGTCGCGCGGCTCCTCGAACCATGGCTCTTCGGCCAGGCTCTGCGGGTCGGCGCCGATCGTCGCCGCCACCAGGGCCGGGTCTTCGGGGCGGAACGCCGCGCGCACGCTCGCCGCCAGCTCGTCGCCGCCGAGAGACAGCCCCGCGAGGGCGACCGCCGGCTCCGGCGCGGGCAACCTGACGACCCGCGGCCGCGGGAACGGCACCAGGCCGGTCGGCGGATCGAATCCCACGACCCGCACGAATTCCCCGGTGCGCAGCCTCAGGCACCCGAGCGCCGACGACACCACCAATTCGTAGCGCTCGCCGACGATCGCGTGCTCCGGCCAAACCGTCGCCGGCTCGCCCTGCGCGCGCGGCCCCGGCTCGGGCGGCAGCAGCTCCACGATCGCGCTCGCCAGCGCCAGCGTGAAGCTGCGCGCCGGCGGCCGCAGCGACGGCAGCCCGAGCCGCCCCGCCCGCGCGTCGATCCACCCCGCCGACGCCAGCGGCACCCGGGCGCGCAGCCGCAGCCGCAGGTCGAAGCTCGCCAGCAGCAGCCGCAGCGACGGCAGCGCCCGCTCGAGCGGCCCGCGGAGCGCCTCCTCGAGGCACACGAAGCCCGCCGCGCTCGGGCTGACCAGCAGCGCCGGGTCCCACGCGCCGAGCCGCGCCAGCCCCCCGTCCGGCGCCGCCAGGTCGAACAGCCGCAGCACCTCGGCCCCGAGCGCCGCCAGGTCGTCGGCCGCGATCGCGTCGACCGACGGCTCGGCCCGCCGCGCCTGCAGCAGCCCCGCCCGCAGCCCTGTCTTTTTAAACCTGTCCTCTCCGCCCTGCTCTTTCAGCCATTCGCGCCACACCGCCACCACCTCGCCGCGCTCCGCCTCCGCCAGCGCCTCGCCGCCGGCGTGGAACCCGAGCGCCGGCTCGACCTGCAGCGCGTGGGCCCGCCGCTCGAGCAGCGGCACCTGCGCCCGCAGGTCGTGCAGCCCGGCGATCCGCTTCAGCCCGAACCTGCGCCCGAGCTCCCCGCCGCCGAGCTGCGCGACCAGCCCCTCGAGGCAGCGCTCGCGCCCGACCGATCGCAGCGGGCGCGGGGCATCGGTCGACATGGCCCTCCGGTCAGCCCGGCCCGAGCTCGCGGCGCAGCGCCGTGATCACCTTCGTCGCGTGCTGCCGCCGCTCCTTGAGCGACCCATCGCGCTGCGCCGGAGCCAATCCATCGACCGCCGCGACGAACCGCTCGAGGTGCGCCAGCGCCTGCCCCTTCCCGCCGACCGCCAGCAGCGCCCGCGCCAGGCCGTAATGCCCCTCGAGCGAGTCGGGCGCCGCCCGCAGCAATTGTCTGTACCCCGCGATCGCCGTCTCCGCGTCGCCGACGCGCAGCGCCAGCGCCGCCAGGTTCGCCTGCGCCTCCGTCTGCCCCGGGTCGCAGCGCAGCGCCTGGTCGAAGTGGTCGCGCGCCCCGTCGATGTCGCCGATCGCCGCCAGCAGCGCCCCGAGGTTGGTGTACGCCGCCGCGAACTCCGGGTCGAGGTCGAGCGCCCGGTCGTACGCCTCGCGCGCCTCCGTGCAGGCCGGGTCGTCGGGGTCGACCCCGTCCCACGCCTGCTCGCGCTCGCACGCGTACAGGAACCACTCGTACGCCGAGCGCTCGACCTGCTGCTCCTGCGGCCGCGGCATCGCCAGCACCTGCGCGACCTCCTGGTGCAGGTTCTCGACGTTGAGGTCGAGCAGCACCTGCCCGGTCGCCGCCTCGAAGCTGTGCGCCACGTCCTCCACGATCACCTGCTCGTGCTCGCAGCGGACGCGCAGGCGCGCCAGCGGCTGGTCGACCTCCGGCAGCTTGAGCCGCAGCGCGTCGAGGCTCCGGCGCACCCGCTGCAGCGGCAGCCCGGCCTCGAGCAGCTCGCGCGCCACCTTGATCGCGATCAGGTCGCGGAAGCTGTAGAACGTGCGCCCGCGGACGCGGATCGACGGGCGGATGAACCCCGTCTGGGCCCAGTAGCGCAGCCGGCTCTCCGGCAGCGCGAACAGCCGCGACACGTCGCGCGGCGCGTACGCCGGCTGCGGCGCGTCGTTGGCACCCGGCTCGATGATCGTCGTCTCACTCCGCGGCTCGTTCATCGCGTCCCTGCCTTGCGTGCCGGCTCGAGCGATACCATGGCGTCCCCGTCGATGAAGACCTGCGTCCCCTCGCTGCGGACGTGATGATCGATCTCGACGTGCAGCTGCGCCGCCGGCACACCGGCGAGCCGCGCCAACTCCGGCCGCGCCAGCGCGATCAGCTTCTGCGTGATCCGCGGGCTCCCCAGCATCAGCTCGGCCAGCTTCTCCGCCGTCGCCACGTCCGCCGGCTCGGAGAAGTAGGCGGCGCAGCGCCGCAGGTCGACCGTGACCATCACCGTCGCGTAGAACCGCTTGCCCGGGGTCGCGCGGCCGTGCGCCACCTCCGGCCCGCCCTCGACCACGTGCTCGCCGTACTTCCACAGCACCTCGAGCGCGCTCGGCGACAGCACCTCGCGGACCTCGCGCCGGATCAACTGCACCTTGCGCACGCGCGCCCAGCGCGCCTCCGGAAGCTGCGAGATCAGCGCGGCCGGGCCGCGAGGCGGGCGGGTATTCATTGCACCTACAGGTATGCCACTGTAATCCGCCCGCCTCCAAATTCCGCGCACGCCGACCCGGGTGAGCGAGACCGCCCACGGACGCGGGTATGCTCGCGGCGATGCCGACCGTGAAGCACGCCCGAGGCGACGTTCTCTTCGTGCTCGACCCGCTCGAGACGATCCATCCGAAGAAGGACAGCTCGTACCTGATGATCGCCGAGGCGCTACGGCGGGGCTACCGGCCGTGGATGGTCGAGCTGCCGGGCCTTTTGCTCCGCGGCGCCGACGCGGTCGCCCGCGCCTACCCGCTCGGCCTGCGCGAGCTCGGCGCCCCGCTGCACGTCGACGGCGACCCGCAGGTCCGGCCGCTCGCCGACTTCCGGGTCGTCGTCATGCGCAAGGACCCGCCGGTCGACACCGACTTCGTCACCGCGACCTGGTGCCTCGACCGCGCCGTCAGCCACACCCTCGTCATCAACCACCCGCAGGGCCTGCGCGACCTCAGCGAGAAGCTGGCGATCCTCGAGTTCCCGGAGTTGATCCCGCGGACCTACCTGCTGCGCACCGTCGGCGACCTGCGCGACGCGCTCGCCGAACTCGGCGGTCAGATGATCCTGAAGCCCGTCCTCGGCTTCGGCGGCCGCGAGGTCCTGATCGCCCGCGACGGCGACCCGAACCTGAGCACCCTGTTCGAGCTGGCGACCCGCGACGGCCGCACCTGGACGATCGCCCAGGAGTTCGTGCCCGCCGCACGGCACGGCGACAAGCGGATCCTGCTGGTCGACGGCTCGCCGGTCGGCGCCGTCCTGCGGGTGCCCGCGCAGGGCGAGCTGCGCAACAACTTCCACGCCGGCGGCAGCCCCGTGCACACCGAGCTGACGGCCCGCGACCGCGAGATCTGCGGCCGGATCGGCCCGTTCCTCCGCGAGCGCGGGCAGTTCTTCGTCGGCATCGACGTCCTCGGCGACCACCTCACCGAGATCAACGTCACCAGCCCGACCGGGATGCAGGAGATCAACCGCCTCGGCGGCCTGACGGGCGACGATACGATGCAGGCGAAATTCTGGGCCGCCCTCGAGCCGAGGCTGCGCTAGCCCCGGAATCGATGCTAGACCTTTAAGTCCCCCGCGATGTCGACCGACCTCTCCACCCTCCTCGTCGCCGAGCTCCCGCGGCTCTACGCGTTCGCCTACGTGATGTGCGGCGCGCGCGACGAGGCCTACACACATGTCCTCGAGGCCATCCGCGACCTCGCCGCGGACGGCGCCGCCGTGCTCGCCGCCTCGCGCCCCGGCGACGTCCTGCTCGGCCGCCTCGCGCGCCGGCTCGAGGAGGGCCTCGGGCGCAAGGCCGACCAGAGCTTCGTCATCCTCGACAACCTGCTGCGCAGCGACGAGACCCGCGAGATCGACCCGTATCAATCGCCGATCGACGGCGACCTGTCGCGCGTCCCGGTCCTCCTGTGGGAGCTCAAGCGCACCTGCCTCGCCTCGGTGCTCGGCTGCCTGCCCCCGGGCGTCCGCCTCTCGTTCGTCGTCACCGACCTGCTCGGCTACACCCCCGCGGCCGCCGCCGACCTGCTCGGGATCAAGGAGAGCGCCTTCCGCGTCCGCCTGACCCGCGCCCGCCGCCGCCTCGAGGACTACCTCGCCCCCCGCTGCGGCCACATCGACCGCCACAACCCCTGCTACTGCGAGGGCCGCCTGACCCTCGCCCTCGAGACGAACTTCGTCCGCCTCCCCCCGCACAGCGCCGACATCCCGGCCGAGAACTACAACGACGGCCCCGAGCAGCGCGACATCGCCGGCCTCTACCGCACCCTCCCGCACGTCCAGCTGACCGAGACCCAGCGCGGCACCCTGCAAGCCGCGATCGCCGCCGCCGCCGCCGAGGCCCCGACCGAGGCCCCCGCGCCCGCCCCCTGAGCCCGGCTCACTCCTCCGCGTCCGCGCCGAGCACCTGCACCCGCAGCTGCGCCGCCCACGCGTCGAGGTTGGCGAGCGTGCTCTGCAGCAGCTCCGCCGACGCGCTCAGCTCCTTGAGCCGCGCCTCGAGCAACTCGCGCCCGCGGCGCAGCCGCGTCTTCGCCGTCCCGACCGGGAGCGCCAGCACGTCGGCCAGCTCCGTCGCGCTCAGCCCCTCCCAGTAGTGCAGCTCGAGCACCACCTGGTAGTCGACCGGCAGCCGGCGCAGCCCCTCGAGCAAGAGCCGCTGCTCCTGCCGCGCCGCGACCGCGCTGATCGGCGACGACAGGCTGTGCGCCGACTCCTCCTCGAAGTCGACGCGCCCCGCGTCGCGCCGGCGCTCGCGGTAGTACTTGCAGACGATCTTGTACGCGATCGAAAACAGGTAGCTGCGAAAGCTCGCCTCCTGGCGGAACCGCTCGCGCCCCTCGAGGCACGCCAGAAACGTCCGCTGGATCAGGTCCGGCCCGGCCTCCCCGACCTTGTTGCGGAAGAACCGGGCCACCGCCGCGTAGTGGCGCTCGAACAGGCGCTTCCCCGCCTCCCGGTCGCCCCCGCGCCAGGCCTGCACCAGCCCCGCGTCGCTGTCCTCCACCACCTTGGTCCGGCATGCTAACAGACGGCCGGTGCGCCGGCGGGCGCGGACTCGCTCCGCCTCCTCGCGGGCCGAGAAAAAATTCTCCGACCCCGCGATCCGATCGGCCGCCCCGGGGACAGCACCTCTCCGGAACCCGCGGACCATGCCCTCGCCCCGAGATCCCCTGCGCACCGCCTCCGGCGCGGAGCCGACCCTCGTCGTCACCCCGGCGGGCGCCACCCCGGCCCGGCTCGCGATCGACCCGAACGCGCCGACGATCACCCCGGCGGTCGCCGGCGAGCCGCGCCCTGCGGTCGCCCGCCCCCCGCGCGTCGAGGAGGCCCCGCCGCCGGCGAAGATCGCCCGCTTCACCGTCCTGCGCGAGCTCGGCCGCGGCGGCACCGGGGTCGTCTACGCCGCCTACGACGAGCAGCTCGATCGCAAGGTCGCCGTCAAGCTGCTGCACTCGGAGACGCGCGAGGAGATCGCCCGCACCCGCCTCCTGCGCGAGGCCCAGGCGATGGCCCGCCTGTCGCACCCGAACATCGTCGGCGTCCACGAGGTCGGCACCCACGGCCGCCAGATCTACGTCGCCATGGAGTTCGTCCAGGGCATGACGCTGCACGCCTGGCTCAAGCGCCAGCGCCGGAGCTTCGCCGAGATCGCCGAGATGTTCCGCCAGGCCGGCGAGGGCCTCGCCGCCGCCCACGACGCCGGCATCATCCATCGCGACTTCAAGCCCGCCAACGTGATGGTCGGCGAGGACGGCCGCGTCCGCGTCCTCGACTTCGGCCTCGCCCGCTCCGACGCCGAGCCCGGCGCCGCCCCCGGCCTCGATCACCTCTCCCCCGAGCCCGAGCACACCTCCCACGTCGCCAACCTCCGCTCCCTCGACGCCTCGATCACCGTCACCGGCGTCATGCTCGGCACCCCCGCCTACATGTCCCCCGAGCAGTTCCTCGGCGCCCGCGTCGACGCCCGCTCCGACCAATTCTCGTTCTGCGTCGCCCTCTTCGAGGCCGCCTACCGCGACCGCCCCTTCCTCGGCGACACCCTCGCCGAGCTGATGACCGCCGTCCTCGCCGGCCACGTCCGCGACGTCCCGACCCCCGCCGGCGTCCCGCGGGCCGTCCGCCCCCTCCTGCTCCGCGGCCTCCGCCGCGACCCCTCCGAACGCTGGCCGAGCCTGCGCCCGCTGCTCGCCGAGCTCGCCCGCTTCGCCCGCCCCCCGGCCCGCCGCGCCTACGTCGCCGCCGCCGGCCTCGCGGCCACCCTCGCCGGCGGCGGCGTCGGCCTGGCCTATCAGACAGGTCTCGTCGACCAGGCGTGCACCGGCGGAGACGACCAGCTCGCCGCCGTCTGGAGCCCTTCGACCGCCGAGCGCCTGCGCGAGGCCGCCGCGGCCGCCGCGATCCCGGCCGCCCCCGCCGTCTACGAGCGCGCGATCGAGGCGCTCGGCCGCTACGGCGACGACTGGCTGGTCGGCTACGCCGACGCCTGCGACGCCCCGTCCGAGGCGCTCGACCTGCGGATGACCTGCCTCGGCGAGCGCCGGCGGGCCCTCGCCTCGGCCGTCGACATGCTCGCGCGCCCCGACGAGCAGATCGTCGCGCGCGCGCTCGAGCTCGTGTCCGACCTGCCGAAGATCGACGCCTGCGCCGACGAGGCCTACCTGCGCGCCAAGGTCCGCCCGCCCGACGACCCGGCCGTCGCCGCCAGGGTCGAGGGCTTGCGCGCCTCGCTGCGCGACGTCAAGAACCTCGAGACCGCGAGCAAGTTCGCCGACGCCCTCGCCGCGCTGGAGCCGATCGCCGCCGGCGCCCCGCCCGACTACCTGCCGCTGCGCGCCGAGATCGCCCTGCGCCGCGGCTCGATCCTCGAGAACGACGGCCGCTACGACGAGTCGCGCGCCGCCTTCGAGGACGCGTTCTTCGCCGCCGTCGAGTCCGACCACCAGGACGTCGCGATCGACAGCGCGACCCGCCTCGCCTACGTCGTCTACCGCCGCCTCGGCGACAAGTTCGCCGCGCAGGACTGGCTGCGCCACGCCGAGATCTACGCCGGCCGCGCCGGCGACCCGCTGCTGCGCGCCCGCGTCCTGACGGTCCGCGGCGCGCTCGCCAACTTCGCCTACATGGTCGGCCGCGACAAGTCGACGATGCCCGAGGCGATCGCCGCGTTCGCCGAGGCCCGCCACCTGTTCGACGAGCTGGCCGCCCGCGGCACCCCGGCCCCGATCGACCGCGCCCGCTTCCTCCGCTTCCACGGCGACCACCAGATCGGCACGGGCGACGTCGAGCGCGGGATCGCGACCGAGCGCGAGGCCCTCGCCCTGATGCGCGAGGCCCTCGGCCCGCAGCACCCCGACGTCGCGATGATCCACAACAGCCTCGGCCTCGGCCTGCTCCGCGCCGAGCGCCTCGACGAGGCCGCCGCGACCTTCCGCGAGGGCCTCGCCGGCGCCGTCGACCTGCCGAACCAGCGCAACCACATCTACATGACCCTGTGGAGCAACCTCGGCTCGGTCCTGCGCGAGCAGGGCCGCCTGGACGAGGCCGAGGAGGCCACGCGCGCCGCGATCGGCGTCATCGACCGCTCGAGCGCGCGCCTGCTCGGCGACAGCTTCACCCTGCGCACCGCGCTCGTCGACCTGCTGCACCAGCGCGGCCGCGCGGCCGAGGCCGAGGCCGAGGCGACCGCCCTGCTCGCCCGCGCCGAGCAGACCTGGGGCCCGCGCGACCCGATGCTGATGCACGTCCTGTGGTCGCTCAGCCGGCTGCGCCACAAGGCCGGCGCCTTCGCCGAGGCGCGCGCCTTCGCCGAGCGCGCGCGGGCCCTGTGCGACCTCCCCGGCCAGGAGGGCTGGCGCCCGACCGCCGACTGGCACCTCGCCGTCGCGCTCGCCGACACCGGCGACGTCCCCCGCGCCGTCGCGCTCGCCCGCGCCGTCCGCCGCGCCGCCGCGTCGACCAACGCCACGTGGCTGGCCGAGATCGACGCCTTCCTGCGCGCCCACGCCGCGAAAGGAGGCGCCCAGTGACCGCCCCATCCTCGCTGCCGATCGCCCCCGAGGCGCTGCGTCCCCAGGTCGAGGGCGACTTCGCCAACGACCGCGTCAAGCAGTCGATCATGGCCCGGCTGTTCGACGAGCCGCTCGCCCCGGCCAAGATCGGCCGCTTCACCGTCATCCGCGAGCTCGGCCGCGGCGGCACCGGGGTCGTCTACGCCGCCTACGACGAGCAGCTCGACCGCAAGGTCGCCGTCAAGCTGCTCCACGCCGAGGCCGCCGAGGCCGACGCCCGCGCCCGCCTCCTCCGCGAGGCCCAGGCGATGGCCCGCCTGTCCCACCCCAACATCGTCTCCGTCCACGAGGTCGGCACCCACCACGGCCAGGTCTACATCGCCATGGAGTTCGTCCACGGCATGACCCTCGGGGCATGGCTCAAGAAGCAGCCCCGCGCCTGGCGCGAGGTCGTCGAGGTGTTCCGCCAGGCCGGCTCCGGCCTCGCCGCCGCCCACGAGGCCGGCCTCGTCCACCGCGACTTCAAGCCGCAGAACGCGATGGTCGGCGACGACGGCCGCGTCCGCGTCCTCGACTTCGGCCTCGCCCGCGCCGACGGCGACCCCCACGTGTTCGCCGACCTCGAGCGCACCCGCGACTCGCAGACCCGCCTGACCGCCCTCGACACCTCCCTGACCGTCACCGGCTCGCTCCTCGGCACCCCCGCCTACATGGCCCCCGAGCAGTTCCGCGGCGACAAGGCCGACGCCCGCAGCGACCAGTTCGCCCTGTGCGTCGCCCTCTACGAGGCCCTGTTCAAGGAGCGCCCGTTCCGCGGCGAGACCCTCGCCGAGCTGATGAGCGCCGTCCTCGGCGGCAAGCTGCGCGACCCGAGCTGCCCGAAGGGCCTGCCGCGCGCGCTCAAGCTCGCGGTCCTGCGCGGCCTCGCGCTGCGGCCCGAGGCCCGCCACCCGTCGATCGACGCGCTGCTCGCCGCGCTCGACCGCGTCGCCGAGCCGCGCCGCGGCGCCTGGATCGCCGCCGCCGGCCTCGCCGCCGCGCTCGCCGGCGGCGCCGGCGTGGCCTATCATTCCGGTGCGCAGGGACAGGTCTGCAAGGACAGCAGCGCCGCCGAGGTCGCCGCCGTGTGGTCGCCCGAGCGCGCCGCCCGGATCGGCGCGGCCCTGCGCGCCGTCGACCCGCAGGCCGACGAGGCCTGGTCGATCGCCAGCGACCGCTTCGACCGCTACGCCGCCGCCTGGGCCGACGCCGACGCCGACGCCTGCGAGGACCACGAGGTCCGCCGCGAGCAGTCGCTCGCGCTCTACGAGCTCCGCCGCGCCTGCCTCGGCGACCGCCTGCGCGCCTTCCAGTCCGCGCTCGAGCTGTTCGACCGCCCCGACCCGATCCTCGCCGTCCGCGCGACCGACATCGCCGCCGGCCTGGGGCCGCTCGACGCCTGCAGCGACCCGGTCGAGCTGCAGCGCCAGACCCGCCCGCCCGACGCGCTCGTCCCCGTCGTCGCCGACCTGCGGGCCGAGCTCGCCCGCGCCGACGCGTTCCGCCGCGCCAGCAAGCACGACGAGGCGCTCGCCGCCCTCACGGCGCTCGCCCCCGGCCTCCCGCCCGCCTACCCGCCGCTGCGCGCCGAGCTCGAGCTCGTCCGCGGCCGGCTCTTGACCACCGTCGGCCGCCACAAGGAGGCCTTGCTGTCCCTTCAGACAGCCTACTTCACCGCCCTGTCGGCCGCCTACGACCGCCTGGCGATCGCCGCCGCGACCGACCTCGTCCAGCTCGAGGGCGTCCACCTCGCCGACTTCGACGCCGCCGAGCGGTGGGTCCGCCACGCCCGCGCCCTGCTCGCCCGCGGCGGCGCCCCGGCCCAGCAGGCCGCCCTCGCCGACGTCGAGGGCCGCTCCCTGCTCGCCACCGGCCGCTACGCCGACGCCCGCGACCACTTCCAGCGCGCGCTCGACCTCTACGACCGCGCCGGCCTCGACCACCTCCCCGAGGTCGCCGTCCTCCGCCGGATCCTCGCCGACGCCACCGCCGCGTCCGGCGACCTCGACGCCGCGAAGACCCACCTCGACGCCGCGCTCGCCAGCCTCGAAAAACAATACTGCGACCGCCACCCCGACATCGCCTACGCCCTCAACTCGGTCGGCAAGCTCGCGCAGAGCCGCGGCGACGTCGACGGCGCCCTCGCCACCTTCCTGCGCGCCCGCGACAACCTCGTCGGCGTCGTCGCCGAGGACAGCCACGTCTGGGTCCAGCTGACCACCAACGCCGTCGAGACCCTGATCATGCGCGGCGACTTCGACCGCGCCGACGAGCTGCTGCGCCGCGCCCTCGCCACCGCGACCCCGGCCGACGCCGCCGCCCCGACCGACGCGCGCCCGCTCCACCCCGACCGCTTCCGCCTCCGGTCCGCGCAGGTCCGCGTGCTTCTCCACCGCCGCGCGCTCGCCGACGCCGAGGCCGAGGCCCGCGCCCTGATCGCCGACGCAGAGCGCGCCTGGGGCCCCGACGAGCCCTATGTGGCGATCGCCCTCATCGGCCTCGCCGACACCCTCCGCACCGCCGGCCGCCACGCCGACGCCGTCCCCGTCGCCGAGCGCGCCTACGCCGTCGCCTCCGCCCGCGCCGACCGCGTCCACCCCGCCGTCCGCTACGGCACCGCCTTCGCCCTCGCCCGCGCCCTCGCCGAAGCCGGCCAGCACGCCCGCGCCGACGCCCTCGCCCGCGAGGCCGAGGCCCTCGCCCGCACCGCCGGCGACGCCCACGTCGCCGCCGCGATCACCACCTGGCTCGGCACCCCCAAGAACGGCTGACGCCTCCACCGGTCCTCAGGGACATGCCTCCGCGGGCATGTCCCCTCGACCACTGTCGCGATACGGCCCCTCCGCGGGGCGAGGTGACGGCTCCGGGCGACCTCGGCACCACGCCGCTCACCGGCGCGCCCGCGCGACCCGCCGCTCCTCGAGCTGGAACAGCGCCACCCCGAGCATCACCACCGCCCCGCCGGCCAGCGTCAGCGTACCGAGCTGCTCGTCGCGGTACACGATCCCGAGCAGCACCGCGATCGGCGGCGTGATCAGGGCGATCAGCGCCATCAGCGTCGCGCTCAATCGCTTGAGCAGCGCGTAATAGATCAGGAACGTCGTCACCGAGCCCATCAGCGCCAGGTACGCGATCGACAGCACCACCGGCTGCGACACCGGGAACGGCTGGGCCCACTCGCCCTTGAGCGTTGCGATCGCCACCAGCACCGCCGCCCCGATCAGCATCCCGGCGCCGCTGAGGAACACCGCGGGCACGTCCTTCCCGTCGCGCTTGATCAGCACCTGCGGGAACCCCTGCACGACCACCGACGACACCAGGATCGCCACCCCGATCCCCGTCTCCGGCCCGAGCTCGCGCAGGCTCCCGTACGACAGCAGCGCCAGCCCGCCGATCCCGAGCAGGATCGCCGCCACCTTGCCGACCGTCAGCCGCTCCGCGAGGATGAAGTGCGCCAGCACCGCGACCCAGAACGGGAAGAACCCGAACGTCAGCGACCCGAGCGCCGACGGGATGAACTTCGCCGCGATGTACGTGCAGCCGTAGCCGAACCCGAAGCTCATCAGCCCGACCATCGTCGCCAGCCGCCACGCCGTCCGGTCGCGGAACGCCTTGGGCGCCATCCACCGCGCCACCGGCAGCAGCAGCGCCGCCGCGATCCCGAACCGCAGCGCCCCGCCGAGCAGCGGCGGCATCCCGGCGTCGACCCCGACCTTGATCGCCAGCCACGTCGAGCCCCAGATCAGGCACAGCAGGATGTAGCCGACGGCCGCCACGGGTCGCCGAGTATAGCGGCGGCCCCCCCGCGCGCCGGCCTCGCGCGCGTGCGCCCGCCCACGCGAACGGCCCGGGGCGCCGCGCTACGCCGCCGCCGGCGCGCGCCGCTTCTTCGCGCGGAACCGCAGGTTGAGCAGCTCGATCCCGAGGGAGAACGCCATCGCGAAGTACACGTACCCCTTCGGGATCTTCTGCCCGAGCCCGTCGGCGACCAGCAGCACGCCGATCAACAACAGGAACGCGAGCGCGAGGATCTTGACCGACGGGTGCGCGAGCACGAACGACGAGATCGACTTCGCGAACGCCAGCATCACCGCGACCGACACCAGCACCGCGACGACCATCACCCAGATCTGGTCCGGCGGCACCATGCCGACCGCCGTGATCACCGAGTCGAGCGAGAACACGACGTCGAGCGCGAGGATCTGCGCGATGATCACCCACACCTTCACCCCCGGCCCCGCCTCGCCGGCCTGCTCCGCCTCGTCGCGCTCGACCTTGGTGTAGATCTCGTTGGTCGCCTTCGCGATCAGGAACAGACCGCCGAGCAGCAGGATCAGGTCGCGCCCGGTGATCGTCTTCTCGAGCACCGTCACCAGCGGCCGGGTCAGGCTCATGATCCAGCTGATCGTGAACAGCAGCCCGATCCGCATGATCAGCGCCAGCCCGAGCCCGAGCCGCGCGACCGAGTCGCGCTTCTCCGGCGGCAGCTTGGCCGCCAGGATCGAGATGAACACCACGTTGTCGATCCCCAGCACGACCTCCATCGCGCACAGCGACAACAACGCGACCCACGTCTGCGGCTCTTCGATCCCCGGCAGCATCCGCGACCTGGATACCCCGACTCGCCGCGCCCGACCAGTTCGACGTCGCCGCCGCGGACACTCCTGACCCCGCCCGCGCGCGGACGGGAGATTCGCCCGCACCGGGCGCAGGCCCCCCGCGCGCTCCCGCCCACCGTCACGACCGCCCGAGGCCGCGACGCTCGAAACTCCGCGCGGAAGAACCGGGCGCGAGCTCGCGCGCTCGGCCGGCGCCGACCCCTCGCGGCCGCCGACCTCCCGCCTCGTCCCGGCCTCAGCGCCCGGTCTTCTTCGCCGCCTTCTTCGCCGGCGCCGCCTTGGTCGCCTTCTTCGCCGGCGCCGCCTTGGCTGCCTTCTTCGCCGGCGCCGCCTTGGCTGCCTTCTTCGCCGGCGCCGCCTTGGCCACCTTCTTCGCCGGCGCCGCCTTGGCCACCTTCTTCGCCGGCGCCGCCTTGCTGACGACCGGCCCGGCCGCCTCGCCCGGGCTCGCCGGCGCGACGCGGATCTGGCCGCGCACGCGGTAGAACCCGCCGCTCGCCGACTCGACCAGCCCATCGACCAGGTAGCGCGTCCCCGGCCTCCGGATGTCGCGCGGGAACTGCACGTTGTAGTCCTGCTGGAAGCCCGGCGACAGCGGCCGCACGCGGACCTTGCCGCCCTGCTCGACGCACTCGACGAGCACCCCCTCGGCGCCCGCGGCCGCCTGCGGCAGCGCCTGGCCGACCATCGCGATCTTCATGTCGCGCGCCGCCTCGATCCGCTTCGCCTCCGGCACCTTCCCCTGGCGCGCGTCGGCGATCGCCGCCTCGCTGACGTCGATGCACGCCAGCGCCCCGTCGTTGGTCACGATATACAGCTTCTCCTGGAAGTACTGCATCGACAGCGCCGCCCCGCAGGTCGTGTCGAGCTTCCACAGCCGGTTTCCGGCCTGGTCGAAGCAGTACACCGACGACGCGCAGTCGCCCGCGAACACGTACTTGCCGTTCGGCGCCGCCGCGCACGAGAACACGCTGTCGTCGCACGCGTAGCGCTGCCCCGGCTTGCCCGCCTTGGTGAACGCCTGCACGACGTCCCGGCTGGTCCCCGCGTACACCTCGCCCGCCTCCTGCCAGCCGAACAGCACGATCCCCTCGGTCTTCTGCTGCCACAGCTTCTTGCCGGACCAGTCGTACGCCGTCACCCCGTCCGAGTGCCCGTGGTAGATCGCCGCCGCGTCGCAGCGGACCATCCAGCCGGCATGGCCCGCGCTCTTCTTGTCCCACAGCTTGTCGCAGTCGTGGTCGAGCACCGTCACGCGCCCGTCGCCGTCGCTGACCGCGAGCGACCCGTCGTGGATGTCGAGCCACAGGATGTTGACCGACTCGTCGATCTCGTACGCCTCGAACGGCTGCGCGCCGGTCAGGTCGTACACCTTGCCGTCGTCGCAGCCGCAGTACAGCCACTGCCCGTCGCGCACCAGGCTCATCACGCCGCCCGGGACCTTCATCCGCCGGACGACCGTGCCCTGGTGGTCGAGCGCCGAGATCCGCCCGTCGTCGTCACCGACCCAGCACAGCTCCGCGTCGACGAACACCCCGAACGCCGCGTCGCCCGAGTCGTAGCGCCACAGCACCGGCGCGGGCGTCGTCCCCTTCGCCGCCGCCTTGACCGTCCCGACCGCCCGCCGCGTCACCGTCCGCTTCTTCCGCTCCCCCTGCACCGCCGGCGCGTAGCCCTTCTTCAGCTTGCCCTGGACGGCCTTGAGCGCCTCCTTCTGCGCCTCGTCCGGGCTCTTGTAGCTCTTGACCTGCGTCTGCCCGGCGTCGCCGATCCGGCCGTACCGCACCGTCACCTTCTTGCCGTCGACGACGACCTCGTAGAACTTGTGCGACCCGCCGCCCTCCTCCGAGAGCTCGAGATACGTCCGATTCTGACTCATCGCTGCGCGCTCCTGTCCCCGGCCCGAGAGTACACCGCCGCCCGCCCGTCGTGCGCGCGCGACGCCGCGCCTCGCCACCCCGTTGGGGGCCCTTGCCCACGCCCGCCAAACCGCGGACAGTGACGAGCGGAGGGCGTTCGGAGGGTGGAGAGCCTCTACATTCCAGGGCAGGTCGGCAGCTTCCCGACCCCGGTCGTGTCGTTCGACCTCGAGAGGAGCGTGCTGGTGTTGGCGGGCGAGAGCCACCCCGAGGACGCGGCGACCTTCTACGCCCCGCTGATCCTCTGGCTCGACGCGCTGATCGAGAGTCCGCCGCGCGGGCTGCTGTTCGAGATCCGGCTGACGTTCTTCAGCCCGTCGACGCGCCCGCAGCTGCTGGCGATGCTCCGCCGCCTGCGCCTGTGGTCTGCCCGCGGCGCGGAAGTGACGGTGCAGTGGCAGGTCGACGACGACGACGACGACATGGTCGACACGGCGGCCGACTTCGCGACGATGTCGGGCCTCCCGATCCGCATCGTCCGCGCCCGCCCCCCCCGCCCGTCGGTCGGCTCCGCCTTCTGACCTCCCGGCTGCTCGCCGATCCGGGTGCGTAGGTCCTGGCGCACCGCTCCTCGCCGATCCGGGGATGCGCGCACCGCTCCTCGCCGATTCAGGGCCGCGCGCATGGGTCTTTGCCGATCCGGGGACGCGGGGCCACGAAGGTCTGGAGCGGGCGGACCCGGCGCGGCGCAGCGGGTCCCTCGCGGGCGTCGGGTTCCCCCCCATGGCCGTGCTCGGCCCCTCCATGACTTCGAAGCCATGTCTCTCCGGACATGATTCCTCGCGTGTGCGTACGACAGGGGCCTGCGCGCGCGCCATGGGTCCCCCCCGCCTGCGTCCCGTGCGCCGCGCTGGGTCCGCCCTGCACAGGCCATGGTGGGCCCCGCGACTCGCCACGCAAACGTCTTCGCGCCGCCGAATGCTCGATCCCTCCGCGCTCAAACAAGCGGCGCACCAGGAAGCGGGGCCCTCCGCGCTACTTCCTCCTCCGACCACGCCGCTCCCTTCGCGCACCAAACAAGCGGGGCCCTCCGCATCGCTTCCCCTCCGACCGAGCCGCTCCCTTCGCGCACCGAGAAGCGGGGCCCACCACGGTCGTCGCGGGGCGGACCCAGCGCGGCGCACGGGACGCAGGCGGGGGGGACCCATGGTGCGCGCGCAGGCGCCCGCACGACCTTCATTCGCGGGAAGGTCTATGCCCTTCGAGACATGTCTTCATCGACATGCGGGCGCCGAGCACGGCCATGGGGGGGAACCCGACGCCCGCGAGGGACCCGCTGCGCCGCGCCGGGTCCGCCCCCTCCAGACCTTTCGTGGCCCCGCGTCCCCGCTCCACCGCAAGCCCCGCGTCCCCGCTCCACCGCAAGCCCCGCGTCCCCGCTCCACCGCAAGCCCCGCGTCCCCGCTCCACCGCGAGCCCCGCGTCCCGCTTCAACGCGAGCGAGCCCTGCGCCCAGCCCCGCTCAAGCGTGCTCGGCCGTCAGCCCGCGCCCCTCACGAATGCGCCGCTCGAGCGCCCCGAACACCAGCCCATCGACCAGCACCCCGAGCAGCATCACCACCAGCATCCACGCCAGCAGCCCCTCCGCGTCGCTGAGTTCGCGCGAGAACTGCAGCCGCACCCCGATCGACGGCGCGTGTCCGATGATCACCAGCAGCTCGCCCGCCATCAGGCTGCGCCACGCGAACGCCCAACCTTGCTTCAGCCCCGCCACGAACCCCGGCAGCGCCGCCGGGATGATGATGTGCCGGTACAGCGACAGCCCACGGGCCCCCATCACCCGCCCGGCGCGCACCAGGAGCGGCGGCACCTGGTCGGTGCTCGTCAACAGCCCGATCGCGATCGACGGCGCCGCCCCGAGCACCACCACCGCCAGGATCGCCGCCTCGCTGAGCTGGAACAGCAGGATCGCCAGCGGGAACCATGCCACGCTCGGCATCGTCTGCAGCCCCGTCAGCAGCGACCCGGCCGCCGTGCGCAGCACCTTCACGCGCGCCAGCACCAGCCCGACCACCACCCCGACGACCAGCGCGATCGCGTAGCCGAGCAGCGCCCGCTTCATCGTGATCGCCGCCGCCACCGCGACGTCGCCGGACAGCAGGTCCGCCCACAGCCGCCCGAGCACCGCGCCCGGCCCCGGCAGCACGTACTCCGGCCGCCAGCCGCTGAGCACCACCAGCTCCCACGCCGCGATCGCCAGCCCGACCGCCGCCAGCTTCGGCCAGGCCGTCGCCCACAGCGCCCGCGCGCGCGACGGCTGCCTCGCCGCCTCCGCGTGGCCGGGCGCCTCTTTGTCCGCCGCCGCGTCCTCGGCCTCGGCGATCGCGCGCAGCCCCGCGCGCAGCGGGTCCTCGCCCGCGCCTCCTGCCTCTCCGGTCATGTCCTTATGACCAGCATCTTCCCCGCCGGGCAGCGCCTGCAGGCGCGGCCGACCGGGGTGATCGCCGAGGCTGCGGCCGAGCTCACGCGTGGCCACGGGCGGCCTCGTGCAGGCGGTCGGTGATCGTGCGGGCGGTGCGGGCGACCTCGGGCGACTCGATCCGCCGCGGGCGCGGCAGGTCGATCGCGTACTCGGCGACCAGCCGGCCCGGCCGGGACGACAGCAGCAGCACGCGGTCTCCCAGGCGCACCGCCTCGCGGACGTTGTGCGTCACGAACACGACCGTCAGCCCGGTCTTCTGCCACAGCGCCTCGAGCTCGCTGTGCAGGTGGTCGCGCATCATCGCGTCGAGCGCGGCGAACGGCTCGTCCATCAGCAAGAGCTCGGCCTGCTGCGCGAGCGCCCGCGCCAGCGCGACCCGCTGCTTCATCCCGCCCGACAGCTCGTGCGGCCGCCGCTTGGCGAACTTCTCGAGGTGCACCAGCTTCAAGAGCTCCTCGACCCGCGCCGCCCGCTCGCGCCGCGGCACCCCTTGCATCTGCAGCGGGAACGCGACGTTGTCCTCGACGCTCAGCCACGGGAACAGCGCCGACTCCTGGAACATCAGCGCCGGGCGCCCCCCGGGCACGTGCACCTTGCCCGCCGACGGCGTGTCGAGCCCGGCGACCAGGCTCAGCATCGTCGACTTGCCGCAGCCCGACGCCCCGACGATGCACACGAACTCGCCCTTTTTGACCGCCAGCGACATCGTGTCGAGCGCGACGACCGCGTCGGCGCCGCTGCCGTGACGCTTGGTCACCCCTTCGAGGCGCAGCGCGACCGGGGCGGCGGGAGTCGGCAAGGAGACGGGGACGTGCGGCAGGGCGGCGCTCATCGGGACCTCGGCGGGGACACCGTAGGCGTACAGTATGCTGAACAACCGGTCAATAGACAGGACGCATGCGTGTTCCCTGAAACCCCGCCCACAGCCGCGCCCGGGCCCCTCAGGCCGGCCTGCGCGGGCATTTTCACCCTCGCCGTCCGGACATCTCCTTCAGCAAGATAGTCGCCGGCTTCACCGCCAGCCCTCCGGACCGCGCCAAAAATTCCGCCCCGCCGCGCGCGACCGCGCCTACCATGGAGTCATGCCCCAGACTCTCAGCTGGATCGTCCTCGCCGACGGCTCACGCGGTCGGATCCTCGTACAAGAGCGCCTCGGCGAGCCCCTGCGCCGCGCCTTCGACGAAGAAGACCTGTCCGGCGGGCGCGAGCCGAGCCACGAGCTCGGCGACGACCGCCCCGGACGCTTCGCCGACGGCAAGTCCGGCCAGCGCCACGCGCTCGACCCGCGCAGCGACCCCCACGACAAGGCCGAGCGCGCGTTCTGCCGGTTCGTCGCCGCGCTCGTCAGCCGCGCCGCGCTCGAGCGCCGGTTCCAGCGCCTGATCCTCGTCGCCCCGCCGCACATGCTCGGCGACCTGCGCAAGGCCCTCAGCCCGCACGCCCGCAACCTCGTCCGCGCCGAGTTCGCCAAGAACTGGCTCCGCCTCGACGACGCCGAGATCGCCCGCGGCCTCGGCGACGCGCTCAAGAGCCCGCTCGTCAGCCAGTTCGTCCCGTCCGGCCTCTAAAGCGCCGCGCCCCGGGCCTAACGGCGCCACCTCGCTTGGTATCATCGCCGCTGGCTTCGTTGGCGAAACTCGTAGTACGGTCCAGTACGACTTCGTTTCGCCGCCTCGCCAGCGACGACGATCCCGGCGCGAGGCGGCGCCGTTAGACCCGGGGCGCGGCACTAGAACGCCGTCCCCACGGGACATGTCCGTTCGGCCATATCCCGCCCGCGCCGCGCCGCGCGGGCGCGGGCGAATTCGGCCGACCGCGGCGAGCCCGCGCACCTGGTATCCTCGCCGCGCATGCAGCCGGAGATCTTCTCCTGGGACTTCGACATCCCCGTCGCGCCCCCCGTGCTGTGGGCCTTCGTCGCCGACACCGACCGGCTCAACCGGCTCGCCGGCGTGTTCCCCGTCCACTATCAATACAAGCCGCTCGACACCGGCGGCAGCGAGGTGATCGCCGAGGCGCGGGTCGCCGGCATGCTGCTGCGGTGGATCGAGCGCCCGTGCGAGTGGGTCGAGCCGGAGTTCTTCCGCTTCACCCGCGACTACACGCGCGGCCCGTTCGTCCGCCTCGTCTCCGAGGTCCAGCTGCGCCCCGGCGCGTCCACGGGCACCTCCCGGCTGACCCACACGATCACCGTCACCCCGCGCCACGTCGTCGGCCGCCTGCTGGCCAGGGTCACGATCGGCGTGCAGACCCGCAGCGGCTTCGCCCGCGCCTACGCGCTCGCCCCCGCATGGGCCGCCGGCCAGGAGCTGCCCGCCGTCGGCACCGAGCGCCTGCCCCCGCGCGGCTTCGCGGCCCGCGAGCTGCGGCGCGTCCTGGTCCCGCTCGCCCACAAGCTCGGCTGCCCCGAGCTCGCCGAGCACGTCTCCCACCACCTCCTCGCCAGGCCCGACAGCGAGCTCCACAGCCTCGCCCCGTACGCCCTCGCCACCGAGTGGAAGGTCGACCGCCGCCCGCTCCTGCGCCTCTTGCTGCACGCGACCAGGGCCGGCCTGTTCGACCTCGAGTACAACCTGATCTGCCCGTCGTGCCGCCGCAGCAAGGCGAGCATGTCGACCCTCGCCGAGCTGCGCGAGCAGGGCCACTGCCCGAGCTGCAACATCCGCTTCGGCGTCGACTTCGACCGCGCCGTCGAGGTCCGCTTCAACCCGCGCCCGCTCGGCCTCGGCGAGGAGGCCGCCGAGTACTGCCACGCCGGCCCGCGCAACACCCCCCACCGCATCGCCGGCTGGAACCTCGCCCCCGGCCAGTCGCGCGACGCGACCGTCACCCTCGGCATTGGCCGCCACCAGCTGCTCTCCCCGCAGGCCGGCTCGGTCTACGTCGACGTCGTCGACGAGGACGACGCGACCAGCCAGGCCGCGCTGACGCTCACCCGCGACGGCATCCTCGGCTCCCCGGACAGGCTCCGCCGCGGCGCCCTCGCCCTGACCGTCCGCAACGACACCGGCCTCGACGCCGAGCTGATGGTCGCACGCGCCCGCTGGGCCGACGACGCCGTCACCGCCGCCGAGCTGACCGCGATGCAGGAGTTCCGCGAGCTGTTCGGCAAGGAGATCCTCGCCCCCGGCGCCGAGTTCTCGGTGCAGAACCTCGTGTTCCTGTTCACCGACGTCGTCGGCTCGACCGCGATGTACGAGCGGATCGGCGACGCCGCCGCCTTCACCCTCGTCCGCCAGCACTTCGACGCCCTCTCCGACATCTACTCCAAGCACAACGGCGCGTTGGTCAAGACGATCGGCGACGCGATCATGGCCGTGTTCCGCCGCGGCGACGACGCCCTGCGCGCCGCGATCGAGATGCACGAGCGGATCCCGTCGATCCGCGAGGAGACGACCGGCACCGCCCTCGCCCTGCGGATCGGCCTCCACCGCGGCCCGTGCATCGCCATGACCGCCAACGACCGCATCGACTACTTCGGCACCACCGTCAACACCGCCGCCCGCGTGCAGGCGGTCGCCGAGGCCCAGGAGATCGCCCTCAGCCCCGCGATGCTCGACCTCCCCGAGGTCCGCGCCGTGCTCGCCGACAAGAAGCTCCCCGCCCGCACCGCCGAGCTCAAGCTCAAGGGCCTGTCCGGCCGCCACGCGATCTCGATCGTCCAGATCCCCGCCCCCTGACCGGCCCGCGCCTCACATGTCCGCAGGGACATGCCCAACGCCCCGCCGATCCGGCCCCGCGTGATGCGCTGGCCGGCTGCGCTCCTGCCCGCAGACCCGCGCCCTGCTCGCACCCGGAGCCGCCCCGCTCACTCCGCGAAGATCGCCGCCACCGAGTCCGCGACCAGCGCCCGGGCCATCCACCGCCGCAGCACCGCCGGGTCGCGGCACCCCCGGATCGCCGCCGCCTCCACCTCGTCCGGCGCCAGCCCGCGCGCCGCCAGCACCGCCAGCAACCCGTCCGCGAGCCCCTCGCTCCGCCCCTCGCTCCGCCCCTCGGCAAGCTTGCGCGCCTCGATCTCCTCGACGCTCTCGTACCCGCGCGCCTGCAACAGATTGCGCAGGATCTCCGCGTCCGCGGCCGACGGATCGACCAGCGCCCGCACCGGCACCGGATTGCGCAGGATCCCCGGCGCCGTCAACGTCTCCTCGGATCCAACGACCCGCACCGGCCGATCGCGGACGTACACCTCGACCCGCAGCGGCCCGACCAGCCGCACGACCCACACGACCTGCGTCCCCTGAGCGAGCAGCTCGGAGATCTTCTGCTGCAGTTCGGGCTCGTCCTGCCCGGCGTCGGCGTACTCGACCGCGAGCGGCGGGAACGACCGCTGCCACCCGGGCACCTTATCGACCGCACCGACGATCAGATCCGGCGCGCGCAGATTGCGATCCTCGCCCCACACGATCCCGACATCGATGCCGACCTCGCCCGCGACCTGCGGATCGCTAGCGAGCACGCGGGCGCCGACCGTGTGCGCGTGCCCGTGCCGGCTACCGGCCGTCATGCACTCGATCGCATGGCCGTTCGACAGCTCGTACGGATCTCCCTCGCGGATCTGCGAGGCCCGAAACGGACCGGGTGCGCTGTGCGGCTGGCGTGCCATGAATCGACCCTAGCACACCCTCCGGGCCGCGTCAGGCCGAATGCGCGCTCGCGCGCCGCCCGCCTTCACAGCCGCGGATCGACCGGCTCGCTCTCCAGCGCCAGGATCCCGAACACGCACTCGTGAACCCGCCGCAGCGGCTCGCCTTGCACGAACCGCTCGAGCGCCTCGACCCCGAGGGCGAACTCGCGGATCGCCAGCGACCGCTTCGCCCCGACCGCCCGCGCGCGCAGGCGCGGCAGGTGCTGCGTGTACTCCGGCCCGTAGATGATCCGCAGGTACTCGCGGCCGCGGCACTTGATCGCCGGCTGGGCCAGCCCCTTCGCCCCCTGCGCCGCGAACTCGAACGGCTTGACCACCATCCCCTCGCCGCCGCGGGCCGTCAGGTCCTCCCACCACACCGCCGCCGACGTCATCGCCGCCTCGTCCGCCAGGTCGACCACCACGTGCGGCGTCGCCACCAGCAGCGCCGGGTCCGCCGCGCACAGCCGGGCCAGCGTCTCCATGTGCCACACGTGATCGCGGCCTATGTGCGCCCGGCCCTCGCTCGCCAGCACGTGGAACGGCGCCAGCCGCAGATCCTCGAGCCCGCGCACCGGCCAGCAGTACCCGCGGTACGCCGCGCGGTACGCCGCCACGTCCTTCAGCCTCCCGGTCGTGCGCTCGAGCAGCTCCGCGACCGGCGCCCCGCGCTCGCCCGCCTCTTGCAGCACGAACGTCGCGCTCGCCAGCGCCGCCTCGCCGGCCGCCGCCGTCGGCGCGTACTGCTCGCGCAGCAGCCCCTGCGCCTTCGCCGACCACGGCATCAATTCGCAGTCGAGGCACAGCCAGTCGGTCCCGAGCGTCTCCCACAGCCCCGCCGCCGTCGCCGCCGCCTGCACCCGCGCCAGCAGCCCCTGCTCGATCGACCTGTCCGTAAAGAAAGGTCGACCTGTCCGCGAGTACACCACCCCGAGCGCCTCGCCCTGCACCCCGAAGCGCCGGCGCAGCGCCCCCGGCGACTGTCCGACGATCACCACCGCGCGCGAGCCCATGTGCTTCTGCTCGCACACCGCCGTCCCGACCCCCTGGTCGCGGTAATACGCGAGCGCCTCCTCGGGCCGCTCGAGCCAGCCCTCCTGCGCGCTCGTCTCCGGCGGCGCCATCGTCGGCGGCAGGTAGATCAGCCACCGCGGATCGACCGCGAACCGGCTGATCGCCTCGAGCGCCGCCGCCGTGTACTCCGCGCCGATCGTCAGGTTCGCGCGCAGCCGCGTCGACAGGTGCCGCTTGCCGAGCAGGTCCGCGACGTCGAGCAGGTCGTCGCTCTCCTGCTGCGCCGTCCGCGACGGCGCCGCCCGCAGCGGCCGCTTCGGCTCGCAGTACATCTTGCGCGCCGGCACCTGCACCGCCTGCAGCTCCGGGTAGCGCATCGCCGTCAGCGCCCCGCCGTACACGCACCCCGTATCGACGCACACCGTCCGGTTGTGCCACTCGACCGCCGGCACCGGCGTGTGCCCGTACACCACCGCCGCCCGCCCGCGGTACGACGCCGCCCAGTCGTGGCGCACCGGCAGCCCGTACTCGTCGGTCTCCCCGGTCGTCTCGCCGTACAGCGCGAACTCGCGGACCGCCCCCGACCCGCGCCCCTGCAGCGACTCCTTCATCCCCGCGTGCGCGACCACCAGCTTCCCGTCGTCGAGCACGTAATGGCTGACCAGCCCGTCGATGAACGCCGCCACTCGCCCGCGGAACGCCTCCGACGTCCGTCCGAGCTGTTCGACCGTCTCCGCCAGCCCGTGCGTCAGCTTCACGTTGCGCCCCTGCAGCAGGCGCAGCAGCTTCGCCTCGTGGTTGCCCGGCACGCACAGCGCCGCCCCGCCGGCGACCATGTCGATCGCCAATCGCAGCACCTCCGCGATCTTCGGCCCGCGGTCGACCAGGTCGCCGAGGAACACCACCCTGCGCCCCTCCGGGTGCGTCACCGCGAAGCGGCGCGCCTCCCCTTCCCCCTCCTCCGCGATCGCGTACCCGAGCTTCCCGAGCAGCTCCGTCAATTCATCGAAGCACCCGTGCACGTCGCCGACGATGTCGAACGGCCCGTGGTCGTCGCGCCGGTCGGTCCACAGGCGCACCCGCTCGAGCGTCACCGCCTCGACCTCCTCGGGCGTGCGCAGCACGTACACGTAGCGGAACCCCTCGCGCCGCAGCTCGTGGACCGCCTGCCGCACCAGGCTCGTCTGCTGGCGGATCACGTGCGCCCCGAGCTGCCGGTCCGGGCGCTCGCGGTTGCGCTCGAGGCACACCTTCGTCGGCAGGTCGAGCACGATCGCCGCCGTCAGCGCGTGGTGCTCACGGGCCAGCGCCAGCACCCCGCGGCGCGACTCCGCCTTCGCGTTGGTCGCGTCGATCACCGTCAACAAGCGCCGCTGCAGCCGCTTGCGCGCCATCGTGTACAGCAGCTCGAACGCGTCGCCCGAGGCCGACTGGTCGTTCTCGTCGTCGCTGACGATCCCGCGGCACACGTCCGACGACAGCACCTCGGTCCGCTTGAAGTGCCGCGCCGCGAACGTGCTCTTGCCCGACCCCGACGCCCCGACCAACGCGACGAGCGAGAAGTCCGGCAGCTTGATCGTCAGGGACACCGGCGGAACACTCCGATCTGCGTCGGCCCGCCGAGCGCCGGATCGACCTCGCCGATCTCCTCGAACTCGACCGTGTACCCGCGCCGCCTGGCGACCGCCTCGGCCCACCCGCGGAACTCCGCCCGCGTCCACTCGAAGCGGTGGTCCGCGTGCCGCAGCGCCCCCGCCGCCAGCCGCGGGAACTTCACGTTGTACTCCGCGTTCGGCGTCGTGATCACCACCGTCCCCGGCGCCGCGCACTCGAACACCGCCCGCTCGAAGCTCGCCAGCCGGTCCGGCTCGATGTGCTCGATCACCTCGACCGCCGCCGCCGCGTCGAACCCCGCGAGCCGCGAGTCGCGGTAGATCAGCGACCCGTGCAGCAGCTCGACGCGCGCGCGCACCCGCTCGGGCAGGCTGTCCAGCCCGATCCGCTGGGCCGCCCGCTCGAGCGCGACGTGCGACACGTCGACCCCGACCACCTTCTCGAATTGTTGCTGCCGCAACATCCGCTGGACCAGCTTACCCTCGCCGCACCCGAGGTCGAGCACCCGCGTCGCGCCGCTCGCCGCGAGCACCTCGACCACCCGCGCGAGCCGCCGCTCGTCGAGCCCGATCGGCCGCTCGAGCGCCTCCTCGGCCGCGTCGCGCGCCGCCGCCACCGCGTCGGCGTCCGCCTCGCCTTCCCCTTCGGACAGGCGCCCGAGCGCCTGCCGCAGCAGGCTCCCCCGGTGCTTCAGGTAGCGCCGCGCGATCAGCTCGCGCTCCGGGTGGTCGGCGAGCCACCCCTCGCCGAACCGCAGCAGCTTGTCGACCTCCGCGTCGCCGATGAAGTAGTGCTTCGCGTCGTCGAGCACCGGGATCAGCACGTACAGGTGCCCGAGCAGCTCGCGCAGCGGGCACGTCCGCCGCAGCGAGACCGCGAGATACACGCTCTCGCCCCACGCCGGGTGCTCCGCGTCGAGCCCCAGCCGCGTCGCCTCGACCGCGTACCCGAGCGGCTCGAACAGCCGCCGCAGCAGCGCCTCTCCGCCGCGGCACGGCACCACCGGCAGCCTCGCCTCGAGGTCGAGCGCCTTCTCGACCAGCTCCGGCCGCTCCTTGCTGGTCCCCGCCAGCGCCGTCCGCAGCGTCTGCGCGATCGCCACGCTCACGAAGCTCGACGCGACGTACGGCCGGTCGTTGACGTACTGCGCGACCAGCCCGCCGTCGACCGAACCCTCCCCGCCGCGGACCAGCCGCACCGGGTCGACCTCGAGCAACAGCGCCGCCGTGCACCGCGCCGCGCTCACCTCGGGGTAGAACACGTACCCTGCCCCGAAGGCCAGCTCGAACGAATGCAGCCGGTCCGGGTGCTTGTGCAGCAGGTACCCGAGCTCGTCGGCCGGCGCCGTCCGCGAGGTGATCAGCAGCAGCACGCGCCCCCGGCTACTCCGGCCGCTCGGGCACCCCGCCGAACCGGGCCGCCAGCGTCCGCACGAACGCCGCCAGCCACGGCTGCATCGCCGACAGCTCGCGCTCGATCGCCTTCTTCGTCACCACCACCAGCTCGACGTCCGTCAGCGCGACCACGCTGGCCGTCCGCGGCGACGACGCGAAGATCGCCGTCTCGCCGAACACGTCGCCGGCCCCGAGCTCGCGCAGGACCACCCGCGCCCCCCCGGCCGTCTTGAACACCTGCAGCCGGCCCGAGCGGACGATGTACGCCGCGTCGCCGACCTCGCCCTCGCGGATCACGACGTCGCCCGCGCGCACCTCCGCGACCCCGAAGCTGCCGCCGCTGCGCAAGAGCGCCCGCACGTCCTCGACCAGCTCGTCGACCTTCTGGTAGCGGTCCTCGGGCCGGCGCGCGACCGCCTTCATGCAGATCCGCACCAGCTCCGGCGGGAACACGACGTCCGGCCCGACGACGACGTCCGGCGGCGTCACCAGCCCGTTCTCCGCCAGCTTCATCACCCGCTTCGGGTCGCGGTCGCTGTACATCGGCCGCCCCGTCAGCAGCTCGAAGAGCAGCCCTCCGAGCAGGAACACATCCGAGCGCTCGTCGAGCGACTTCCGCTTGCCGCGGGCCTGCTCCGGGCTCATGTACTCCGGCGTCCCCCACACGATGTTGTCGGCCTCCTCGGGCCGCAGCGGCGGCAGGCTCTCGCGCGCCCACGCCTCGAGGCTGACCCCCGGCCGCGGCGCCAGCAAGAACGCGTTGCCCCAGTCCATCACGTACACCTGCCCGTACGGACCGACCATCACGTTCGCCGTCTTGATATCGCAGTGCAGCACCCCGCGGCTGTGGGCGAACGCGATCGCGTCGCACACCTTGACGAACACGTCGAGCCGCCGCTGCAGCTGGTCGGGCGTCGCCGCCGGCCGCCCGCCGACCGCCGCGAACAGCGAGCGCCCCTCGATCAGCTTCATCGTGAAGAAGATCCCGCCCTCCGCGTCGCGCCCGAGCTCGTAGATCGGCGCGATGTTCGGGTGGTCGAGCTGCCCCGCGACCTGGGCCTCGCGGATGAACGCGTGCACCAGCAAGTAATAGTTGTACGACCCCGCGTGCAGCGTCTTGAGCGCCATCCGCCGCTGCAGCGACTGGTCGAACGCCACCCGGACCGCCCCGACGCCGCCAGCCGCGATCTCGTGGCCGATCCGCAGCCGGCTCATCGCCGCCGGCAGCACCGACTGCACCAGCGCGCGCGTCCGCGCGTCGAGGGTGATCACCTCGCCGTCGAGGCCGATGACGGTGATCGGGATCTCCATGCTCGGCTCCTGCACGCGGCCGACGGTATCACAGCCTCAGCGCATCCGCGCGAGCTGGTACCGCAGCTGTCGCAACCCGCCGCGCACGCGCGCGCGCAGGTGCCCGAGGTTCCTCCGGGTCAGCAGCTCGCGCGGGCGCAGGTACACCTCCGCGTTGTACATCGACAGCAAGATCCGGTGCCGCTTCCACACCCCCGCCCCACGCCGCACCAAGAGCCGCGCCGACACCCCGAGCGTCTGCACCCCGAACGGCTGCCCGAGCGCGAACAGGAGCGGCTGCCCGCACACCTCGAGGTCCGCGTCCGCCCGCGCGATCTCCTCGCAACGCCCGCGCGCGAGGTCGAGGCGCAGCGTCACCCCGAGGTCGGTCACCCGGATCGTCACCGGCCCGAGCCACCCCCGCAGCAGCCACGCCGGGTAGCGCTCCGCCAGCCGCCCCGCCAGCGCCCGCGCGGCCTCGACGATCGCGCCGAGCTCGACCCGCGCCGGCGGATCGACCGGCTCGCTCCCCGCCCGCGCGAACGCCTCGTCCCACCCCCGCAGCGCCGGCCCCGAGTCCCACGCCGCCCCCACCTCGTACACGTCCCCATGCGCCAGCACGTCGACCCGCAGCCCGACGTGGGCGAACGCCTGCGCCACCTGCCGCGGCGTGTTCGCGTACGCGTTCATGTACGCGTTGTCCTCGCACGAGAAGCGGACGAAGCTGGCGATCGGGATCGTCGCCTCCGCCCCGAGGTCGCGGTGGTTGCCGATCATGCTGTCGACGATCGCCCGCGCCTTCCGCGGCAGCCGCGCCTCGCGGTCCGCCTCGCCGCCGTAGCCCGCCAGCGAGAACTGGTTGAGCACCACCTGCGCCGGCCCGAGGTCGCCGCGGACGATCCGGCAGTCGCTCGCGTCCGCCTCCGCGTCGTTGACATTGACCACACATGTCCCCTCGGCCATCACCGCGAGCAGCGAGTCCATCTGCCCGACCTGATAGCAGTACACCTGCAGCCCCGGCCGCAGCGCCACGATCTCGCGGTGCGGCAGCAGCTTCACGTCCGCGAACCCGAGCCGCGCGAACGCCCGCGGCATCTTGTCGGTCGGCAGCTGCTGGAACAGCACCGTCACCCGCCGCTTGAACGCCTCCGGCAGGTCGCGCAGCGTCGGCAGGTGAAAGTGGTCCGGGTGCTCGTGCGACACCCAGAGGTAGTCGATCCCGTCCAGCCACCCCGGATCCCACGCCGCCGGCGCCAGCAGCGACCATGAATGATTGAAGACCTTGCCCGACAGCCACGGGTCGGTCCAGATCGCCGTCCCCGCGGCCTCGACGATCACCGACGCGTGCGCGACCAGCCTGATCTTCATCCCTCGCCCCTCGCCTCAGATCGTCTTCAGGTACTCGAGCACCGCGCGCCGCTCGTCTTGCGTCAGGTGGTCGCCGAACGTGTGCCCGGTGTTCGCGTGCCCCGGCTTCGTCGTGTCGTACACGAACTTGCGGACCTCCGCGGGCGCCTGGTCCTGCCCGTACGGCAGCGCCTCGAACGGCCACCCGAGCGCCTCCTCGTCGAAGTTCGCGCTGTCGAAGTCGACGCGCCGCCACGACGTCGGCCGGGCCGCGCTGTCGAGCACCAGCGCGATCGTCGGCACCGACCCGTTGTGCAAAAACGGCCCCGTCGCCCACACCCCGTCGAGCGGCGGCGCCACGTACCCCGGCAGCGGATCGTCGAGCTCGAGCGTCGTGATCGTCCCGTAGTACGATTGATTGAACCAGTCGACCATGTACCCGATCTGCTCGCCCGCCTCGACGATCGCCGGGTCGGTCCCGATCACCTCGAGCGGGAAGATCAGGTTCGGGTACGTCTCGTCCGCCTCGTCGGCCGCGTACGTCCCGTGGCACCCCGCGCAATTGCCCAGAAAGATCCCCTCCCCGACCTTCGCCAGCCCCGCGTCGATCGTGAACGGATACTTCGGCTCCCGCAGCGACTTGATATAGGCCGCGATGTCGTCGAAGTACCCCATGATCTCCTCGGCCTCGGCGACGCTGTCGGTGCACAGCGACGACGCGAACATCATCGTCCCGCGGTGGTCGCCGCGCGCCATCCCGTTATAGAACAGCCCGTGCTTCTTGTACGCCCGCCACCACGGCGGCGTATCGATCGGCGCCATGATGTCCGGCACGTCGACCAGGGGCTCCTGGCTCCACGCGAGCGTGTCCACGTCGCGGTGCGCCGCCAGCTGGACCGCCAGCATGTCGGCGGGGTTGGTCCCGACGGTCAGCATCCGGATCGCCGGCCCGACCGCCTGGTAGCGCCCCGCGAACTTGTTGATCTCGCCGAGCACCCCGCCGGGCCACGGGAACAGCGGCAGGTTGTCGACCAGCGCGCCCATCGGCACCGACGTGAAGTCCATGTCGGCGACCCCGAGCCCGAGCACCAGCTCGCCGTTGAAATTGCCCGCGTGGCACTCGAGGCAATTCAGGCTCGCCATCTCGACCCCGCTCGCCGGCGTGTGCACCGTCCAGTTGTACGGCACCTGCGCGTTCTTGCCGGTCCGCCCCGGCAGCGGATCGCCGCGGGTGAAGTCGCCGAGCAGCGGCTCCGCCAGCGGCCAGATCAGCCACGGCACCCCGCAGCTGACGTACCCTTCGTTCAACAGCGCCGCGTACCCGGCCGCCGGATCGCCCGGCGGGTCGTCGTTCGGCGGGATCGGCTCGCCCTGGTCCCATGGCCCCGGGGGCAGGTCCGGCTCGCCGGTGCTGCTCCCGCCGCTCGATCCCGCCTCCGTCTCGCCCGGCCCCGCGCCGGTCGTCGGCGGCGCCGCCGTCGTCCCCTCGTCGCCCGTCACGGTCTCCGTCGCCGCGGACGTCGACGCCCCCGGGCTCGCCGCCGGCTCGTCCCCGCACGCCGCCAGCGCGCCGATCATCCACCCCAACCATCGCGGCTTGACTGCGTGCATGCGCACCTCCGGAGCCTCACGGTAACCAACCGCGCGTGACCACGCAACCGTGGCCCGCGGCCCCCGCTACCCGCCGAGGTCGAGCTCGCCGAGGTGCTCCGTCGTGTTGCGCAGCGAGATGTCCCATCGGCCATCCGCGCCCGGCCGCAGGCGGTACACCCCCGCGAGCGACACCGGCAGCGCCGCCGCCTCGTCGATCGCCATCCCCGTCAGCGCCGCGATCGTCGCCTTGATCACCCCCTTGTGCAGCACCGCCGCGACCCGCCCGCGCGCCGGCGCGAACACCCGGCGCGCCCCCGCCTGCACGCGCGCCCAGAACGCGGCCCGCGACTCGCCGCCGGGGTACGTGAACGCGTGGCCCTCCGCGTGGTAGCGGGCCCACCCGTCCGGGTCGCGCGCCGCCACCTCCTCGAACGTCCACCCCTCCCACGCCCCGAAGTCGACCTCCGCGAACTCCGGCACCACCACCACCTCGGCCGCCGGCGACTGCCCGCGCGCCACGATCTCCGCCGCCGCGCGCGAGCGCACCCGCGGCGACGCCAGCACCGCCGCGAACACCTCCCCGCGCAGCGCCGCCGCCACCCGCTCGATCTGCGCCAGCCCGATGGCGCTCAGCGCCACATCGGTCGCGCCGTACAGACGGATCGACGACTGCCCCACCGTCTCGCCGTGGCGCACCAGCACGATCTCGGGCTCGCGGCTCGTCACGCCCCCCACTTTGCCGCCACCGCCCACGCGCCCGCAAGCACCCGCGACGACCCGACCCACGCGCCGCTCGGACCCGCTGCCCGCCGTGTCCCTCGGAGGAGCGCCCGACCCACGCGCCGATCGGACCCGCACGGGCGACGTCCTCGACAGCCTCACCGCCGCGGCGTAGCGTCCGCCCGTGCGCGCCCCGCTGGCCCTGCTCGCCGCCCTGCACGCGGCCCCGCCCGTGCCGCCGACGACCTCGCCCGCACCGACCTCGCCCGCGCCAGCGACCGCCGACGCCCCGCTGCCCGCGCCGCGCCCGCGGATCGACCTGCCCGAGCCGGCACCTGTCCCCAGGGTCATCCTGTTCGAACGCCGCGGCCTGCGCCACTACGGCGCGCCGCGGCCGTTCCGCTCGTTCGCCGTCCGCCTCGGCCTCGGCCCCGGCTTTCGCCTCGCCGGCCCCGGCACCGACCGCACCCACGTCGCCTTCGACCTCCTCCCGACCGCCCGCCTCGGCCTCCACCGCGGCCACACCCAGACCGCCCTGTTCCCGACCCTCGGCTACGGCCTCGCCGCCGGCGAGACCACCCGCGCGCACCTGTTCGTCGCCGGCCTCGGCCTCGGCCTCCTCTCCGACGACGCCGCGATCGCCGTCGTCCCCGCCCTGCTCGTCGGCGCCGCCGAGCGGACCCACGTCCTCGGCCTGCGCACCGCCCTCCTCTGCGACGTGCTCCGCCACGGCGTCTTCGGCGAGCTCGCCTACCAGGCCCTCGCTCTCCCCACCGGCCTGCGCCACGAGCTGCGGCTGACCCTCGGCATCGACCTCGTCGGGCTGTTCGTGCGCACGAAGAAAGGCTGACCGCGCGATGCGCCGGATCCTCCTGCTCGCCCTCGCCCTCGGCTGCCGCCCCACGCTTGCCCGGCTCGAGCGCGACCACCGCTACGACGAGGCGCTGTGCGGCGTCCGCGAGGGCGCCTTCCCTTCAGGACCTGTCCTCGCGGCCATCCGCCGCGCGCTCGACCCCGCGATCCACCTCACCGTCGTCCCGCCGGGGCGCGCCCCCGAGCTGACCGCCCACGCCCTCGTCCGGTTCGTCCGCTCGGCCAACCTCGTCCACTCGCTCGAGGGCTGCACGATCGACCTCCGGCTGCGCCGCGGCGACCGGCGCAGCGTGTTCACGTTCGCCGGCCTGCCCGACCTCGCCGCCGCCCTCGGCGAGCGCCTGCCCGAGCCGCGCGTCGACGCCGGCCTCGCCGACCCGCCGACCGAGGACCAGCTCCGGCGCGCGGCCCCCCGCGCCGCGGCGCTGTCCGACGCCGTGATCCACCTGTGGTCCCGCTGCGCCCCGGATAACCTCGGCGGATCCTGCAGCGACCCGCTCCTCGTCGACGCCCCCGCCGTCGAGCCCGACGACCTCACGCTCGAGCTCGATCTGACCTACCGCTCGCGCTGCGAACCCGACGGCCTCACCGAGCGCTTCGACCTCCCGCTCCCGCCGGGCCCGACCCTCGAGGCCCGCGTCCACGCGCTGTTCGGCGACCGCATGCGCCGCCTCGCCGACCTCCCGCTCCGCCCGCGCGCCGCGGCCGGGTGACCGCGAGCGCGACCGAGGCCCCTCGCGCCCGCCCACTCGACATCATCCGCCCCGCGTCGTAGCGTCCGCCCGTGCTCGCCCCGCTGGCCCTGTTCGCCGCCCTGCACGCGGCCCCGGCCGCGGACGCCCCGCCGTCCGACCCCGCGCTCCCGGACCCCTCGCCCGCACCGCCGCCGCGGATCGACCTGCCCGATCCGACACCTGTCCCCCGGGCCACCTTCCAGAAGGCGCGCCGGCGCATCCCCTACTACGGCGTCCCCCGCCCGCTGCGGCTGCTCGGCCTGCGCCTCGGCCTCGGCCTCGGCGCACGCCTCGCCGGCCCGCCGTCCGACCGCGCCCACTTCGCCCTCGACCTCCTCCCGACCGCCCGCCTCAGCCTCCACCGCGGCGAGCTCCAGGCCGCCATGTTCCCCGTGCTCGGCTACAGCCTCGGCGCCGGCAAGGTCACCCGCGAGCACTTCCTCGTCGCCGGCCTCGGCCTCGGCGGCCAGTTCGAGGACGGCGCGCTCGCCGTCATCCCCGCCCTGCTCGTCGGCGCCGCCGAGCGGACCCGCGTCCTCGGCCTGCGCACCGCCCTCGTCCTCGACGCCTTCCGCAAGGGCCTCTACGCCGAGGTCGCGCACCAGGTCCTGTGGCTGGACGCCGGCCTGCGCCACGAGCTGCGGCTCGTCGTCGGCATCGACCTCCGCAAGGCCTTCGTGAAATAATCGAGATCGCCCCGTGCGCCGCCGAATCGCCCTCCTGCTCGCCCTCACGCTCGCCCCCGGCTGCCGCGCCTCGCTCGCCCGCCTCGAGCGCGGCCGCCACTACGACGAGGCGATCTGCGGCGCCAAGGAGCAGGCCTTCCCCGAGGGACATGTCTTCGAGGTCCTGCGCCGCGGCCTCGACCCGGCGCTGCACCTCGCCGTCGTCCCGCGCGAGCGCACCCCCGACCTCGCCCGCCACGCGCTCGTCCGCGCCACCTACGACAGCACCAGGATCCCCCTCGACGGCTTTCGCGCCGACCTCCGGCTCCGCCGCGGCGACGCCCCGATCGCCGTCGAGACCGTCTCCGTCGAGCGCCTCGCCGCCGCGCTCGACGAGCGCACGCCCGTCCCGCACACCGTCGGCGGCTCGAGCGGCTCCGGCCTCGGCCAGGCCCTCATCGACACCGGCCGCGCGATCGGAGCGGTCGGCGGCCTGATCCTCCAGATCAGCACGCTCGGCCTGTTCGGCCGCGTCTTCGGCGGCGGCCGCCGCTCGTACTCCTCGTCCTCGTCCTCGAGCGCCTACACGGTCTACCCGACCCAGGACGAGATCCGAAAGGCCGCCCCGCGCGCGGCCGCCCTGTTCGACGCCGTCGCCCACCTGCAATCGAGCTACTGCGGCGACGACCCCGGCGCGACCTGCCACCGCCTCGGCCTCGTCGAGGCCCCGCCGACCGAGGACGGCGACCTCGTCCTCGAGCTCGACCTCCACTACGCGGCGCGCTGCACCTACCCCGGCCTCACCGAGCGCCTCGACCTCCCGCTCCCGCCCGGCCCGACCCTCGAGGCCCGCGTCCACGCGCTGTTCGGCGACCGCATGCGCCGCCTCGCCGACCTCCCCGTGCGCCCGCGCCGGACCGGGGACTGAAGTTGCGAGGACCCGGGTCCGCGACGCGCCTCGGCTACACGACTCGCAGGTACCACGCGTATTCGACGTCGGAGATCTCGCGCTCGAAGCAGTGCAGCTCCGACCGCTTCTGCTGGCCGTAGATCCGACAAAAATCGCCGCCGAACTGGCGGACCACGAATTCGCTGGCCTCGAACCGCTCGAGCGCCCCGCGCCAGTGCGGCCGGGCCGCGGCGGGGCCGCGCTGCGGGTCGCCGACGACCGGCGGCCCCGGGTCGAGGCACCGCTCGAGGCCGTCGAGGATCCCGGCGAGCACGGCCGCCGCGACGAGGTACGGGTTCGCGTCGGCGCCCGCGGCCCGGTGCTCGATCCGCCGGTCCTCGGCCGCGCTGCACGGGATCCGCAGCGCCACCGCGCGGTTGTTGTAGCCCCACGCTCCGTGGACCGGCGCCCCCGCGCCGGGCGCGATCCGCCGGTAACTGTTGGCGTGCGGCGCGAACAGCAGCGTGCAATCGTCGCGGCTCGCCCGCAGCCCGCCGATCGCGTGGTGCAGCGGCTCGCACGGCGAGCCCTCGGGCCCGGCGAACACGTTGCGGCCGTGCTCGCCGAGCAGGCTGACGTGCACGTGCAGCCCGCTGCCCGCCAGATCGGCGAACGGCTTGGCCATGAAGCTCGCGACCTGCCCGTGTCGCTCGGCGACCGCCTTGATCGCCCGCTTCATATAGATCGCGTCGTCGCACGCCGCGACCGCGTCGGGCCGGTGCCGCAGGTTGATCTCGAGTTGCCCCGGCGCGGCCTCCGAGATCGCCGTCTCGGCCGGGACCCGCTGCTCGTGGCAGGCCGCGAGGATGTCCTCGAGCAGGCGCTGGTGGTCGTCGAGCTCCTGCAGCATGTACCACGCCGGATTCGCGCGGTCGCTGCGGCCCGTCACCGGGTTGCTGGCGACCTGCGGCCGACCGTCGGGGCCCGGCTCGGCGGCGAGCAGGTAGAACTCGAGCTCGACCGCCAGCACCGGGACGAGACCGAGCGCGTGGAACCGCTCGACCACGCGCCGCAGCACCTGCCGCGGATAGGCCGCGGTCGGCGCGCCGTCGGGCTCCTCCATGGCGAGCAGCACCTGCGCGGTCGGGCGCTCGCGCCACGGCACCCGCCGCAGGCTGCCCGGCACCGGCCGGCAGAGCAGATCCGGCTCGGCCTTCGCGCCGATCTCGGCGTAGGCCGTCGCCTCGTCGCGGATGCCGTCGCCGAGCAGCGACCGCGGCAGGCACACGCCCCGGCGGTAGATGGTCTCGAGCGTTCTCGCGGCGACCCGCTTGCCGCGCAGGATCCCGTTCATGTCGGGCAGCAGCAGATCGACGGCCTCCAGCGCCGGCGCGCTGGCGATCAGCGCTGCATCCTCGGCGGTCAGAGGAAGGGGGGAATCGATCGCAGGATGATGTTTACTCAGGCGTCATCGATCCTATCAAACGGCCAGCGCTTGAGAAGTTGCCGAATGCGAGCACTCGAGCTGCGCCCTCGACGCGGCCTCGGTGAACGCCCGAGCCGCCGTTCGCCCTCCGCCCGCGCTTGACGGGCCATCGACTGCTCGGCATCGTGGCCGCGCTGGAGAGGAGACATAGAGCATGAACACGTCGTCGGACGCGGCGCAGGACGGGCGCCGTTCCGCCTGGCGGCAGCGTTGCCAGGAGCTGTCGGGGCGCACGGTGTTGGTCGTCGGGTGCGCGGAGTTCCGCAAGCGCGACCTGTGGCGGACGGCCCGCGACTACGGGCTGCGGATCGTGCTCGTCGAGGCGTCGTGGCCGTTCCCGCCCGAGCTCGGGTTCGGCGACGAGACCACCGACGTGATCGTCCTCCCCGATCTCCACGCAGATCACTCCGAGGCGGCCGACCTCGCGCATTGCGAGCAGATCGTGCGTCAGCTCGAGCTCTTGCGGATCGCACCCGACGGCGTCGTCACCGTGTGGGACGAATGCGCCGTCCTCGCGGCGATGCTCGCGGCCCGGCTCGGGCTGCGCGGCAACCCCGTCGAGGCGCAGCGCCGGGCCAAGATCAAGCTCGAGACCTACCGGGCGCTCGCCGAGCGCGCCCCCGATCTCGCGGTGCCGTTCGTCGAACTCCACGCGCCGCAGGACGTCCGCTCCGAGCGCGCGCGCGACGTCGGCTACCCCGCCGTCGTCAAATGGTGCCACGGCATGGGAGGCTTCGGCACCACCCCCGTCGACGGCCCGGCCGAGGCCGAACGAGCGGCCGCGCACCTGCTGGATCTCCTCGCGGCCCCCGAGCGCGCCGCCCGGCTCCACCCCGAGATCTGCTTCCGCTTCGGCGACCGTGGCGTCGTCCTGATGGAGTTCATCCGTGGCAGCGAGCACGACGTCGATCTTCTGCTGTTCGACGGCGAACTCGTCGACGCCGTCGTGACCGACAACGCGATGCACGCGAAGAGCAGCGCCGAGGCCTGCGCGCTGATGCCGAGCGCGCTGCCGGAGGCGGCCCAGGACGAGCTGATCGCCGCGGCCTACCGGGCCTGCCGCGCGCTCGGCCTGACCGACGGGGCGGTCAACGTCGAGCTGATGCGCTCGCCGACCGGCCCGAAGATCATCGAGATCAACGGCCGCATGGGCGGCGTGTACATTGCCGCGTGGGTCGCCGACATCTGGTCGTTCGATCTGCGGGCCGCCGTGTTCATGATCGCCTGCGGGCTCCACCCGGTCGGGCGGGTCGTCCACGCCCCGCGGTGTCACATCGCCGGCGTGTCGTGCTTCCCCGGCGACGGCTCCTCGCCGACCGCCGACCTCGGCGAACACGCCCGCACCGTCGTCTACCTGCCCGACCGCACCGGCTCGCCCGCGACGCCCTACATGAGCGTCGGCTTCCGCGGCGCCTCGGCCCGCGACGCGCTCGCCGAGGCCGAGGCGCGCCTGCCCGCGCTATTCGAGGGCGACCCGGCGCGCGCCCGGCTGCTCGCGGAGCTGCTCGCCACGCTGGTGCCGTAAACAGTCGCCGCGCGTCTCGCCCTCAGTCGCCGCTCTTGCCGCCCCCGCGCGGCGGCCGCCCGAGCAGGTACTGCCCCGGCCACACCACGCCGGGCCCGGCGTAGTTCTGCTCCGCCGCCGCGCGCAGCGTCAGCTGCGGGTCGAACAGGTGCGGCCGCGCCAGCGCGCACAGGTCCGCGCGCCCCGACGCGACGATCGTGTTGACCTGGTCCCAGTCCTGGATCGACCCGACCGCGATCGTCGCCACCCCCGCCTCGTGCCGGATCCGGTCCGACAGGTGCGTCTGGTACATCCGCCCGTAGATCGCCGGCCGCGAGCCCGGCACCGTCATCCCCGCCGACACGTCGACCAGGTCGCACCCGCCGGCCTTGAGCAGCCGCGCCACCTCGACCGACTCCTCGTCCGTCACCCCGCCGGGCAGCCAGTCGGTCGCCGAGATCCGGACCGAGATCGGCTTGTGCGCCGGCCAGGCCGCGCGGACCGCCGCGAGCACCCGCAGCGGGAACCGCATCCGGTTCGCCAGGCTCCCCCCGTACTCGTCGCTCCGCAGGTTGGTCAGCGGCGAGATGAACGACGCCAGCAGGTACCCGTGGGCCATGTGCAGCTCGAGCAGATCGAAGCCTGCCTCTTCGGACATGTGCGTCGCGCGCACGAACTGCTCGACGACCGTCGCCATGTCCGCCTCGTCCATCGCCCTCGGGGTCGCGAACCCCGGCGCGAACGCGACCGCCGACGCCGCCAGCAGCGGCCACCCGTCGACCAGCCCGCGGTCCGGCCCGTCCCACGGGTGCTCGGCCGAGCCCTTCGGCCCCGCGTGCCCGAGCTGGATCCCGATCTTCGCCGCCGAGCTCCTGTGCACGAACTCGACGATCCGCCGCCACGCCGGCACGTGCGCCGGCGCGTACATCCCGGTGCACCCGCGCGTGATCCGGCCCTCGGGCGACACGTCGGTCATCTCCGTCATCACCAGCCCCGCCCCGCCGACCGCGCGCGCCCCGAGGTGGACCAGGTGCCAGTCGTCCGGCGCCCCGTCCTGCGCCGAGTACTGGCACATCGGCGACACCACCACCCGGTTGACCAGCTTGAGCTCGCGCAGCGAAAACGGCGTGAACATCGGCGGCCGCGCCTCGGCGCACCCGCTCCGCTCCGCGAACCACCGGTCGAGCCCGGCGACGTACCGCCCGTCGCGCACGCGCAGGTTCTCGTACGTCACCCGCTTGCTGCGCGTCATCATGCTGAGCACGAACTGCTCGGGCTCCATGTCCTTGTACCGGCGGATGTCCTCGAACCACGCCTGGCTGACGCGGGCCGCCCGCTGCAGCTTGGCGACGTCGAGCCAGCGCACGTCGTGGTACGCCTGCAGCGCCTTCGGCACGTCGGCCTCGCGCTGCAGCGCCTCGACCAGCGCGATCGAGTCCTCCATCGCCAGCTTGGTCCCCGAGCCGATCGAGAAGTGCGCCGTGTGGGCCGCGTCGCCGATCAGCACCACGTTGCCATGCCACCACTTCTTGCACACGACCTCGCGGAACGACAGCCAGGACGACTTGTTGGTCATCAGCCGGTGCCCCTCGAGCTCCGCGGCGAACAGCCGCTCGCAGTACGCGACCCCCTCGTCGACGCTCATCCGGTCGAGCCCCGCGCGCGTCCACGACTCGCGGTCGGTCTCGATGATGAACGTGCTCGTCGTCGCGTCGAACGGGTACGCGTGGACGGTGAACAGCCCGTGCTCGTTCTCCTTGACGTAGAACGTGAACGCCGGCAGCCGCCTGGTCGTCCCGAGCCAGATGTACTTCGCCTTGCCCTCGGTGAGCGTCGGCTGGAACACGTCCTCGAAGCTCGCGCGCACCCGGCTGTTGATCCCGTCGGCCGCGACGATCAGGTCGGCCCCGCGGCACTGCGGCGAGTCGAGCGCGACGTGCTCCGACTGGTACTCGATCCGCGCCCCGAGCTCGCTCGCGCGGTCCTGCAGGATCTCGAGCAGCCGCCGCCGCGCGATCCCGCAGAACCCGTGGCCGCCCGAGCGGATCACCTGTCCCTTGAAATAGGTGTCGATGTCGTCCCAGTGGGCGAACGACGCCGTGATCCTCGCGTAGCTCTCCGGGTCGGCGCGCTGGAAGTTGCCGAGCGTGCCGTCCGAGAACACGACGCCCCAGCCGAACGTGTCGTCGCGGCGGTTGCGCTCCACGATCACGACCTCGCTGTCGGGCCGCGCCTTTCGCATCAACACGCCGAAGTAGAGCCCTGCCGGGCCGCCGCCGAGGACCGCGATCTTCACGGTCGAATGCTAGCCTGCGCGCCCGCCTCGCCCCAAGTGAGAAGCCTCGCGGCCGCCTCGTCGCCTCCTCCGCGACCGCACGGACCTGCATCACCCGTGTATGCTCACGCCCGCATGTCCCGCTCGCGCGACGGCCTCCTCCTCGCCGCTGCCCTCGCCTCCGGCGCGGCGGCCCTCGCCTACGAGCTGCTGTGGACCCGCCTCCTCGCCCTCTCGCTCGGCAGCGAGACCGTCGGCATCCTCGCCGGCCTCGCCGGCTACTTCGGCGGCCTCGCGCTCGGCGCCGCCGCCCTCCACGACCGCGCCCGTCGCGTCGCCGACCCGGCCCGCTTCTTCGCCGTCCTCGAGCTCGCCGCCGCCGCCTACGCCCTCGCCTCGCCGTTCCTCCTCCACGCGCTCGCCCACAACCTCCCGCGCTGGCTCGGCCCCGTCGCCGCCGACGGCGGCCCGTGGGCCCTCACGGTCTCGACCGCCGTCGCCGCGCTCGTCCTCGTCCCCGGCTCGGCCCCGCTCGGCGCCTCGCTGGCCGCGCTCGTCGAGGCCCGCCGCCGCGGCTGTCCCGAAGACCAGGACGGCCGCGGCGTCGGCCGCGTCTACGCCGCCAACACCCTCGGGGCGACCCTCGCCGCGCTCGTCAGCGTCCACGCGCTGTTCCCCGCGTTCGGCTACGCCTGGGGCGCCGCGCTCGCGGCCGCCGTCGGCCTGCTGTCGGCGATCGCCGTGCTGCAGTGGGCGAAGGCCCGCGACCTCGCCCCCGCCCCGCCACCGGCCGCCCCCGCGATCGACACCTCGCGCGACCCCGACCCGGACCTGCTCCGAGAGCCATGGCTCCTGCACCTGCTGTCCTTCGGGCTAGGCGCGACCGGGATCGGCCTGCAGGTCGTCGGCGTCCGGATCCTCGGCCAGCACCTCGAGAACACGATCTACACGTTCGCCCACATGCTCGCGGCCTACCTGGTCGCGACCAGCCTCGGCGCCTTCCTCTACCAGCGCCTCGCCGCGCGCGCGCTCGCCGGCCGCCCCGCGGTCGTCGCCGCTGCGCTCCTGTGGCTGCTCGGCGCCCTCGTCGTCCCCGCCGCGATCGCCCTGCACGCGAGCCCCGGGCTGCTCGCCGCGCTCGCGCCCGAGGACCAGTCGACGATCGCCGCCGCGTTCTCCGCCGAGCTCGCCGCCGCCGCCGTCGTGTTCGTCCCGGGCGCGCTCGTCATGGGCGCCGTGCTCAGCCACGTGATCGGCCTCGTCGCCGCCGCCGGCCGCGGGATCGGCCGCGTCTACGCGAGCAACGCGCTCGGCTGCGTCGCCGCCCCGTTCGTGTTCGGCCTGTGGGCGATCCCCCGCCTCGGCTACGCCGACGCGCTCTACCTGATCCTCTACGTCTACCTCGGCCTGTTCGCGCTGTTCGGGTGGTTCCGCCGGTTCTCGCCGGTCGTCCTGATCGGCGGCGTGCTCGCCGGCGTCGCCCTGACCGCCGCCGGCCCGCGCTCGCTCGCCCTCGTCGAGGTCGGCGACGGCTGGACCCGCGTCGTCGAGCACCAGACCCTCCACGGCCTCGTCGCCGTCAGCGAGCGCCCGGCCCCCGCCCGCGGCGTCCCCGGCCTCCCCGACCTCGAGCGCCGCCTCCAGCTCGGCAAGAAGTTCCGCATGGGCGGCGCGACCGGCTTCGGCGAGCAGCGCCTCGGCCAGCTCTGCGCCCTGCTGTCCCGCGGGTCCGGTCCCGCAGGACCTGTCCAAAAAGCACTGTACCTCGGGATCGGCACCGGCGCGACGATGGGCGGCGCGCTCGCCGTGCCGCACGCCGCCGCCGACGGCGTCGAGCTCGTCCCCGAGATCCTCGACGTCCTCCCCCTCTTCGCCGCGATCAACGGCGGCCTGCGGACCGCCCCCGACAAGGGCGACGCCGGCCCCGGCACGCAGCACCCCGAGGCGCGCCTGGTTGCCGCCGACGCCCGCCGCTACCTCGCCGCGACCGGCGACACCTACGACCTGATCGTCGGCGACCTGTTCCACCCCGGCCTCGACGGCGCCAGCGCGCTGTTCGCCCGCGAGCACTTCGAGACCGCGCGCGAGCACCTGCGCCCCGGCGGCCTGATGTGCCAGTGGATCCCGCTCTACCAGCTCGACGAGGACGACGTCCAGACGATCGTCCGCACCTTCCTCGACAGCTTCCCCGAGACCCACGCCTTCCTCGGCCCCTACAACGCGCTGAACCCCGCGCTCGCGCTCGTCGGCCTCGCCCCCGGCGCCGCCCCGGCGCTCCGCCTCGACGTCGCCCGCTTCACCCCCGACCTGCGCACCGCCACGATCGCCGGCCCGCGCGACCTGCTCGCCGCCTACCTCCTCGGCCCCGCCGAGCTCGCCGCCTGGGCCGGCGACGGCCCGCGCAACACCGACCTCGACCCCGTGATCGCCTTCCACGCCGCCGGCGTCGCCTACCGCGACGACCGCACCCTCGGCCCCCGCAACCTCGCCGCGATCCTCGCCCGCGTCGCCGCCCTCCCGACCGCCCTCCTCACCGGCGACGGCGCCGACGCCCTCGCCCGCGCCGCCGCCCTCCACCTCGAGGCCGCCCGCCACTACCTCCGCGGCGAGCTCGCCCGCGCCGACCTGACCGACCTTTCGGCCATGTCCCGGGAGACAGCCGAGCACTACCTCCGCGCCTACGAGGCCGACCCCGAGTTCCCGCCCGCCCGCGGCGCCCTCTACGCCCTCGCCCGCCAGAACCCCGGCCTCGCCGACGAGCTCCTGCCGCGGATGCTCGCCCGCACCCCCGACGAGCGCCGCGTCTACGAGGCCTACCTCCTCCACCTCCGCGACCGCGACCCCGCGCAATACACCCGGCTCCGCAGCGAGGCCGCCCAGAAGTTCCCCGGCGCCCCGCTCCCGTGACCGCGCGACCCGCTACGCCGGCAGCACCACGGTGAACACCGAGCCGCGCCCGACCTCGCTGCGCACCCGGATCTCGCCGCCCATCAGCTCGACCAGCCGGCGCGACACCACCAGCCCGAGCCCCGCGCCCTCGACCTTCGGCCCGGCCCCCTCGACGCGCACGAACTCGCGGAACAGCTCCGCGAGCTTGTCCGCCGCGATCCCGACCCCCGTGTCCTCGACCGCGATCTCGATCCGACCGTCGACGCGCGCCGCCGCGATCGTGATCGCCCCGCCCTGCGTGAACTTCACCGCGTTGCCGACCAGGTTGATCAGCACCTGCCGCAGCCGCACGACGTCGACCCGCACCGTCCCGACGTCCTCCCCGCAGCGCGCCGCGATCGCGCTGTCCTGCCGCTCCGCCAGCGGCTCGAGCGCCGCCTGCACGTCGGCGAGCAGCGGCGCCAGCGCGACCTCCTCCGGGCGCAGCACCATCCGCCCCGCCTCGATCGCGCTCAGATCGAGCACGTTGCGCACCAGGTCGAGCAGGTGCCGCGCCGACAGCCCGATCCGCCCGAGGTCGTCGATCAGCCGCGCGTCCTCCCGCTCGTGCGCCTCGTCGAGCAGCAGCTCGCAGTAGCCGATGATCGCGTTCAGCGGCGTCCGCAGCTCGTGGCTCATCGACGCCAGGAACAGGCTCTTCGCCGCGCTCGCCGCCTCCGCGGCCTCCTTCTGCAACTTGAGCTGCTCCCCGTGGCGCCGCGCCGTCACGTCGCGGACCTGCACGCACAGCCCCGCGAACCGCCGCCGCGGCAGCGACAGCGGCCGCGCCGCCACCTCGAGCCAGCGCCCGCGGTGCTGCACCTCGAGCGAGCACGGCGCCCCCTGCTCCGCCGCGCGCATGCACGTCACGATCGGCGCCAGCGACTCCTCGACCAGCAGCTCCGCCAGCGGCGCCCCGCGGATCGCCTCCTCCGTCAGCGGCACCCCGCGCCCCGAGCGGAGGTCGAGCAGCTGGAAGAACGCCGCGTTGAGCTCGGTCAGCCGCCCGACCTCGTCGAGCACCCCGACGCCCTCGACCGACTGCTTGACGATCTGCACCCACCGGTCGCGCGCCTCGATCAGCTCGAAGATCAGGTTGCCCTCGCCCGCGATCTCCTCGACGCACGCCGTCCACCCGCCCGCGCGGCGCCACATCAGCAGGCGCATCATCGCCTCGCGCCCCGCGATCTGCAGCGTCAGCGGGATGTCGACGCGGTGGACCGACCCGTGGCTGAGCCGCTCGTGGAACAGCCGCGCGCCGCGGCGGTCCCGCACGCTGAACAGCGCGTCGAACGGCCGCCCGACGACCGCCTCCGCGCCCGGCCCGAACAGCGCCTCGAAGCCCGGATCGACCGCGCGGATCACCAGCGCATCATCGAGCTCGAGCAGCCCGATGTGCGGCGCGACCAGGCCCTCGGCGGACCCGATCACCCCGATGTACGGCGCGGCCACCGGCTCCTCGCTCATTCGAAGCGCTCCACCCGGAACCGGCACGACGGCGCGCCGCAGCCGATGCAGCCCTCCTCGACCGCGTGGAACGTCCCGAACCGCTCGCTGAGCGCGCCCTCGCCGTAGATCAGCTCGAGGATCCCCGCCGCGACCCCCGTCAGCATGTAGCACTGCGGCGCCGCGGCCGACCCGCGGAGCTCCCGGACCCCGAGCGCCTCGTAGCCGTTGAGCGACTCGAGCGTCGCCGTCCGGCCCGACTCGAGCGACGTGATGTGCCAGTTGCCCCACCCGAACGCGTTGCTGATCGCGATCACCGCGAACAGCGCGTCGTCGGGCGCGCGCAGCATCGGCGCGATCATCCCGTCCCACTCGGCCGAGCCCATGATCCCGCGGAACGTGTTCATCCCGCAGTTCTCCGCGTCGGCGATCAAGAGCCGCTCCGCCGTCGTCCCGCGGCCGACCCGCCGCATCTCCTCGACGAAGCCGATGCAGATCCGATTGTAGAAGTCCGCCGGCATGCTGGCGAGGTACACCCCGAACGCCGGGATCAGCCCGTCCTCGCCGCCGACGATCGGCATCGCCACCAGCGCGTCGAGGATCGCCTGCTCGTCGACGCTCGGCGAGCGCAGGTACTGACCGCCCTGCTTCGCCGCGAACTCGAGCGGCCGCTTGTCGCTGCGCACCAGCGGCTCCGCGCGCCCGCGCACCAGCTCGAACCGGCACGCCGCCGCCCCGGTCGCCATGCACTCGACCTCGCGCGCGTGCACGAGCTCGCCCGTGACCGCGTGGACCGCCCCCTGGATGTAGCCCTCGGCGAAGCTGCAGACCATCCGGTCGGGCCGGCCGAGCCCGGCGATCCAGCCCTCGACGAAGTGCGACGCGCTGCCGACGACCACGCCCTCCGCGACGCGCGAGAAGTCGAGCCGGCCGAACCCGAGGTGGCTGTACAGCATCGCCGCGACGGCCCACCGCGCCGCGAGGTCGTCGCCCGCGCGCAGCGCGTGGCCGACGTGCTCCGCGAACACGCCCTCCGCCGCCGCGACGATCAGCCGCTTCCCGTCGATCAGGTCCGCCGACTCGATCGTCCGCTGCAGCCGCGAGTTGTAGTGATGGCAATGCAAGATGACGTCCTTGCCGGCGATCACGCGCCGGTAGCTCGGCGCGTCGTAGTGCAGGGCCAGCCGCTCGGCGAGCGCGGGTGTCTCGGGGGTCATCATCTCTCCTCCGGGGGGTGCCGCCATCTTGCCACCGAGCGCGCCCGCCGGGGCGCCCGCCCCTCGGCGACCCTCCGCGGACGAAAACCGCTTCCGCCGGCGCAGTCCCGCGCCTTAAGCTGCGGGCGCCATGGGCCTGCTCGTCTACGCCGCCGCCGCGTACGCCTCCTTCCTCGCCGTCTTCCTCTACCTGGTCGGCTTCCTGTGGAACACCGGCGTCCCGAAGGGCATCGACACCGGCGAGCCCGGCCCCATCGTCCCCGCGCTGCTGGTGAACCTCGTTCTGTTGGCGCTGTTCGGCCTGCAACACAGCGTCATGGCCCGCCCGGCCTTCAAGCGCGCCTGGACGGCGATCGTCCCCGAGCCGGCCGAGCGCGCGACCTACGTCCTCGTGTCCTCGCTCGCGCTCGCCCTGCTGATGGCCGACTGGCAGCCGGTCCCGCGCGTCGTCTGGGACACCGGCCTCGGCCGGCTGAGCGCGGCGCTCCACGCCCTGTCGGCGCTCGGCTGGCTGTTCACCGCCGCGTCCACCTTCGCGATCGACCACCTCCACCTGTTCGGCCTGCGTCAGCCGCTGCACGCCTGGCTCGGCCGCCCGCGGTCCGGGCCCGAGTTCCGCGTCCGCGGCCCGTACCACCTCGTCCGCCACCCCTTGATGCTCGGCTTCCTCGTCGCCTTCTGGTCGACCCCGCGGATGAGCCTCGGCCACCTCGAGTTCGCGCTCGCCATGACCCTCTACATCCACCTCGCGCTCGCCCACGAGGAGCGCGACCTGCGGGCCGCCTTCGGCCCGCTCTACGACAGCTACGCCGCCCGCACCCCGCGCCTGAACCCGTTCGCCCGCCGCTGACCGCCGCGCCCCCCTTGCCCGCCGCGCGCCCCCCGGGGGACACTCTCGCCGATGCGCGGCCTGATGATGGACACCCCCCTCTCGATCTCCTCGCTGCTCCGCCACGCGGCGCGCGTGTACGCCGACCAGACCGTCGTCTCGCGCACGGTCGAGGGGCCGATCCACCGCACGACCTGGCGCGAGATCGCCGTCCGCGCCGAGAAGCTCGCCCAGGCCCTCCAGGCCCTCGGCGTCGGCCCCGGCGACCGCGTCGCCACCCTCGCGTGGAACGGCTACCGCCACGTCGAGACCTACTTCGCCGTCTCCGGCATCGGCGCCGTCTGCCACACCCTCAACCCGCGCCTGTTCGTCGAGCAGCTCGTCTACATCCTCAACCACGCCGAGGACGTCCTGCTGCTCCTCGACCTCTCCTTCGTCCCGCTCGCCCAGCGCCTGCTCGCCGCCTGCCCCGGGCTGCGCGGCGTCGTCGTCATGACCGACCGCGAGCACATGAACCATGCGCTCTTGCCCCAGGGACATGTCTACGAGGACATCCTCGCCGCTCAGCCCGGCGGCCTCGACTGGCCGGTCCTCGACGAGCGCACCGCGAGCTCGCTGTGTTACACCAGCGGCACCACCGGCGACCCGAAGGGCGTGCTCTACACCCACCGCTCGACGGTCCTGCACTCGTTCGCGATCGCGCTGCCCGACGTGTTCAACCTCGGCGAGCGCGAGACCGTCCTGCCGGTCGTGCCGATGTTCCACGTCAACGCCTGGGGCCTCCCGTACGCCGCCGCGATGACCGGCACCCGCCTGGTGATGCCCGGCCCGCGGCTCGACGGCGAGAGCCTGTACCGCCTGTTCGAGGACGAGGCCGTGACGATGACCGCCGGCGTCCCGACGGTGTGGATGGGCCTCCTGGCCTACCTCAAGCAGACCGGCCAGCGCTTCTCGACCCTGAGGCGCGTCGTGATCGGCGGCTCGGCCGCCCCGGAGGCGATGATCCGCGCCTTCCAGGACGACTACGGCGTCGACGTCCTGCACGCCTGGGGCATGACCGAGACCAGCCCGCTCGGCACCGCCTGCCGCCTGACCCCGGCGATGCGCACCTGGCCCGAGGACCAGCAGCTCGCCGTCCAGCGCAAGCAGGGCCGCCAGGTCTTCGGCGTCGAGCTGCGGATCGTCGGCGACGACGGCCGCCCGCTGCCGCACGACGGCAAGGCCGCCGGCGACCTGCAGATCCGCGGCCCGTGGGTCGCCAGCGGCTACTACAATTCGCCCGACTCCCCGGCCCACAGGGACGGCTGGTTCAGCACCGGCGACGTCGCCACGATCGACCCGTCCGGCTACATGCAGATCACCGACCGCTCGAAGGACGTCATCAAATCCGGCGGCGAGTGGATCTCGTCGATCGCGCTCGAAAACCTGGCGGTCGGCGTCCCCGGCGTCGCCGAGGCGGCCGTGATCGCGGCGCCGCACCCGAAGTGGGGCGAGCGCCCGCTGCTGCTGCTCGTCAAGGCGCCCGGCGCCGAGCCCGACCCGCAGGCCGTGCTCGCCCACATCGCCGCCCACACCCCGAGCTGGTGGATCCCCGACGCGGTCGAATTCGTCGACAGCCTGCCGCACACGGCGACCGGCAAGATCTCGAAGCTGCAGCTGCGCGAGCAGTTCAAGGACTACCGCCTGCCGACCGCCGACTGACGGAGCGGAATCGGCCCGGGCGTGCTTGGCGTCGAGCGCAAACGCGGGGCGCCAAGGCCCGGGCCGGCGGGCGGGGGCCGACGAAGCCGGGTCCCTCGCGGTCGGCGGGTCCCCGCCATGACTCGTGCTCGGCGCCCGCATGTCGTTGAAGACATGTCTCGATGTGCATTCGATGGTGTTGCAGCGGAAGGACATGCGGGCGCCTGCGCGCGAGCCATGGCCCCCACCCCGCCTGCGTCCCGGTTCGTCGGCCCCTGCCCGCCGGAGCGAAGGACCGGGTGGGCCCCGCTTGCCGAGACGCGAAGACCACCCCGCGCACCCAGGCCCTCATGAGCCACACGGCTCACGTGCGGCAACGACCGCCCCGTGGGCGATGTCCCGAGCCCTGTTGAAATTTTGGGTGGCGGCCTCATCACCCCGAGCGGACTCTCAGGGCCTTAAACAACAAGGATCGCCGTGACGAAGAGTGCCAGGAAGAGCCCGAAGAACTCGGAAGCGCCGCGACCCGATTGACCGCGTCGTCAAGCCACGCGCGCGACCCGACGACAAACGAGCCGTCGAGTTTCACCGACGGAGACCGTCGAGCGCGCGACGCACTTCGCACACCTGGGAGCGGGGCCCACCCGGCTCTCCGCCCCGGCGGGCAGGGGCCGGCGAACTGGGACGCAGGCGGGGTGGGGGCCA